>Ga0206989_1031_pt1 | contig 27125 bp, 25 predicted proteins | sample Alteio_BWMinCont_10_FD_153276 | JGI IMG/M metagenome (GOLD analysis project Ga0206989, IMG submission 153276) | Enriched cells from forest soil in Barre Woods Harvard Forest LTER site, Petersham, Massachusetts, United States -... | ecosystem: Environmental > Terrestrial > Soil > Temperate forest >...
ACCAGATATCGGATCTGCAGAGCATGATCGCATCCGGCGCAAATGCGATCCTCCTCTATCCGCTGTCGCCCACCGCACTCAATCGCGTCATCAAAGACGCCTGCGCCAAAGGCGTCGTGGTGTTCACGTACGATAGCACGGTGACGGAGCCTTGCGCCCGCAACGTCAGTAACATCACCGCGCGCTACGGGGCCAATTCGGCCCAGTGGATGGCCAATCAGATGGGCGGCAAGGGCGAACTGATCTTCAACCACGGAGTGGCCGGCACCACCGTTACCAAGGTGTATGACGAACAGGCCTATGGCGTTTTCAAGAAGTATCCCGGCATCAAGATCGTCGGTGACTTCTACGGTAACTGGAACGATGCGACCTCGCAGGAGGAGGTCGCCAAGATCCTGGCGGCGCATCCGGATGTCGACGGCATTTGGACCGTCGACGGCACCTATGGCTCGCTGCAAGCGGTTACGAACAAGCGGCCCGATCGTCTGGTCGTCATCGCCGGCCAGTCAAACAATGGCTACCGTCTTATGATGGCCGACCCTGCTTCGCAGGCCAAAGGGTTGAAGGGTCTCTCTTCGAGCGCCGGGCCGGCAGTGGGCGGCTACGCCTTTAAGTTGATGATGGAAGTCGTCACCGGCGAGAAGAAGCTCACCGGCAACAATATCGAATATCCGCTACCCTGGGTCGAGGCGAAGGATGCGAAAGTGTGCGAGGGCGCAAGCTTCGTGGGCGGCTGCAACTACTTCCCGACCGACAAGGTGCCGCCCCTCTTCATCGATACCGCGCTCAACGGCGATCTGCTGCCGGAGCTCAGCCTTCAGGCGGTGCAGGAGGGTAAACCCACGCCCGGCGTCACTATGCAGGAACTGCCAGCGGTGCGCTACGCCGATAATTTGCCCGGCATCAACTGTGGCGCGTGCGAGCCGACGAAGGGCTGGCTCGATCCCAATCGCGTGAACCCCATCCCGGTTCCCTAGTCTCCGAAAGCACGTACGAGCGGGGCTTTCGTCGCGCTCGTACGTCCATGTAGGCACCGTCAAGTCAATGGGCGCGAAGGGGCTTTTATGGCGTCAAGCCTGATCAGGCCGCGAGAGGCGTGGCCGCGATCTCGACCCATGCCGAAAGCGCCTTGGAGCGAACCTATGATCGATGGCTTGAAGACGCGTTCAGAGGAAAGTGGAAGAGATCGGCGACCCGACCGTGGACGCAGGGGAAATTCTGAACGTGTCGCGGCGGTTTGAACCTCTTGATGATTCGCTCTTGCCTTGGTGTCGCCAGACGAGAATTTTCCGCCCGGTTGTTCAGCCCCGCGTGTTGTCGACGCTCGATCCGCGGACCCATGCCCTTGCGCTCGGCGCCTTAGCTTGACTTTGGCCAATTTTGAACGGGCTCATCGGCTGCGTTGGACGCGGAACATTGGGTCGTTTTCGACGATCTCGTGAGCGCTGTCGAGCCTGAGCTTCATCCGACCGAGGTTCCCGAAAGTCGTCCACCGCTCTTTGACGTTTGACCAGTAGAACAGCTCAAAGCGATCGGTGTCGGGGATAGGCCGCAGCCGCGCGATCGAGTGCGCCGTGCGACGGTCGACGATCACATAGGCGCCGCGGTTCCATTCGACGTCGTGCCTCGCGAACCGGGCAGCGATCTGGGCAAGCGTCGTGTCGGATTTAACCATAGCGTCCCGGGAGCCGATTGATTCGATTTGTCGCACCGGAGCAATATTGCCGCGATTCAGTTCGCCGATTCTACCGATGGGATGCGACACTCTCATCTTCTCCCCAGCTCGTCCGGGTCTGCGCTGCCGGAACGTTTCCTGTTTCGGCTCGCGGGGTTCGCGGATTTGTTCACGCGTCCGACCTGGTCAAACGTTCTGGTGCTGCTCGCCGGCGTCATCTTGGCGCCAGGTCGGCGAACGGTCTCGACGGCGCTGCGCATCCTGGGGCGCGAAGGCGATCCCGATTTTTGCACCTTCCACCGTATCCTCAATCGGGCGGCGTGGTCGTCCCGGGTCGTGGCGCGCCAGCTGCTGATCGTGTTGGTGAACGCCTTGGCGCCGCCCGACGCCCCGATCGTGATCGGCCTCGACGACACCATAGAGCGGCGCTGGGGCGCCAAGATCAGCGCCCGCGGCATCTATCGCGATCCGGTCCGCTCGTCCAAAGGACACTTCGTCAAAGCCAGCGGCCTGCGCTGGCTTTCCGCCATGCTGCTGGTGAAGGCGCCATGGGCCAATCGCATCATGGCGTTGCCCTTTCTCACTCTGCTTGCTCCCTCGAAGCGCTTTTATGCCGACAAGGCGCGGGCCCCCAAGACCCTGCTTGATTGGGCGCGCCAAGCCGCCTTGCAAATCCACCGCTGGCTCCCCGATCGCACGATCGTCCTGGTCGCCGACAGCGCGTTCGCCGCCATCGAATTCCTCGCCGCGGTCCGCAACCATGTCTGTGTCGTCACCCGCCTGCGCCTTGACGCCAACTTGTTCGACTTCCCGCCGCAACAGCGCAAAGGCCGTGGTCGTCCGCCAATCAAGGGTAAGCCCCTGAAGAAGCTGTCCGCTTTCATCAAGGATCGCAAAGTCGTTTGGCGGCGCTACCGCGTCAGTCTCTGGTACGGCCGAACCGACCGTCTCGTCGAGATCGCCAGCGGCACGGCTCTCTGGCATCGCGGCGGCGTGCCGCCAGTGCCGATCCGTTGGCTTCTCGTGCGTGACCCCGAAGGCGAGTTCGAGCCGCAGGCCTTCCTCGCCACAGACATCAACGCCCGTCCCTGCGACATCCTCGCCTGGTTCGTCAGTCGATGGCAGGTCGAGGTGACATTTGCCGAGGTTCGCGCTCATCTGGGCGTAGAAACCCAGCGCCAGTGGTCAGACAAAGCGATCCTTCGCACGACGCCGGCCCTGCTCGGCTTGTTCTCGATCGTCACGCTCTGGGCCAACGACCTCGCCAAATCACGAAAGCTCAAGCCGAAAACCGCTGCTTGGTATCCAAAAGCAGTCCTGACCTTCAGCGACGCGATCGCCGCGGTCCGCCGCGAAATCTGGCGCCATCAGATTTCTTTCATGTCCCGGCCAAGCCGGGACCGTGTAGAAATTCCCCGCCATATTTGGCAGCGCATGGAAAACGCCCTCGTCCACGCCGCATAAAGCGGCCAAACTCAAGCTTAGGACTTGAGTTCGTCGGCGATCATGACGCGCGGCGCTCGTCCCGATTTTTCGAGGCGCCTGCAGCGTGGCGGACGGTGACGACCTCGGACTTATCCGCCAAGAAACTCAATCTCCGCTTTCAGCTTCTCCCTGTCCAGACCAAGGCCGAGAAGGATGGAGGTTAGGACGCGGGCCTTCGGGCCAGTGAGATCTCCAGCGAATATGGCTCCAGCTTCGGAAAGGTCCTTTCCTCCGCCATTGCCGTAGACGGGCTTGACGCGGCCTCTCGGGCAGCGTGACGTTATGATGACGGGAATACTGCGCTGAATGATCTGGGCGACGGCCCCAGTGACGGAGGGCGTCGCGTTGCCCAGACCGAACCCTTCGATGACAATGGCCTTGCTGCCATTGTCGGCGGCGTAACGGATATACCCATCGGTTGAGCCGATCGTCAGTTTGATGAGTTCAACATTCGGATCGATGGAGGAGGGCGCGTAGGTCTTGCGCAGGGTCGGCCTGCGGTGCACGAATACTTGCCTGGCGTCGACTTCGCCGAGTTTTCCATGTTCGCCAGACATGAATGTGTCGACTCGAGACGTATGGGTTTTCGTCACGTCGCGCGCGGCGTGGAACTCCTGCTCAAAGCATATCATGGCGCCCAACCCACGCGCCGAGGACGAGGCGGCAAGCCGTACCGAATCGGCGATGTTACGCGGTCCGTCCGTATCCGGCTCGTCGGCCGCGCGCTGAGCGCCGGTAAAAACGACGGGCTTATCGGAACGCAGGAGGAGATCGGCCATGTACGCGCTCTCCTCCATCGTGTCGGTTCCATGGGTGACGACGATGCCACCACAATCGGGATCATCCAGCTTTTCGTTGATGCGCGCGGCAAGCGCGAAAGCGAGAGGCAGATCAAAGGCGTAGCTTCCGACGTTGCAGAACTCTTCGACTTGGACCTCAAAGCCTGGGAGCGGGTCGCGCAACATTGCCCGCAGCTCCAGCCCGCTAACGCCGGCGACAACGTGCCCGGTGTCCTTCTGGCGTCGCGAGGCGATGGTCCCGCCGGTCGTCATCAAGCAGATTTTTTTCATCCGACCTTTCTCTCCGTTGCTGGCCGCCTGATGGATATTGCGGTCTGACCAAAAGATCAAGATTATTTGGATTTTGCCGGCGAGCGCCGAATTTTGCGCCACTTTGTTGCGAGTTTTTTGACGTTGACGGTATGACCGAATTGATGGTTATCTCTAAGAGGCCGTCTTGGTCTGACCGTATGATGGGCGCGACTTCGCCGCAACCGCATGAGCCTTAGGGGAAATCAATGTCTGATCAGTTCACGCGCATGAAACTTGGACCGAACCGTCGGCAGTTCCTGCAAACGGCGGCTACGGCCGGCGGCGCCGCGATGCTGCCCGCGCCCTTCGGAATGGGCGAGGCGTTTGCGCAAAGCGCCAACGACACGCTGGTGATCGCCGCGCCAGCCACGCCGCAGGGACTCGACATCGAATTCGATGTGAGTCTCGGGTCAATCGACACCTTGGGCGCTCTCTACGAGTATATGCTCGGCTATGAAAAGGTGGAGGATCCCAACGCGCCAGGCGTGCTGCGTGAGGACACCTCGGTGCATGCCGACAAGCCCAACAATATGGCGCTTCGCGGCCGTCTGGCCGAGGCGTGGGAGGTTTCCCCCGATGGTCGCAAGGCGACCTTTAAGTTGCGCGAGGGTGTTGTTTCGAATTGGGGCAATCACTTTACGTCCAAGGACGTCAAATGGACCTGGGATCGCAAGTTCAACTTGAAGGGGCAGGGCCTATTCCAGACGGCCGTTTTGGGTCTGACAACCCCCGACCAGATCAAGGTCGAGGGCGACCATGCGATCTCGTTCAATCTCGACAAGCCCAACCCGATTTTGCTGAAACAGCAGTGTAACCTCGCCAATCCGATCTATGACGGGACGAAATGCGCTGCGGTCGGCGGCTCGGATGATGCTTGGGCGGTCAACTTCCTGAAGAACGACAGCGCGGGTTTCGGTCCCTATCGGTTGACCCAGCTTGTGCGCGGCCAGCAGGCGGTTTTCGAGGCGCGCTCGGATTATTGGGACACCAAGCCGGCGATGAAGCGCGTGATTATGCGCGAGGTTCCCCAGTCGGCGAGCCGCTTCTCGCTTCTTCAAGGCGGCGCGGTCGATATCGCCCAGTTCCTGCAGCCGCGCGAATTGGAAGCGCTCAAGAGCGAAAAGAACGTTGCGGTCGACGCGGTAAATGCGTCCTATATGATCTGGCTGGAACTCAACGCCAAGATCGCGCCTTTCGACAATGTCGACGTGCGCCGCGCGGTGAACCTCGCAATTCCCCGCGATGAGATCATCCGCACGATCTATTATGGTTATGCCGACCCTCAGACGGCGCCGATGCCATACATCTACCCGATGGTGGACAAGAGCTTCTTCTCCTACAATTACGATCTCGCAAAGGCGAAGGCGCTGCTCGAGAAAGCCGGCGTTGGCAAGGGCTTTAGCACGACGATCTCCTACAATGCAGGCGACCCGACGCAGGAGCCGATCGCGCTTCTGATCCAGACATCATTGCGCCAGATCGGCGTCGAGCTTACACTTGAGAAGCTTCCCGCCGGCGTCTTCTATGAGAACGTCACCAAGCGGGCGAAGCCGATGATCTTCTATCAGGATTCGCCATGGACGCCGGACCCAGGCTACTCACTCTATCTTTATTTCAACTCGAAGAGCTACGTAAACTATTCGAACTACAACAACCCGGAGGTCGACAAGCTGATCACCGATGGGCTGGCGACGCTCGATAACGCGGTCCGTCTGGAAACATATACCCAAGTCCAGAAGACGCTCATGGACGAGGCACCTTGGGGCTTCATCGCCTATCCGAAATATACTCTTGCGAGAAAGGCAGGCCTGAAAGGCTTTACCTACTACACGTCGAACAACTTGCGGTTCCAGGACTTCACACGAGGCTGATTGCCTTCGCCTCTCCGGGCGCAGCCCCGGGGAGGCCTTTTCAATGAAATGGGCGCCCATGCTCGCTAAACTTCGCTTGTTCGGACGGCTGGCGCTGATCAGGCCACGCTTCACCACCGGTTACGTGATCGTCGTTATCGTCGCCATTCTCGCTATCCTGGCTCCGGTCATCGCGCCCTTTTCACCGACCGAGGCCGACTCCCTGAGCTTCTTGCAGCCGCCAAGCGGCGTCCATGTCTTCGGGACCGACAATGTTGGCATGGATATCTTCAGCCGGGCGATCTATGCGCCACGCATCGATCTCACGATCGCCATTCTCGGTACCGGACTTTCGGCGCTTCTCGGCGGTTCGTTTGGTGCGCTCGTCGGCTTCTACAGCAGCGGACGAGGCATCCGCGTCTGGTTGTCCTTTGCCTTGATGCGCGCGGCGGACGTGTTGCAGGCCTTTCCCATTTTTGTCTTCGCCATCGCCCTCGTTGCCAGCCTTGGGCAAAGCATCCAGACCGTCGTGCTTGCCATCGCCTTCGTCAACGCGCCAATCTATCTTCGCCTCATGCGCTCTCAGGTTCTGAGCATCCGCTCGATGCGCTATGTCGAAGCCTCCCAGGTCAACGGACTTTCGGATTTCCAAACGATCATCCGCCACGTGGTCCCGAACGCGATGGGCCCAGTTCTGGCGCAACTGTCGATAAATGTCGGTTGGGGCATCGTCTTAACCGCGGCCTTGTCGTTCGTCGGAGCTGGCGTGCGCGCGCCCACTCCGGAATGGGGCAGCATGATCGCAATGGGGTTCCAGAACGTCGTCACCGGTCAGTGGTGGCCGTCGATGTTCCCGGGCGTCATGCTTGCCGTCACCGTCTTCGGCTTTTCGCTGGTCGGTTCCTCGATAGAAGTGCTGGCTGATCCCGCGAAGCGCCGGCATCTTCTCAGCGACGTAAGACTGCGCGACATCGCAAGGGCCACGAAAACGGCCAAGCGTTCGTCTCTAGGGCAGGTCTGATGCGCGTTCTCACCTATCTTACCCACCGCCTCCTCTTCGTAATCCCACAGCTGCTAGGCATTATTCTCGTCAGTTTTTTGTTGGTGAAGAGCGTTCCCGGCGATCCCGCAGTGCTGATGCTTGGACCGACCGCGACACCGGCGGCCATCGCTAGCTTGCGCGAAGCGCTCGGGCTCGACCAGCCGCTTTACATCCAATTCTTCATTTATGTGAAAAACCTTTTGCATGGCGATCTCGGCACGTCGTGGCAGACGACGCGCCCCGTGCTGGACGACCTGATCCAGCGCTTCCCAGCGACGCTCGAACTCGTAACGCTGTCGCTTCTGGTCGCTATCGGGGTCGGTGTGACGCTCGGGCTCTACGCCGCCAAGCGCCCCAACGGCTGGGTCGCGCGCCTTGCTGACCTCTATGGGTTGAGCGTCGGCGCGCTTCCCGATTTCTGGTTCGCGCTGGTTCTGATTTTTGTCTTCTACACTCTGCTCGGCTGGGCGCCGGCGCCGCTCGGGCGGCTCGACATGATCGTCATACCGCCTCCATCGGTGACAGGCGCCTATACTATAGACACGCTCCTCGCTGGCGATCTTCAGGCTTTCGGCTCCGCGCTATCGCACCTTGCCCTGCCGGTTCTCACCCTCGGCCTATTGAACGCCGGACCGATTTTGAAGATGACACAGTCAACAATGGAAAAGATGCTGGAGTCCGATTTTAGCCGTTACGAAGTGCTGTCCGGCATTCCACAAAAGCTCGTCGTACGGCATGCGCTGAGGAATGCGCTACCATCGATCGTGACGATCATCAGCGTTCTCTATGGCTTTCTGATCGGGGGCGCGGTGCTCGTCGAGATCGTCTTTTCCTGGGGGGGAGCTGGCCAATACGCCGTACAGGGCGTTCTGAACTCCGACATCTACCCGGTGCTCGGCTTTGTCCTGTTCTCCGCCATCTTTTCCCTTATCGTCTATATCGTGGTCGACCTGATTTACGTTCTCCTCGACCCTCGTATCAGCAATTGAGGTCAAGCATGCCTTGTCATTGTCACATCAGAGCTGGAGCTGGAACGCATGGCTGAAACATCAGCGGCGCCGCTGATTGCCATCATGGACCTGCACGTGGATTTTCCCGGCGCGAATGAGTCGAAAGAGGTTTTGAAGGGAGTCAGTCTGACGGTGCAGCCCGGCGAAATCTTGGGTCTTGTCGGCGAAAGCGGAGCGGGCAAGACGACGTTGGCGCGTTCGATCCTGGGCGTTCCGCCAACGTCTGGGCGGATCGCAGCCGGGAAGGTCATTTTCGAGGATCGCAATATCCTCGATCTGCCGGAACCGGAACTGCGGAAACTGCGCGGGAGCCGCTTATCAATCGTGGTTCCCAATCCGCGCGCCGAGCTTAACCCGACGATGACCGTCGGCAAGCAGATCGCCGCCATGGCGCGCATTCATCTCGGTGTCGACCGGGCGGAGGCGACGCGTTTGGCGCTTGCAATCCTACGCGACGTGCATATCCCCGATCCGCGACGGCGCATGAACGCCTATCCGCATGAATTGTCGGGTGGCATGGCGCAGCGCGTCGTTATCGCCATGGCGCTGATCTGCGACCCAGCCTTCATCATTTCCGACGATGCGACAAGCGGCCTCGATGTGACCGTGCAGGCGCAGATCCTATCGTTGCTCGGCGGACTTGCGGCCGATCACGGCAGCGCCATGCTGTTCATCACCCGCGACATCGGCATCGCCGCCCATTTTTGCGACCGCGTCGCGGTCATGTATTCAGGGGAGATTATGGAGCTCGCGTCCCGTGAGAACCTGTTCCTGAGGCCGGCCCATCCCTACACGCTGATGCTGCTTGCGGCATTCTCGCATAGTCCGAAATTGCGCGACGCATGGAGCGTTCCCGAAACGGGCGTGCGTCAGACCCAAAAAGAGGGCTGCAGCTATAGCAGTCGCTGCCCCATCGCCCAGCCGGTCTGCAGTGAGCGTCGCCCGCCGTTCGTAGAGATCCGGCCTGGCCATTTTGCACGTTGCCATTTCCCCGTGAGCCACGAATGAACGCTATTCTCACTGTCGAAAATCTCTTTAAGCAATTTCCGATCGCCGGCTCAAAACAAGTCGTGCAAGCGATCAACGACGTCAGCTTTTCAATCCAGCCGGGCGAAACGTTGGGGCTGGTCGGTGAGAGCGGTTCCGGCAAGACGACGGTCGGGCGGTGTATCATTGGCCTCCTCGAACCGAGCGCCGGTACGATCCATTTTCACGGGAAATTGATTTCCGATCGTAGAGGATCTCGCCGGGGTCTGGCAGGCAAGATCCAGTTCGTCTTCCAGGAGCCGGCCGAATCCCTCGATCCCCGAATGAAGATCGGCCAGTCGATCAGCGAACCGCTATTGCCGATGAAACTTGATCGGACCACGCGCGAGCGGAAAACGCTGGAAGCGATCCGGCTCGTGCGGCTCGATCCGGATCTGCTCGATGACTATCCTTCGGAACTTTCCGCGGGCCAGCAGCAGCGCGTCGGCATCGCGCGGGCGATGGTGACGCAGCCCGAATTGGTCGTGCTCGACGAACCGACCTCCGCGCTGGACCCGACGGCTCGAGCCGAGATCATCGATCTGTTGCAGCGCATCCAGGCGGAACGCAACACCGCCTATCTGTTCATCTCGCACGATCTTTCGACCGTGCGCTTCATCAGTCATCGCGTCGCCGTCATGTATCTGGGCATGATTGTCGAGCAGGGCGATGCGGCGGACGTATTCAACCGGCCGCACCATCCCTATGCCAGCGGCCTTCTCTCGTCTGTTTTGCTGCCGCATCCCCATCTGAAGATCGAAAGCAGCGTCAGTCTGAAGGGTGAGATACCGAGCCCCATTAATTTGCCGAAAGGCTGCTTCCTCGCGTCGCGCTGTCCGTTCGTAATCGATCGCTGCCGGACGGAAATGCCGCCTATGTCGATCGTGGGTGACGGGCATTTTGTGTATTGTTTTCGCCACGAGGACGTGGCGGCGTCAGTCCCTGCATCGGACACTTTCAACGTCTTCATGCGGGAGGCCGAACGGATTCTCGGCCGCAGGACCAGCACCGGTCTGCCCATTCAAATTCACAGCAACTGAGCATAAAGGACAATAAAATGGCAGGACGTCTTCAAGGCAAGAAAGCGATGGTGACGGGCGGCGCGCGCGGTATCGGCGGCGCGATAGCGACGGCCTTTGCCCGCGAGGGGGCGGATGTCGCCGTGCTCGATCTCAAAATCGAGGCTGCCGAAGCGAAGGTGGCGGAGCTGACGCCGTTTGGAGTCAAAACATTCGCGATTGCCGCCAACGTCAGCGACGAGGGCAATGTGAATACCGCTATCACGGCGGCGATCGCAGCTCTCGGCCAGATAGACATTCTCGTCAACAATGCGGGCATCGACACGACTTCGGTCGTCGCCGAGATGGATACGGCGATGTGGGACCAGATGATCGCGGTCAATTTGCGCAGCGTTTTCCTGTGCACGCGCGCCGTCCTTAAGCCAATGATCGCCCGGAAGTTCGGGCGCATCATCAATATCGCGTCGCAGCTCGGCCACAAGGGCGCGCCGGAAATGGCCCATTATGCGGCGGCAAAAGCCGGCGTCATCGGCTTTACCAAATCGCTCGCCTATGAGGTAGCCCGCGACGGCGTGACCGTCAACGCGATCTGCCCGGGCCCGATCGAAACGGAACTCTTCCGCGGGTTGCCCGAGGAATGGCGCAAGCGCAAGCTCGCCGAATTGCCGATCGGGCGTGCAGGGCAGGTCGAAGAGATCGCTCCTACAGCCGTCCTCCTCGCCTCCGAGGAAGGCGCCTACTACGTCGGGGCGACGATGAATCCCAATGGCGGCGACGTGATGATTTGATCCGACGTCGTTTTTTCTTTTCGCCCTGGCAAATTGGAACACGACGCAAGAGCGATGGAAGATCATATGGCCGATCTGGACCCAGACGACAACACAGCAAGCATGATCGCCCCGACGGCTGGGGACGAGCCGAAGGGCAAGCGCGACTACGCTGTTGGCGTGACCCAGGCGACCGTCGCCAATCTTCAGGAGATGATTCGCGACGGCCGGATGAAACCGGGAGAAGCGCTGTCTCCGCAGCGCGACCTCGCCCGCGATCTGAAGGTCAGCCGGGCGACCCTCCGCGAGGCGCTCTCAATTCTTGCCACGATCGGCCAGATCGTGGCGAGACCCGGCGCGCGCGGCTTCATCGTCGGTACCGAGGACGTTCGTGCTACGCCTTCCTGGCGCTTCGCGGCGCGTTATTCCTTAAGGGAGGTTTACCAGTTCCGTCATATTATCGAGAGCTATGCGGCGCAGCTCGCCGCAATCAGCCACACGGAACCGGAAATCGAAGAGCTGAAGAAAAGCATAGAGGGGTTCCGCAAGGCGACCCAGGCGGGCGACCTCGTTGCCTATGCTCAGGCCGATTTCAATTTCCATCAAACCATCCTGCACATTTCCCGCAACAAACTTCTCGTCGATATGCACTCGACATTTGCAAGCGTTCTTTTCGAAAGCCAACGCTTGCCGACCGAGCGGCGTGGCAATCTCTGGAATGCAGTCAATGAGCACGAGCAAATTCTCGAGGCCATCGCAATGAGCGATCCAGATGGCGCGAGCTACTACATGCGCAAGCACATCAACATGGCGGGAAGGCGCGCCGGTTTGCCTACGAATGAACTGCCCTGATCGGCGTCATCACGGCGGCGGAGCGCCGCATTTTGAAAGGAACTGATATGACTAAAGAAGTATTCGTCTCCTACGGCGTCGATGTGGATGCCGTTGCCGGGTGGCTCGGATCCTATGGCGGTGAAGACAGTCCCTGCGATATATCGCGCGGGGCATTCGCCGGCAAGGTCGGCAGTCCGCGCTTGCTGCGCCTGTTCGAGAAGTGGGGCATCAAGACGACGTGGTTCGTGCCTGGCCATTCGATTGAATCTTTTTGGGACGAGATGAAGGCGGTCGCCGAGGCTGGTCATGAAATCGGGATGCATGGCTACAGCCATGAAAACCCGATCGCCATGACGCCAGAACAGGAAGAGGCGATTTTCGATAAATGCGTTACGCTCATCACAAAGCTTTCCGGTAAGCCGCCGCGGGGCTATGTGGCGCCATGGTGGGAATTCGGTTCGAAGACAAACGAACTCCTGAAGCAGAAGGGAATACTCTATGACCATTCCCTGATGCACAACGACCACCAGCCCTATTACGTCACGGTCGGCGATCAGTGGACGAAGATCGACTATTCGCAGCATCCCTCGACCTGGATGAAGCCTTACACGCAGGGCGAAGAAACGGACCTCATCGAAATCCCGGCCTCCTGGCATCTCGATGATCTGCCCCCGATGATGTTCATCAAGGCCTCGCCCAACAGTCACGGCTTCGTCAATCCGCGCGACATCGAGCAAATGTGGCGCGACCAGTTCGACTGGGTCTACGAGAACTACGATTATTCCGTCTTCGCGCTGACCATCCATCCCGATGTTTCCGGCAAGCCGCATGTTCTGAAAATGCACGAACGTTTTTTCGAGCACATGAAGGGGTTCGACGGCGTGAAGTTCGTGAAGATGGAAGACATTGCCTCGGACTTTGCCAAGCGGTTCCCGAGAAGCGGCAAGGCCCGACCGCGGTCCTGATCGTCTGATTAGCTCGAAGGGAAGAGATATCGTGTGCGGATTGTGCGGCATCCTCAATCATGCCGATCACTGGACAAACGGGCTCGCAATTGATGACGGCAGCGCCGTTGCAAGACCTGCGGCCGATCGGCGCCTGCGAGCGCTTGTCGCAAACGATATTCTCTCTCTTTTCGGCCTCAAACTCGAGAGCTGGGCGGCCCGATACACGCTGAAGAGCCGGACCGGGAAGATGGCTGTGGTCGATAATCTGGGTTCCCTTTGGGTGGAGGCCGAGCGGTTGACCGGACACCCCTGCGACCCGCTCGATCCGACAGTGCTGGCAAAGCTCGAGGCGTCGTCACGATGAGCGAACGCAGAGAGCCGATCGTCGCCAATCTTCTGACCGGCTTTCTTGGCGCCGGAAAGACATCGCTGCTGAACCGACTGCTGTCAAAGCAGTCGCTTGACGATACGGCGGTGCTGATCAACGAATTCGGCGCGGTCGGGCTTGACCACCTGCTCGTCGAATCCGTCAACGACAACATCGTACTCTTAAAAAGCGGCTGCATCTGCTGCACCATCCGCGCCGATCTCAAGGAGGCAATTCTAACGCTTTTCGACCGGATGCACCGCGGAGACGTGAGGCCCTTTAGCCGCCTCGTTATCGAGACGACAGGCCTTGCCGATCCGGCGCCCATCCTTGCGACCCTGAGCGCCGACCTGATGCTGAAATATCATTTTCGCATCGGCAACATCATCACCGTCGTCGATGTGCCGAATGGGGCCCATAATATCAAGATTTTCCCAGAATCTGCCCGTCAGATCGCAGTTGCCGACCGGATCATCATCAGCAAAAGCGATCTTGCGGACCACGAGGCCATCGACGGGCTGAAGTCTGTGCTGAAGCGCATGAATCCAACCGCGGAAGCCATCGTGCTCGACGAAGCCTCCGATCCGGCCGAGACGCTGCTGCTCGACACCATCCACGATCTTAGCGCCCGGCCGGCGGAAGTGGCGCGCTGGATAGCGGCCGAAACATCGCATGGGCGTGACCACGACCATTCCCATGACCTGAACCAGCACGGCAGTATCCGCGCTTTCGTGATTGAGGCGGACCAAGCCATTGCCTGGCCACGCTTTGCCCTTTGGCTGTCGATGCTGATCCACCGGCATGGCCGCAAGATATTGCGCCTGAAAGGGCTGATCGATATCGAAGGGGTGGAGACGCCCGTCGTCGTCCACGGCGTGCAGCATATCATCCACCGGCCATTGCATCTTGCCGCCTGGCCGGACGGCATAAGACGCACACGCATCGTCGTGATCGGCGAGAGCCTCGACCGTGAACTGATGCAGCGCTCCTTCGACGCGTTCAACCTCAATCGGCAGGTAGCGATATCCGCGTGATCGGACGCCGCGAAATTGCCGGGAAGCCACACGCGCAACCTATCCGGAGCCTTCGATCGCGTAGGCCCGAAACGCCAATCAACGAGGACCGAATATGAAGAACAATCTCAGGATCGCAGTCATCGAGGGAGACGGCATCGGCAAGGAGGTCGTGCCGGAAGGGATGCGGGTGCTCGAAGCCGCAGCGTCCAAATTCAACATCGACATCCGGTTCGACACGTTCGATTTCGCCTCATGCGACTACTACGCCAAACACGGAATGATGATGCCGGAAGACTGGAAGGCGCAGATCGGCGGTCACGACGCGATTTTCTTCGGCGCCGTCGGTTGGCCTGACACAGTGCCCGATCATATTTCGCTTTGGGGGTCGCTCATCAAGTTTCGTCGGGAGTTCGACCAGTACGTCAATCTGAGACCGGTCAGGCTGATGCCTGGCGTACCGTCACCGCTTGCTGGACGAACGCCCGGCGATATCGATTTCTTCGTCGTTCGCGAGAACACCGAGGGCGAATACTCGTCGATCGGAGGCATCATGTTTGCCGGCACCGAGCGTGAGGTTGTCATGCAGGAAACAGTGATGAGCCGCATCGGCGTCGACCGGATTCTGCGCTTTGCCTTTGACTTGGCGCGCAAACGGGGAGCCAAGCACCTGACGTCGGCCACCAAGTCGAATGGCATCTCGGTCACTATGCCCTATTGGGACGAGCGCGTGCTGGAGATGGCGAAGCAGTATCCGGACGTGAGGTGGGACAAGTATCACATCGATATTCTGACCGCGCATTTCGTCCTTAATCCGGACCGTTTCGATGTTGTTGTTGCGTCAAACCTGTTTGGCGACATTCTGTCCGATCTCGGTCCCGCCTGCACTGGCACGATCGGTATTGCGCCATCAGCCAACATCAATCCGGAACGCAAATTTCCCTCCCTTTTCGAGCCGGTTCACGGTTCGGCTCCCGATATCGCCGGGAAGGGAATCGCCAACCCGGTCGGCCAGATCTGGGCGGGTGCGATGATGCTCGATCACCTCGGCCATCCCGAGGCGTCCGCCAAGATCCTTGCGGGTATCGAGGTGGTTCTCGCCGACGGAAATCTTAGAACGCGGGATCTTGGCGGGTCAGCCGACACCGCCGGCTGCGGCAAGGCAATCGCCGAGGCTGTGGCTGCATAAGAAAGGAGACCGCCGAAATGCGTATCGTCGATATTCTCGAAAAGACCGTGTCGATCGCTTCCCCGATCGCCAATGCCTATATCGACTTCTCCAAAATGACCTGTTCCGTCGTGGCTGTTGTCACCGACGTGGTGCGCGAAGGAAAGCGCGTTGTCGGCTACGGCTTCAACTCGAATGGCCGCTATGGACAGGGTGCGCTGATGCGTGAGCGCTTTATTGCGCGCGTGCTCGAAGCGGCTCCTGAACAGCTCATCGATCGGGAGAACGACAATCTTGACCCTTTCGCGATCTGGAAAGTCTTGATGACGAATGAGAAACCCGGCGGCCATGGAGAGCGCTCGGTCGCGGTCGGCACCATCGACATGGCGGTGTGGGATGCGGTGGCGAAAATCGCTGGAAAACCACTCTATCGCCTGCTTGCCGAGCGCTATCGAGCGGGCCAAGCCGACGGCAAGGTCTGGGTCTATGCCGCCGGTGGCTACTATTATCAAGGTAAGGACCATAGCAAGCTTCAGGATGAGATGCGCAGTTACCGCGACCGCGGTTACAACGTCGTGAAGATGAAGATTGGCGGGGCGTCTCTGGAGGAAGACCTCCGCCGCATCGAAGCAGCGATCAAAGTGGTCGGTGATGGCGGAAATCTTGCCGTCGACGCGAACGGCCGGTTCGATCGCGAAACGGCAGTCGCTTACGCCAGGGCCCTGAAGCCCTACGGTCTCTTCTGGTACGAGGAGGCGGGCGATCCGCTCGACTACGCGCTGCAGGCGGAATTGGTCGAGCACTACGATGGACCAATGGCGACGGGTGAAAATCTCTTCTCCCATCAAGACGCACGGAACCTCCTGCGCTATGGGGGCATGAGGCCGGATCGCGATTACCTTCAATTTGACTGCGCACTCTCCTACGGTCTCGTCGAATATCTTCGAACGCTTGCGGAGATGGAAAAGTTAGGCTGGTCCTCGCGGCGCGCGGTTCCACACGGCGGTCACCAGATGTCGCTCAACATCGCAGCCGGCCTGCATCTGGGCGGCAACGAATCCTATCCAGACGTCTTCCAGCCGTTCGGGGGCTTCGCTGATGGCATTTCGGTCGAAGACGGCTATGTCGGCCTGCCAGACATCCCTGGCGTCGGATTTGAAGCGAAATCGAAGCTCTATACTCTGATGAGAGAGCTTGCATAGCGAGGCGATGTCGTGTCCGTCAGCCACTAAATATAACACACGAACAGAGTCGGAGTAAGATCTTGAAGCGATCACCAACGCCACCGCTCCGTCCGAGATGCGCGTCTAAGAAGAGTTCCATCCGCTGGGCGGCGTCGCGGTGGAAGCCTATGAGGGAGTTGTTGATTGGATAAAGGACCGGCTCGACGGCAAGCCCGCTCAGCCGAGCAATATCCGACGAATTCCTCACCCGTAATCACACGATTGCCTGCCTCCTCCCTCTGAAGGCGCCTGTCATGGTCATGACTCCTCGCGAACGCATTCCTTATTCGGCGATTGTCGACCGACCGCCGATCAGGCTCCCGGAAGGCGCGCGCATGGTCGTGTGGGTGATCGCCAATGTCGAAGATTGGGACATTCGGCGGCCAATGCCGCGCGCCGCGCTTCCGCCGCCTATGGGTAATCCGCTTGTTCCCGATCTGCCGAATTGGGCGTGGCACGAATATGGAATGCGTGTAGGCTTTTGGCGAATCCTCGACTGCCTGAAGTCGCTTGGCATAACACCCACTCTTGCGATAAACGGCTCGGTCTGCGAAGCTTATCCGCGTGTCGTCGAAGCGGCCCTTGAGGCCGGGTGGGAGTTCATGGGACATGGCTGGCGGCAAGGACCGATGCACGCGCTGGAGGACCAGCGCGTTTCGATCCGGCGCACCATAGAGGCAATACGTGCTGCTACCGGCAAAGCGCCACGCGGTTGGGAAAGTCCTGGCTTGACTGAGACTTTTGATACGGTCGACATTCTCGCCGCGGAGGGCATCGAATATGTCGCTGACTGGGTTCTCGACGATCAACCATGCGAGATCCACACGACTTCAAGTCCGATCCTATCGCTGCCCTACACGGTCGAGGTCAACGACGTCGCGATGATGGCCGTCGCGATGCATTCTTCGGACGAACTCTTGAAACGCGGACTCAGACAATTCGAACGTCTTTACCAGGAGAGCGCCAGCATCACCCGCTTCATGTCCATTAGCGTCCATCCTTACCTTAGTGGCGCACCTCATAGGATCGCATATCTTGAGGAGTTGCTGACGCATATCAGTCAGCAACCGGGCGTTGTTTTTTGGACCGGTGAGCAGATCCTCGATTGGCATAGAGCGACGACGTGAAGAAGGGGCGGCGCCAAGTTAACGCCGCCTCCCTCAATTGGCGATAAGCGCTTGGAATGAAACAGCCTCGTGATCGCCGATACGCCCGTCGCCGCTTCCCCGCCAAGGGTCAGCGAGGTGCCATTGTCACGTCGTCGAATCAAGGGGTGACACGCGCCCAACGATTCCGGACGCGTTTTCACAAACTTGAAAATCAAACCAGTCTTTCCGCCTTCAGCACGCGCACCAGTTGCGCCAGCGTGTCGTCAGCCAAGCTAGTCGCCTCCGACGCCCGCGCCAAAAGCTCGCTTGCGAATTGCCACTCGGGGTTACGTCGCCGGAACTGTGGAAGCGACCGGATCAAGTCCCGCGCCCCTCCCAAAGTCTCAATTGTTCGGCCGTTTTTGAGTTTGACCGGTTTCCAGAATTTTGTTTCCCACGCCATGAGGGCGACATAGCAATTTCGCGGCGATTCGCTACGGCTTCCCGCCAATTAAGCCCTGACCACCCGCCTCGAGCCCTCGAAGTCGCGCGCCACTGAAGTGACGCGAGGACAAAACTGACAAGGTAAGGAAGATGCGGCGAGGCTGGCAAAATTGTCCTAGTGTCCTGATTCAGAAGTTCCTATCCACGTGCTGAATGGACGTCGAGTGTGCGGCGGCAGAATCGATCGATTGAGGCCAGGATATCGTCGGCGGACTTGGTCCATCGCAGGGGCTCGGGTTTGGCGTTGTGTCGGTTGATGTAAATTTCGATATCGTTGATGAGCGCCTTCACGGATATGTGGGCGCCACGCTTGATTTGTTTGTCGGTGATCAGGGCGAAGAAGCGTTCGACCTGATTGAGCCAGGAAGACGATGTCGGCGTGAAGTGCATATGCCAGTGCGGCCGCTTGGCGAACCAGTGGCGGATCAGCTTGGTTTTGTGGGCCGACGCATTGTCCATCACGACGTGGATGTCGAGCCCATCTGGGACATTGCGCGCGACCTCGTCGAGGAACTTGCGAAACTCGTCTGCTCGGTGGCGTGGCATGCATTGGCCGATCACTGAACCCGCTTTCACATCCGTTTCGGCGTTGACCGCGGCGATGAAAGCTGCAAACAGCGTCGTCGTGCCGTGGCGCTCGTAGTCATGGGTGCGCCGCTCAACCTGTCCGGGTTGCATCGGCAGAAGCGGTTGCGTGCGGTCGAGCGCTTGGATCTGGCTCTTTTCGTCGACGCAGATCACCAAAGCTTTCTCCGGCGGATCGAGATAGAGACCGACGATGTCGCGCACCTTTTCGACGAACTGCGGGTCCGCGGACAGCTTGAATGTCTCGGTTCTATGGGGTTGCAGGGAAAAGGCGCGCCAGATGCGATGAACCGAGGACGCTGACACGCCCGACGTTCGGGCCATGTCACGCGTGCTCCAATGCGTTGCATTCGTCGGCTTCTCTTCGAGCGTCTTGACGATAATCGCCTCGATCCGATCGTCTCCGATCTTGCGCGGCGCTCCGCAACGCGGTTCGTCAGAGAGGCCGTCCAGGCGCGCCCTGGCGAAGCGTTCGCGCCATGCCCGCGCCGTCTGCCGCGTCACGCCGACGCTTCTGGCAATCTCGCAGTTGTTCGCCCCGTCAGCCGCCAAAAGCACAATCTCCGCACGCTGCGCCTCGGCCCGCGAAATATTTCGACGACGCACCCAACGTTCGAGCGTCTCGCGCTCGTCCCCGGAAAGCCCAATAGCAACTGCGTTCTTCGCGCCCATCTCAATCTTCCGATTCGTTAACGCCAACCACGAATCAGAATATCAATCTCATGGCTAGAAATTTCTGAGACAGGACACTTGCCTCCGGTCGACGAGCAAATCATCAAGATGGTTGTAGCGCGGGTCCATCCTTGAATTTCCGACAGCCTCGATAATTTCTTCGGGAGCGTCGGCGGTCCCGAAGACCCGCCGGTCGCGCCGCTTACGGCGACGATGTTCCACTTCCTATGTGTCGCCGTTCATTGTCTAGGCATTCTATGATTTTGCTTTTTTCGACCCACGCAACCGAGCATACGTGGCTTTGATCATTTCTTCGAAGGCAGGCAATGATCGACACTGCAATTGTCGTGGCAATGTGATTGAAGCCATAGCGTTCGCCGCGGGCCGGGGCGGCGGAGGTATTCCGTCGTGTTGACGCTGTGTCGGAGCCGAAGTCACGATTTGCACTATTTCAACGTTCCGGAATCCATCACTGGCGATCCGCCACCTCCTCCGTTCCTCGCCAACGACCATCTGGATATCCCTCTCCGCCTTCTGAGGAAGGTATGGCTTTCCGCGGCCTTCGCCCTCATCAGGCGGCGACTTGGCGCCGCATACCCAGGAGACGACGCAGCTTTCAACGACACGCATGGCGAGTTCATCCCGGCTCACACATTTTACGGCGATTGGGAGCGCTGGTCCGTGGATCTCAGACAAGATCTTGAGAACACGGCCGAGACCCGCGACGGATTCGCGAAAGTCCTCGGCGCTGGGATTCCTGGGCGGGCGAGAGATCTCATCTCCCACACGAATGTCGACATCCTTACGACAGCGTCCGCGATTCGCGCGCTTCGATCGTTCGCTATCTCGACTTCTATAATGGGGAACATCCTCATTCTTCCCTTGACCGGCGGACACCGGACGAGGCCTACACTACTTCGGTCCAACACCCGGCGCCCTCTAACGAACCAACCCGGCGGAACGACACTTATCCTTCGCGGGAAACTGTTCAGACAACCGAAGCCAGCTCTATGTGCCGCCCAAAACCACGTCGTCAGCGGCAGTTTGGAACGATGCATCACCGTTCCTGCCGTGGCCGAAGTCTGTCGACCGCAATCGAGGCATTCGTGAGTGTAAGCACGACTCTTCAGCGCAGCCGCGCGCGGCTCGCCACAGCCGGGACAAACAAAACCGTTGGACCAACGCCAACAAAAAAGCCGCGCAGCTCGCATCGTCGGGAAACGTCTCTTGAAACTGCGAAAGCGATCGGCCCTTGGCCATTGCGCGCCCCGTCGCGGCCGCCTCGAAGGCGCCTCAACTACGTCCGCATACCACATCTAGGGTCACCTGGGACAGCGGGATAAGCCACCTGGCTTTCCCCTCACCGTGTAATGGACGCGCTCAACTAAAGGTGCGCGATCCGGAACTATCTCCTTCGCTCTATCGATGGCCGCGGCCTGAGTCGGACGCACCGCGCTTGCCCGCTCAGAGTTCGGACGTCGAAGGTCGTCAACCGAATGACGCCGATGTCGACGCATCCGCGCGGTCGTCCATCCCAGCTGAAGGGCTTTCTCAGACCGTGCTCCCTTCTCAATCCGAGCTGAGCGTCCCGCGTGAGGGCAGCAAGATCGCCGAGGTGATGGCGCTGCTGGGCCGCAAGCAAGGCGCCGGCATTGACGAGTTGGTTTCCACCAGGGGTGGCTGCCGCACACGACGCGCGCTGCTCTGACGGGTTTGCGCAAGCGGCTTTGCGATCGAACGCTCGCGCTCGGAGCAGGGCGGCTCCGTCTACCGGATCGTCATGGACGCGGCTCCGGTTCTGGCGGCCTGAGGCGATGAACAAAGCGCAATCGGGGCGGCGGGCGGAGCTGCCGAAACGCTCGAGGCCGCGCGTGGGCGAATCGCCGCGCTCGACCTTGGTGAACTCCGGTCGCTGTGGCTCAAGAGGACGGGGCAGGGCGCGCCAAGAGCGCTGTCGCGCGACCTCATCGCCCGGATGATCGCGCACCGCATTCAGGAGCAACGGCTGGGCAAGCTCCGACGCGAGATGCGAACGCGACCGGAGCACGCGAGTCGAAAAACCCTGGCACCCAAAATCTGGCATGACAAATCGCGCGATCGATGCCCTAATGTCCTGAATGCCGATACAGATCATGCCGCACCCGCAACGGGGGCGGTGATTTCCGCATTCGGTTGATCGCTCGCCGCCGCCTTGCTTGCTAGGCCGCGTGGTTTCATTAGGAGCGCCCGCTTTTCGACGAGATGCCAGGACGCGTAAGCGCACGCCACCGAAACAACTGTTGTCCCAACCACCAGCGTGTAAAAGCCGACTTCATTCTTGAAAAGATGCACGATCGATTGCTGGACCGGGAACGCGAAGAGATACATTCCGTAGGAGAAGTCACCGAACCGGCCAAACCTTCGAAGCACAGGTGTCACCGCCAGCCCGAAGGTGACAACGATGTATGGAACCGCCAGCCACGAACTGAACACCGCGAGCTTCCCAATTCCGAGGCCCTCAATAACGCCGTCTCAGGCGCCCGCGCCACAGGTCCGCCAGCAAACACGTCGCACGCCGTCCGCACCGTGGAACGAATTATTCTTCAACTCGTTATCGAACAATTTCCCATCGCCCGGAGCGCCAAAGTGAAAATTGCCCAAATCGCTCCACTCATGGAGAGCGTGCCACCCAGGCTTTACGGGGGCACGGAACGCGTCGTCTCTTATTTGAGCGAAGAATTGGTTCGGCAGGGGCATGAAGTGACATTGTTCGCCAGCGGCGACTCGGTTACATCCGCACACCTGATGGCCTGCACAGAGCAGGCGATTCGCCTCAATCCCGCCATTCAAGATTACATACCGTATTACATGATTATGCTCGATAAGCTGCGCCGCAGCGCACATCTTTTCGACGTTCTGCATTTCCATATCGACGCATTCCACATGCCGCTGTTTCGCGATGTGGCTTTCAAGACGCTCAGCACGCTTCATGGGCGCCAGGATCTGCCCGACCTACTTCCTCTTTACCGCGCTTTTTCGGATATGCCGCTCGTATCCATCTCCGATGCACAGCGTCAACCGATCGCCGACGCAAACTTCGTGAAAACCATCCATCATGGACTACCGCGTGATCTGCTCACGCCCAATTATGAGCCGCGTGGCGGCTATCTCGCTTTTCTCGGCCGCATTTCTCACGAAAAGCGTCCGGATCGGGCTATCGCCATCGCCAACGCGACTGGTCTGCCGCTGAAGATCGCCGCCAAAGTCGACAAGGCGGATGAGGCCTATTTTCGAGAGGTGATCGCCCCTTTGCTCGATCGGCCTGGCGTGCAATTTGTGGGCGAAATCAACGATCGCGACAAAACAAAATTTCTTGGCGATGCGCTCGCATTGCTCTTTCCGATCGATTGGCCTGAGCCATTCGGACTCGTCATGATCGAGGCAATGGCATGTGGAACGCCGGTTCTTGGCTTTCGGTGCGGCTCGGTCTCCGAAATTATCGACGATCATCTAACGGGACGCGTTGTTGCGACGGTCGACGAATCGATCCGAGTATTGCCCGAGACGATCCGACTCGATCGGCGTGCCGTACGGCGACGCTTTGAGGAACGCTTCTCGGCTCAGCGTATGGCGACAGACTATCTCAACGTCTATCGCGGCATGAGCCGACGCGCGAAGCCGGTCCCTGTCGAAATCAACCCGGCGCTTAGACTCAACGTTATCGCCCTCCCGAGAAAGAACGGTATCGAGCACCACTAAAGTTGAGGCGCGGCCTCATGCATCTCCACCAGATCGCGATAACTCAGGCTGTAGCTCAGGTACCAGCGCACAACAGGACGATGATATCCCTCCCGAAGTGCCAACCCTTGACCAACTCCTCCAGGCTCTGCGTCTTCTTCCTCTCGCCTTGGCCGCAAAAGAGCTGATAGCCCACCGCAATTCAAGCTTTGCACCGGAGCCCCAGCGCGGACAGCAACAACAGACGGCGCATGGGGCGTTCGCACCGCCTTCGGGCGCAGGCCCGCGCCAGCATGATGATTCTCGGCCTGTTGCCCGCTGGAACGCGACCGGCCGGCGAATCGCGACGTTTGCGTGACGCTCCGCCTCGATCCGATCCGCCGGCCAACGCCCCGTTGGAGCCGAGTCGGTCCTCGTGCACGACCGCCGCCATCACCGCCAAGGGTCAGGCCCGACCGCCCTCACCCCCCCGCGATGCTACCGGACACCGCGATGCTCATCCGCTCCACTGCGTCGCGCTTGCCCGTCAGCACCTTGAAGACCGTGTCCTTGCCGTCCCGCCAGAAGCGGATATCGAAGCGCCGACGCCCCAGCCGCAAATCGGTAAGCGTCACGTCCGGCAGCCAGTCCGGTAGCGCGGGATCGACATACAGCTTGCCGCGCGGCGCATCCTGCTGCAGCCCCAACATCGCCTGCAACAGCATGAACGGCGTCGCCGCCGCCCAGGCCTGCGGCACGTTGGCGCCGAGATACTGGAGCGGGAAACTCGTGGGATCGCGCTGCAACCCGCCATATAGCTCCGGCAATTGGTTTAGCAGGAAATGACTCGCAGCGCCGCTGATATCGCGCGCCACTGCTGCCGCCTCGGCGGCAAATCCGTACCGCCGCATGCCCAGCGCGATCAGCGAGTTGTCATGCGGCCACACCGCCCCGGTCTGGTAGTTGTATGGATTGAACGAGGGATGATCCGCCGACAGCGTGCGGATGCCCCAACCGCTCCACATATCCTTGCGCATCAACCTCTTCACCACGGTCCGAGCATGTTCCGGCGCGATGATGCCGGACCACAGGCATTGCCCGACATTGGATGCTACCGACAGCACCTTTTTCTTCTCGCCGTCCAATGCGTAGGCGTAGAAGCCGGATTCCTCGTCCCAGAATGTCTCGTTGAACTTCTTGAACAGCGATGCGGCCTTCTTGCGCAGCGTATTGGCGCGCCGCCTGTTGCCGAGCTCATCGTAGATCTCGGCCATGCGCAGCCAGGCGTCGTAGACATACCCCTGCAATTCGCACAGCGCCTTCGGCCCGCGCACCAGCGTGCCGTCGGGATACATCACGGAATCCCCGGAATCCTTCCAAGCCATATTTTCGTAGCCCGCCGTCGAGCGCGTCTGGTATTCCTGGAATCCGTCGCCGTCGCGATCGCCGTATTTGTCGATCCAGGTCAGGCAGGCCTCGGCATTCGTCAAATGTCGCTCGATCAGCGCGCGGTCGCCGGAAGCCCGCCACGCGGCGTGCAGCGCCACCAGATACAGCGGCGTCGCATCCGCGGTGCCATAATACGGCGTGTGCGGGATTAACTTGAAATGCGCCAACTCGCCGTAGCGCAGCTCGTGGAGGATCTTGCCCGGCTCGGCGTCGCGGTAATCGTCGCGCTCCGTCGCCTGATACTGCCCCAGCACCTCCAGCGCCCCGGCGGCGAATTCCGGATAGACGATCAGTGTCTGCAACGAGACGATCAGCGTGTCGCGGCCGAAAAGCGCCAAGAACCACGGCAGCCCGGCGGCTGGCACGAACACCATATGGTCCGTTCCCTGCAGCGGCAGCCGCAGGGCGGCCATATCCTGCACGCCCTGATTATAGCAGCGATAGAATTCCTCGTTGCTAGTGTCGATCTTCAACACCGTGCGCTGCCACTCATCCATCTTGCTGGCATGATCCGATGTCGCGCTGGAATGGGTGCATTCCCGCGGCGCCCGGATGCGCTTCGCGCCATCTATCAGGTCGTAGATCAGGCAGCGATGCCAGGCCTGCCCGGCCTTCAGCGCGATGTCGAAGCTCAGCCGCCCGTTGGCATTCACCGTCGGCTCGCCGTCGCCCTCGCCGGTGCCGACGATCACCTCGCGGCAGAAATCCTTGTTACGATAGGTGATGTGCAGCGCCTGCCGCTGGGCCGACCATGACGTGGTGATGCGGCCGCGCCGCACGATGTGGTGGCTCTTCACCTCGAAGATGTCGGCGAAATCGGCGCGGATCGCGATCTCCAGGTTGAAGCGCACCGGGTTCTGGCTGTTGTTGGTGATGTCGATGTCCTCGTGCAGCCCGCCATCGATATGGCGGCCCATCATCAGGCCCAGCGTGCGCGCCGCGATCGGGCCGTCCTCGCTCACGAAGGCTCGGTTGGTCTGGAAGATGCGCGCCGCGTGATAGGCGACAGCGCCGCCGTTCAGCAGGTCCCACGGCTCGCCATTGGCGTAGATCGCCCAGGCACTGATCACCCTAGTGTCGCGAAAATACAGCCCGCGTTCGCTGGGCCAGTTCACCTGCCCGTCGGGCTCGGTCACCAGCACAGTTTGTCCCTGATGGATGGCGATCTGCGCTGGGCCGACCTGAACCTTAAACGCCATGCGCGAGTCCCTTTCCAAGATTAAAACAAAACGGCTCCATTGTGCAGATAACCCACACGCCATGATGCTGTATAAGTGACCGCGATTGCGGCGTCGTTCAATCCATATCGGTTCCTTCAGATAGGGGATTTGTCTGCACTATCGGACGAATTCTCGACGCGGGGCCCCGCAATGACGGAGCCGGCAGTTCGCTGCGCCGGTCTACGATCCAGCTCACGTCCCCTGGCTCCAATTTGAAGACGCCCACAATATGGGCGTCTGCGAACCCGGCGCCGCGCGCAGTCTCCACCGCCATGGCTCAGCGCTCGCCGTAGGCGCAGAAAAACATCAGTTGCTCGCGCGACGTGTGATGCCGTTTTGCGGCATATCGAGACGCGAGAGCGTGAAACACGGGGCGATGCGCGCCATCCTCATTCTTGAGAAGATGACATCTAGCTAGCTCACCAATCATTTCCGTGTCGGTGATGCATTATTTTTCCGCGTTCACTCCGGCAGACTACGCCGAACTTATCGATTCTCCCGAGCTGCCAGATCCGCAGATGGAGCCGAGAGACTCTGCTTCGTTTGACCCATGAGATCTCGACGACCGGCTGAACGCGCAATAACCCGCTCGCTTCGCAAACAAGCTCACGGTGTGACGGGCGCAATAATGTTGCTCTTATGGGAAAGACGGATATCCGAGCAGCGGAAGTAAACGGCTCACGATCGATCCCAAGCAGACCAGGATCACCAGCAATCTGAGAAGCTGCGCGAGACGCGCGTCGGGACAATATTTGTCGATCACCCAAAATAAGATCGCACCGACTACGATTGTAATAAGGATACTGATTACGAGCGAGATCATGGCGACGCTCCCTCTCATGTTAGCGGACCGCTAGGGCGTTCTGTACCTGATTTATGCACCGTCGGCTTTAGTCAGGTTGGCGATGGTCACAGATCACCGAGTCAGGGAAATCGACCGTTCGCGTGGAGTGCTTTTATCTCTGTCTCCCGCAAATCAACTCTGCTCCACAAGAATTCCAGAAGTTCACACGCGAGCCGTGTCACATCCTCGGTCTCGGTAGCCAATTGAGCCTTGAATTTTTGCTCGAAATTCTTGTCCTTGGACGTGTCGGGCTTGTCGATAAAGCAGTTTTTGACGATCCCTCGCGCAAAGACAATTTGGTACCCCTTGCCGGAGGCACTCGTCTCGCGTCCCGCCCAAGAGGCGGCGCTATGCTGACGCTCTGCGGGAGCCTTGTTAACCGGTCGTGGGGCCGCACGCGTCGCGCATGTCCCATATCTGGGTCGCTATACTCACGCTTTTCGAGTGCTTTGGTACACCAGTAGTATCGAAAGACAGGCGGCGGTCGGAATTGCGTTTACTGTGGACATCATCTCTTGACGGGATTTTGCGTCTCAGCGCGTTACTCAAT
>Ga0206989_1032_pt1 | contig 26989 bp, 36 predicted proteins | sample Alteio_BWMinCont_10_FD_153276 | JGI IMG/M metagenome (GOLD analysis project Ga0206989, IMG submission 153276) | Enriched cells from forest soil in Barre Woods Harvard Forest LTER site, Petersham, Massachusetts, United States -... | ecosystem: Environmental > Terrestrial > Soil > Temperate forest >...
GTGGGGAGTGGGACCGTCACGAGGGAACTGGTGAGGAGGGGGGCGAGGTTTAATAGGTAGGGGGAGCTTGCAACAGAAGCATAGGGAAAATAATGACTAGTGAGAAAGAAAAGACGCCTGGCTCGAATTGAGTCAGGCGCTTTTGTCAGAGATCGATAGTTAGGCCAATCGTATGATGGTGATTATCAGGGCTTTGGATCGTGTAGATACTGAGACCTCAATTCGCTGGCAGTTCTTCGAACTTGAAACTGATTAATTGCAGGGATATAAATCCAGGCAATTATTGACATGGCTGCGAGGAGGAAGATAGCGTTCACTGCGCCATCAGTGGTCAGGATATGTTGTTTATGAAAGTTCCAAGGATTGGCGAATATCAACTCAACCAAAACCATCGTCACTCCCAATGTCAACACCTTGATGCAAACAGAACGGCGATTTTTGACGAGTATTCGAGCTAGCGGCATGATGGCGTCTTCACCAAGAACACCGATTGTCTCGGCGATACGTTCGTCTGAAAGATCAGGGTCTCCAAAGAGATGATCGAGGAAGGTAATATAATAATGCTTATTGATCGGGCTACTCATCGTTGTTCTTCCGTTTCCCCAGTCGTCCCGTTATGAACGCTCCAGCTAAAACACCCATGGCCGTGCCACCGTCGGTAAATCCGTGATAGAACAGAAACCCGCCGAAGACCCCAAACCCAATGGCGGCGATTCCGCACGAATCGGCCCATATCCGATCGGAAATATGTTCCCACATTCGTAAACTTTCCCACAACTGTAGCCGTTGTGTCGGTGCCGTCGTAGAGTTGGAAGTTACCGTAGGTGGGAGAGTATGTTCCGTGGTCACGAGTTGGTGACCATTGGTTTGATCGATCACCGCTTCGTCGGATACCTCGGTAGGCACTTCAGTAGATGGTGGTGACAAAATTGGCTTTATGACATGTGTCGTGGGTTCGACAGGCGGCAATTGAGATTTCAGCGGCATCGTTAGGTGCATCCTGTGCAGACGTAAGTAAGGTCGCCAGCGTTCGGCCTCAGTGATTATAGCACGACTGTACCGTTTGGTAAAGAGTGACTTTGGCGCGATTTGTATGATTGTTCGGCTAGCAGGTTGACTCCAGCCACTGCGAAAATCTTTGGGAGTACAGGTTCAGGCATGCGTATAGTTCTCTGGGGCAATTCGTCGGCGCGCCAGGTCCGTGAGAACCTAAGCCCTCACGATTTCGATCACCCGATGACGTTTCTCTCCGCCTTCGACAGGGGCGATTATGGTCACGCGCCACTCGATCTCGCAGTTCTCGCAGGCGTGATGTACCTGTGCATTTACGCGGGCTTTCGCCACACTGACGGCCATGGAGTAGTCGCATGAAGGGCACTGCGCGGGGACGACGATGTAGGTGGGTTCAGCGGGCATGATAGACATTATAGCTGATTGCCGCTACTCTGGCGGCGGCAGTTTCTTATCGAGCCCAAGGTCTTCTAAGACCTAGACAACCCGATCTACCGCAATCCGTCACGTGGGGGAACCTAAATAGGCAACCAGTGACTTGCCGAGCGGTGTAATCCGAAATTGGGGTTTAATTAGTCGGGCCATCATTGAATTATTCTTGGCAAAATGTTCTGTCTGCTCGTTTACCCGCTCTTCCATTAGTCCACGGCTTTCAAGGTCAGTAATCAGTCCACGCGAGATGATGCCAAGTTGGTCTTTGGCAATTAACGGTCCTGCTTTGAAGACTTCCTTTACCATGGTCCCGATACTGGCTGAACCATTCGCGGCGGCATAGCGGAGAACTCTAATATGGAGCAATGAAAGCTGGCTGGTGACACTCAACAAAAATAGTTGGGTCTCTTCATCAATGTTGATCCCGACGCCCGTGTTTATCACGGCATTTTGAAGAGCTTCGATTTTCTCCTTCTCGTGTGTGATGATGGCTTCGCGCGCTGCTTGTATGTAAATGGTGGCAAAGTGTTCGTCTTCGGTGGTAAGTAACGTGTCGATCTGCTTCTCCGCTTTCTCTAGTCTGTCCATCACACCATTAGCGAAGTTAGCGTAACGACGAGTCATGAACGGTCTGATTAGAGAGTCAACCAACGCCACGGCAACGCCATCAGTGCCAGGTGGACCACCTAAAACTGCAACGGCAACACCAGTAGCGACTTTGGTGACCGTTAGGGCAGCTTCGGCAGCACTTGGTGAGAGTATATCAAGGTGATTGTCGTTTGGCTGTTTCATGCTCTATTGGGACACGGATGGGTTGATTAAGTTGCGGGTCATTGGTCTTGCTCCATCCACAACCGCCATGCTTCGATCTCGGCTTCTCTCGCACTCAGCGTTGGCGGGTCTTCCTCTGATCCTCCAAGCATGAACACCGCGTCACTGGTGGCCTACAGAATGGCGTGAACTCCAGCCGCTATTAGCTGCTCTCATCTTCCCCAACCAAATCAAACGCTCTGACCTTCCTCCATCCGTTCGACAACTGAACCCGCACGCGCCGCATTCGAAACAGCGGCCGATCGCCTTTCGCGTTCCGCGCCAAAGCATCCAGGACCCGCTTGCACTTATCGATCGGGTGACAGTCTTTCATCGCGGCCCGATCCGCCGCTGCGTGGAGTAAGTTCAAGTCGCCCCACATCACGCAGGGATTCTTGGTCTCGCGGAGAATGTCGGCCATGTGGAGGCGATGGATTTGTGGGAGTTCGTCACTTTGAGGTTCGGCTAATCCTTTGCTCCTGCCGCCACGAGAAGAGCCACAACATTCGGCATCTTCATATTCTTCGCTGTCTTGAGCGCAGTTTCGCGGTACGAATTTTTGATGGTGAAATCCGCGCGATGTTTAAGTAGCAACTTCACGCAGTTAGTATGTTCGGGCGATGTTATGGCTGTAATTAGCGCTGTATCACCGCTATTGTTTGTCGCATTAATGTCCGCCCCATGGTCGATCAACACCCGAGCGACCTCCGCATTATCCCATTCGCAAGCGTGTATGAGCGCCGTGTCGCCCATTGCGTCTTTCGCGTTTACCGCCACTCCGCGCTTTAATAGGCTTCGAACCGAGTTAACGTGTCCGCCAAAAGCCGCGGCGTACATAAGTTCCGTCCAACCACTATCGTCCTTTGCGCCCGCAGCGGTTAAAATGTTGATGATCTTTTGACTGTCATTCTCATGCGCGAGGTGAAGTGGCATGTCGCCACTCTGGTCTTTGATATTGACGTTCGCCCCGTGGGATACAAGCAATTGAACCACGTCTAACTTTTGATACACTACCGCCCAATGTAAGGCCGTGCGCCCGAAGTCGTCCTTTTGATTGACGTCTGCTCCGTTGGCGAGGAGCACACGAGCACCTTCACTGGGACGGCCAAGGCAGGCTGATTCGATAAGTGCCGTAAAACCTTGGGCACCACGCGCGTTTACATCAGGGTGTGTCTCCAGAACTTTCTTGAGCATATCAACGCCCGCGAAGGTTTGGTTTTTGTCGTTCCAAAGGCCCAGTAAACCGTCATTCAGAGCTTGTTGATGTTCGGATAGTGCGGTTGAGGTTGAAGGCACAGCCTGAGACTTTGCCATCTGCGTTGTTAGAGCTATCACGACAACGATCATGCAAATTCGAAGATTGGCATCTCTCGCTGCATCGGTCGATCTCGATCTACCCATGGTCGCTCCTCCGTTCAATATCACTTCTAATTTATACCTGGTTTAACTGCTATCGCAGATTGAACCCGAAGCGGACGGACCAGCCCGATACGCGTTCCATCACCCCTATACGCGTACCATCACCCCACGTACTTCACCAAATAATTCTCATACCACAAATAGAAGTTCACGAGCTGCCCCACGATCCCGATCACGGCCCGATTCCCAGCGGTCGATTCCGCGCCATGGCTCTCCAGGCCCAAGCCGTTGGGACGATAATCAGAATTCCCTGCAGAAACGGCGCTATGAAGAGAACATCAGTTGAAAGGTTGGAGATTGCGACAAGCCGCGTTTCCACGGCCAGGAAGATGGCACCGAAGAGGATATTGATGGCAAGGCCGAGCAGGAAGCGGAGCAGCGGGTTCATGATGCTGTTGTACCCGAGATAAAAATGGAAGCGCCCTCGGACACCGTGATGATGTCCGAGGGCGTGGTAAGTTAGTGCGGGAAGAGCCAGTGTTCAATCGCCGCAATGATGATCTCGGTAATGATCTTGCCGCCCGCCGCGAGCAATGGATGCTGAGTGGTTGACTTTTTGGTTGGTTGTTTCGGCGAACCAGGCCGTTTCTTCTTGAATTTCATATTTATTATAGTTGAGGCTCAAAATATTATAGGGAAAATTTGAATTACTTTGAGTTCTAAGGACTCATTCAAGACGGGGCCAAACGTCACTTGTTGTGGTAGAATCCCCGAACCAATCAGCCGATCAGGCGGCTTTGACCTCGCGCATACTGGAACTACTATGAAATCCGACGACGAATGGCGACAAGAGCGGGCGCAGACGTTGGAACATGCAAAAACGCGCGTTTCCATGTTCGTGGGACCACCCGCTACGGCTCACACCCATAGTCTCTTGTCACCGATACAACTTGGTTGGAAGGCGAGGGTGTTCGAAGATCCCACGGCCGTGGTCGTTGACCTGAGCCCAAACCAGTTTATCTTACGAGTGGTTTCTGGCCCGCTCATCAAGGAAGTTCAACAGATGTTCCAATGGGGCATTGGCCGCACGTTGGATGAAACATGGTACGAGGACGCCAAAGTTGGTGCGGCAAAATGGTGGCACGACGAAAAATTGCTGGGCTCGCCGTATGATGACTACGCTTATACGCACTCGTGGCGGTATTGCTTTTCTGGTCCAATAGGTCCGAGGCTGGGTGAGCCCAGTTATTCAGCGGTTCTAGCGCGGAGCCTTTACTGGGGTATGAGAACTGAAGCGGAATGTGGTGCGAGGGCTATGACCGTGGATGGCCGATCGGCAGACCGATTTGTGTTGATGTTCCTGACGGGGTTGGCATGTTCATGGCTGTGGATCTCGACCCCGAGTACTTCACGGGCTTGCCGTTTAAGCCCGATGACGCTGGATTGATCGCCCATCCGCCGATGCAAGTGTTTGGTGATAATTTTGATTTCTGGACGCCGCCGACTGATATCACGATTCGGTGGCATGAGGATGATGATTTGCTGTCGCGTGGCGAAGGCGTTGAGGGTGTCGTGAGGCGGATTTGTCGATCGGCGGCGCGGCAGAACAGCACGTAGCCGAGCACCTACGGCACAAGAGCGTAGCGACCCCGCGCAAATACTTCAAGCGGCCAACGTGTTTGTGAATAACACGAGTAGCAAGCAAGGCTATTAGCGTCCAGGCGGAGTCGGGCCATCCTTCGGGTGGCTCTTTTTTGTGTCTGGATTGAAGAAATGCACATAATTCAGGCTTACATAAAGGTATGTGATGCGTTCATAGGCGGGGTGGTCACTAATGGACGGTGGCGGACAACATGAACATGTTCAGTTGTATGGAATTCAAGTTTCCGAATTTGATTATTCAGTGTACATTCCCATTGTTGCGATCGAATAAACACTACTCAGCGCGCTATTAGCTATTAGTTAGTAACAAAGCTATCAATTCTTAAAGTCTGAAAGCTGCATTTTCAGAAGGATTTGAGATAGCGGGAGGTACGAGTAAGGACGGTATAGCAAGATTTTTTTGTTGTGTCGAACAAAGTAAAGTGTGGAATCCCTATAACGGTGACTGTGCCTTGGGTTTAACTGCAGAGCGATTTTGGGACTAATGTCAACGTCGATCGACCAGACAGAGGGATTTAAAAATCCAAGGAGACAATCAGATGCACGACGTTACGATTATAGCCCTGGTTGGCTTTGTCTTGATTTTGGCGCTCATCTGCCGCCCAAGGCAGTAATCGCAGATCCTCGGTGAGCAGGGGCAGCCGCCCAGCAAAGCCCCTGCTTCTTATCTTAAATCCCCCGCCTCGCGGCGTACTTACCCAAAGGGTAAAATGACTAAACGGAAAAGATCAGCGTTCCTCCTCGTCGAACTCCTTGGCAAGCTCCTTGATATGCTTATACTGACCATACAGATAGGAGACAAAGATAGAGCCCGTGGTTTCGTCGATCTTGCCAACACTTGGAACATCGGAATCTAGGTATTCCTTGAGTCGGGCGACGGCGTAAAATGTCTTGTCTTCGAGATTGTCGGTCGAAGTGCGCTTACGGGCGATGAGCCCTGCGCGAAAACCTTCGAACATCTTCTCGACGGCGTTGATCCCGTATACAGCTTGGTGTAGTCGCGCGGGGCGGTTGCGCTCTACTTCGGGAATGTCAGACGTAAGGAAGCCGTCAGACAGCTTCTCAAAGGCGTGTAGGATCGTGGGCGGTATAACTGTCGATATTTTATCCATGGCACATATTACCGCATGCGACGTATTTGCTGGTGAATGGTTGGCGGCAGGCTCGGAGTGAGAAACCGCTTCCATTCCGCGCCTGCCGCTTGTTGGACTTCTGTTCAAGTATACTTCTGGACGAAGTTGTCGGTCAGCTTGTAGGGTCTTTGATGATCAATGAGTTTACCTGTTGCGTCTTTATACTTCACGGTCACGACCATATCTATATCTGGCGTTTTTGTCAGTTGGCCTAGCCGAATGAGACGAGGGTGATTCGGAGCCAAGAAGTCTATGTTGTTGTTGAAGTGGGGATCTTGAGTTAGATATCGTTCGGTTGGCGACTTGGGGTCTACGGCGCGGATTTCAATATCATAAGCAGGACCAGTGCCAACGTTTTCGATTTCGCACGCGAGCAGTTGTTCCGATCCGTTATTGCTTGGTGTGCTAGTCATGACCACGCTAATATGCGGCGTGTTACCAGCTAAGACTAAAGCCTGATTCACATCGAGCAGGCGTTTGGTGTAATATACATAGTAAATGGTCAAGACGATGGCAATCAGCGCCGCGCCCGCCTGGACGGCGGCTGAGATTGTTTGTATTGTTGCATTCATAACATAAGAGACACTCGGGTGATCGCAAAGTTGCGCCTTCTTCCTCTTACCCCCTCACGCGGTGGGAAAAGGATTTTAACACCGCGTGAGCTAACATACCGTTGAGACCACCGATGAAGAGGACCGCCAATGGCCACGTACAAGCCCGATCAGCTAACAGTCCAAGCATATCAAGTGCCGCCAGGCCACGCCCCGAAGGACTCCAAGTGGGTGCAGGTGCAGATCGGGGCCGTGAAGACAAAGGCCGACCTCCACAATGCGCGCCAACTGTCGGCGGGATTCAGAATTTTCGATCAGATTAAGGGATGGGTGACTGAGGTTTCTTACTATGATGAGATCGAGCAGTAGGTAGGGCCGAGCAAGAAATAAATGCCAACCACTGATTCCATAACCTCCGCGGACATCAATAAAGTCATCCGCCAGCGTCTGACGCCGATCCTGAAAGCCAATGGCTTCAGCAAGAATCAAGGGCGAAACTATTGGGGCTACCATGGCGACGTAACATGGGTCTTGATCATTCGTGCGGTTGGCGGTTATTTCTCCGATGTCACAGGCTGGCCGTCAATGTCGGTAGGTGTTCACCTTGGCGTATGGAACGATGTTATCCCGCAGGACATGAGATCTGCACGGCCAATCAAAATTGGACCTCATGGCGACGTGCTGCCTTTGGAGTACCAGTGTCCAGACATGTTTCGATCGGTGATGAATTGCGGCCTGGATCAGGCCGAGTTAAAGGCTAAGCTCCGCAACCCCGCGGAAAGAGTGCGAACCGATCTGTGGTGGATCGAGCCCGATGGCAGCAATGTTGATTCTGTTGTCGAAAATATGGCGGCGCAGTTTCTTGCCGAGGCGCTGCCATGGTATCAAGGACTTTCCGATTTGGATGGGCTGTTCCACCGAACGGTTGCGGATAGGGATTGTTATAACAAGTATCTGGTGGCGACTTTTCTGGCTAAGCGGTTGGGGCTGGAGGCCGAGTATGCGGACTACAGCCAGAAGCTGCGGGTCGAAGCGGTGCGGATAGGTCACGTGGAGATTTTGGAGAAGTTAGTGTAGTTATGGACGAAACCTGGCCCCCTGCGCCTGAAGGACAACGATCAACCGAGCCGACTTATTACCTCACTGGCGACATCGAGGTGATGATTTCGGGAGGCGTATTGGTCTTTCGAAATCGCTTTGTTTACAAGCCGCTTGCATTCGCAATCTTCGTGTGTTTCATCTTACGAGTATGTGTGTATTTCTTTACCCGTCCGCATCACTTGCACCATATGTTCCTGCTCCAAGTCGTTGGGCCGACAACACTTCTTACCGCTATGTCTTTTGGAGGATTTGCTCTACTGCAGGCTGGCATTTACCGAATTACCACTGACGGTGTAGTTGCCGAAGGTGGAGCGTTCATCCCAAACCGATATGAACGGGCAATATACGTGCGGAGAGTCGCACGCTCTGCGACCGACCAAGGAGTGTCTCTGGTCTTTGACAAAGCGCAACGTAAGCCGTATTCGCACCGTATGGGGCAGCCTAACGAGATCGTTCTGAAGAACTCGTTCAATCAGGATGCCGCCGAGCGGGTGGCCGAGATCATCGGTGACTTTCTGAAAGTGCCTGTGATTGTGGAATGACCATGAACAAAGAAACTTGGCCTCCTCCTCCTGAAGGGCAAAGATCCGTCGTGGAGCATATCCGCGAAGCGGGCATCGACATCGAAATCTGCAGCGACATCATCAACATAACGTTTGTACCATATCGTCGATATCATCTGATCGTACCAGCTATCATAGTGTTGCCGTCAGCGGCCGACCTGCTTTGGGACGTATTCCACGCACGCTCTCTGTCGGGTTTTCTGATGACGATGGGGCCGTACATACCTGTTTTCCCAATCCTCGCTGGGATTACCTATTGGCTGCAATACGATTACATGATGTGCCGCGGACTGTACTCCATTTCGGACACTGGCAAGATTCTTGGCCGTGGATCGATCCTCAAGAACTCTAAGGGGATTGAATACGTGCGGGTTGTCCCAGTCTCTGGTCTATGGGCCATCCGTTTGGGTTTGGCCGACGGTGAAGAGGGGGCGGCGTGGTGGCTGCGCCCGTGGAGGTGCGAACGTAACGAACTACCTCTACCACGGACTAGGAGCCGCGCTGCTGTGGAGCGATTGGCAAAGATCATCGGTGATTTTCTGAAAGTGCCTGTGATGGTTGAGTGATTATGGATCAAGAAACCTGGCCTCCACCGCCCGAAGGGCAAGAACCTACCGCGCCAACACATTACCTCGGCGGCGGGATTGACGTGTGGATCGAAAGCGGTGTGCTGACATTACAATTTGCTTGGCCGCGAAGTGACGCTCTAATACGCTCGTGCTTCGCGGTGGCAGGATGGACCACATTTGCAATCAGTGCGTATCGACGCGACGGTTGGCACGGGCACTTTTCATGGTTTTGGGCCGCCGTCGTCAACTGTGTTATAGTTCTAGCGTTTGTTTGGCGGAATTATATGCAAACACAGAGCCGTGGGCTGTATCGGTTTACTCCAGACGGGACTGTCGTCACTGGAGCGTTAACACCGAAGAGATACGCTCGGGTACAAAATGTTAACCTGCTGTACTCGCGATTTTGGGGCAGAATGTTTGTTACTCTCGATGAAGAGGATTCTACAACGACGGATTCGAATCAAGTGCTTCTGTCATACTTCTCTAACCGCCCAGCAGCCGAACGGGTGGCGCAGATCATCGGTGAATTTCTGAAAGTGCCAGTGATTGTCGAGTGATTAGAAACGATTCCAGCTTATCGCCACCATGAAACCTAAAAGATTTCCATCACTTTTGTTACTGGTCGCAATCATAGCAACGCAGCCACTTCTACGAGATGTGATACTCGACATTATGTTTTGCTTGATGATGTCCATTCGTCATAGGATCATGATTGATGATTCCAAAATCGGGATAATCCGTGGTTTGACGACCTATTCCACTCTGGCGTTTGTGCTGTGGATGATATTTATCAACCAGTTGAAGAAGTTCCGTGAAGGGCAAGCAGAGGAGAGTCCAGCGGTGCGAAATACCTAAGACGATTCAACGATCTGGCCTCCAGCACCAAAGGTTTGACGAGGTATAGTGCTTATCGGGACCATGGCGGTGGGTGAAATGCTTTCACCCGCCACCAATGCAAGGTTGCTGGTACAATACCTGGCCGAAGAATCACCAAGCAAGAGATAGGGCAAACAGCCGATCTGCGTCACAATGGGCGTGCAAGTGCACATAGTGCTGGACGCCTCGTGGGAACGAACAATGTCCAAAGAAATTGAATATCATATAGGTTGCGAGGAATGGGATGAAGCCCGACGCTTAATCGAAGGACGGCTTATCCACGAACCACATAACCACTGGCTACTGACACGCCTTTACGTACTACGAGCAGTTCAACTACGAAAAGGCGCTCGAACTGTCACTGCAGGCATTGGCAATAGTCCCGAATTGCCCGTTGGCTCTGTGGGACTGCCCTGGCACTTTGGACATGCTCGACCGACCGCAGGAGGCGCTGGCTGTGTACCAGGGATTAGTAAGTCGGGGCGTGACTAGCCTTGCAAATGATGCTTGCGGTGAGGGGCTTGCGAAGGCCCGCAGTCTGAAGGCCGATTGCTACTATCGCATGGCTAACTGCCACGCAGCGCTCCAACAGTTCGCCGAGGCAGTTGACATGTTAAAGCGCCACCTAACAATGCGCGGCCCAGGCTGTCGGTCGATTTATCCGATCCAGATGGTGCATGCAGAACTTGCTCGTGCGAAATTGAATGTGATCGGTACGCCTGAATAGATTCGATAACCCGATCCCGCGTCTCGCCGCCTTCACCATCGCTTATGACAAACCAATCTCAACAAGAACCCCTATTTCCATTTCCGCCAGGTCTCTCACCCGAGGAAGAGGCGGAGCGATTCGATATAATCAGAGACCTGATCAAGGAAACAGCCCGACAGCTTGAAAGTGGAGAAGCCACGATCACGCCCGTGGTGTATTTTTCCAGCTCACTCGACCGACACCTCTATGCTTGGTTTGAGGATTCAAATTGGCCCACCGATAATTCATGCCTGCCGTTCGACAAGTTTGTCGGCGCGCTCGTGGAAGAACAGGGCTTCGTGAGCATTGCCGCCGTGAAGACCAAGCTGCTGCAAGCGGCCGAGGACATTACACCGAACTATGATGGGGCCGCTGGCCGAGCGCGGATCGATCAGCTATGCGAGCGCCTGCAAACGCTCTATGAGTTCGTCGCCGCCCAGCCAAAGCCAAAGAAGCCGCGGAAGAGTAAGCCTAAGCCCGCGAGCGAACATGTTGTCACGGCCGAGCCTGCGCCAGAGTATCGAGAACCCGAGACTGAGGTTGACGCTGCCGAAGGCAAAGTGACCTATGCTAACGATGTCGATGAGAAACTATCGATTATTTTCTTGAAGCGCGCCTGGGAGCTTTACGATGATTTGATGCGGCGGCGTGGCCAGCGGGGCGTGCCGTTTCCAATCGATGAGCAGGCTGCCATTGCCGAGGGGCAAAGGCGCTTGAACGTCGTGCTTAATGCAGAGGATGTCACGGGCGGTGAAAAGCATAATTTGATGGCATGTCTGATAAAGAGGATCGTGCCAAATGGTGAGGTGGTGGAGATCACGTGGAGGTAGGGCGCGCCCGCGGATAATTTCAGGGCAGTTTAAGTGAGCTTCTTTAATGGTACATATTCGAAAACCGTTAAGTGAAGGGGTCGGTCATGGCGACATTTACCGAAAGGCTTCAAAATCACCCTACCATTGAGGAACATCGAGCAATTGTGGACGAGGCGAGAGACGTTACGAAGCAGTTTACTGATGACTTTCCTTCGGACCCGCTCGTGCTAAAAATCCAAATTGCTAACGCCGCCTATCACAATGCTACTGATTCAGGTTCTTGCGACGTAGACCAAACATTCAGGCATTACTCCAGAGTTCTTGGCGAACTTGCCGATGTCCTAACAGCGGGTCGGTGACGAGAATGAGTCGACCGAGCCACCTGAGAGTTATTTGAACTCAATCTGCATCGGGTCCACATCAGCTTGAGCGAACTGCTCCTTCATTATCTGCTTGATCCCGTCATCAATATCTAAATCATCCCACGATCCATGTTTCTGTACCTGCCGTGCGAGCGTAATCATCTCAACAATAGTCTTCCATTCGCACCCCGACTTGGAAAGTCTCTGGATTGCTGTGGGCTGGTTCATCGCCAATGTCTCCGCGTGCATCGTTCCCGATATACTCCTGGATATTGGTTTGGTCGGAGTACATTATTCCATTGTCATCGGTTGACGGTGATACACTTTTTGATAGGGATTCTTAACGTATGTCTGTTGAGAATATGTGGGTAGACTGAGCGATATGGCTCTGACTCTCAAGTATCCAGATGAACTTCCAACTAGCGACTGTGTGCGTACCGTGATCATCAAGGAGTTTGATCCCGCGAATGTGGGTGCCTCGCCGACGACCTGGGTGGTTGGCGAATATGATCATTCTGAATCAGCGTTTGTTCGCCAGATCGTACACGCTATGCTGAATCACCTGTTTCGAGATCCTGAGGTTAATGGAACGCGTCCCCTCGTTGAGTTGGACGTCCAAGTCATCAAATCCACTCTTGAACGTGTGCTCGCTACGATGCGGTAGGGGGTCTCGTCCGATTCCCAGGGAAACCGTTAGTTAACGGTCGGTTGTGGAAGGATCGGACAAAGTCTGTAACGCCTCGTTTTCCTGGGAGACGGCGAGGCGTTACAGTTTCATCATGATGAGCTGTTCGAGAGGTGCTTGCCGCCAGGGGAAAGGATTTTTGCCCTGGCGGCGGGATATGGATTGACGAATGCTCGCTGGCCTGCGGCGGGTGAAAGCATTTCGCCCGCCGCCAATGCCAGGTTGGTGGTGCAATAACCTTGCCCTGGTCAGCGGTTACTCGCAGGATTTTCGTAGGGCTGAGCCTCACGTTTCCAGCAAGTCGCTTAATACGCGGAGCGCTGACTCCGACGCTGGAGTTGGAACCAATTGTACACCAATGGTCCTGATTGAATCTGACTGAGCGCCCGCATTTATGCGTCGAACGGTTCCATCGAGATGGAGGCGTCTTCCTGCCACCACTACCTCGACTTCCACAACGTCATCCACTTTGAACGAATGCGTCGTGGCGCACGTTAATCCGAGTGGGCTTGCGTCTAAAATTGCGATGCCCTGCCGCGTCAAGGAATTACCGCATGGCAGTCCGAACCGCAACAAGCTCATGGTGGCCGTTAACGCCAGCGGAGTGCGTGGAGCGTGTCTCTGTTCAATTAGCGGCAAAATCTTCAAATCGCTCATCGTTTAGGTGTATATCTCTGATTTGGTATATCAGGAAGCAAATATAAGTACCCAGTCATCGACATGGCGAAACCACTGGCAAAAGCTCTAATTTGGCTGATCGACGCGATGAGAGTGCTTCGAGAGGTGCTTGCCGCCAGGGAAAAGGATTTTTGCCCTGGCGGCGGGATTAGGTGATGAGTTGCTCGCTTGCCTGCGGCGGGTGATAGGCTTTCACCCGTCGCCACTAATACCGACCGTCACTCCCAGCTACCCTCTCGCGCCTGTTCAAGCGCCGCGGTGATCGCCGAAACATTGCACTCTCCAGTCGCTGAGTGGGAGGATTAACGTAAAGCGGTGGGCTGATGCTGGTTCTTCAAGATCGGAACAGCATCGCCGCATTCGCTGATCAGATTGAGCTGCTCCCAAATACTACGAACTCAAGCCTGACGGGGTGTCGAACTACATCCACTTTGTTAATGACGACTTAATCCGCCTCGTTCGATTTGCCGAATGGCCGAGATCGTTCGCTCACGTAGTACGGAAGTTGGCTTTTCGTCATTCGCAACTCGTGTGAGGCCGCTAATCACTTTTGGCGACGAAGTACCTAGATAACCCAATGCCTCGGCAGCCTTCCATCGTTCGCTCGCCCATTCCTCAGCGTTCGATAGCGTTCGTAGCAGGAATTCGGCGGCACATTGACCTACTACAGTATTGCTCGCCGCCAATAGGGCTTCCCCTATCTCGTCCCGCTTTGACTTGATTTCGCTGCCAGCACCACGAATGTACTTGAGGGATAGGCCATTCCCGAGTCTGAGCGCTAGTTTCGCATCAATATCAAACGAGTCTGCAACGCAGAGTGCTGCAAGTATAAGGCGAGGGATGGACTGATCTGCTTCGACGGCATCATCTGCGTCGGATTCCTCGAGAATCCCTTCGCGTATTAGAGCGCTGGCATCCTCGGGATGATCTTCGCTCAGTCGGCCAATTCCAAGCCGTATGGGCTCATGCCATCTAGGGTCATCTCGGTGACGTCTAATTGTGGCAACCGCATCCTTCTTTTGCCGAATAATGTGAAGTCCAGCGTAATATTCCTCAAACGTAAGGTGCATAAACCCGTATTCCCCCAATGCGGCCTCAATGAATATTCCCGTGTGCTCACGTACCCTACGTAAGAAATCGTCCGCTGCCGCAATTGTTTCGTCGGACGGACTCTGTGCATCCAGGCTACGAGTCTCCGAAATCATATCCACCAGCATTTCACGTACTCGTGTTTCGCGCAGCCTACCAGACGGTTCATGGAGATGAATAAAATAAGCCAATGGACCCAAGAAGCGCCTCGCTTCGTTTTCCCCTACAAGGTGTCGTTCAGGGATTTGTCGATTTAACTGCCAATCCCCAAGAAGTATTGACGTGGCCCTTCTGTATAATTCCAACCGTCGATTAGGTAGCGGGCTACCGTTTTGATGTATTAAAACAAGCATAGTCAGCAATAACGGATTAGTGGCGAGACGCCGCATCCCATGGTTTGTACGTAAAATGCCATTGATTTCCGCTATCTCCTCTGATGCCAGTCGCAATACCACATCGGCGTCGGCATCCGAACTTCGATGGCGCACATGTGCTAGGCACCATTTCTGAAGAAATTCCTCGATTTCACCCTCGTTCATGTCGAGGAGAATAAACTGCCTTAGGGCAATCTGGCCTGCGATCTGGGCGTTCTTATAGCCCGCAATCCTGCTTGTAACAATAACTTGATTGCCATCCGCGATACTCGCGACAAACTCTTCAATACGCTTCGATATGTCGTTTCGCGTGCTTGCCTCTACAACCTCATCCAAACCATCGAATAAAATGAGCGCCTGTCCCGCCGTGATCGAATCGGAAATTAACTGGGGTAGCGATTCGTGTTCGGAGAATAGGTCCACAAACGCATTCTGTAGAAACGTCCTGATGCTAAGTGTGGGGTCCCGTTGTAGCGAGGACGCATAGTTCGCAATTCGAATCGGAATGGGTAGGTGCAGCATGCCATAACTCCACCCTGTAGAGTCGCGTACTTCTTGAGCTCCTGCTTCGCAAGCAGCAGCAAAAGTGAGGCTGAGATACTTAATCAAGGTAGATTTTCCAGCGCCAGGTGGACCCAAAAAGACGAGATGTTTACCCTCGGCTATTGCCAAAGCAATCGGTAGAATTGTATTCGTTCGCCCGAGCCCAAGTCTATCGTTAGCACGTTCGTGTTCAGCTCTCAGGGGAACATATATATCCGTGATAGGAATTGACACTGGAGACCTGGTGTGCAGTATTCCTTTGGCATCAACCAGCGAATGTATCTTAATTAGATACTCAGCATTGAACTTCCCCTGTTTTCACGTACAGGTAGTTAAGCCTTACTCGCTTGCGCTTGTAGGCGCTCGTAATCAGCGGGACTAGCGTATCCCAGCGTGGAATGTATCCGCTGACAGTTGTACCAGACTTCAATGAAGTCAAAGACATCCTGCTTGGCCTGGCTTCGTGTTTCGAAGACCTCGCCGAGTTCCTTTTTGAGCGTGCTGAAAAAGCTCTCAACGGGAGCATTATCCCAGCAGTCGCCCTTTTCGCTCATGCTGCTGACGATGCCATGATCGCGCAGCAATTTGATATAGTCCTTGCTCCCGTACTGGGAGCCACGGTCGCTATGATGGATCAGGCCTGTAGGCGGTCTCCTGGTGTGAAGCGCTGCTTTCATGGCCTTGATTGGCAGGTCATCAGTCAAGTAGGGTTCGACTGCCCAGCCTACAATGCGCCGACTGTACAGGTCCATGACGATGGCCAGATATGCCCAGCCTTCATGGGTCCAGAGGTATGTAATATCCGCTGCCCACTGCAAGTCTTTACGGTCGGGCGAGAAGATCCGCTCAAGCAGATCGCGATACGCCTCCATGCCTGGCTTGGTCCGCGTGGTGATGCGGAACCGTCGCTTACGCTTGGATCGTACGCCATACTTGTTCATCAATCGGGCGACACGGTGGCGCCCACAGGACACGCCGGCAGAGCGCAACGTTTGGTAAATGCGCGGGCTTCCGTATCGCTCACGGCTGCGTTGATGCGCGGTCCGTATGTGGACCAAGAGCCGCGTATTCTCTTGTGTCCGAGGACTAGGTTCGCGATCGCGCCAATCGTAATAGCCGCTGGAGGACACCTCCATGCGACGGCATAGTGCGCGAACTGAGAATTGCCCGACGTGATCGCGAATGAACTGGTATCTCACTTCGGGCTTTTCGTGAAGATACCCACTGCCTTTTTTAGGATTTCGTTGTCCTCGCGAAGCCGGACATTCTCGCGACGCAGTTGCGCCAGCTCCGCATCGTGCGGGTTGCCTTTGCCAGGAAATGGCCGCCCGTCACCCGAAGCGAGAGCGCGCTTCCAGTGACGCAACATGCTATGGTCGATCCCGAGGCTGCGGGCAACCTCACTGATATTGCCGCGCTCTTCACAAAGGCGAACGGCCTCTCTCTTGAACTCCTCTGTGTAGCTCTTGCGTTCCGACATTTTGACACCTCGTCTAATATTTTACTATTAGGCTTAACTAAGTGTCCGATTTATTGGGGGAAGTTCACATATTTAGTTCGAGCTGATCGTATGGAATCGGACGGGTTATTAAGCACGTCAACTATAGTCACGCCATCCAACTCAGTTAAGAACAGGTCTTCGTAGAACGAGTAATCCTTGGGCGGTTTGATGGGTACACGCACTTTGTTTTCTGCATTGGATAATTCGTGGTATAGATCGCGAAAAAACTGACAGGTCAGTTCTTTTGCATCGGCAGACGACATAGGCAGTACCAAAACGGCTAATTGATCGTAAAAGGCAATCATATCGCCATGGAAATCGACGGGCGTCTTCTCTATTCTCGTAGAGTATCCCGATCTTAGGATGATCGTTGTAATAATTTGATATACGTTGTGTAATGTCAGGCGTTGACTAGCCCATCTCGAAGTATCGTGTGCTGCGCGAAGGTACGATTTTTTGCAGACGTATTTCCTAAAACGAGGCGTCGTTCTGATACACCATGCTGCAAATGTGATTAGCGGTATTGCTGAGATTTTGACAATGTCAACAACAAGTCCCGTTGGAAAGTTCATAGTATTGACCGCCCATGTTGGATAAACCATTGGGGTCCATGATTTATGTTGGGGAATTGAGTATCGATATTCGTGAGGGAAGTGGTTGGCGTTGCAAAGCTCCCGCTCAGAATTGGAGTACTAACAGCACTCATTGAAAACAATTCAAGCTGGCGGAATACCTCACAAATTTAATCACATCTTAGCCGAATGTCCGAATACTCCCACTGTATCGCAGCGTTGCAGATGCGAAGAATCCGCCGCACTCCTTCATCTTTGAACATCCATCGCACTCAGGCATGTAGATGTTTTTCCAATCGCTAATCGACTGCCTGGAAAATCGCCAGAGATGCTCGGGCAACAAACACAACTGATGGTTGTAAATTGATGTCCGCAGGCCCGCCCAGTCAAGAATCTCAACCGCCTCCGACAATTCGGCTCTATAGTCCACAGGGTCGATCCACAACGCTTCGAGATTGGCCTTGGTAAACCCAGTCATCTCCAGGCCCATCAGCGCCACGTGGGCAACAAAAGGAAAGTTTCGCGCGATGAACTCGGCGAGCTGCGGCAAGCGCGCATATGTCTGCTTATGCAGGACAACGCGAATTTCAGTGGCGATACCGACGCGCGCGAGGTTCATGATTCCGCGGGTCGTTTGATCGAACGCACCTTTGGCCTGGACAACGAAGTCATGGAGCGTATCCACGTCAGAATATAGCGGAACGCACAGTACCAATTCAGGGTGCTTCACATCGGCGATCTTCTGGGCGTATTGTAGGTAGCTGAGCAGTCGGCCATTCGTGAGCACGTCAAGGCGCGTGTTGGGCAGATAGTTTTTGGTTGCCCAAAGGAGATCGATGAAGCGATCGTGGAGGAGAGTGGCTTCGCCGCCCGTGAAGCCGACGCATTCAGTTTGCGGAGATATCAGCGGGATGGCAGCGAGCAGTTCATCCACGATATATCCGTCGTCGATGTCCCGAGGTGGTTGAGAGCACATCAGGCACTTGCTGTTGCAGCGCTCTGTGACCAACATGCTATTGTTTGGCGAACTGCGGCGATAGAGTGCGCGGAAGCTGCCCGATTGCGGATTGAGTCGCACCACATCCTCAGGGGCAAGATAGTGGAGTTCAGGCGGTAGAACAATGTACCGCGGATCTGCTGGATCGCCTTGCTTGACGAATACAGCCTTATAGCCCTGATAATCCCCACCGATGTCGCTGTCAACAACAAGGCTTCGGTTGAGCGGATCGCCTTCGGCAGGTTCGGATTGGTCGTAATGCGTGCGACGAATGATTTCTCATCCGAGCGATGATCGATTGTCATTCCCAAAACGGTCATCGCGCCCACCTCCGCATGATTGTTTTAGCCGTAGGGTCACTCTCCATCAGGTCGAGTATCGTGCGAAATACTCCCATATTCCTGATACAATAGTCGCTTGTCGGTCGGTGTCCTACAACATCTCCTTGCGTTGCATGATGAAATACAGGGTCTGTGCCGCACCATGGCAGATAAGCGCAGTCGGTGCACTGTGGGGTGCCTTCAGCCATCGTTTCGTAGATCATCGGCAGCAGTGGGCTCAACGCGATTATTTCCTCGTAGGAATTATCACGGACGTTGCCAAGTCTGAAAGTGTAGTCCTTGTTCTCGGCCAGCATCCGCCCTTCGTCTGAGGCATAAACGTCGCCGTCGTAGTTGTAGATGATGCACGTGATGCCGATACCGCTAGGCGACTGGAGATCCACGTAGCCCGAGGGGTAGGGGGTAAGCATTTTGCCCAAAATGATGGCGGCGTATTCCTCTCGCATCGGAATGCCCTGCTTGTTTAGCTCCAGGATATATTGCAGACCAGTTCGGTAGAACTCCAAGAAGGCGTCCGTTTGGTAGCCAATCTTCGCCGCCGACTTGAGCGCGAAGCCATACGGGCTTATCGGACGTAGGAAAATGCTGCGAAATCCCATGCGCAAATACTCGTCAATGATTTCGCGCGGCATCGTGAGACTCTTGGCCGTTGTGGTCATTAGAGCTGACACGCGGTCACGACCGAGATATTGGCGCACCCGCTCTATTCCTCGGGTCGCCCGCTGATGCGAATCCCTGCCTGGCCGCGGTCGGTTAGCATTGTGCAGTTCTTCAGGGCCGTCGAGTGATGTCGAGATGAGAATGGAGTGCTCGCGGCAGAACTCCAATATTTCATCGGTCAGCGGGGACAGGTTTGTGGCAATGACAAACTCAAGATGCCTGCCATCATTTCGGCGCTTGGCTTCTCGCACAATGTATTTCACCAACCCGAAGTTAAGGAGCGATTCTCCGCCTTGAAACTCGACTTTGAGCACAGGGGAGGGACTCTTGAACATCAGGTCGATCGCTCGGCTCGCCGTTTCTTCGGACATATCAAACGCCGAACGGTCTTCGGACACCCGCGACACCTGGCAATATGGGCAACTGTGGTCGCAACGTAGACTGGTCACGAACATGTGGAGCGCTGTGAAGTTGCTAAGGAGGCTCTGTTTAGTTCGGTATTTGGTGGCCAACAACTCCAGCGCCGCATCGGAGACATCATCGAAGAGAAAATGCTTGCCTTTGAGATCGTGGAAGAGCGAGGTGTCAGTCGGTAATGTGCGGCCGACAAATGCTTTGAAATCGTCAGAGCCCAACATAAGGAACTCGCCGACAAGGTTCGTGACTAAATACCGATTCTCGTCGTAGCGGAGGAATCTGAACGGGAGCAGCTTATAAGCTGATTGGCTGGCGTAGGCATTCGTTTGGGAAAATGCCTTGGCCAGGGGGAGCTGAATCATGCGACTTCACCGACAACCTGTAGTTTCTTACCGTCTGGGATCGCAGCTTCGTTTGGATCAAGCGCTGGATCGGCTGTTTCGAGTTCGGGGTGGATCAGCGACGTGTTAGACAGAGCGTGGGCCAGGATCAGGTTGCGCACTGGCTCCGTTTCCAGGCCGATTTGCTCGCGTAGGGTTTGGTCGAGCACGGCGTTCAGGAATTCCCCTGCAAGCGTTGTACAGTCAGTTTTATCAGTCTTGGCATGGAATCGCACTTCGACCTGGCGCTCGTCAGTCTCTTTAAGAAGGACGAAGCATCTATCCGTGTATGTGTGCACTACCTTCATCAGTGCTGTGCGGCTATAAATCCCAAGATCGACAATCGCCCACAATTCTTCCTCGTCTTCTTCGATAAAACTGACTTTCACGCTGACTCCTGATTAGTGGTGGCTTGACCTGTGCGAGCTGTGCGACGAATGCGATGAGTGGGACGAGTGCGATGAGTGATCCGCCGTCATCAATCGTGCAGACGAGGCGGGTGTTAGCACGAGCTTGGCGACCGTGGGTTTGCCGCTAAACTGGCTGGCCGACATAGATGATGCGCTGTGAGGCAGCTCGGCTTGCTTGGCATTCGTTTGTCCGCCAACTGCAAGCAAGAGTGCTGCGGCCGTAGAAATAGAGTTGACTTTCTTTAAAAGGTCTTTCGGGTTCATGTTTGCCTCCTTCTGATATTAGCGAAATGACTAGTGCTTCGGTTTCTTGGTTGAATGCCGTTCGGTCTCGATTTTGCGGATAAGCGTGATGTTTGCCTTCTCACTCGATGACATGCGCGATGCCGCAACTGATTCGTCATCGGTGTCTGGGGCGTACCACGGCTCCGCCAGGAAGTAGTGTCTGATATTCGTCGTGTGGGGTTTGCTGCCAGGAAAGGCATATCCATGGCGCGCATAATAAGAGTTACGAAGTAGAGACAGATCCTCGTCGGACTTTCCTGCAAGATCGGCCCTGGTTAGCTGATCGGTCATGGCGTCGCGAATAACTGGATGCGGTTTTGGTGCTGGTGCCACGTAGGTCGGCTTGGGTAGCTCAACGGTCTCGGGCGGCGGCGCAACTGTTGGCGTCGGTGAAACGGCTGGAGTTGTAGTTGTTGAAGACGTGTCTGGCGTCGCGGCAGGCGGCGTATATGTCGGGGTGGAGTCGGTTGAGTCCCCGTAAGCGCCCGATCCTGACGCATGAGAAGCATGACTGCTGTGAGACGCATGAGATGAATGGTCCATGCGTCGAACGGTCGGTCCAGTGCTGGGAGCCAGCACCAATTTTGCAGCAGTCCTCTTTTGTTCTTGAGGCGCAACAACTGGCGTGATCTCGATAGCCAGTTTCGCTGACGCTTGGCTCGGCATGAACATCAACAGGGAAGCTGCAGCTACCGATATGGAACTTGCTCTTTTCAGGATATCCTTAGGGTTCATGCTGCAGTTCTCGGCCTTTCATGCATTGGCGCGCCACGGATGAGCGAGTAGGTAGTCTGCTTATTCGCCCAATTGTACCAGAATCCTCCTTTCCAACGCATTGGTATCCCAAAAAACATTTTTGTGTGGGATGACGTGGTAGGAATTCGTTGGACTTGTGGGGAACTTCCAGCCATTCAGGCTAGGAGATCCGTATGAAGCGTGCCGCCCAATAATGGCTGCGTTTCAGAGAACCGACCCTCAGCATACAGGACAGCTTCATTGACTAATCTTGGATTTAAGAAGATAACGCCAGAGAATTGGCTTGTGCCCGATCCGAACTCGGCCTTGTTGTTCAGGATAAACCCGCTCGGTGAAATCGAGCCGATGACTGGTGAGCATTGGCTTGCGGAGATCATGAACTCTGTCCTTGACCCAAATGTTCCAATCGAGGTTCGGCGAGAATTCGAAGTCGCCCGCGGAGCCATGGTCTACGGCTATCACTTCTACCCATTGTTTACGCTCGGCTGGGAACAACTATTCCGAGTTGCGGACGCGGCCGTATTGCATAAGTGTCGTAGTGTCGGGTGCCCCAAATCTCGAAAGACGTTCGACGATCGATTGAAATATATGAGGGATAGCAACATTCTCTCGGCCGCCGAGTTTGATCAGTGGGATGCGATCCGCCTTCTGCGAAATATGGTTTCGCATGCGGAGGACCAGATGATACTGCCGCCAGGTAGCGCGGTGGAATCGATTCAAAATATCTGCGAGCGTATCAACGCGTTGTTCAAGTAATCTTCAGACTGTGCCCATCAGCCTTTTTATCATGGCAAAAGTTAAGGAGACTGTCTTTCGTGCACCCGATCATACACATGATCCACGAGCATTCCCCTGAAGCGATCCATGGCAGCAGCGTCCTGGAAGACCTTCATCCCCATTGTTTGATAACTGTCCATCGCCAGGATCACGGCGTCCACCACGACCGTGGCGATGGTCGGGCTCTGCTCGAACTGTTCTTTTGAGTTCGCGAGCGCCTGTTTGGTAATGTTGTCGTTTTCCATCATTTTGTCAGCGACATGGTTAAACAAGCCAACTCGGTCCGAATCCGTTAGGGTTCCATCGTCGAACAGTGTATTTAGCTCTTCGATGAGCGCATCCAATCGGGCCTGTACGGGATCACGAGGGGCATGAGTACCGACCGCTGTGATTGGCTTTAGTGTCCGCTCGGCTTCCTCCGCGCTTCCGAGACCCACGGATACTGTTTCACCCTTGCGAATCTTGTGGTGCGTGAGATTGACATCTGTAAGATCGATTTCTTGTCGAAGCTGATCGGGGCGGATCAACGGTTCGAGATGCTTGTAGAGGATGTATCTGGCCTCTAGCGCAGCGTCGCCATAACTAACGATTTGCCCGACAAAATCATAGAGGCGGCAAAACGATCCCAGGTTCTTGTAGAAAGTGGTGAGACGATCCATTTCTTCCTTGTTTGCCTGCTGTTCTGACTCCGCCCAACGCTTTTTGAACCTATCCACTGGGGCACTCAGCGCCGCAATTAGTTCTTTTTGTCCCTTCGTCCCAGTACCATCTTGATACTCAAGATATATGGCAGCGACGTGAATCGCTTCTTGATCCGTGTAGATCAGATCGGCATCTATCTTGGTTTGAAGGTCGTAAATTAGGTTGGGGTCGGTTGTGGCAAGAAGCTCTGTATGCTTGTAGTAGGGCTCGAATGCCAAACGAACCGTCTCGGCGTCGTTCACGAAATCCAGCACGTATGTGTCCGTTTTGCCAGGACAAGTTCGATTGAGTCTCGATAATGTCTGAACTGCTGTAATACCATCAATCCGCTTGTCTACGTACATCGCGACGAGGAGCGGCTGGTCGAACCCAGTCTGGAACTTGTTAGCGACGACAAGGAGCTGGAAGTCATCGGTGTCAAATGCCTTGCGGAGCGACCGACCAGAAGTGTTGTTCATGGTGCCTTCGCTGAACTTATCAGGGCCACTCTCAAGGTCGATAACATCGCCAGAAAACGCCACGAGTGCGGCTAACCCCTTGTAGCCGCTCTTTGCGATGTACTTGTCGATCGCCAGTTTATAGCGCACGGCCTCTTGGCGCGAGGCGGTCACGACCATTGCCTTGGCCTTACCGCCGATATGCGGTGCCACTGTTGTACGGAAGTGCTCGATGATGATTTCGACCTTCTGGGCTATATTGTACGGATGGAGCCTCACCCAACGATGCAATGCCTTTCGCCCCGCTGACTCGTCCACCTCCAGGTCGTCCCAGTCCTTGCCATTGTGCGCAAGCTTATAAGCCACGCGATAAGGAGTGAAGTTCTGAAGCACATCGAGAATGAAGTCCTCCTCAATGGCCTGACGCATTGTGTATAGATGGAATGGTTCTGGTTTATTTGTCTGGCTGGCTGGCTTGTTCGGGTCTGCCAGACGCCCGAACACTTCCAAGGTTTTGCCTTTTGGTGTGGCGGTGAATGCCAAGAAACTGGCATTCTTTGGCAACTTTCGCGCATCGGCCTCGGCGATTAACAAATCTTCGATGGTAAGTTCCTCATCATCGTCGGGACTGCTTGATGCTAAGACCCCTCGCAGTTGCCTGGCACTTGCGCCACTCTGGGACGAGTGCGCCTCGTCGATGATCACGGCGAATTTCTTGCTTGCCAACCCCTCCGATTGTTTGATCTCGCTCATTATGAACGGGAAGGTTTGCAGCGTGACGACCACGATCATCGCCCGCTTCTTGAGTGCCTCAGACAACTGTCCTGATTTCGAGCCGCGTTCTGAGTCGATTGTGACCACAACACCTGGCTGTGATTGGAACTGACTTATAGTTTCCTTAAGCTGGGCGTCCAGAACGGTGCGGTCAGTGATCACAATAACAGTATCGAACACTTTTGCATCGTTGGCGTCGTGAAGAGTTGCGAGCTGATGTGCGCACCAGCCGATTGTATTGGATTTGCCCGAGCCAGCGGAGTGCTGGAATAGGTAATTGCGCCCAGAACCTTCGGTGGACGCGGCCTTGACCAGTTTGTTCACGGCCGCGAGCTGGTGGTAACGCGGAAAGATAATGCTTTCCTTTTTGGTCTTGATGCCTTGTGCTGACGTTTTTGTCTTGACTTCGAATTGCAAGAAGGAGCCGAGAATGCGCAGCCACATATCGCGCTGCAGTATTTCCTCCCAAAAGTAGGCCGTGGGGTAGCCGTGTTCGTTTGTCGGGTTACCTTTGCCGCCGTCGTTGCCCTGGTTGAAGGGCAGGAAATAAGTCGCTCCGCCTTCCAGCTTGGTCGTCATCCACACTTCTTCCGTTGAGACAGCGAAATGCACGAGCGCGCCACGTTTGAAAGTCAGCAGCGGTTCGTCCTTATGGCTGGTGGTATCCTTTGGAAGGCGGTCCCTCTGGTATTGAACTTTGGCGTCATTCACGGCTTGAGTAAAATCGGCTTTGACCTCGACCGTGCTGACTGGAATGCCATTTACGAAAAACACGAGGTCAATGCACTTTTGATTGCTGAGCGAATAGTGGACTTGTCGCATTACGCGAAGGCGGTTACGGTTGTAATTGTCAGCGATTTCGGGGTTGAAACCGAAGGCGGGCTTGAATTGTACAACGGAGACAACAGCCGATCCCGCGCCAACTGCCTTGAAGCCATTCCGTAGCACTTTGAGGGTCCCGTCCGCGGCTAGAACTTTGACCAGGCGGTTTAGGACCTCAGTTTCCGTTGCTCCGTTGTGGAAGCCCTGTAAACTGGCCCAAGCTTTCGGTTGTGCCTCTTTGATCCAGGAAACCACGTCTTCGGGAAAGAGTGCGCGCTCACGGTCATACCCTGCGTCGTTGGCTGAATAGAGCCAACCATGAGACGCCAAGTAGGAGCAGATGTCGTTTTCGAACTCTATCTCGTTTGCGATGCCCATGCTATGCAGCCTCTCTCACGTCGATTTTGCCTGTCACCGCGGCCGAGATGAGTGCGGATCGGCGCTCTTTCATGAGTTCGATTGATTGGTTGGCCTTGGCGATGAGGGTGTCGATTTTTGCGGTTTCGTGGTCTAAGAACGTCTGAATCGCGATTTGCTCCGTCATAGGGGGTACTGCCAACCATAGATCGCATATGTCTGAAAGACTCAGTTGAATTTTCGTTCCACCGTACGCAGCTTGACGCAGTTGCTCCATACTAGACCCAGACTTCACAGCAAACGCTAACCAACGCGAGCATGTCTTCAGCGTCGGTCTCACCAGCGCGACGTGCTGACTGACGAACCCTCTGGCTGGGAGAACTGGAATGCAGGCAACCGACCCTAAATCCGCCGTGATAGAAATTACAATGTCACCTGTCTCAACGCGTGAGCGATCAGCCTCACTAGTAGGTGGTTGCACGTATTGGATATCAGAGAGGTCAAGATCAATGCCGTGTCGAGTTAAATTGGTGATTCGAATGAATATTGAGCCATCATCCGAATAGTATTCCGCCCATCCTCGTGATCCGCTCGTTACGAACGATGTCACGTGTTTCAAGCGCTTAATTATCCAATGGCTTGGCACCTCGCCCAGCCACGCCATTCCGCTATCTTTCATTAGTACTGCTTTGTCGAGACCATTGGTGATGGCATGGCTAATCACCGCTTGACGTTTCTCGGTTAGAAAGTCGATTAGTCGCTTCTGCTTTTCGATGAGCAAGTCAATTCTGTCTATCTCACGGTTGAGGAATGCAATGACTTCGTCTTGCTGCTGGAGTGGGGGAAGAGGGAAAACAAAGCGTACCAGATCATCTTGAAACAGATGCGGAACCCCCATGCCACCTTTTGCTTGTTGTATTTGCCCAATTGCATCGGCGGTTTGGAACCAGAAATATAAGAACTCACCTCGCAACATTTGGTATGGTGTCAAAACTGCTATAGAGCTGTTCACGGTAGCGGGCCTTGGTAGCGTCCGCACGACGTTGACTGTCCCCAGCGTGGAGCCGTCCTTTGCCAATACAACGTCATCCACACGTAGCATGATTTCAGGGGATTCATCGTATCTCTCTTTAGATATGTAATTGACTTGGCTGAAATCAATCTTTCGCCCCTTGATGTTGGGTGTAGACAGGAAGATGAACCCATCGTCTACATATTCTTCAGCCTTTAGGCCCTTCCATCCCAGTCGGGCTCGCACCCAAGCAGAATATCCGAGTCTGACCTTCTTCCAGTCCTTCGGAATTTTGCTCAAGTTAGCCATGGATTTATGTTTGGCCGCGCGGCACTGCGGATCGGTGTTCTCAGACGTCATGCGTTACCTCACGCAGAAGCTCCAGGATCTCTGATGTTACGGTCTTAAGATCATTGTCAATCTCTTCGAGG
>Ga0206989_1033_pt1 | contig 26395 bp, 21 predicted proteins | sample Alteio_BWMinCont_10_FD_153276 | JGI IMG/M metagenome (GOLD analysis project Ga0206989, IMG submission 153276) | Enriched cells from forest soil in Barre Woods Harvard Forest LTER site, Petersham, Massachusetts, United States -... | ecosystem: Environmental > Terrestrial > Soil > Temperate forest >...
TTTTTTACGTTCTTCGAGATGTAGTCACGGACGACTTGATTTTGAGTAATCCGAGTTCCATCCACGATGTGGAAGACACTGCCATCGAATTCGCTTGTCTCTGCAGCGAGGAGGATCGCATCGATCACATCTTCTACATAAACCAGCGGCAGTTCGCGAGTACCATCACCCAGGACGATAAACGCGTTTCCTATCCTGCGGGCAACTTCAGGCGTGAGTAGCGTCATCCCTGGACCGAAAACCCTTCCCGGGCGAAGCAGCACGGCTCGGAGATGCCTATCTCGAACAGCATCGAGCACTATTTTTTCAGCTGCTGTCTTCGCTTGCGTGTAGGCTCCTCGCTTTGTTGGGAATGGCTCGATTGGCCAATTCTCGGTCATCACGTCGGCGCGTCGTGCAGCCGCGGCATGCAAGCAGCTCAGGGAACTGATGTAGACGAGATGCTGGACATTGTGCCAAAGCACACTATCGACAACATTCTGTGTGCCGCAGACGGTGCCGCGTTCATGGTCGTGCGCGCTGCCCTTCATCGCAGCGCCTACGTGGTAGACAATTTCGGTGCCCTTCACAGCGAGGTCCACTGCGGCTGGATCCCCCAAATCACCAAGAAAAACCTCGACGTTGGCATCATTCATCCACTCCGCTTCTGGCTTTCGTCGAACGAAGAGGCGAATACGGTTCCCTTCTTGCAAGAGCCGCCGAACGAGATGCCGGCCGATCAGGCCATTCGCTCCGGTCACCAGGATATTGGCATCTCCGACACTCCGGAATTGGGACTGAAATTTGATTTTCGTAGCGTCGGCTTGCTGAGAGACGCGGTTTGTCCAGTAGACTGTGGAGCGCGCCTGTTCGACAGGCACAGGCATCGGATCGCCGGTTTGCAACGCGCGATAGAATGCCGCCACCAGGGAATGTAAGCCATCGTACTGGACGATTTTCTTGGCCGCGAAGCGAGCGACATTCACAGGTACCTGCGCTGAAATACTGAGCCCTTCGCTCATTGCTTGTAAGGCACGTGCGGGTGCTTTTGGGAGTGGGAGTTGCGGGCTATGAGTCGCCCACATCGCGAAAAGATTCGCGCGAATTACGCCCTTCGTCCCTTGGACGACAAACCAGTTCTGCAGAGGCCGCACATTCCACGAAATCTGGATGTTTGCCGTGCCGCGTTGGCATTGAGCTGACACGCGCCATTCGTCATACAGCAGGTTGGAATCGCCTCCATGTGTGCCGTAGAAAGCCTGCACGTCGTCGATGGCGCCCAAAAAAGACTCGGCGAGATACAACGCGTGAACACCCTGGTCCAGAAAAGGGTAACCGCCATCCTGGTAGTGGATCGGGAGCGGCCCTCCGCGGTACGGAGGGTATTCGCTGCTGCGAAAGTAATCAAAAGTAAGCGGCACTCCGATAGCGCCAGATCGCACCAGATGCAACGCCTTGGATACGAAACGGTCGTACAGCATGGAATGGTTGACGCAAACGGATTTTTGCGCTGCCGCGGCTGCAGCGGAAATCCGATCGACCTCTTCCGTATTCATTGCGAGCGGTTTTTCTACGAGAACGTTGCAGCCTTTCTCGAGCGCCGCGATCGCCAATTGTGCGTGAGTGTGTGGAGGAGTCAAAATATGAATTGCGTCGACTCCCTCATTCATCATAGCTTCCATCGTGGGGAAGACTTTCGGGATGCCAAACCGTGCGGCCAGGGCTGCTGCGCGAGACTCTACAACGTCGGCGATTCCCACAATCTTCGCGTTTGGCACTCTCTGAACAGCTCGGGTGTGAAATTCACTTATGTAGCCGGCACCAACCAAACCGACGCGAAGACGTGTATCAGGCGGCATCAGATTTCCTTTTCAAATCTAGTTAGTGTCGCAATCAAGTTGTTTCATTTGAACGAATGCTTTGAGTGAGCTTTCGCCTGAGGCTAACTGAACTACGAAGCGGGCATTCGCATCCCACGTATGGCGCTCATAGACGGTCTGTTTGGCACGAGCACCGACTTGATTCCTGAGCGCCGGATCTTCGACGAGCCTCAGTAACGTTTTTTCCAACGCCTTGTTATCTCCGTGCGGAAAGAGGAGCCCCGTCGTATTGTCCTCGATGACGTCGCGCATTGGGCCGAGATCGGGGACTACACATGGCTTGCCCATAGCCATAAACTCAAACAAAGCTATTGGAGAACCGAAAGCATTGGAATCGGGGAGTACACAAATGTCCATTGCATCGATATACTCAGGCACGTCATCGCGGGGCACAGGGCCGGGAAAAACTACTTCCCTCTCCATCCCCAATCGACGCGCGGTCTCTTTCAAATTGTCCATTTCAGGGCCATCACCCACGAGCAATACTTTGATCTTGGTATGTCGCTCTCGGATTGCTCCCACCACTTCAATTAATACGTCAAGACGATCCCAGCGATAGAAAAGTCCCACGTGACCGATTACGATTGACCCTTCGATACCCAGACTCGCGCGAAGTGACCGCCCAGATTTCAGACTCTGGAATCGATTCGAATCAATCGCGTTGGGCAGAACATGAACGCATTCACTACTGGCGCCACGCAACTGAGCTTCGTCCGCGAGAACGCGGGAAACGCACAGAATGTGGCTGGCACGCGAGAAAACCCAGCTGTCGATTCTTCGAGCAAGTCTCTCCATGATCAGGCCACGGACACGCGTGAAGCCAGCGACTTCGTTCACTTCGAGCAGCACAGGCCGCTTCAACCATTTCCCCAACAAAACGCCCATGAACATGAAGTAGGCGTGTCTTTCGTAGAGGACGGCACCTGGTTGACGCCACAAAACCGGCAACAATCGAAATGGGAGAAACAGGTTGTAAAGAAGTTCGAATATTTCAAAAACGAACTGCGGGCACTCGCAACTAATGTATTTCCAAACGCGTTGAAAACCACGAGCACGATCCTTTTTACGCAAAAATGGCATCAACCCCGCGGCGCGTAGTGGATCAACACCTGGAGGGGAGACGATTGTCACTTCGTGGCCGTTGGCCTTCAATGCCTCGACGAGGCTGCGAATGTGCATGGCCTGAGAACTACGGCCCATGGTGCGATGGTGGTAGACGAATTGCATGATTCAGAACTTTGGGGCGGAATATAAGAGCCCTGACGAGGCCAGAAGAAAATTAGCGACCGGAGGCATCGCAGAGATCGACCACGTTTCTTATCAGCTGTAGAGCGCGTGCGATTTTCTAAGCAGAGTGCAGAGCTTCTTTCTGAAAAACACGGCTTTTGTACAAACTCATGTAATCGTCGAGCATACGTTCGGGCCGAAAATGTTTCTGGTAACAGTAGCGGGCCAACTGGCCCAGCTTGGGAAGTTCATGCCTCCGTGCGATGGCATCTGACATTGCTGCCGCCATGCTTTGAGGATCGGACGACGGCACGAGTGTAACCGCGCCCGACAAACGTGCGATCTCACCCATGCCTCCAACGTCGGTGACCAATGCCGACAATCCGACCGACATAGCTTCCAGCAGAGATACAGGCAACCCTTCTGTTACCGAAGAACTGACAAACAAATCAGCTGCCAGCAGAAATGGCGAGACATCAGGCTGCTGACCGAAAAAAGTGACGCAATCCTTTAGCCCAAGGTCTTCGGTGAGCTTTCGCAAACTAGCCTCAAGAGGCCCATCACCAATCATCCATAGACGCACGTTAGGATGTTGCGCGCGTGTGAGTGCGACCGCGCGCAATAAAGTGGCGTGGTCCTTTGTAGGCGCCAGACGCCCGACATGCAGCAAAGTAAAGCCACTCTTTGGCCGCGGAACCGCCCGGATATCGGCGGGCAGAGCGCCGTTATAAATATGGATGATCTTGTCGCGGGCAGCGAAAGGAGCTGCGCGCAAATTGGTCTGCGTTCCCTCGCAGACGCCCACGATCCAATCACACCACCGTGATGCGAGCGCAAACTTCAACTCACGACGTATCTGGTAAGGAGGCTTAACCAATCCATGTCGCGTAACGATGACAGTCTTGACTCCGGCAAGTTTGGCTGGAAAAGCAGCGATGATGGCTGCCGTCGCATTATGGCAATGCACTACGTCGGGACGCGAGGCTCGAAACGATTTATATAGAGCACGCATCAAATGGATAAATCCAGATGGGCGGTGGAGAATTACTTCAAATCCTTCAGCCCGTAACTCTTCGCCGAGCACTCCAACTCCATAGAGGCAGTGGACAGACGCGGCATGGCCGCGGTCGCGTTGCAATCGACAAAACGTGGCGGTTAGCTTTTCCGCTCCGCCCATCTCCATGCTGTCCGCCACATGGGCGACCTTCAAAGCGGAGGTTTGCTCATCTAGTCTGTCTGCGATCGACACCGATTTCGCTCCTTCGATGATCCCAGCCAAGGTAAAGACGCATCATGATGACTACCTTCCGGCTCCTACAACCGCCGGTCGCGGGACCAGGAAACCGACCAAGTGATAAAACGAGGAACCGACTGGCGCCGTCAGAGTGGCTTCCCTTCCAACCCAGCTTTCATTTCACGCAATCCGGCTTTATGTGGAGCAAGCGAAACCTGGTCGGTTGGATCTTTCCAGTGGAGCTGTTTTGGAAGCGCTGAGTTTCTGAAATAACCTATTCTGCCAAGGTGCGATCCACGAAATTGCTCTTATCACACGCTCTGGAACGGGCACACGAGACCCCACCAGCTCTGTAAGCTTCCGCCGGTGATACTTTGTAGCTAGGATTTCTCGCCAGTCGGAAAACATGCGAGAAAACTCCCAAGGGCGATTGGCCCACGGGTAACCTGGTCGATGCAAATAGTCGCCCAGGAATCTCCCGGAATGATACTCCTTCAATCGCAGAGGATTAGGGGTCGAAATGAAAACGTAACCTCTCGGCCGTGTGACTCGCCTAAGCTCCGCTATTAGCTGTGCGCGGGCCTGTCTGGAAGTCACGTATTCCAGCACAGAACTGCAAACGGTCAGGTCGAAGTAATCATCCTCGAAAGGCAATTGTTCCCCGGCGGAATAGCTCAAGAAAGACACAAGGGGGGATGAGAGATCATATCCAGTTGCTCGTACTTGCGCCGCCTGGACTGCCAAATGGCTGGCGTCGATTCCGACAACCTCCATGGGGCGCAAGATGGGGGACGACGCTAGCGCTACGCTGAATCCGCCTGTTCCGCATCCCACGTCCAGGATTCTTTCGGCTTGGCCGACATACTCCTCCAATAGCCAGCAGGCATTCCTGCGATGATGGTCCACGCGATCCAGTTCTCGCTGGACAAATTTATTGTCAGCTGCGTGGGTTACCGCATAACCCACCATTTCGGGAGAATCATGGATATTTTGGACCGCTGCTCCTTCCCTCAACAATTCAACGAATCGCGTTCTATAAGGCTCTTTCATTCATACCCCCGCTTCGATTCTGTGACACCTGGCACCCGAAATTCGCTATTTTCGCGGCAGCGCCTCCAAAAGAGGGCTAAGACGAGGCCGGTCCGCTAATCAGTCGAGACGCGGTCACCGCCAGAGGACACGCCCATTCTTATCGGGAGACTTCCACGGCCTGCGTTTGCGGGACCAGGAAATCGACCAAGCGATTGAACGAGGAACCCACTGGCGCGGGCAGCAACGCAGAGAGTTGCAACAGGCGCCGACGATCATCCTTCTGCAGCACCGCAAGCATTCGGCTGGTGACCAGGAAGACAATCACGCCGGCAGGAACGGCAGCGATCAATTTCATCAGTGGGTTAAACGGAGTTGCAACGATACCTAGTACAACCGCCGCCATCGCAAAAGTTGCAGCTGAAAGTCTTAGCAGGACAGGCAAATTGATTCGAACGGGATAGCGCACCAGAACGCGGCCCCAAATCGTGATTGCGGCAAACGTTTGGGCCACGCCATTTGCCCAAGCTGCGCCGAGCGCGCCATAACCGGGAATCAAAGCTAGATCGAGGAGCACGTTGATCGCAGCGGCCATGCAGCCCCACTTCAAGACAAATCCCAGGTCTTCGGCCGAGTACAACAGGGTCTGCGCAGGAGTCAGTATCGCCCTGGGAATACTGAGAAGTGCTACAACGATGAAAACTGGAATCGCTGGGAGGTATTGCGGTCCGTACATGACTCGTACGAATGGACCGCCGATGCAAGCGAGGCCGATCAAAATCGGAAGCGCTCCCAGAAGGACATAGGTGGACGCCTTCGAGGTCATCCTGAATAGGCGCTCTTTATCGCGTCCGTATTCGGCCATCTGCGTGGCGGAGAGCGCATTGGCGAATGTCTGGGGCATTCGCATGAGCCGATCAGAAACACTGAAGCACACCGAGAAAAAAGCCAGTTGACGAATATCGGGCTGCAGCAATTTTAAGAAAATGATGTCGGAGCGGTCCCAAATCACGATCTGCAAAATCATCAGGCCGGTGCTAAGACCGGAGAACGAAAACATTCGCTTGCGAATTTCCCTGGGCAGTGTTACCCGAGAAACAGACTTCATTGAGTTGAGCACCGGAACAGTTTTTACGGCCAGCTCAGCGGTGCGGTAGAGTAAGACGCCTGCGGCAATGCCGACCAGGTTCCACCCAAGAAGCAGACTCGCTGCCACCGCGACCACGTAAACGATCGCACCAACAAAAGCGCCACGCGTATTGAGAGCAGAATCCTCGGCAGCTGAGTTCGCTTGCGAAGGCACAAAGGTAATCATGTTGGGAACCATGCTCAAAACCAGCAAAATGGAACAGACACGATACTCGGGGTCAACAAGAATAAAAGCGGCGATCATGCCGATGGCCGTTAACACGCACGCGATCACGGTCTGGGCCCGGAGGTTGTAGAAGAACACGGCACGCGCAAGCTCTTTTTTTCCGCCCCCGAGGAATTCTCCCATGTACTTGAAAGTCGTAAGCGGGATGCCCAACGAACCTACTGAGCACGTGATCGAGGTTAGCCAAAATATCAGATTGAAGTAGCCAAGCCGCGAGGGACCAATGACTCGGGCAATAGCGACCGTCGTCAGCAAAGTACAAACGAGCGTAATCACCACTTCAAGACCCATGAAAATGAAATTGCGCCCTATGACCTTGGCATTGCTGTGGGCGACTGTCTGCACAGGAATGGGCAAGAGTGACAGAGCAGCTTCCGAATTGAATGGAGTCGTCAAAATACCTGTGAGCTTTTTAAAGCAAGAAGGCGGTTTAGGCTGTACAAGCAATTATATTTCGGGCGGCCTTCTGTCCGTCTTTGATAATCGGAGAAGACAACAGTGGAGTTTCCTGAGTCTCAGCGATAACGAAGTTAAATGTTCTCAACGACCGCAAAAACCTAAGGCATTCCACAGGGTCGCGCTTGGTGCGCATGGCAACTCGGGGGCTAGCCTCCATACTTATCACGCACTTTCGAGCCGACACAATAGTCTCTGCTGCACCCTTGAGCACCTCCAGTTCCCCGCCCTCCACATCAATCTTTATGGCTACATCGCCGCCTCGCACACCAATGCTATCAATGGTAACAATCTCAAGAGAGCCTTGGCCGGGCACAAGAAAACGGGCGTGATCCGAGTTGTCATAAACCGGAACTTCCAGGCGACCGACACCCTCGAAGCAACCCACCGCTTTGGTGATTGCTCTCGCCGGAATTGGGAGTTGAGATAGATTACGCTTCATAAATCCCTCTACGTCAGGATTTGGCTCGAAGGCAATGACTCGTGAGACGCGGGAGGTTTGCGAACAGACAAGGGCGGAGAAAGTCCCAATGTCCGCTCCGCAATCGAATAAGACCACATCGGAGAGTGGTTCGAGAAACAAGCAAAACTTATGAATCAACCGTTTTTCATATTCTTCAATGTCTCGCTGGTCCCAACAAGTGTCGGCACGGAACAGCGGGACGTGGAAACTCACTCCTCGACCCAGCTGATATTGCGCGATCACGTTCAACATCCCGAATCGCCCGAAGATTTCTACAAGCCGGTCGCCGCCGCGGAAGCCCCAGTGGGTCATACGTTTAGCCAATCTAAAGAGCAACGGAGCCCGATCAACCGTTTTGGGGATGAGAGATGTATTCGTGGCCCCTAGTGGGATCTGGTTAGACACCACAACGCTCGAGTGAGAGCGGATTAACGCGCTGGGATAAGAGGACGTTTTCATTGTAAATACGATTGAGTGGGCTTGAAACTTTTCGCCGGACAAAAGCTCAATGTCGCATGAGCTCCGATATAGTAACCGCCTTGCGATTCTTCCCCCGCGCCGTTTCTATTACGGCAGGCAGGGCTTTTAACGCGGGTTCGCTAGTGCCATGGTAGAGAACAATGTCTCCGGAGGCGAAGACGGTTTGGCTCAACTGTGTTTCCACTTCACCTGTCGCGGCGCGGTAGTCCTTTAGATCGACATTCCACATCACCACTTGCTGGCCTGCCGCCCAAGCGGGGACGAGGCTGCGAAGCGACAATTTGCCGTGTGGCGGGCGGAAGAGCTTACATTTCTCTCCCAGGATACGATTAAGAACCCAATCCGTCATTCCGATTTCGCGCATGGCGCCTGACCAGGAAAGCTTGTCGAAGTAGGGATGACTGTAAGAGTGGCTCCCGACTTCGTGTCCTTCGGCCCTCATCCGCAGCACAAGTTCCGGATACTGTTCGGCGGCCCCGCCCACCACAAAGAACGTGGCTTTCACTGCGTGCTCTCGAAAGATGTCCAACATACGTGGGGTATGGACAGGATCTGGCCCGTCATCGATGGTAATGGCTATTTGCTTACGATTCCGAGTTCCATGCTCAAGCAATTGTCTACTGGGAAGGACGCCAAAGAGGGCCTTCTTAATGACCGAACGCCATTTTGCGATGGGACCACCGGCGGGTTCCAAAGCATTCTCTCGCCACAGATAAGTGCTGCTGTAGTGTCGTGCGGCATTTTCTACGAACGCCAAATCAGAAGCCGGCTTTCGGCGCGGCAGCTCGGACAATTGCTGCAAGGCATCTCGCAAACTCGTCTGATCACCTTGTCGAATCAATGTGACTTCAGGCCGATTTCGAAGGGCCTCAGGAACGCGGACGGCAGTCGTAATGATGGGAATACGCCGAGACAGAGCTCGAAGGACGGAGAGCGGCACTCCATCTTGAAGCGAAACCAGGACATCGCATCCCGAAAGCGAGTCGGGTGAGGTCAATTCATCAGGGACCCACTGAATATCGAAAGATAACTTTTGAATTTCTGCCTCGCTTGCGCGTCTTTGCGGATCGCGTGCGCCAAAGACAATCAGCTTGCTGAAATGGCCGGTCTTGCGCAAATCCGAAAATACGGCGAGCAGGTGTTCGAAACTGTCACAAGTGACTGGTCCCAATGCGACGCCTACTACGAACTGTTGCGAGTTACGCCGCGATTCCCCAACGGAGGTCTCAGCCTTGTTCGTCCGGCCGGTTGGCAGCAGCTGGTTTTGTAGTTTTGCGGCGTCCAACTCGGCCCGGAACGCGGAAAATGATCTCTGCAAACCTTCCTTTGTGGGCACTATCTGCTTCCACCCAATCGCATGCAGTTTGGAGTTGTCGAAACAATTTCCGCCCCACTGGCTTGCGACCTTATAGGGAGAAAGGATTGCTGGCAACTGGCCTTTCGAATAGCGATTGCACTTTGTGACCATCGAAGAAAGTATCTTCACCCCGAAGTAGGGCACGGAAATGGAGCGAATATTCCTGACGTTTTTCTTGTAGCCTCGCAGGTATTGGCGGCAAGTTGGCAGGTCATCGTCATGGACGTTGTAGACTTGACCGGCAGTGCCATGATGCGAGCCTGCGACAACCACAGCTTCTGCGCAATTCTTCACATAGCTCAATGGAAGTAAATTGTTTGCACCGAAATGCAACAACCCGCCGCCGATCATCAACCCAACTCGATTGGAAAAATGGCCGCCCCCGGGGCCATAGATCACACCAGGACGCAAAACAACTAGTTCAAACCTATTGCGTTGCTGGTATTCCCAAAAAAGTTGCTCCTGCCTCAGTTTCGAATAAGAGTAATGATCTCGCCACTCCGGGTGAGGTTCTAGCGCCGTCTGCTCGTCCACCAGTGCTCCTCGACCGAGGCTAGCCACACCATAGACGCCGAAGGAACTTACCAGAACGATACGCATCGGATTGCTGTTCCCGACGGCCTCCAGCAGATTTCTTGAAGCCACGACGGAATTGAGAAAGAGATCTGCAGCAGCTCCTTTTTTTCCGGCGACCAGATGGAGAATCAACTGCACGCCGCCAACGGCTTGCACTGCGTTCTCTCGATACTTCAGGTCCCCAATACAATACTCAAGACGAACGCGCGGATATTTCGCTGCCAATGCATCGAACTTGCGAATATCCGTCCGCCGGCGAACGTTGCAGCGGACATCGGTGTAACCGTGAGCTAGGAGGCGCTCGATCACAGCCTTTCCAAGAAATCCTGCCGCGCCGGTAACGAGTACCCTCATAGGGCGGCCGCTGGGTAAACCTGTGTCGAGATTTCGTCCATGATTTGCGATACGCGCAACATTTCGGGGTAAGGGATCGGCACAGGAGTGTCGTTCTGAATGCACTCATAAAACCGCGACAATAACCGGTTCATCCCTGCAAAGAACTGAAAGCGTGACCCGGCGAACTCGCGCGCATTGTGAGTCGCTTGCCGGAGAGACTGCCAGCTGGATTTAAAGGGCGGCAGCAAACGCCCAAGTGCGCTGGGAATGGTCTGTTTTTTGTCGACAAGCATGGTGCGGAGCGCAAAATCAATGTGAGCCGTGTTTTTCGTGCCGTAAACCCGCATGAAATGGCCTACCGGGCGCGCGTGCGAGGAGAAAGTAACGTACGCCGACATGCCCCCAGCGAGGATCATCACCCGCAGTTCGTCAAGAACGCCATCGGTGCCGTCATCCTTTAGATTCCGGCGCCGATACGCACGTGCGATGACTTCCAGTGGTTCGTCGGGAAGAAACGGCGTAATTTTATTGATCGCGTGATCGATAATATTTTGGAACAGCTTACCGGGCAATTGGTGAACCCAATGACGATCGTCTGAGAGCAGTGCCTGGCCAAATTCCCCCGCCAAGTCGTATCCGTAATAGCTTTCAATATGTACGGGGTCGCCCAAGTCTCCGTTTGCAACAAATTCTTTTAGCGCCATAGCCGGCGATTCGAAGTTGTACCAATAGTTGATCGTCATCTTCCGTCCGGTTTTTTGCATGTATTCGATCAGGCGCCGCGCATCTGTTGCGTTCAACGCGAGGGGCTTCTCGATAAAAATGTGAGATCCCGCTTCCGCTGCCTTCTGTGCCAACGCCAAATGAGAGTGAGGCGGAGTGGCGATATGAATTACGTCCAGATGATGCTCGGAGAGCATGCGATCAAAATCGGTATACCGATGGGGGATGGAGTAGCGAACGGCGAGTTGCTCAGCCAGGATAGGCTCGAGGTCACAAACCGCCAGCACTCTCGCACATCCGATCCTCTGGATCTCCTCGATGTGACCGTCAGCGATTTTCCCGCAGCCGACAATACCGATATTCAGCATCTCTTCCCTTCTGCTCCCGCGCCGACAAGATCGAGCTGATCGGTGTGCGCCGCGATAACGGGATCACGGCCGTGCCCGATGGCCTCAATCGCAAGATACATTTGCCACGCGGAGACAAAATGAAGGGCGCATCCGCGACGATGCGCTTCCTCCACCAACATGTTGAAGGCCGATTCCAGCACGTCTCGCAATAATGCCGAAGAGTTCCGCTCTTGAGCTCCATGCGTAAACAACTTAATGAAGGAATCCGTTCCAATCCTCGGAGCTAACTCCACCCAACGCCTTACCCGATATGGCGTCGCCACGTTTCCGTGGCGCAGTTCGCCAGTTTCGAGGCGTGGAAGCAGGCGGTCTCGCCAGCGCATTCCGAGAGGGCCAGAGATCATGAGCAAGTCACCATCGACGCCGCCGTCGGGTGTGACCGGAATGCCAGAGTCATACGATTTCGACCGATAGGGATCGCCATTGCAGTAGTAAATCGTATTCGCCAGACGGGTTTGGGTTGGAGAATCCCCAGACGGCATCGTGAAATCGGCATAACACCCAAGATCTCGAAGCACCCGGATCTCGTCGTTAAGACCACACAAGCGGCCATCCGGTCTGGAATTGTCAAGAGCCCAGTTTCCGTGGATGAATCCGAAAGCTAGTTTCCCGGCGCGCTTACGAAGAAGGCCGTGCTCTTTGTCCAATGTGCTGCAAAAACTACTTATACGATCGACAAAGTTCTCGCGACCCTCGCCATCATGGTGAATATGCACCTCAACGTCCGCGATCCCCTCGCGAACCATTTCGGCCAAAGGTTCCATCAAACTCGGATGATATTCCTCCTCAGGAAAAAAGAAGGTATACCGAGGACCGTTACCAACAGAATCGGGCATGCATCGCTTTGTAATTTCGGGCCATGCAGTACGCCACAAAGCGACACGAGCCTGCGCCATGCTTAAATCAGCGTGTTGCCACCCAGGTTCATAGTGGTCTGCAATGGTCACCCAAATGCGCTCGAGTGGAGCTGCGGCGCGCTGCGTGATCTGCCGAAACCGCTGCTTAACGTAAGCGGGTCCCCAAATTTGCGAATTGTGAATTAGCTGCATGGTTGCGCGGTTACCTTGATGTGAGCCGAATTACCGGCTCAACACGGTCGCAGCTTTCGCCGGCAACTGCCGTTTCTCGCTCCGTTGCTGCAACGCCAGCTCACATGTCCGAAGTAATTCGTCGGCAGCTTCATCCCACCCCCGGCGAAATTGTTTCGCGATGGAATGTTCATCCCATTTCCGATCCATCGCATTATCAATTGCACTGGCAAGTGCTCGTGAGTCTCTTGGAGAAACTAAAATCCCGGAGCCTTCATTGACAAGCTCGAGGATTCCACCAACATTTGTCGCAATTACAGGGCGTCCGCAGCTGAGAGCTTCGATGATGACGTTGGGGTATCCCTCGTTATAACTAGGCAATGCGAGCACGTTTGCGGCCGCAAGCCAGCGGGCCACGTCATGCGAAGAGCCAGGACCGTTAAAAGTGATTCGATCTTCCAGCGCCAGATGCTTGGCTTTGCTTCGCAGATGTGCGCCGCCTGGTCCGTCGCCGACAAAGGCCAGTCGTAGATTTGGACGGCGGCTCGCAAGGGACGCAAATGCTTCCAGCAATTCCTCGATTCCTTTCGCCGTGTCCAGGCGCCCTACGAACAATACGAGTTCGGTCTTCTCGTCCAGCGATAGATGCGCGCGCGCTGCGCTTCGGTCCCCGAGGTGAAACATATTTGGATTGCAACCGTTTCGAATCGTCCGGACCTTGGAGGGGCTAATGCCCATTTCGATGGCTCGCTGGCGTAGGTGTTCACTTTTTGTGACGACAAATGTGGCCCGCTTCATGGCAACGCGCGTCAACCATCGGGAAGCCGGGTCAACAAACCGATTCAAATCTGATCCGATAGATCCCACTACGGCGGGGATGCCAAGTTTGCGTGCCACTGCAACCGTGGCGTAGCCTGCGGGGTAAAGCCAGAAGTTGCATGCTACGTCTGGTGAGCATTCGCGGATGTACGGCTCAAGATACCTCGCGCAGATCAAACCGTTGATGGATCGGGTCACGCCGGGTAAAGCTGGATATTCGAAGTATCGTGTCTTCACGCCGGTGGGAGAAAATGACAAGTCAGGACTGCGATGATCGTAGGTCGGCTGAAACCATTTCGGATAACGAGGAAAAGGACATATAACGTTTACATCGGCGAGTTTCGAAAGTGCCAAGACGATCTCATACTCGGAATGCCCGCGGTACGGTTGCGCAGGGATCGGAAAAATGGGCGTAACTACGGTCACCTTCAATCTCATTGAGTCACACCGCGCGTTCGCAATTGGTCGTGCAAGCGCGGCCTGAGCATGGTTGCGTTCCAATCCACGCCTTCTTGCCCGTCCGCTGCAACTGAACCAGTTGCCCCAGAGGTCCAGATTTTCCAAAGTGGCCCGCGGGTGAACAGAAACTTGTAGAAGCCTACGACTACGGCAGCATTTAGCATGCAGAAGGCGCTGGCCGGTGCGGCCATGCGTGTGAGTATTGAGGCATTAGTCATGCCTCCCAGTGCGGCGAGGAGATAAAAGATAATCTGCGAGGCGAACGCCCCCGTGTATAGAAAAGAATGCCTGGCCAGCATCGCGCTGGTCGCCAGCAGCGTAACTAATAGGATCGGCACGAGCAACCGCATCAGCTTGTGCGAGATCAATTCGAAACGTAATCGGTTCTCGCGAGACAGCAACCACGGCGCAAGTTGAATCAGTTGGAAATTGCCGGCTAATGTCCGGACCTTGCGGTGAAACTCACCTCGCAGACTCTTGGGCCAGATGTCGTAGACTCGCGCACGCAGATCCAGGACGGAGCGGTAGCCCTGACGAATTACGCTCAGAGGCTGCAGCATGTCGTCCAGGATAGTTCCGTTGGGAAGTGCGCTCGCCAGCGTGCGGCGTATCGCATAAAACCCGCCATAGACTCCCAGCGGCGAGTCGACCTTCGCCTCGCAATTGCGAATCCACTGCTCGTATCGCCAGTAGAGGCCTCCCACGGCTTTGGCGCCCGGATCATGGCCATCGTCGCGCAGGACGAGTTCTCCGGTGACACATCCCACACTGGGATCTTCAAAGTTGCTGATCAATAATTGCAGCGCGTTACTCTCGATCCATGGACGAATATCAAGAAATAGTAAGATTTCACCTGTGGCGTTCTGCATTCCCAGGTTCAAAGCTGCTGCTTTACCAGAATGCTCGGGGCATCGGTAGCACTTGATACGCGGGTCTCGAAGCTCCCTGAGAATATCCTCCGTGCCATCCGTCGAGCCGTCGGATACGATCTCGATTTTCATTCGACCTTGCGGATAATCCAGAGAAAGGAGGTGGGCGACCTTCTGTCTCAGAAGCGCTGCGCCGTTGTGGACGGCGAGTATGATGCTCACCGTGGGAAGTATCGATCCTTGCTGCTGTTGCCGAGGCTGCAAACGGCTGCGCAAGTACATCCAGAGCGGATACCCCACATAGGTATAGAGCATGAGGCCTGAGGCGCACCAAAATGCGTAGGTTTGAAAGTGTGTTCCACTCATCTGTTCCTCCTGGTGTTTGAAGCGCACTACTGCACGGAACAGCGCTCGGACTGGGAGGGGGCTGCTTGGCTTGGCGGTTGTTGCTTGTCAGTGGATTAGCGGATCAATTTCGGCGAGGTCAGCTTCGCGCTTGTCGCCGCTCTATGTGATATTCGAATTATGATGTTCAGTGGCGGAGACGAACCAAGCCATAAATCAATATGATGATCAGCACCTCAGCGATGACGGTGTACAAAATCCAGGGACCACGATCGGACGGTTTGCGATCGCCTTGTTGGAGCGCAATAGTCGCGGTGGCTAATCCCAAAACCAGGTACATCGTTGTCGTGTAGCTTCGGGATAAAAACCACGCGGTCGCCATAAAGGAAACCAGCGCCAAGCGAATAGCCACCATCCATTGTTGCGGTACCCGTGGGGAATGAACGGGTCCTTGGTGTGTTTCGAATTCCAGAGAATTATGGCCACCTGATGCGGGCAGTGCTGCGGACGCGTACTCGTATTTCAATGCAATGATGCCGCTCGACGGTGCTCGGTTCAGCGCTAGGGCACTGTTACATGTGATGGAACTCGCTTCAAAGAGATGTAGCAGGCCGAGTAATCTGCCGGGATGCCTTTTTGTTTCTTGCCCTCCAACGATCTGATTCAGGCCCATCGTCGTCGTGACGAGTAACGCCACCCACAACGTGCTACCCAGCAATCCAAGCTCGGCAAGACAAAGGACGAAAGAATTGTGCGCTGTTATTTCGTACAAATCCGTGAAGCCATTGAATCCAATTCCGAACAACGGAGCGCTCTTGAACATCTCCAAGCCGTTGGCCCAGGCTTCGAGCCTGTCCGCGCCGTCAGCCGCCGAAATCCCGCGGCCCCCAGTGAAATCAAGTGCCAGCATCCCAAGGATAAATACTGCGGCCAGAGCAGTCGACGCGGTTGTTCCGAGTTTTTTCCTCGCTGCCATCAGCGCGACCGCGGCCAGCGCAATCAATCCTCCTCTGGAGTGTGTGAGATAGGTCGTCCAGAGCAGCAATGCAGTTGGTACGAGAACGACAAAGAAGTTGGTCACCACGCGTCCCCGCCGCCAGGCAATGAACGCAAGCGGAAGGACAATAAGGAGAATCTGCGCAAAATCATTTGGATCGCTCAAGAAGCCCGCACCCCGGATTCTGGTTAGTTGCCCTATTACGTTATCTTCCGGGGAAGAAATATTAGTCAGTAGCACGAACATGTCGCCGTGATAGCCCGCGTAGTATCCGCAGAGAGCTTCGACCGTAACGATCAGACAGGCCCCCACTGCTGTCAGGGCCACTATCTTTAGCCGGCGAATCGTCGTCACGTTCACCACGATAAAGAAAAAAACCGCCGCGCTTGGCAAAAACAACCGCCAACTTTCGACAACCCCGCCGAGCCATCCGTGAGCCACCTCTGAAAGTGCAATGGCTGCTATGAAGGCAACCAGCAGATATGTTTGCACTGAATTCTTCCAATACCTGTACGTCGACATGCTGGGCAAGGATGCCAGAGCCGTAATTCCTGCCAGGTACACCACAACGTGATAGCTGGCCCATTCCTTTCCGAATTGCTCCGGAGAGATAATGGTTACGACGATGTAGATAAGGGTGAGAGCGAATCCCATGATTATGCAGCGACATCAGTTAGTTCATGCAAGCAGGCCACACATGGCGCTAGGATTAGAATGAGGAGTGGAGCGGAAACTGGGAAAGGTTCACTTGGCAATGCGAGAGTCAGCTTCACTTGGCGCCGCGTCCCAGCAACACAATCTTGATCGTGTTAAACAGGATGAGCATATCTAACCCGACGGATGTGTTCTTGATGTAGTACAAGTCGTAGCGGAGCTTTTCCTTAGCGTCTTCGACCGAACTCCCATACTTGTAAAGGATCTGGGCCCATCCGGTAATCCCCGGGCGGACGGAGTGCCTCAAGTGGTAGTAAGGAATCTTCTCGTTCAGGGCCTCGACAAATTCCGGTCGCTCGGGACGCGGCCCCACAAGACTCATGTCGCCTCTCAGGACGTTCCACAGTTGCGGAATCTCGTCGATGCGCGTCTTGCGAAGGAATCCGCCGACTAACGTGATTCGAGGATCGTCGTCCTCCGCCCAGGTTGGCCCAGTATCCGCCTCCGCGTCAGCGTGCATCGTGCGGAATTTGTAGCAGCGAAAAACCTCATCGTCGCGTCCTACACGGTTCTGCGAGTATAAAACCCGTCCGGGAGAACTAAGCTTGATGGCAATAATTACGAACGGGAGCAGGGGCAACGTGAGAAGCAATCCGAAGACGGAAATAACCACGGATGCACACCGCTTGTAGATTTGAAACAACCGCGAGGCATGAGAACCCGGCGAGAACAACAGCCAGCTCAACCTGATGGATTCTATCGGAACTTTCCCAGTGATCGATTCATAGACATCATTTCCATCTTCAACTTGTACGCCGCGATTTTTCAGCGAAAGTAATAAACCGACTGGTAGCTTGCCCCGCCGTTCCTCCATCGCCACTACGATCCGGTCGATGCCACGAACGGGACGCCCGGCGGCAAGACCCTCATAGAAGCTGGTCTGCGAGAGAACGGCTTGTGTGCTCCCGATCTCTTGATCGCCAGGTCGGCTCTTGCTTGGCCGCAATTGTGCGCGGCCGGCAAGACGAATTCCCAGCTCGGGTCGCATTTCGATTTCATGCGCGAGTGATTCAGCTAGAGATCCCTCGCCTAAAATGACCACCCGCTCTGCAAAGCCTTGCGTATTGTTGATCGCTGAAAAGAGTCTTCGCCAGAGAAGCAACAACAACCCAACAAACAGAAAGCCGAGGTGGAAGATTCCCCGGCCCAATTTCATTGGCGGGTACAAATAATACAGGAGACCCAAAACGATGTACGCGACGCCCATCACCTGGATGAGACGAACCATCGCCTCGCGGCGATTGCTTACGATCGTGGACTCATAAAGATCGAAGTAATACATGCACGTCAGGAAGGCCACCGATACAAACAGAATCTTCCAGGTGCCGTATTGATACGTAAGCATGAATCTGGCTTCCCCTGCCCCTAGTCGAGCCATAGCGGAAGCCAAAAGGGCGAGAGTGATCAGAAATGCTTCTGAAATTCCGAGCAGAAGCGTCCGTTTAGGAACATACGCATGCAAAAGACGGATCAAGGAACGCTCCAGGTTATCGCGAATTGGGTAGACAAGACTTCTTCAGCGGCTCAACAGGCACGATTTATTTGTGGCTTCCCTTGCGCCGCCGGCGCGCGATAGCTCCGCCGATCAGCAGTGCTGCTCCAAATAACAGCGCCGTGGCCGGCTCGGGGACTGGGGCTGGCCCCTGATCGATAGGAGTCGGAGGAGGACTGAATGCCTGCAATGGATCCTGCTTCGGGCAGCCCCAACTCAATAGGGCTGCGGCAAGAGTCACGCCAAGAATCCAACTTCGTGGGCGCATCCTTGCTTTTTGCTGGCTGCTGTTCCAGTCAAGAAATGATTTGAAAATCCGAGCTGTGTTTCTCATGGGCATACCGTCCTTCTATCTTCAATCGGGCAGGAATTCCTCAATCTTTGGATAAACGCGGCGCGCGAAATCTACCGCCCTCGCCTGTGCGCTTGCTTCACCATCCGCCGCGCTCGTCCAGATGCGGACCATCGCGCCGTCGGTCGGTCTGTTCTTCAATCCGTCGGTAATCAGCAAGAACTTCGCCAGGTACTCGCTGGCAACGATTCGCCCCTGCGACTGATACCAGTAAAGGACCATGTTCCGTCTCGGTCCCTGTGCCACTAGATATCCGTTCACGAGTACGGGAACTCCGTTTTCTGAACCAATCTCGACGCGACTGGCATGTACCGGCTCCCATCCGGAACCCGGAAGACAATTTTTGGGAGAGTGAATTCTTTCGCCAGAACGCTGGTCTTTGTAATAGCCGATATACAGCTCAATCGGTGGCGTGCTGCCGAGATACACCCGATTGATATAGTCATCCGCACCAACTGCGCGGACGATCTCCGCTTCGAATGGTCGTTCCTCACTGTGTGCCAGGCCTATTTCGGGCGGAAATTCACGCAATGGCCAATGCGGCACAGCAGCGAGCTTCGGTTTGAAGCTATGCGTTGCGAAAATTCCTCCCACAAGAAGCATCGCCGCGACGGAGATTCTTAGAAAAGTCACAGAGAGGCTCGTAGGGAATTGTGCGATCTCAAATGCAGGCCAAGCAGTCTATGGATGAGCAGGACCGAAAGAAACGCCAGCGCGAAAAACCCTAGACCAAGCGCCACATGCACCAAACCAGAATCCACACCAGGTCCGAAGTAGTAACTCAGCACACCTGTCGCAACGAGACGCAATCCATTCGCTGCGATCGCGATCGGAATGCTCGTAACCGCCAGGACGAAACGCTTCCACATACTCGGCTCGGCCAAATATCCATAGGCAACGGCTGCGGCTAAGAGTGAAAGTAGCGATCGAATGCCGCTGCAAGCTTCGACCACGTTCAGCGTGCAGTTCGGCAGAAAGAGTAGATTTCCTTCTCGCACGGTGTGAATACCCAACGCGACTAGACCAGCCGCGCCCAAACGCGATGCCCACAACTGAAGAGGAAGTGTCAGCTGGTAGTACACGATCGCAGGCAGGGGGATCATAAAGAGCAGATAACCGATCGGAAATGCAACCGACCAGAGGGCCTGGCGACCAGCCAGAAAGAGGGTTATGCCCGCGATTAGAATCACCAAAGACAGCCGCGCCATGAACAGCTCAGCGCCGAGCATGCCGAGAATCCGCAGCGCGATAGCGAATAACATGAGCGCAAAGCCGGAATTGCTGGGACGGAGCGGCAGCGAGCGCCACCGATCGCGCGCGCTCCACAGAACGTACCCTGCAAATGCAGGGACAAAAAATCCGTGACCATAGTTCGGGTCGCTCCACCACTGCCTTACCATCGAACCGATCACCGGCGCATACAGGATCAAAACCAGGATAGGTAGTGAAAGTCCAACGGCCCATGTGATCGCGTGCGACAATTCCCATGCTGAGTCATTCGCTTGTGTGGTTTCGCCGAAGGCCGCGGGGCTATTTTCCCTACTCTTGCGGGACCCTACGCTGTCTCCTTCGAGAACCTCCACACGCCCCCTCACACCTAGCCACACGAGATAGTTAAGAACCGGGAATATTGAGCGCGGCATCTTATTTGTTTCAGTCAGGTGGGCTAGAAGAATATCGAGCAGACCTAATTCCAGATCCGGGTCACACATGCTTCTTGCTGTCTATAATGGCAGTTCACAACGCGCGATGTTCAATGATGGGGAGGAGACTCAGGTTTATACACTCGAATGGAAAACCCCTCGGGGACGCTTGATCTACTGGGCCTTTCTTAAGCCCTGTCTCCGTTCTTTCGGGCGCCATAGTATTGCCCCTCGTATTCAATCTGATCGAAGTCCGAAGCTTCATTCACGACCACTCCAATCAACTTGGGGTTGTCAAGGGACTGCAATCCCTTTTTCAAAGCCTTCAGCGGCGCGACGCCTTCCCGGACGACGAGCAGCGAACCGTCCACTAATCTCGACCAAAGGTTGGCATCGATCACGGGCAGCATGGGTGTGGAGTCAACGACGATCCAATCAAATTGGCTCCTCAACCGTGCAAAAGCATCCGCGAGTTGTCCGGAACGCAGAATTTCTGAAGGGCGGTCGCAGGCCTTTCCTGCGGGAAGAAACGATAGAGCCGTGCCAGTGAATCGTTTAATGTAGCAGGCAAGTTCCTGGTTTCGTGCCGTCCACCAGTCACTCAGCCCGTGCAAATCCTTCAGTCCGAACATCGTTGCCAGCGTCGGCCTGTGCAAGTCTCCTTCAATCAGAAGCGTCTTATATCCGGAATATTTGGCCAGTGTCACTGCGAGATTCGCTGCGACGAATGACTTGCCCTCGCTGATCACGCTGCTGGTCACTTGCAAAGATTTCAACTCGTGTTGCCTGCGCATGGCGTCTAGCCGGACGGCGAGGGCTCGAAATTTCTCCGCGCCAAGACTGTTGGGAGCCTCCCATGCAATTAGACGTGATGTTGCCGACGGTTGCGCCATCACCAACCGAGTCCTATCGTCGTCGCCGATCTTATCTGTCTCTGCGAATCCACTTAGACTGAGCCTGTCCGCTTCAGCCGCCGCATTGCCCAAGTCTTCGGCGGCTGCCGTCGGCTCGGGTAAGACGACTAATTCTTCGGCAACCATGTCCAAAGGAACCTTGCCGTGCTGGCCCTGTGGAATGGATGCTCTGCTAAATCCTTCAAATAACTGGCTCATTGTTTTCCGTTCCTGTTTTCTGCGTTGCCCCCAGGCCAGAAGCGCTCCAACTCATGCCGCAGGGCAAATCGCTTGGGATCCAAAGGGAAAGCGTATCGCCTCAAGAATGCAACTTTTCGCTACGACCGGCGTTCAACCGTTGTAATACGTGTAGAGATTTCCGGTGAAAATCAATATAGCCACTAGCGCTATTGCTCCACATTCCATGTACCGTGCTACAACACGCGAACGCTCTTCTTTAGGCGTGCTCAAGCGGGGGATACCGACCAGCATCCGGGCCGGCAAAATTCCCTCCAGATCTTTCTCCTGCCTAAAGCGCACGTCGGTTAGTTCTAGAAAAGCGGCCAGACCCAAGCCCAGCGCAGCTCCTAACGCCAAACCGACTAAGCTAATCAGGAAACGATTCGGCGCCGAAGGCTTGTCCGGCAACTTTGGCGGATCGACGATATGGAACTGTTGCCCCTGTTGCTGCTGTCCGAGGCTGGTGGCAAGCTGCGATTGTGTTTGCTTCTGAAGCAGCGAGTTGTAATTAAACTTCGCTTCATCGTACCCGCGCGAAACCACCGTCAGCTCTTGTTCTGTTTCCGGCGTAAGATTCAAGCGGGCCTGGTACACCGTGGTTTGTGCCTCAAGATCTTTCGCGTGCTCCTGTTCATTCTGGATCTCCAACTGATTGGCCTTAAGCTGGCTCTGAAGCTGCATAATCGCAGTCGGAGAGCCTCGCTGCACGCCCTCTTCCGCTGAGAAGTCAACCGCGCTTGCAGACTTGCCGGTCTGCTGATTGGACGAGATTTCCGCTTCGTTTTGCTTCCGCAACGTCTCCGTCTTGGCGATTTCGTCTTTCAGCGCCACGATGTCTGGATGGCCGTCCGTATAGCGAGTGCGCAAATTCTGGATTTGAAGACGCAGATTCTGAAGCACTTTATCCAGTGCCTGCGTCGAGATCACGTTTGCGTCTCCACCCAGACTTGCCTGCGCTGATTGATACTGCTGCAGCAAAGACTCCAGATAAATCTTTTGTTGCTTCGAAGTGTCCAACGCGTGCTGCGTGCTCGCCAGCTGTGCTTGCAATCCTGCCAGGATCTGCACGTTGCTCTGCAACTGGCCCGGCAGGTTTCCGGCATGTTTTGCTTTGAAAGCCGATACTTCCGCTTCCTGTTGCTCCATTTTGGTGCGCGCGTCTGCCAATTCGCTATCGAGAAAGGCTGTTGTATTTTCCGAAAGTTGTCTCTGCGCCCGGAGATTCTCGTTGATGAACAGAGACGTAAGCTCGGTATTCACCTGCTGTGCGATCTCAGGTGTATCCGCCGAGTAATGAATCTTGAACGTAAAGAACTCTCCCCGGTATCCCGGCGCACCCACCAGCTCGATCTTGATATCTCCCCGCATCTGATCGACGGGATCCTTGACCTTGAAAAAGCCTGTCATCCGCGGTGGTGCTACGTAGAGTTTGAAGCGGTTTATGATCGCCTGCAGGCTAGCGTAGCTCAACACCTGTTGCGTCGTACTCTGCAAACGGTTTTGCAGATTTACATTGACGTTCTCCATTACGTAGATGTCCGACACTTTCTGCTGTTCCGCGGAGATCAGCGCATCGGACGTGTACGTGGTTGGCAAAGACCAGCTGCCTCCCCACACTGCAGCCCAGCACAGGAATAAAGGAAGCAATATCCACCAGCGCCGCCGTACCAAAATGGCGAAATACTCTTCCCATCCGCGCGGAACCCGCTCTTCTAGTCTGTCTGCCATTGCTTGCCTCTCCGTGGACATATTCTTTTCAGCCTTCGGGTCAAGATTGTCATCCGGCTCAGCACCAAGTTTTTGGTTTCGTCACCTGAGATCCTTCCCAGTCAAAACGTCGCGCATCGCTCGCGGCTCCAGGGTTTGCGTCTGCTTCTGTTGCTTCTCGCACGTCTAGCGCAAGGAAATGGGTCGCAAGCCGAAATTGAACCCGACGGAAAATTCGTGGGCGATCGAAGTGCCCCCACAATTTGCAGCGCCGCAAGCGGCTGTATTCAAGGCTTGCAGTTGTGCCTCGTAACTTACGAAAAGAACGGTTCCAGGACGGAATTGATGATCGAGTCGAGCCACTGCATACCAAGAGCTGTAGTTTTGCTTTTCCAAGCTGGCCCCTGGTGGTAACAAGCTCCCATTGGTTGCGTAGCCGAGTGACGCCGTGCCCTGCCACTTCGGGCTTAATGACCGCTCCATGGTCGCTTGCACCTGCCCCGTTTGCGCCCCAACCAGTACTCCACTTCCCCCTGTGACGACGTGATCGTAACTAAGCTGAAGTGCCCCGCGATCCATCTTATAATTCAGTGAGCCATCCACGGCCCACGACACATTGTTTCCATAACCCGTCAGAGGTCCTCGGAGCATCACCACGCTCGGTCCGGCCGCCACACGCCAGTTCAGTCTTCCGGTTACATTGCGCCCATAGGCAATCTGCATCACGTGGTTTTCGATCGACTGCGCAAATTGGGTAAATCGGAAGTCATCGAAGCGATAGATCACCGCGATCGAACTCCGCGGATTGAGTGAGTAGTTATAGCCTGTCTGAAATAGCGTTTCAGCGCTATTAATGAAGTCCACGCCCAGAAAATTCAGCGTCCCGTAGGACCCGGAAGCAGTCCAAGAAGAACGCGGGCTGAGCTTGTATTCTATTTGTGCGAGGGCCGTATTGCTTACTCTCGGAACTATGATTGTTGGAATTGTTTGATTGGGACCCAGTATGGAACTCAGAGGGCCTCCGGGACCGAACGGAGAGTCTCCCGTGAGCAAGCCCAGCCCTCCGACGCCTCCAAAACCAAAAGGCGATTCCGAGAGATAGCTGGCGTCATCGCCTAACAGCAGCGCCCAGCGCTGCCATTTAAAGTTGTAAGTGAATTGCAACTCTTGGACAGCTGAGTTTAGGTAGGACGAGAACATGCCGCCACCCGTATAGTGCAGCAGCAGTTCGGATCGATCGGATGCGTGGTTCAAATCCAATGTAGCTAGCAAAAGATAGAAAGCTGACGGCTGAGAAAAACCTGACGCTGTAGAACCTGTGCCCATCTCCGACGCCGCAGTGAAGCTAGGTGCCAACACGTTGCGAGCGCCCAAATTCGTCCCCAGCGTTTGATCCTGCACACCGCTTAAGGGCCGATTGTCCCCTGCTACCGGGATATCGGAGTTCGGGTTCAGAGCTAATATGCTTGTGCTCCCGGCGGCCAAGGGTGGTTGATAAGGTGCGACCGGTTGCACGCCAGGTTCCGGCTTGGCCGCATCGGGTCCTTGGGCCCAGGCCCGGGGCGCACATAGAATCACAGCAATGAGCACCCAATAGGAAATGTGAATCAGCTTGGCCATGATTTTCCCTACGGCACCACAATCGTATCGCCAGCCTTCAGAGGAATATTTTGTTGTGTTTTGCGCCCGCTGATCACTTCCTTGTAGTTCATCGGGTATATTCTGCTAGCTCCGTTTTCGCTGCGCATGACGTAGATCTTCTTCAAGTTTGCGTAGGGCGTGAATCCTCCCGCGATCGAAAGCGCCTGCATCACCGTCATGTCTGGAACCAGCGGATAAGCTCCTGCCCGGGTTACTTGGCCCAGAATGTAGACCCGCAGGCTGCTCATCTGTGCAACGATTACCGTCACCTGCGGATGCACGATTGTCGCTTTCAGCCTTTCTACGATCTCCGCCCCAAGCTGCGTGGGAGTTAGGCCCGCGGCCTGCAAGTCGTTTAGCAATGGCAGCGAAATCTTGCCATCTCTCCGCACCGGCACAGTGCGCGAGATCTCTGGCTCCTTCCATACGTCAATGGTCAGAACATCCTCGGGGGCGATGGAGTAGTTGGGATCGTCCGTCGTGGCCTTCGCGGGCGGCGTACTGACTTCGCCGGCAGCCAGGACTTTTGCGCCTTCGCTCTTGATGTCTTTGCGCCCCTGCCCTTGAGTTCGCGCGGAAACCGAAAACGACAGGAGCGATATCGCAGCGGTTATATAGAACCACTTTCTCATGACACCCTCGCTTGCAACTCTCGCTTGGACTTGGAGTCTTGCATCACGATCTGCTTACTTTTGGTCAGGCATTCCCATTTCAAAACCTTGGCCGTCAGTCCACGGTCTCGCTCAAACTTAGACCGTGGCCTCATTGCTGTTGCGCGTGAGACCAGCTGCGGGCCCACTGATGGAATCTCTCAGCCGCGGGCCATTCACTTCCTCAACTTGAAACGCTTCTACTTCAATAGCCGCTGCCGTCCCCAACATCTCCACGGACAACACCAGCCGGGAGACATTTTTCTTCCGCACCAATATCCCTTCGATTCCTGCCAAGGGCCCCCACTTTACCCTCACCCAGTTTCCGCACTTGAGGTACGGATGCGCTTCTACACGCACCCCGCTCTCGACCACGCGTCGAATTGCTTCAACTTCAATATCTGCTATCGCTGCGGGCTGGCCCGCGCTGGACACAAGTCCAAATACTCCTGGCGTCGTGAGTATCTGGAGCCGGCGCTCAATGCCGCCTTTTAGGAAGACATAACAAGGAAACAGGGGCAGCGAGAGAACTTTGGCGCGGTCCTTCCAATTGTGAGTGGTTGCGTAAAGCGGGAGAAACGTTGTAAATCCCTTGTTCGTTAGAACTTGATCCACTATTTTCTCATGTTGATGGCGAGTGTAGAGCGCGTACCAGGATCCATCAGGAAGACAATTTTCAGCCGTCGCCGTCAAAAGCATAGAGCTCCGCCCTGTGACTTACAGCAGAGAATCCTGCAAGCCTTTAATTACATTTCATTTACGGTCGGAATCAGCCGTGAAATCCTTCCCTGGCTTCAAGCCTTCCGCAATGTACGTTGCAAATTCGCCCTGCCAAATTCCCTAAGAAATCGCTCCATTAGTTCGTTCCCGTCGATTTCTTTTAATACTGAACCGCAAAGCCAGCCGTCAGCATTCCCCTCTCCGCGGGGCAGTGCTCCACTCGAAGGACTTCACCCTCCACTTCGACGGGAAGCCTTCCGATCTCTTCGGGGATTCCTTCGAGATCAATTTTGAGTACAAC
>Ga0206989_1035_pt1 | contig 25956 bp, 20 predicted proteins | sample Alteio_BWMinCont_10_FD_153276 | JGI IMG/M metagenome (GOLD analysis project Ga0206989, IMG submission 153276) | Enriched cells from forest soil in Barre Woods Harvard Forest LTER site, Petersham, Massachusetts, United States -... | ecosystem: Environmental > Terrestrial > Soil > Temperate forest >...
TTTCTGAATATTCCCTTTATGCACCAGCGTCACGCTCTTCCGTCCGTTCGCCAGCGCGTACTTGATGGCGCGCCGTACCAGCCGTTTTGTCCCAGTGGGCGAAATCGGCTTAATCCCCACTCCGGAGTCCCAGCGAATCTGTTTCTTCCCGTCTTTCAACATCTCGTGGTTCAGGAATTCGAGAAGTTTCTTCGCTTCCGGCGAGCCGGACTTCCATTCGATCCCGATGTAAACGTCTTCCGTGTTTTCACGAAAGATGAACACATCCATTTTTTCGGGCTCGCGCACAGGGGAGGGAACTCCCTTGAAGTAGCGCACCGGCCGTTCGCAGGAGTAAAGGTCCAGCAACTGGCGCAGCGCGACGTTCAGGGAACGTATACCGCCGCCCACCGGAGTCGTTAATGGTCCCTTAATGGCTACGCGAAAATCACGAATGGCGTCGACCGTGTCATTCGGGAGCCACTCATTGAATGTCTTGAAGGCTTTCTCTCCCGCAAACACTTCGAACCACGCCACGCGGCGCTTTCCCCCGTAAGCTTTCTCGACCGCCGCATCAAACACACGCCGTGACGCTTTCCAAATATCGCGCCCCGTGCCGTCGGCACGGGGCGCGATATTTGGAAAGCGTCACGGCGTGTGTTTGATGCGGCGGTCGAGAAAGCTTACGGGGGAAAGCGCCGCGTGCCGTCGCCCTCGATGAACGGAATAATCGGCGAATCCGGTACCTGCAGCTCGCCCGCGTTGTAACCAATGGCCTTGCCATCCGCGGGAACAGCCATCCCGTTGTACAGACTCTTCATGGACACAGCTCCTTGGGTAATGTTCGACTGCTTCGCGGGCACGAAAGGAAAGGGATGCGCCGCTTTAGTACAACCGCCCCGAAACTCGGCAGGCTTGACTGAACTGGACAAGATACCACATTCGACCGGACCGAGAGTATAATCACGCGCGTCTTAAATCTTGCTAAAAGAGGAGAGAAAACCATGGTTATGGACTGGAATCAATACCACAAGGAAATCGGCGGCAGGGTGGGTGAGCTCGGCAAGCTTTCGCCCGACACGCTTCAGGGTTATCTGACGCTCAGCGGCGCCAACTCCAAAACCAGCAAGCTCGGCGAAAAGACGCGCCAATTGATTTCTCTTGCCGTTGCCGTGACCACGCGTTGCGATGGTTGTATTGTGTTTCATACCGACGCGGCGCTAAAAGCCGGCGCTACCAAGGAAGAGATTTCCGAAGCGCTGGGAGTCGCCGTCAGCATGAATGCCGGCGCCGCCCTGATTTATTCGGCCCGCGTCCTTGACGCCGTCGAAGCCAAATCCGCCGCGGCCAAGAGCGCCTAAACTGAACTAGTCGTAATACTCCTGGCCCAAGTGTGTGATCAGATCCTCGCCCCTCATCCAGCGAAGCGTGTTTTTCAGCTTCATGGATTGAATGAAGAGGTCGTGCTCGGGGTACAGGCCCGGAGCCGTCATCGGTGACTTGAAATAAAAGCTGAGCCACTCCTGGATTCCGCGCATCCCAGCGCGTTGCGCCAGATCGAGGAATAGGACCAAGTCGAGCACGATGGGCGCGGCAAGAATGGAATCGCGGCAGAGAAAATCCACTTTGATCTGCATCGGGTAGCCTAGCCAGCCGAAGATATCAATATTGTCCCAACCCTCTTTGTTGTCGCCGCGCGGCGGATAGTAATTGATGCGGACCTTGTGGTGCATCTTGCCGTAGAGCTGCGGATACAACTGCGGCTGGAGGATGTATTCCAGCACGCTGAGCTTGGATTCTTCCTTCGTCTTGAATGACCCCGGATCCTCAAGAACTTCACCGTCGCGGTTTCCTAAAATATTTGTGGAGAACCAGCCGTCCAGTCCCAACATGCGCGCCTTGAACGCTGGCGCAAGCACGGTCTTCAGCAATGTCTGGCCTGTCTTGAAGTCTTTCCCGCAAATCGCCACGTTGTGCTCGTGCGCGAGCGTCTGTATGGCGGGGATGTCCACGCTCAGGTTTGGGGAACCATTGGCGTAGGGCACGCCGCTAGTCACTGAAGCCCAGGCGTAGAGCATCGACGGCGCGATCGCCGGGTGATTCGATTTCATGCCGTCGACAAATTTCTCCGGCGTCGAATGCACTTCCTCCGGTTTCACAAACGATTCCGTCGAGCCGCACCAGCAAGTCACCAGCCGCGACGCGCGGGAAGTCTTGCGGAAATTGGCGATGTCTTCCTTGATTTGCAGCGCCAGCTCGTACTTGTTCTTGCCTTTCTTGATATTCGGCCCGTCAATCAGCTTCACGAAATCCTGATCGAACGCGGCCTTCATCGGCTTGATTGTGGAGAGAAAGGGCTTCACCTTCTCAAGATCTTGAGGATTCAAGACGCCGGCATTGGCCGCGGATTGATACGCATTGTCCTTGAAGATGTCCCATCCGCCAAAGGAGAGGTCTTTCAAGTCGGCCAGCGGAACGAATTTTTTGATCAGTGGCGAGCGGCCCTCGGTGCGCTTGCCCAGGCGAATCGTGCCCATTTGCGTCAGCGATCCCACCGGCTGCGATTTGCCCCTTCGAACGAGTTCCACTCCAGCCATGAACGTTGTGCTGACGGCGCCCAATCCCGGAAGCAGGACTCCCAGTTTTCCCTTGGCGGGCGCGATCTTGGAAGGTTTTTCCATGCCACTCCTTTTGGTAAACGATCACAAATTCGGTCGATCAAAAAATGAAGTTAAAACAAGGATTGCCGCAGCGGAAGCACTCTGCGTCCCCGAACAAACAAATAATGATGAGGGAAGTGCGCAGGATTTGCAAATCCGATCAAGAAAAGCCCAGCAATGCGAGAGTCACCTCAGGATCGCGCATGCGCTGACGCTTGCACGTTGACGTGTAGACAACTTGGACAATCCGGCGCGGATCAATCGTTTCCGTGCGGCTGCGGCGGGGTTACATTGATTCAAACAAGGCGAAAGGTCGCCGCAACGGAGGAATCCACGATGAAAGTCGCAAATCGATATGTGTTGTTCGTTATTGCAGTGGCTTTTTTCGCTGTTGGTGTAACTGTTTTCAGTACGGGAACGGGGGCCCAGGATGAGGGATGGCAGATTGTTCGAGCCGATTACGGCTTCAAGAATCAGCGCACCGATGTCACTGACATTCTCAAAGACCTTATCGGCCGCGGCGGCGTGAATGGACGAGTCGCCGTCACCAACCAGACCATGGGCGGCGATCCCGCCGTTGGTGCCGATAAGTCTCTTCGCATCTTCGCAAGAAACCGGAGGAACGAGGAACGCGAATTCAATTTCAAAGAAGGCAGCTTCATCGAGGCGCGCACGTTCAATGACCGCCGCGATGACTTGGACGATCGCCCGGCGAACTACGGCGACCGCGACCGTGATGACAATGGCTTGCGCATCGTTCGTGCCTACTACGGCGTTCAAGGGAAAACCGTAAACGTAACTGATCTGCTGCGCGGCAGGGTACGCGACGGAGTGCTCAGCTTCGTTGTCACCAACAGTGCGCTGGGTGGGGATCCAGCCATTGGCGCCGACAAGGTCCTCATTGTCATTTATCGCTATCAAGGAACAGAGACGGCCGCCGCCGTGCGAGAAGGGAATACGCTGACCATTCCCTGAGCGCCCGCTCAACATTGGCATCACGTGGTTTCACAACGAATCGCCTCTGGGCACAAATTTCGCTGCGCATTATCGGATAGCCTGCGCAGAGCTGAATGTTGCGGCGTTATAGTCTTTTTGGATAACGGCGGAGTTCCCGGATCAGATAGACGACCACGGCGAGATTCACCACCAGGGCAAAGCCCTTTGCAATGCTCGCATGTTTTGCCAACTCGTAGACTTCCAGGGGCAAAAACGAAGAAGTAGTGATTATGGTGAAGTATTCGGCCCAGCGTTTATGCAGCGCCAGCCCAATCCCCTCGGTAAAGAAAATCGCCGAGTAGATGAACGTGCCAATGCTCAGCTCTTTCAGCTTCCGGTCGTCGAGAATGGAAAGCTTCGCGAGGAGCAGGTCGATGAAGTGATTGTGCGGGTCGACTCGAAAGACGTTGACCCAATGTTCGACAACAGAAGCCACGTCTTTGTGCAACAGGCGTAACGCCCCAATTCCCACCGCCAGCAGGGCGAACCCTTTCACGAGCTTGAACGCAGCGATAAGCCACAAACCGCGGCTGTGGGATCTCTTTTCCGTCATTTCTGGCCAGCCACGATTGTATAGCAAGAAGCACGCGCGCTCCTTCTTACGATGCAGGTATGTCTTTTTTTTCAGGGCAAGGTAAACGCGATCACAAAATCGCCTTGCTTGGTGCCAAGTTTGCCGTGCCCGCCCGCGGCGATAACCAGGAACTGTTTGCCGTTTATCGTGTACGTCATCGGTGTGGCCTGGCCCGCCGCAGGCAGTTCGTACTTCCAAAGTTCCTTGCCGGTTTCCGAGTCGAAACCACGGAGAAAGTTGTCCATCGCCGCGGCCGTGAAGACCAACCCGCCCGCGGTGACCATGGGCCCGCCAAGCGTGATTGTTCCTGTATTCATGCCAGGGATGAAGCTTCCTAAGGGCACATCCCAGGCTTTTTTCCCCGTAAACAGATCAACAGCAGCGACCGTGCCCCAAGGCCGTGCGTTGCACGGGAGTCCGCTCGGTGAGAGCAGCGGCGTTCGGAACATCGCAAACGGTGTGCCGGTCTGCCGCGCGAATTCGCCGTGCAGCCGGTCCATGTCGGTGGCATTCTTGCGTGCCGCGTCGAAATCGCTCCGCGGAATCAGCTTCACGAAAATCGGCAAGCGGTTGGTATCCACAAACATCAAGTGCCGCTGCGGATCGTAAGCCGCGCTGCCCCAGTTGACGCCGCCCACGTTGCTCGGAAATACCAGCGTGCCTTCCAGGCTCGGCGGTGTGAATATTTCGCCTGACCGTGCGGCTTTGATTTTTTCCGCGCACCATTCTTTCTCTTTGTCGTCTTTGCCCCAGGCGTCTTCGGCTGACAATTCTTCCGGGACGAGCGAAATCGTAGACGCAGGTTGTGTCGGCCACGACTCTTCTCCGGCGATATCGCTCTTCGGCACGGGCCGCTCTTCCACAGGGAGCAGCGGCGTACCGGTCAAACGATTGAGCACAAACACGCGGCCCATCTTGGTGTTGATCGCGATTGCGGGCGTGCCGTCTTTCCAGGTGAACAGTGTGGGCTGCGCGGCTACATCGTAGTCCCAAAGATCGTGATGCACGACCTGGAATCCCCAGACAAATTCACCCGTAGAAGCGCGCAGGGCCACCACAGAGTCCGCCCACTTGTTGTCGCCCTTTCGAACGCCGCCGAAATAGTCCGGGCTAGCGCTGCCCGTCGGGATGAAAACCAGATCGCGCTCCGCATCCACTGAGAGCGTGGACCATGCATTGCCCGCTCCCGTGCGCGGCGTCGTCTTCAAGGCCCATGGAATGGGGTCCCACGTCCACCGCAGTTTGCCGGTTCGCGCATCGTAGGCGCGCACCAGCCCGCGCTCCAGCGTCACCGCGCGATTGTCGCCAATCGAAGATCCCGTGATGACCAGATCCTTCACGATGGCTGGAGCGGAGGTGACCTGGTAGTCGCCGGGATCGCGCAATTTAACGCCGGCGGTGAGCTCTACTTCTCCGTCCGTGCCGAAATCCGTGCAGGGCTTTCCCGTGGCGCCATCGATCGCAATCAAGCGCGCGTCCAGCGTGCCGATGAAGATGCGCAGCGCACACGCTTGTCCGCGCTTGGCCGCAGGATCGCGCCACGCCGCAACCCCCCGCGAGGTCACTTCCGATGCGCCGTAAGGAAGCTCCAGCACCGGGTCGAATTCCCATATCTTCGTGCCGGTCTCCGCATTCAAGGCGATCACTTGATCGTAAGGCGTGCTCAGGAATAGCTTGCCGTCCACCAGTATGGGTGTCGTTTCGAATGCCGCTTTGTGATCGAGTTCCTGGTCATGGGGAAACGCCCCGGTCCGGTAAGTCCACGCAACTTTGAGTTGACCGACATTACTACGGTCAATTTGCGCTGCCGGCGAATAGCGCGTGCCTCCAGGATCGTTCCCATAATTTGGCCAGCCCGCCTCGGGCTTGGATTGCGCTCGGGCCGTGGAGACCAGCCAGACCAAGAAGAAGAACAGGAGAAGCCAGCGGAAATAACAAAAGGGTTTGAAGGTTTTCATGGCTATCCAATAACGAATAAACGCGAAGGATGCAACGGCGCGGGGACAACCGGGCCGCTGCCAGGGATGAACGGGCCAAGACGCGGGCTCCGAGTTTCATCGTTGAGTTTTAGGAATTCCGTCCGGTGCGAAAAGTGGCCACTCGACCAGCAGACGACCGCCTCATTACTTATTGGCCTCCGTCAACGCGAGGACGGCATAGGCGGTGGCTGCATCGTTCATGAACAGTGCGGTACTCGGAGTCATGTGATGTTCTACGTTTTTGTTTAAGGAATAGGCCAGCCAAAATCCTTCCGTCTTGTTTTGATTGGCCGTCAGCCAAGCGAGCGCTGACTTCCGTTGGGAATTTTCCGAGGGAAGCCCTGCCTGCTGTAGCCCAAACGCGATCAGCCCGGTGGCGTATCCGTCGCTCTTTACTTCCTGCGGTGTCCCATCATTTCGTTTCCAGTTTCCGGCCAGCGAAGACAGGCTCCACCCGCCGTCTGCCTGCTGCTTACCCAGAACTTCATTGACGATAGCTTTCTGCCGTTCCGAATCGAGAAGCCCGGGCACTTTCGCGGAAGCCCACAAGAGGACCACGCGATTAATAGTCGTTTGTGCGGCGCATTCTCTGTTCAAATAATCGCGCAGCATCTTGAGATTATTCTGAATTTCCGGCCGCGCGCGATAATTCCCAGGTGCAGTTCCCACCGCGACCGCCGCAAGTGTGGCTCCGTAATAATCCGAATCGTCCGCTTCCCACGGCTCGTTCGCGAACCGCAACCACAACCACGCGCCCTTTCTGTTTCCAGTGGTTTGCTGCTCTGCCCACATATTTTCCAGCGCCGCGCGCGCGTCGTCGCTCAGTTGCCCGCTTTGCGCGTCATGGCTTGCGAGAATTAGCGCATTGAGAACGGATTCCGTCCCGCGAGACTCCACCGTCTTGTACACACCGCGATCCGCGTCGCTGTAGAACGGCGCAACCTCCTTCCAAAGCCGCACTCGCCTGGTGACATTGTCCAGGAGTCTGCGTTCGTTCGGGGAAGGAGTTGATTCACCGATCGCCTTACGCAGGGCAGGTCGCGAGAGTGCATAAGGAACAGCCGTGTGACATGACACGCAAAAGGTTTCGTGATCGCGGGCGGCCCTTGGCCATTCCATCCACCAGCCCGCGCGTTGGTCGAGGTAAGCGGCTGCCGCCTTCGGATCCCAGGAACTCGCAAATATCTTTTCGGGATGATGGGGGCGGCTCGCTGTGGACATCGGAGCGTTCGAATCAGCGGCCCTGATTTCCGTGCGCCAGCACACCGCAAGCAATCCCGCCGCCAAGCACGTCGCCAGGACACAGGTTCCCCGCATGACCCATTTCATACGGATTGGCTCCCTAGAAAGATTGGCTACCTCCGATTGCTCAAAATCTCTCATAATTGGCAAAATCAAACAATCTCGAAACAGTGTCACGAGCGGAATTGTGCGCCAAATAAAGACGCGGGGGTATTCAGGAAAGTTTGGGATTTAAGAGCGTTTTCGCAAGCGCCAATGTTTCCCGATCACTGTACGCTGGGAATCGCGATTGCCGTAGCTACCTTGTCCGCGTCCAAAAACAGCGGGCTTTGCAGCACCATCTCGAACTGCCAGCCGGCGTCAAAAAGTGCGTTATCGTATCGGTGACGATGCGCGAAAACCGCAAGAAGCACTCCCACCGCCGCGCTGCCGACAGCCGCCCCAATGATCGGACCATAATGCGGGCCCGGCAGTGGGGGTAGCGGCGGTAGCGTCGGCGTTGGCGGTTGTTGTTGAAAACCCATCCCGCCGCCCAACGCATTGCCCAAGCCCGTGCCTGTCTCATTGCTTGCCACAGTCTGCCCGGTTGAGGCGGAGACTTCCGGCGAACTATTGCCGGGCGTGACGGCCCTTGCCTGGACCATCGCGCCGTCCAGCGCTACTGCATAACCGTTTGCGAAAACTATGCGCGTGAAATGAACCTGCAACGCAGGCTGGCCCGAAGCATCTTTCTTGATCACCCTTTCCAGCGAGCCTTCCACAAAAGTTCCGGGAGGGATCATTTCTTCTGTGCCCACGGTTACGGGAAAAGCTGTCGCTGCGCGCACCGAGTCTCCCGGTCGCGCCGTCTTCGTCCGGATCGGGTTGGCCAGCGTGAGAGGTATTCTGGTACCCGCGGGGACGATCAGCGGCTCTTTCTGAGCAGGAGGCGCCGCTGGTTCTTGAACTTGAGCTGGTGACTGCTGGGAGCTTGGTGTTGGTTCTTGCGCCCAGCATCCCGAAGCAATCAAAAGTCCCGCCATGGCAATCAGTCGCATGATTTTCCCTGCCTTTCGTGGTCAAATAGCCTTCAAAGTTTCCAACCCACCACGGCCTCGCAATGACGCAACGCTCTCCAGAGCATCGCGTGCGGTCCTAATCAAAAGTGAGCACGAAGTTCTCGCCGGCGAACCGAAGCGACTTCACGGCTACCGATCCGTCGGGGTTGTTGCGCGCTATCGTTCCGTCAGCGGGCGATTTCTTGTCCAAGGTGATGATCCGCGCCTGCGCGCTGACAACGAGCTTTCCTTTCTGCATCAAGTCGACCTGCGCCTTTGGACCCAACCCCTTCCAAGTCAATTGGTACATTCCGGCGGGCAAGTCTTTTCCGGCTATTCGCGCTGCAGCAGGGAAGGAAACCGTCTTCGTGTGTACGTCTTTGGCGCTTTGGCTGGATAACACCGCTGGCGGCGCCGGGCACACCGTGCCAGGCGTGCCCGGACTGCCCGGAATGATCGTCGGTGGTGTGCCGGGCGTGGCCGGAATCCCGGGAATCACGGTGGGCGGCATCCCTGGACCTCCGGGAATGACCGTGTCAGGTGTGCCTGGCGAGCCAGGAGTGCCCGGTATTACCGTGTCCGAAGTTCCCGGCGTGCCGGGAGTTGGCCGGCAGAGTGTCGCGGATTTGACCGCCGCAATCTGTAGCGGCTTCGTTCGACGGGCCGCAGCCAGTACGCTGCCCGCATCGAGCGAGAGAGCGTTTTGCAGCACCATCTCGATCTGCGTCCCTTTATCGAGAAGGATGTCGCTCCTCGAACTGACATCTACATAGACTGTCGCTATCCCGGTTAGCACTTGTGGCAGCGTCGCGTCATCTCCCGTTACCATCTCGCCTTGGGGATCGCCCGTGACCAGTGGAACGCTCGGCAGTAAGACCGTGTGGCCGTTTACGAAAATCAGTTTTGTGAAATGGATTTGAAACTCGGCGCGGCTGGATCTTCCTTTTGGTCGCGACAGGCTATCGATCTGGCCCTGGGCGTAGGTCCCTGGCGGAATCGCGATCTGGTTGCTGGCCTCGACAGGAAAGGCTGCCGACGAGTAGATCGCATCTCCAGTCTTTGCCGTATTGGCCCACACCGGGCTTGTCAGCGCCAATACAATTTTGGTGCCTGCCGGAATCGTGATCGTCGCATTCTGGGAAGTACCGGCCAATGCCGGCTGGCTCGGAGAATCCGCCTGCAGCGAAATCGCTTGTCCTGCTTGCGCCGCCCCAGCCAGAGCACCAAGCAAAATCGCTGACGCGACTAATCTCATAGGTGCCAAGCTCCCAAGACCAGCTCGCGTGTTCCTATTTATCAGACGGAATACTTCACGCGCCGGTTTCACCTTCTCTAACTACATGTTTTCATGAAGCCAAGGTTTTCCGTTGCAGCCACGCTGCTATTCGAAGAAGACCGTGATATATATCCGCTGTATCTCAAGGAGTCGTGAACATGGCCAAATACGCAATTCAGAGCAAGCGCGGCGCGCCCCCGCGCGGAGCCTACTCCCAGGGATGGCGAGCCGGGGATTTTATCTTCGTAACCGGCACGGGTCCTCTCGATCCGGTTACAGGAAATCTGGTAGGCGATACCATCGAGCAGCAGACCGAGCAAACCATCGATAACATCGCCGCCATTCTACAAGCCGATGGCGTGTCCCTCCGCGACGTGGTCAAGGTCAACGTCCACCTCAGCGACAATGGCCTATTTGCCCGCTACAACGCGGTCTACGCGCGCCGATTTTCTCAGCCCTATCCCGTGCGCACCACCGTCGGCAGCGATCTCGGCCACACGCCCGGCATGTTGATCGAAATCGATTGCATCGCCTATGCTGAGAAAAAATCCAACAAGAAGTCATCGCGCAGTTCAAAGAAGAAGGCTGCGCGACGAAGACGGTAGGGAATTGCAAGTCATTGGATGGCGGAATTTATTCTGGCGCGTCGCCGGCCGCCCGAGAATCGGGCTCTTGGATTTTTCAGAATTCTCTTAACCTTTAGAAGAAACCGCTTTGCCTGCGGTACGTAGCAGTGGTGCCTCGCGTCCTCGCGCCGACACCTTCTCCACCGACTCAATTTCTCCATCCCGCACCAGCAGCGCGCAATCGAAATTGTTCACCGTCGGACAAACGTGCCGGGGCAGAAGATATAGCGCTTCTCCGACGTGCGGAGCTGCGGCTCCTTCTTTCACCGCCATGGGCAAATGCTCTTCGCTCGGCGAAAGTGGCGTCAGTTCCGGATGTCCAACCACCACGCACGTTGGAACACCCGCGTCGGCTGACACCGCCTTGTGGCCGGCATCGCATGTAATCATCCCGGCGCGTGGATGGCTCACCACGCGTGTGATCACCAACACCGCCGGCCGGTAGCCGTAGCTTTCGGGAAGCTGCGCCAGGCTTGTCGCGTCGCAGTACACAATGGTTCCCGGCGAAATGCGGTGGACGAACCCGCCCTTGCGAAAGCCTTCGTAAGAAAGCGAGCAAGGAAACGTCGGTGTTCCCGCCGTGATCACTTCCGGCACGCCTTTTCCATTGCGTTCAACTTCGCTCACAATTTTCAGCAAGCGATCGTAACCATCATGTGCGGTCGTGGTCCGTTCGGACTCATCCAATCCGCCATACTGCCCGTCGTAATAGTGCAAGCCGCGGAACTCCAGGCCCGCCTCGCCAATCGCCCGTACTAGCGCAACTACTTCGCCTCCGTGGCTCTGCTCGATGCCTGTGCGGTCCATGCCCGGATTTATATCGAGAAAAACTCCCAATCGGCTTCCACGCCATTGCCGTATTTGCTCTTCATTCTCAGCCAGAATGGAAATGCGCACCTTCAGAAACTCCTCCGCGATTTCCCGCACCCGCCGCGCGTTCGCTCCGACCGATGGGTACGCCAGGAGAACGTCCGCCGCCCCGCACTGGCAGGCCACCAGCAGTTCCAGCGTGGTCGCGCACTTGAAATTGCGAATGCTGCGCTCGACAAGCATGCGCACCGTGTAGCCCAGTTTGGCCGTCTTGATGTGCACGCGCCAGCGATCCGCATCGCCGCCCGCCAGCGCCACCGTGCGCTCAAGGTTGGCAGCGATTATTTCTGGATAAATCACCAGCGCTGGAGTAAGCACGTCCTCAATGCCGGACACTTTGTAGCACTCGTCCCAGGCAAAATTGTTCAGCATGGATTTCTGGGTGGCCATCGCGGCTTCGATGATAGCGCGCCTTTGCGGCTCTGTGCCACAGCACGTAAAGCCTGCACCGCAGCGCGCCAGCCGACAGGCAAGTCGATTGACCACCTGAATTCCGGATAGTAGTCTCTGTCAACCTTTGTGAGTTCCGTCGGTCCCAATCTGGCTAGCCATCCCGAGCGATCGGACCTTGTTCGCGGACTAGGTCTCTGGTCAGCCACCGCGATCGTCATCGGCGACACCATCGGCACGGGCATTTTTCTCGTCACCAGCGACATGGCTCGCGCCGTCGGTTCTGCCACTCTGGTTTTTGCCGCCTGGATCATCGGTGGGCTCATCGTGCTTTTCGGCGCCTTCTGTTACGCCGAATTAGGCGCGGCGTTCCCTAAAGCCGGCGGCAACTACGTTTACCTCAACCGCGGTCTCGGTCCCCTGTGGGGATTTCTCTTCGGCTGGATGAGTTCTTTTCTCGAACGGCCCGTGGCCATGGCCACGCTCGCGGCCGGATTTCTCCGCTTCCTCGGATTCCTGTTTCCAGTTGTGGCTGCCCCGTTATTCGTTTTCCACATCGCGCGGTACGACTTCACTTTTACCGCGGCCCAGCCTCTCGCCGCGCTTGTAGTGCTAGCCGTCACCGCCATCAATTATTTGAGTGTTCGAATGGGCGGCGGGATTCAGGTGCTGCTGACATCTCTAAAGATGGGCACGATCCTGGTGATCGTAGTCGCCGGGGTGCTCCTCGGAAAACCGCACGCCATCCAAAGCGCACCGCTGGTTACGCCTTTCGGATTGGGTACAATCGGTGCATTGCTGACCGCCATGGTTCCGGCCATGTGGGCCTACAACGGCTTCAACGACCTCGGCGACTTGGGCGAAGAAATTCTGCACCCGCAGAAAAACATCCCTCGCGCCATCATTCTCGGACTGCTCACAGTAGGCGGTCTATACCTGCTCGCGAACATCGTTTACTTCCATATTCTGCCCTTTGCAGAATTGGCCAACTCACAGCACGTCGCATCGGACGTAGTGCAATCGTTCGCCGGATCTCGCGGGGCCGCTTGGCTGACGGTAGCCATGGCCATCTCCGCTCTGGGAGCGCTCCACGTCGTGGTCCTGACCGGCGCACGCATTCCTTACGCCATGGCGCGCGACGGCGTCTTCTTCCAATTCGCCAAACGCGTCAACCCTTCGTTTCATACTCCGAGTAATGCGCTAATCTTTCTTGGACTCGTCGCCGCGTTGCTCACGCTCACCGGAACCTTCGAAGAGCTCTATTCACTGTTCGTCTTTGCCGTCTGGATTTTTTTCGCGTTAACCGCGATCGCCCTGCTTCGCTTGCGAAAAAAAGAGCCGGACCTCTCTCGCCCCTACCGCGCCTGGGGCTATCCCTGGACGCCCCTCCTGTTTTTGGCAGCCGCCGTCGCCCTCACTGTGAACCTGTGGATAGTCCGCCCAGTGCGTTCCTCGCTCGGCCTCGCAGTGATCCTTGCCGGCGTTCCATTTTTCTATCACTGGCGCAAATCTCACCATATTTCCGCTTCAACCGGCTTACAGGATTAACCATACTTGCCGGTCGACTATTTGCGATAATTCTGATTTGTTTGGGGCCCGCAGTTTCTTGCAAGCATCGGTAGTCAGGGCGTACGATTCCACAATCCGCTCAAGGAGCGTCCCATGAAAGCAAAACGATTTGTCTCCTGTACTTTTGTAGGTGCTGTTGCGCTCCTGGCGGCCCTGACCACTCAACTCCCGTCGCAGTCTTCCCCAGCTTCCGCATCGTGGCCCCCCGTGTCGCCGCTCGGTGCCCGCAACGATCTTCCCAACCCGTATCGCGCCGGCGTGAGTTGGGGCCAACTCCCCGACGGCAGAAAGTGGGGATCGACGGCCGGAATCGCCGTCGGACCGGATAGCAACATCTGGGCTATCGACCGGTGTGGCTCTTTCGGGTCGCAAGGCACAAACTGCGCCGACTCCCCGCTGGACCCTATCCTCGAATTCGATCCCTCCGGTAAGTTCCTCAAGGGCTTTGGTCACGGGCTGTTCGTTAGCCCGCACAAGATCACCATCGACAAGGAAGGCAATCTGTGGGTCGCCGATAACGGCATAAAAGACGGCAGGGGGCAGCAGGTTTTCAAATTCAACCAGGATGGCAAGATCCTGCTCACACTCGGCAAGGCCGGTGTCGCCGGACCCGGCATGGATACGTTTGATCAGCCTACCGAAGTCGCCATCGCTCCCAACGGCGACATCTTTGTAGCGGACGGCCACGGCCGTGCCCCGACCGCCAACGCTCGCATCATGAAATTTGACAAGAACGGGAAGTTTATTAAGACCTGGGGGAAGAAAGGAACGGGGATCGGCGAATTCGACTGCCCGCACACACTGGCATTCGACTCGAAGGGACGCCTTTTCGTGGGCGATCGCCAAAACAACCGCATACAGATCTTCGACCAGGACGGCCGTTTCATTGCAGAGTGGAAGCAGTTCGGTCGGCCGAGCGGGATTTTCATCGATAAGAACGATGTGCTGTACGTCGCCGATTCGGAATCCCGCGAAGGCGAGCAGGGCTATGGCTACAACCCCGGCTGCCGGCGCGGCACTCGCATTGGGAGTGCGAAAGACGGCTTAGTAAAATACTTTGTGCCCGACCCCGGGCCCTATCCGCCCCCTGCTGACTCCACGTCATCGGAAGGGATCGCGGCGGATGCTCGTGGAAATATTTACGGCGCGGAATTCACAATGGATGTGAAAAAGTACGTGATGAAGTAACTGAAAAACTCGGCTTAAACCGCGTTCAAGAGAGTTTCAGCAGTTCCGGCCGCTGCGAAACGTACCGCCGTGACCAGCGCAACTCGGTATTGTCGTGCAGCACCACTTTGTACTCCCCGTGGAACCACGGCAGAAGCTCACGGATGGCCTCCAGCCGCACCAGCGTCCCGCGGTTGATGCGCACGAAAAGCTTTGGGTCGAGCGATTTTTGCAGTGTCTCCAGCGTGCTGCGCAGCGTGTGCGTTTTTTTTCCGCAATGCAGTAGCAGATAATTCCGGTCGGCTTCCACCCAAGCGATCTCTTTAACGGCAACGAAGACCGCTCGCGTATCTTCTTGAACGAGCAAGCGCTCTGCAAAAGATTTCTCTCGCTGCAGCTGTTCCAGCATCGCCTGAAGGCGTGAAGAAAACGCATCGGCAGGTTGCTCGTGCTGCATCCGCGCCCGGCCTAGTGCTTCGCGGAAACGCTCTTCGCTTACCGGCTTGAGCAGATAGTCGAAAGCATGCACCTCAAAGGCTCGCAGCGCGAACTTGTCGTGTGCCGTGATGAAAACAACCTGGGGCAGCGCAATCTTCGCCGCGTTCAGTGATTGAATAACTCCGAATCCATCCAGCCCCGGCATCTGCACATCGAGGAAAATCAAGTCGGGACGGTGTTTCTTGATCGCCGCCACGGCCGCTTCACCGCCGTCGGCTTCCCCGGCAATCTCCACGTTGCGTTCTTCGCGCAGCAAACGCAAAACTTTTCGGCGCGCCGGCGCTTCGTCGTCAACGACGAGGACGCGGAGTGGCTCCTTTGGGCTCATTCGGTAACGGGCGTTGATGTGACCGAGGTATGCAGCGGCACGCACAGTGTGACCTTTGCGCCGCCGCCGGAGTGGTTCACGATGGTGAACTGCTGGCGCTTGCCGTAAAGCTGTGCCAATCGGTCTCGAATATTCGAAAGCCCCAGCCCGCGTCCGAAGACTCCCGAGGGATCCGTCTCGCCGAGCCCGGACCCATTGTCAGTAATCTGCAGAATCAGGCTGCCGTTTTCGCGATGGGCCGCAACGGAAATCTCCATCGCCGCGCTCCCGGATTTCATCCCGTGGCGCAGCGAGTTCTCCAGCAGTGGCTGCAGGATAAGCTGCGGCACCAGCGTTTCATTCAGAGCAGGATCAATGGCATAACTCACGCGCAATTTGTTTTCAAAACGCTTTTGCATGAGATCGAGATACAGTCGCGCGATTTCCATCTCTTCAGAAAGAGGGATTTCATTCGAACGCGAGGCATGCAGTGTCAGTCGCAGCAGATCGCTGAGCTGCGTGATCATGGCGTCGGCGGCGCGCACATCCTCGTACATGACCGAAGAAATCGTGTTCAAAGTATTGAACAGAAAATGCGGCTGCAACTGCAGCCGGAGATTTTCCAGCTGTGCCTGCGCCAGTTTCGTTTGCAATTCGGCGGCGGACAGTTGCTGCGCCTGTGCCTGTCGGTAGCGTTCGAACGAATAGTAAAGCAGCACGATTACCGTATAGGCCATGAAGTCTTTGGAGAATTCCATGGGATAGCGAAATGTCATGATGCCGTAGTCGTACGGCCCGAGGCCAAAGAGCGGCGAAAGTATCTGCCGGCTGAGCGCCATCAGCGACGTGTGCAGCACGGAAAAAACGATCGCGCCGGTAATATGCCAGGCAATTCGGCGCACCCAACCCGTGCACACGAAAAGATAGTAGCCGGCAAACAGGAAGACCAAGGGAAGCAGCACAAGAACCGTGTACGCGCCGGTGGATTCTTCGAGCAAATGTCTGAGAAACGTTCCGCCATGCCCGCGGGAGAGATCGTCGAGATAGCGGTAGCTGAATTCCAAAAAGCCAAGCGTTGTGAAGAGCAGAAAAAAGATCGTCCAGGTAACGGCCCGAGGCAGCTTGGTCCGCCCTATCGCGCTTTGCGTCGTTGTCATTCTCGAAGACCAGCGAGGATTATGCGCCTGTTCGAGCAAAAGGGGGAAGCGAACCGGAAAGGGAACTGATTCCTTGAAGCAAGCGATTCGAGCAATGAAACAATGGGGAGGTTCAGCGCCGCCTGGTATGGGAGAAATCAATCCTGCTGATGGAAGTGACTACCACCAGGATCAACAAGGCGGCAAATAGCGCGTAAATGATCAAAGCAGTCTCCTGAAGACGCCTGAGACAGGTGCAAATTGGGAGCCAAATCTAACTGGATGTATTTTCAGTAAGTTGGTGGAAAGTGAGTATGCAGAAATGTTGCCAAAAGGAGGACAACCGTATCCGTTCGATGTCGTTATAGAACTCGTAGTACGCGGAAGAGTGTACTTAGCTCTTGCTCAACCTGATCGAGCCGTCCCCTGTATGAATCGTTAGCGCCTGCCCTCCGCCATTCATCTTCCCGCGAAGCTCGGACTTGCTGAACGTTCCTTCAACCGTCACGGGGATACCCAGGCTGATGTGCCCATCACCCGTTGTGGCGTCAATATTCGCCTGGAAATCAGAGGGAAGCACTATATCCACGCTCCCGTCTCCCGTTCGCAGGCTCCAACTCGTCGCCATCTTGGATCCGGGAAGCACCTGAGCATTCACGCTTCCATCTCCCGTCTTCACGTTTAGCGCTTCGAATCGGCCCGCCAGGCGAATGTGCCCATCCCCGGAATCCGCTTCGACCTTGCCGTCCAAATTATGAGCCTCGATCGAACCATCGCCCGTGCGCAGGCGAATGTCGCCTTTCAACGCATCAACATTGATGCTGCCATCGCTGGTATGAAGATCGATACTCCCGTTCAGGGAATTAGCTTTCACCGAGCCATCACCGGTGTGGATATTCACGTTTCCATTGATGGATTCGGCTTCGACGGCCCCATCTCCAGTTTCCACTTGCAAATCGGCATCCCGCGGCATACGCACTTCAATGTGCAAACGGCTCGAATTGTGGCCCCAGTTAAAGCCAATTCCCCAATGTCCAGTGATTCGCGCAACTAGCTCGACCTTGTCGCCATCCTGGCGGGAGTCCACGCGCAGGTTTTTCCCCAGCTCAAATCCCTGGTATTCAACACGAAACTCGACCTGCTTCGAATCGCTGGCGGTGACCCGCACGCTGCCATCATTCGTATCCACGCGCACATGAGCCCGGCCCCCTACGGCGTAGGACTTGACCACTTCCTCGGCCTGGGCGCTGGGCAGAATCGTAGCCGCGCCCAGCAGGACCGCACAGGCTATGCCCGTTCGAATAGCAGCGGTGCGGTAAGCAAGCAGGCTCATATTGGAGGACCTCTCTAAAATGTCGTTCTACCCACAATATACGACATCCCGGTTCAAAAGGTTCCGCTATGAATGGTGATGAGCTGTAACTGCTTGTCCTGGTTCAACTTCCCTTGGCCGCACGCTTCTTTTGCCCGCCCGAACGGACGGCTCCCGGCTTTAGTCGGAGGGCCGCCAGAAACTCGGCCGTAGGCAGGGTATTGATAACATTCTTCTTCTCCAGCCAGCCCCGCCGGGCCATGGTGACTCCATACCGGATGAACGAGAGATTGCCGGTGTTGTGGGAGTCCGTTGAAATCGCCACCTTTACTCCCCGCTCCTTACACATCCGCAAGTAGACATCCTTCAAGTCCAATCGGTCGGGGTAGGAATTGCATTCCATAGCCACGCCGTGTTTGGCGCATGCCTCCAGAACCTTTTCCATATCGTAGTCGAATGCATCCCGGCGCAGCAGTAGGCGGCCCGTCGGGTGGCCGATGATCTGCGTGTAAGGATTCTCGATAGCCGCGAGCATCCGCTCCGTCATCGCCGCGCGGTCCAGGTTGAAATAGGAATGGATCGAGCAAACCACTACATCGAGTTGCGAAAGAATTTCGTCCGAATAATCGAGTGAACCATCTTTCAAAATGTCGACTTCGGCGCCGGCAAAAACTCGAATTCCCAAATCCTTGTCGCTTGCCGCGTGAATTTTCTTGATGTGCGCGGCCATGCGTTTTTCATCCAGGCCGTTGGCCACGGTGACAGCTTTCGAATGGTCAGTGATGGCGATGTAGTGATGACCGAGTGCCCGCGCGGCTTCAGCCATTTCCTCAATGGAGTTCTTGCCGTCGCTGGCGGTGCTGTGCATTTGCAGGTCGCCCTTGATATCCCTGAGCGTAAGCAGATGAGGCAGCTGGTGTTTTTCGGCCGCAGCGATTTCGCCGGTATTCTCGCGCAGCTCCGGCGGAATGAAATCGAGCTTGAGTTTCGAATAAATCTCTTCTTCGGTCCTTCCCGCGACGCGCTTCTCAGCTTTCAGGGTGGCAAGGGCGTATTCATTCAGCGTGTAGCCCATGTCATTCGCGCGGCCGCGCAGCGTCACATTGTGTTCTTTCGATCCCGTGAAGTAGAGCAGGGCAGCGCCAAAGTTTTCCTTCTCAAGCATGCGCACATCCACTTGCAACCCATTTTCCAGCGTGAAGCTGACTTTGTTCTCGCCATGCGCCAGCGTCTGTTCGATCCCCGGGAATTGGAGAATGTGTTTTGCGAGGGCGTCGACGTGTTTTTGCGAAGTATGCCCATCAGCCAGAGTGACCAGCAGGTCGAGGTCGCCAACCGTTTCTTTGCCGCGGCGGAGCGAGCCCGCCGGGGTTACCGAGTCAACCGCTTTCCCAGCCTTTTCAATGTGCGCCGCGATGGCCATGGCGGCTTCTTCGGCGGTGTTGATGTGGAAGCGCCCCGTGGATTTTTTGAAGACCTCCACGGCTTTCAGGATGTTCTGCTCGCTTTTTTCGCCGAAGCCCGGCAAGTCACGCAGCTTGCCTTCTTTCGCGATTCTTTCCACGTCGGCAACCGTTCCTGCCTTGAAATTAGACCAGAGAAACGCCACTTTCTTCGGGCCCAGCGACTGGAGCTGCAGCACATCCAGGATCGTCGCGGGATATTTCTTGAGCAGCTTTTTGCGCAACGCATAATCGCCCGTCTTCACAATTTCCTGAAGGTGCTCCACCATGCGGTCGCCGATTCCAGGAAGCTCTTTCAGCTTCTCCGGCTCCTTGACGAGCTGTTCGATGGATTCGGGCAGCGCATCTATTAGTTCCGCGGCTTTTTCATAACTGCGGTAGCGGCCGATGATCGCGCCATCAATTTCCAGGAGTTGCGCAGTTTCGCGGAGAATGCGGGCTATCTGTTTGTTATCCATGGTGGAAGATTATAAACCCAGGTGCTGGAGGTTAAGGAGGCAAAGGAAGCTGAGGAGGTAAAGGCAACTGACTCGGCCCCATGCTGTCCGGCTGGGCAATTTCGAACACTGTCCCTTCGTTCTATTCGCAATTTCTGACCGCTTTCCTATAATCTGCTTCCCATCAATCCCAGCTTGAGCCTATCGGTCCATATCCATGTGACTTGGATCGACTCGTTTGCTTCGTGGAAGGAGTTCGCTCATGACTGTGAAATCCCACCGTGCATCCTGGCAGCCAATTTTTGCTCTTTTAGCTGTCTTGCCTCTGCTAGGTCTCGTATTCGTTCCGCGAGCCTCCGCGCAGTCCCGTATCTCAGTTTCTGTCTCTCCAACTACCGCTAGTGTGCAAGCGGGAGGTGGCTCGCAACGCTTCTCAGCCACCGTGCGGAATGACCGGCATAATCGCGGCGTGCGCTGGACGCTCTCTGGTGGAGGTTGCAGTGGCAACGCTTGTGGAGCTCTTTCCGCCACCAGCAGCTCGTCTGGAACTCCCATCACTTATACGGCTCCCGCGAATGTGCCAAGCCCCGCCACGGTCACCCTGACGGCCACCTCCGTTTCGAACACTGCCAAAAGCGCCTCCGCATCAATTACCATCACGGGCTCTTCCGCCGCTCTTAGTGTCGCCATTTCTCCCAAACGCGGTGGACTTACAATCACGCAGTCACTTCTGGTTACCGCAACAGTGCAGAATGATCTAACCGCTGCAGGTGTAACGTGGTCGGCTTCCGGCCCGGCTTGTTCCGGGACGTCCTGCGGCACGTTCACTAATGTCACCTCCAGTTCCGCCACTTACGTCGCTCCTTCCACCGCAGGCGTCTATTCCATCATCGCCACCAGTGTTGCTGACGTCACCAGGAGCGCCACAGACTCCATTGCCGTGACCGATCTCTTGGGTGTTCTCACCTATCACAACAACTTGTCCCGTGACGGCACGAACATTCGTGAGTTTGCGTTGACGACCTCGAACGTCAACACGTCTACCTTCGGCAAGCTCTTCTCCTGCCCAGCCGACGGCGCGATTTATGCCCAACCGCTTTGGCTCCCCAATCTGAGCGTGGCAGGTTCTTCTCACAACGTCGTCATCGTGGCCACACAACACGAAAGCCTTTACGCGTTTGATGCGGATGCCAGTCCCTGCACCACGTTATGGCACGTCAATTTGATCGACTCCATGCACGGTGGCACTTCCGGTGAAACTTCCGTTCCCTCGGCCGGATCAGGCGCGCTCGTCGGCAGCGGTTACGGAGACATCTCCCCTGAAGTCGGTATCACCGGTACGCCCGTTATCGATCCAGCCACCAACACGCTTTATGTCGTCAGCAAGTCCGCCAACGCGAGCACCCAATTCTTCCAGCGCCTGCACGCCATCGACGTTACTACCGGGAACGAGCGGGTCGCACCCCAGAGCATTGACTCCTCCATTTCTGTTTCGGGCACCGGGGCTGGCTCTGTAACAGGCCGAGTGGCTTTCGATCCCCGCAATGAAAATCAGCGCCCCGGCCTGGTTCTTTCCAATGGTGTGATTTATGTCGCCTGGGCTTCCCACGAAGACCACGATCCATACCACGGCTGGGTGATTGGCTTTAACCCCTCTTCACTCGCTCCCCTGGCCAACGCCGTGTTCAACACCACGCCAAATCAGGTTGGCACGCTCTCCTATTCCCGCGGAGGCATCTGGATGGGCGGCGGCGCTCCCGCCGTCGATTCCAGCGGAAATCTCTTCTTCATTACCGGCAACGGAACTTTCGACGCGAACACTGGCGGCTCGAACTATGGTGACAGCGTCGTGAAGCTCAGCACTGCCAGCGGTCTTTCTGTGGCGGATTACTTCACTCCGCTCGATCAGGCCTCGCTCGACGCCAATGACACCGATTTTGGCTCCGGCGCCGCTACCATTCTCGTTGATCAGCCAGCTGGTCCCGTAGCTCACCTCGTCATCGGAGGAGGGAAGCAGGGCAACCTCTTCCTTCTCAATCGCGATAACATGGGGAAATTCAGCAGTTCCACCAACAACGTCATCCAGACCATCAATCTGAGCAACTCCATCTTCGCCACGCCGGTCTTTTGGCAGAATAATCTCTACGTCGCCGGTGTGGGCCCTCTCAAACAATTTGCCTTCAACAGCGCCACGGGCAAGTTCAACGGTGCACCATTGTCGCAATCCTCTATGAGCTACAGGTTTCCGGGTGCTACCCCTTCGGTCTCTTCCAATGGAGCTACCAACGGCATCGTCTGGGCGCTGGACAATGGTTTCTATTGCACTCCTCAATCGCCGGGTTGCGGCGCTGCAGTCCTGCACGCCTACGACGCCACTAATCTCGCCACCGAATTGTGGAATAGTTCACAAGCGGCCGGGAATCGCGACCTGGCAGGACACGCCGTCAAATTCACTGTGCCCACCGTTGCCAATGGCAAGGTCTACGTCGGCACTCGCGGCAACGACTCATCCGTATTAGGAGAACTCGAAGTCTACGGCCTCCTGCCCAACTGAACCGGACGCGAGGAGATTTTGGTTTGTAAGGCGTTCCGCCGGTAGTCCCGTCTCCGAATAAGTGCTCAGCGATGATTATTCTTTTGCTCTGTGCGCCTCGCCAATAAAAGGAGCCGGCAGAAGGGCGCTTCTGCCCGCCAAATAATCGCAGCTGAATCAGTTGCCCCCTCTTGGAACGGCAGCTGCCGCGGTTATTTTGAGGAGATGGGGAGTTCCACGATCTTCTGCCGGATCGCATAGTGAACGATCTCTGCAAGGGAATGCAGGCTGAGCTTAAGCATGATTTTTGCCCGGTGTGTCTCAACCGTCCTGATGGTGATTCCCAGCTCGGCGGCAATCTCCTTATTCGCTTTTCCTCCTGCCAGAAGCCGAATAATTTCCACTTCGCGGGGAGTTGGCTGGGCTTGCGAATGCCCAGTTAGGTCTGGTTGATTCCCGGTTTTGAGGAATCCCTTCAGTACGATATCAGATACTCTGGGGGTCAGAAACAATTTGCCCGCAGAAACGTTTTTCACCGCTTTTACAAGGTGCGCTGCAAGATCGGATTTCAGAACGTATCCAAGAGCTCCCGCATCCAGAACTCGGCGTACCATCTGATCAGACTCATGCATTGTCAGCACCACCACCTCGGTATCTGGAGCGGCCTCTCGAATTTGGCGTGTCACCTGAAGCCCATCTAGATCGGGCATGCTGATATCAACGATGGCTACGTCCGGTTTCAGCTTGTTGGCTTTTTCAACCGCCTCCCGGCCGTCCGCCGCCTCGCCGACGACCGTCCACCCGCGTCGAGCGCGAAGGAGTCCCCGCACGCCGCGCCGCACGAGCTCGTGGTCGTCCGCCACCAGGATTCGAAGTTTCTTCGTGCTTCTAGTCATCTGCCGGCAGCGTCACGCGCACCGTGGTGCCGCTGCTGCTCGATTCAATTTCAAGTTGGCCGCCGATGAGTTTCACTCGCTCGTGCATGCTCGGGATGCCGACCCCCAGTCCAAAGGATAATTTCCCGTTTTGTCTTCGCAGGTTCCCGGGAATTCCACTGCCCTTGTCGCTGATCTCCAGAGTGATTTTTCCCGGGGCGCGCTCAATCCGTATCTTGGCCTGGAAACTTCCCGCATGCCGCTGGATGTTGGTGAGACTTTCTTGCACCACCCGGAACAGGGCCATCTCGGCGTCTGGATTCATCCTTCCGAGACGCGGCGATATCTCCAGCTCAACTTCGATTCCAGTTCGCTCCGTGAAGCCGTCCGCGTAATGACGAATCGCATCCTCCAGTCCGGCTTCATCCAGCATCGGTGGATGGAGCACGTACGATAGCGTGCGGACCTCGCGGATGCACCGGTCCGCCAAACCTTGACACTGCTTGGCGAGCTTTCGCAGCTTCCTCCCGGTGGAGGGAATTGCGTCACGGAGTTGACTCAGCGTGGTGGCCAGCGCAACCAGGTCTTGGCCCGTGGCGTCGTGCAAATCTCTGGCGATTCTCCTTCGCTCTTCGTCCTGCAAACGCAAAAGCTCGCCGGAAAGACGCCGGAGTTGCTCATCAGCCCGTTTGCGTTCGGTAATGTCAGTGGCAACACCGCCAGTGGCGTAAATATTTCCGTGAGCATCGAACAGCGGGAATTTGTGGACGATACTTGTATGCCGCCCGTCCTCCAGGTCGGCGATCTCCTCAAATTCCATGGTACGGCCTGCGCGAAGCACCTTAAGATCATTCGCTCGATATTCAGCGGCCTGTTCGGGGGGAAAGATATCGCTATCCGTTTTGCCTTTGATCTGCTCCTGGCTTATACCAAACACGCTCTCGATTTCTCTGTTCACCAGGAGGTAGCGACCTTCCGTGTCCTTCAAGAAGATCCAATTGGGGCTGGATTCCAAGATTGCGCGGATGCGATCCTCAGCTTGCCGGAGTTGCTCATCGGCCCGCTTACGCTCGGTGACATCGGTGGCGAAAACGGCCAGTCCCTCGGGCGCGGGGTACGTGCGAATCTCCCACCACTGGTCTAGGCCATTCTGAAGGAAATGGAAATCGAACTCCACATGCCTGCGCTCGTCCATCGAACGATGAAACTGCCGGTCCAATTCCGTGCCGACGACTTGTGGAAACAGCTCCCAGAGTGTGCGTCCCGGAATATCTTTCAGTGGCCGGGCCGTGGCGCGAACCGCCGCTTCGTTAAGGTAAAGATATCGCCACTGGCGGTCGAAGAGAATAAAGGTATCGGACACACTGTTAAGGATCGACTCGATGCGCTCGCGAGCTTGCCGGAGTTCTTCGTCAGCTCGCACCCGTTCGCTAATGTCGCGGCAAGTGCCCGCGACACGAACCGGCTTTCCTTCCTCATCATGAAAAGTTTGCCAGCGTTCCTCGACAAATTTGATGCGGCCATCCGGCATGACTATCCGGTATTCGACCGCGGAAGGCGAGCGCTTGTCGAGTGACGCTGCAAAGGCGGCATTCACTTTCGCGCGGTCCTCCGGATGAACGAACTCGAGGAACTTTGGACGCGTGGCGTGGAAACGAGAGGGATCCGTCTCAAAAATGCGGTGGGTTTGCCCTGACCATATCACGTTCAAGGTCGGCAACTCCGCTTCCCAACTTCCTATTTTCCCCACCTCCTGAGCCTCGACCAAACGAGCGCGCTCTCTTTCCAATTGTGCCGCTATGTGCCGTTGTTCCCCGTCGCTCGATCGCAGGGCTTCTTCTGCCTGCTTGCGGTCCTCAATATCGATGGATACTCCGTACCACTTAAGGACGTTTCCATGCTCGTCGCGCAGCGGCGCGGTGCGAACCAGGAACCAGCGGTATTTCCCATCAGCCCGCCGCAGGCGTATTTCGTCCTCGGAGGCTTCCCCAGCGGCCATGTCCGCGCGCCATTTTTCCAACACTCTTGGAAGATCTTCGGGATGAACTGGGCGCGTCGGTTCGTCCATCTCCTCTTCCAAGGAAAGGCCCGTATAGTCCATCCAACGCTGATTCACGAAATCAACTGCCCCGTTTGGTTGCATAGTCCAGACCATCGTCGGAAGTGCGTCGATGATCAGTCGGATGCGATCTTCGGCCCTTTTTAGATCTTCGATTTCGCAGGTTAATCCATACCATTTGACGATGTTTCCCCGGTCATCCTGCAGCGGCATGGCGCGAATCAGGAACCAGCGATACTGCCCGTCAGCCCCCCGAAGGCGCGCCTCTGTCTGAAAGGGCTTGCCGGCGGCCATGGCCGCGGGCCACTTCTCATTCAAACGGTCGTCTGGATGGAACGCATTCAGCCATCTCAGGCCCAGGCCGTCCTCCAATGAAAGCCCTGTATACTCCCGGAAATTTCGGTTCAGGAAATCAGCCGAGCCATCTGGCGATTTACGCCAGACTATGGTGGGAATTGTGTCAATGATGACCCGCAGGCGCTCTTCCACGGCATTCGACACTTCGTCAGCATCGCTGTGGCGCTTATCAGTCCCGGTTTGGCTCATGGTGCCCTCCACCAGACCCGACCTAGCAGTTGTCAGGGCATTTGCTCCTCTTCGTGGCTGCGACTCCGGTATGTCAATCTGAGCAAATTTACTTACGGTACCGCCGCTTCGTTGCGCCGATGGTACTCCAATCCTGGAGAAATGGCTCGCAGTCTCGTCCCGTTGGGCCGGGTTTGCCTGCTTAGGATTCAAGGGTAGAGCGGAGACCGCTGGATTAGCGTGAGCGGCGGCCCGCTCCGAAGCACGTGAGACCGGCAAGCTTATACGTAGCTGGTGGTACGTAGTTCTCGGCATTGCGCGCAAGCAACTGCGCGTTCCATAAAAGAGTGTCGGTGCGGGGATCTTCACGCGTGGGCGATCCAGATGACTTCCGGCATTCACTGATTCCCCAATTTACCCGGCGAAAGGCTTTGATCGGAGTGAAC
>Ga0206989_1038_pt1 | contig 25461 bp, 23 predicted proteins | sample Alteio_BWMinCont_10_FD_153276 | JGI IMG/M metagenome (GOLD analysis project Ga0206989, IMG submission 153276) | Enriched cells from forest soil in Barre Woods Harvard Forest LTER site, Petersham, Massachusetts, United States -... | ecosystem: Environmental > Terrestrial > Soil > Temperate forest >...
GCGAGCTGGCCCTCTTCCAGCCCCGCAAAGTGGGCAACATGGATTGCACGTTCTGCCTCGATTGCGTACACGCCTGCCCTCATGACAACGTGGGAGTCACGAGCCGGCTGCCGGGCGCGGAACTGATGATCGACCCCATTCGTTCGGGGATAGGATATTTCTCGCGGCGCAAGGATATCGCTGCGCTCGCGGTTGTGTTCAGCTTTGGGGCTCTTCTCAACGCGTTCGGTATGGTTAGTCCCGTGTACGCCCTTGAAGCTTGGATGGGGAAGCTGCTATCGGTGAGTCACCAAGCGCCCATCTTGGGGATCATTTTCGTAGTCTTTCTGATCATCGAGCCTGTGATTCTGCTGGGGGCTGCTGCTTGGCTCACGCGTGTGCTGGGAGGCAGCGAACTTGCGCTAGTTCCGCTTGCCGTGCGTTACAGCTACGCTCTCGTGCCGCTGGGATTTGGTATGTGGCTGGCTCACTACGGCTTCCATTTCTTCACGGGGATTCTCACGATCGTGCCAGTGGCCCAAGCGGCTCTCGCTAATTTGAGCGTGCACTTGTTTGGGGCGCCTCTCTGGACCTGGACTGGTTTGCCAACGCGCTTTGTTCAGCCGATGGAATTGGGATTCCTTCTGCTGGGATTCGCCGGTTCGCTCCTGGTGGTGCATACCTTGGCGGAAGAAGATTGCGCCCGTCAGCCGATGCGCGCGTTTGTTCCTTGGGCGGCCGTTTGTGTTTTGGTGGGTTTGGCGTCGGTATGGCTGATGTTTCAGCCGATGGAAATGCGCGCGACGATGATGGGTGGATGATGGCGCGAGAGCAAGTAATGATGAAATGCGCAGGCAATCGCCGAGCGTCGCTGGTAGTGCTTGCTTGTTTTTGGACGGGCTTGTTCGCGATGCTGTGTGCGCCGAGTGCCGCGGCGCACAATGGCCCTCCGTTTCCGATCATCACCGATCAGCATGTCGGGCCGTACATCATTTCTCTATGGACACATCCGGATCTTGGCATCGGCACGTTTTTCGTCATGGTGGATCCCGCGCCTGGTGGAACGGTCCCGAAAGACTTGAAGATTCAGATTGGAGTGCAACCGGAAAGTGGCAGGCTGGCCGAGGTTGTGTACTCCGCATGGCACGTGGATTTGCGCGGCCAGGTGGAATACAAAACAGAGGTTCAGTTTGATCAGCAGGAAAATTGGAAAGTGCGACTCATTCTGACGAGTTCGGCTGGCGGCGGCGAAGCCATCTCGCAAGTCGTACCAACGCCCGCAGGTTTTGGACAATGGGACCTGTTGCTGTATCTTCTGCCGTTCTTGGGAGTGGGCTTTTTGTGGATTACCGCTATCGCGAAGCGTCGCAGGCTGCGAAAAAGTCGAGCGACTCAGCTTTCGTGAAGTTTTGCGGTTGCGCATTTTGCGTGAGAGACTGAAGGGAAAATCGATATGTCATTCGTCTACCCGCGAGTATCAAGGGGATTGATGCGACAGAATAGAGTCAGGCTGGCTTCGGTGATGTCCCGCCGGGTGTCGCACTCATTTGGCATCCGGCTTGTTACGTGTTTATTCGTTTCCGGCGTCTTGGGGATGGTTTTGTGTGCCTGTGGGTGCGGCACAAAGCTGCCGCAGAAATCTTCAAAGGAATACGCGGAGGCGGTTTCCGCGTTTTACATTGGACTTGCCGCGTTGCAGGTCGGCGACGATGTCCACGCCGAAAACAAACTATCAGAACTGACGACTCTAGTGCCGGGCGAGCCGGCTGGTTGGGCGAACTGGGGAGTGCTGGCGCTCCGTCAACGCAAATTGGATGTTGCTGCTCAGCGGATCGAACGAGCGCGAAGCCTTGCTTCGGACAATGATCAGATTTATCAGCTACTCGGACTTCTGGAGAGCAACCGCGGAAATTCCGCCAAGGCCATCTCTGATTGGCGCAAGGCCGTTGAAATCAATCCCCGGAACTATCGGGCCGCCTACCAATTGGCAGAAGAAGTGGAACGCCAGGCGGACGCCAACAGTGACGCAGAGTATCAACAGTTGATCCAGAAGATTCTGGCGGCTCAGCCGGAAAATTTGGCGGCGCAGCTCGAGCTGGCCCGCATCGCTGCGAAGAGCGGAGACGCCGCAACTATGAAGTCCATGCTGGCGCAGATTAATGCGCGTTCCGCGAATTGGCCGAGTGAAGTGAAAACTCAGCTATCCGCGTTGCAGGCGGCGGCCGACGGACCCAACCCTCGCAGTGCCGCGACGCGAACGACTTTCTTGCGTAACACACTCATGCGCGTTCCGGAGTTTCGCGAGAGCCTCGCTGTGTTGAAGGCGCCGCCTGGCGAAGAGGCGGAGCCCTTTACTCATTTCTTGCGATTGGAAACGCCGGACTTCGCTCCGGCGCCCGCAGACACGGCGATTGCGTTTGACTTGAAGCCGATTTCGGATGGGGATGCTGCGGGTTGGACATGGATCGGCGCGGTCGCGCTTGGAAGTGCAGGGGCTCCTGTCATCGCTGAGGCCAACGGCAGGGAAGTGAGGTTGTCCACGGGAGCAAAATTTCCTTTCCCCGGCGGTTCGTCAAATACTGCGCCGCTTCCTGAAGGCATCATGCAGCTCGATTTTAACTACGATTTCAAAACGGATCTGGTGCTGGCTGGCGCAGGCGGCGTGCGCTTGATGCGGCAAGATTCGCCCGAAAAATTCACAGACGTCACCGAAACCACCAAATTGCTAAAGAGTGTGACGAATGCGTCTTACACCGGGGCTTGGGCGGTGGACATTGAGGCTGACGGCGACTTGGATATTGTTCTCGGCAAGAAAGCCGGTGTTCCACAGGTCCTGCGAAACAATGGTGACGATACTTTTACGGTGATTCAGCCTTTTCCGGGCATAGCGGGTGTGCAAGCGTTTGCGTGGGCGGATTTCGATTCTGATGGCAACGCTGACGCGGCCATTGTGGATGGGGCGGGTCGACTTCACATTTTTCACAACGAACGTCAGGGGCAATTTCGCGAAGTCGCCCTTCCGGCAAATCTGCCGACGGTGAAAGCCCTGGGCGTGGCGGATACGGACAACGATGGCGTTTTAGATTTGCTTGCCGTTGAATCGAGCGGCGACATCGTCAGCGTTTCATTTAACGAAAAAAATGGGTGGAGCGTAACGCCGCTCGTGCAAGTTCCCAATCCAGCCGCCAGCTTGGCGGGCGAAGTGCGGCTGGAAGTCGCGGACCTGGACAATAACGGCGCGCTCGATTTGATTCTCAGCCCCGTTGCGCCGTTTATGGGACAACAGGCAAGCGCGCCGTTGATTTGGCTCGGGGATGCGGGTTCAAAATTTACACTTCTCGATCACTCTCCTGGTCTCAGCTCGATTCTTGATATCGCGGATTTAAGCGCTAACGGCCGCCTCGATCTGCTTGGCTTCGATGCGAATGGAAAGCTGATGCAAGGCGTGAATCATGGCTCGAAGAACTATCACTGGCAGGTGGTGCGACCACACGCGAAGCAGGCCGTTGGCGATCAGCGCATTAATCCATTTGGTGTCGGCGGGGAAATCGAAATTCGGTCGGGATTGCTGGTTCAGAAGCAACCTATCAACGGGCCGCAGCTGCACTTCGGTCTGGGCAATCAGACGAGCGCGGAAGTGGTGCGCGTAGTTTGGCCGAATGGCACGGTGCGCGCGGAATTCGGAGTGAAAGCGGATCAGGAGGTTGTCACTGAACAGCGGTTAAAAGCCTCCTGTCCATTTCTCTTTGCGTGGAACGGAACGAAGATGGATTTCATCAAGGACGCCGTGCCGTGGGGCTCGGCGATCGGGTTGCGCATCAATACGCTCGGGTCGGCGAAAATCGCGGCTACGGGCGAGTGGTACAAAATCCGCCGCGATCAGCTGGTTCCACACGACGGGTATTACGACCTGCGCATTACGGCGGAGCTTTGGGAAGTCTATTACTACGATCGAATCGCGCTGATGACGGTGGACCATCCCGCCGGCACGGAAATCTACGTCGATGAACGGTTCGTGATTCCACCGGCGAAGCTTGGGTTCACAACGGTGGCCATTCCTCACAAAATTGCACGGGCGACCGACGACAACGGCACGGATGTGACGGATATCGTCAGCACACTGGATGGCCGGGCGCTCGATTCCTTTGGCCGCGGCCAGTATCAGGGGATAACGCGAGACCACTATGTTGAGATCGATCTCGGGGATGATGCTCCGAAGAGTGGCCCGCTCTACCTGATCGCGCAAGGATCGATTCATGACACCGAATCGTCGCTGAACGTCGCCATCACACAAGGGAATCGTTGGCACGCCAAGGGCATGAGCGTTGAAGTCCCCGACGGTCGCCGCGGATGGATCGCCGCTCAATCGGATCTTGGATTTCCCGCGGGCCGCAAGAAGACGGTTCTTTTCAATCTGACGAATATTTTCCGTCCGGGAACACCACGACGCGTACGGTTGCGAACTAATCTGGAAATCTATTGGGACTGCATCGAGTGGGCAGTGGGCGAGCCTGCTGCACAGGTGAAAACGCAGACGCTCGATGCTGAGGCTGCGGACCTGCATTACCGCGGATACTCCACAATCGACCGCCCGGATGCGGGTGCGCCGGAAGTGCCCGACTATTATCAGATACTGGGTACGAAGCAACGCTGGCGCGATTTGATCGGCTATTACACACGCTACGGCGACGTGCGCGAGTTGCTGAAAAACGTTGACGATCGCTACGTCATCGTCAACTCCGGTGACGAGATGTCATTGCGCTTTGCCGAACAACCACCGCCGCCGGCAGGTTGGCTGCGCGATTTTATTCTTATCGGTGATGGATGGATTAAAGACGGCGACTTCAACTCGACGTTCTCGAAGACCGTGTTGCCCTTGCCGTACCACGCAAAGCAAGAGTACGTCGAGCGGCCTGGCCGGCTGGAAGATGAGTACGTTTATCGACGGCACCCCGAGGACTGGCAGAACTATCACACGCGCTATGTCACGCCAGACGTGTTTCAAAATTCCCTCAGGAGCGCGCCGCCCAAGTGAAGCAAGGTATTGTGGCAAGAATCGTTCTGGCGATCGTCTTCGCATGCCTCGTGATCTCTCCCCTGCTCATCAAGCGCTTTGCTGCGCGTCACGATGAAACGAAAACGAAGCTTGATCTCCAGACGGCCCTGTCTCGCCATGGCTTTTATTTGCAGGAGGTTTCGCACTCCGCGGGCGTGGATTTTCTTCATCAAGCGCCCACCCTCGATCCTCGACTGGACCACATCATGCCCCAAGTCGCTTCGATGGGTGCATCTGTCTCGATCGTGGATTTTGATCACGATGGATGGCCGGACATTTATGTTACGAGCAGCAAGGAAGGCGCCAAGAACGCGCTCTATCGAAATATGCACGATGGAACGTTTAAAGATGTAGCCGATGAGATGGGCGTCGCCGACGTGAATCGCCCGGGCACGGGTGTTTACATGGGCGCGGTATGGGGTGACTATGACAACGACGGCTACGAAGACCTTTTGTTGATCAAGTGGGGGAAGCCGGAGTTATTTCACAACGATGCGGGACATGGTTTTACGCGAGTGAGCGATCAAGTAGGACTGCCGCCTTGGATTAACGCGAACACCGCGCTGTGGTTCGACTACGACGGCGATGGTCTGCTGGACTTCTTTATAGGTGGCTATTATTCCGAGGACGTTGACCTCTGGCACCTCGCTTCCACCAAGATGATGCCGGACAGTTTCGAATACGCGAAAAATGGCGGCCGCAAATATCTCTTTCACAATCTCGGGAACGGCAAGTTTGAAGAGATAAGTGAAAAAGTGGGGATCAAGAGCCGCCGATGGGCTTTGGCCTCAGCAGCGGCAGACCTCCGCGGCACGGGTCATCCCGATCTCTTCGTTGCCAATGATTACGGAGTGTCCGAGCTTTATTTCAACGACGGCAAGCATTTCCGCGAAGTCGGCGAACAAACAGGCGTCGGCTTCGCCCCCAAGAGCGGGATGAACGCGAGCTTTGGAGACATTCTCAACCAGGGTCGCTACGCCGTCTACGTATCGAACATTTCCGAGGAAGGTGTGCTCATTCAGGGCAACAACTTGTGGGTCCCGAAAGAGAGCACGATGGGCGACAAGTTGCAGTTTGAAAATCTGGCGCGGGATTTCGGCGTGGAAATCGGCGGTTGGAGTTTCGGCGCTCAGTTCGGCGATCTAAACAACGATGGCACGCTCGATTTGTATCTGACCAACGGCTACGTCTCGCTCGATCACAATCGAAGCTACTGGTACGACTTTTCGAAGATCGCCGGAGGCCACAGCGCCATCATCAACGACGCGAAGAATTGGCCCGCGATGGAGGGGCGAAGTCTATCCGGCTACCAAACGAAGCATGTCTGGCTGAACGACGGGAGCGGAAAGTTTGTAGACGTCGCACAAGCTGTGGGCGTGACGGACACCTACGACGGGCGCTCGGTTGCCTTGGCAGACTTGTGGAATCAAGGCGTACTTGATGTGATTGTCGCCAATGAGCGTGGCCCTTTGCTCATATACAAAAACACGGTGATCTCCGAAAACAAGTGGATTGAGTTTGAACTCGAAGGCACTAGGAGCAATCGCAGTGCGATTGGCGCCCAAGTCACTCTGTTCTGGAACGGTCAACAGCAAGTGCAAGAAGTCTCGGGAGGCAGTGGATTTGCAGCTCAAAATCAGCGACGACTGCATTTTGGTCTCGGCAAGTTCCCTCAGATCCAGAAAGCCGTGGTTCGCTGGCCGTCTGGCAAAATTCAAACCATCGATAGTCCTGCTCCCAACGAGAATCACGTCGTGAAGGAACCACAATGAGTCCACAGAGTATAGCGACGGCGCCACAACCGGTTCAGCCCTTTCAGTGGAAACGATTTTTCAGCGTGGAGAACCGCTATCTGGCTCCGATGTTCATTACCTGTATTCTCATCATCGGAGATTTATCGTTTGGGATTTTGGAGAGCTATAAGAAGACCGGGCTGGCCATCCTTGCGAGTCTGCTCACGGAGCTCATTCTTGGGCGAATTTTTACTGGCAAGTGGCCCGTCCTGGCCAGCGCCTACATCAGCGGAATCAGCGTCGGCATTCTCGTTCGGTCGCCTGCGTTCTGGCCCTACGCCGTATGCGCCATCGTTTCCATCATGTCGAAATACGTTCTTCGCATAAACGGCCGCCACATCTGGAATCCCTCTAACTTCAGCATTTCGGTTTTGCTTTTCTTGGCGCCTGAAACCGTGGCGGCCTTAAGCATTCAGTGGGGCAATTATTTATTGCCGATGCTTGTCATTTGGATTCTCGGATCCATCATCATTGCGCGTTTGCATCGGTTTCATATTACGGGAACGTATGTCGCGTGCTTCATCGTTTTCGCCTTCCTGCGCAGCTATATCACTGGCAGTCCCTGGCAGTCGGAGATAGCTCCGTTAACCGGTCCCATGTATCAGCTTTTCATTTTTTTCATGATTACCGACCCGAAGACGACGGTGCGATCGAAGTTCTGGCAGTGCATTGTTGTTGCGCTCGTCGCCTTCGTCGAAATGATTCTTCGCTTGTCGCATGTAGTTTATGCGCCTTTCTATGCCTTGTTTTTGGTCGGGCCCGTGGCCCTCTTGGTCGAAATGTGGTTCGATTCCCGGCGAACTGTCGCTATGCGTGTGGCTGCATGAACGGGCGATTTCTGGTGAGAGGATTGTTCTTACGGAATCGGCTAGCAGGCGTGCTTCTCTTGATTGCAGTGTCGTTTGTCAGTGCAGGCTGCCAAGGAAAGCCACCGGTCGAGGTCGAAAAAAAATCGCCAGAGACGGCGACGTCGTCACCGTCAACACCAATGTCATCACCCTCGCCGGTTCAACCTTCGCCAGGACCCACGCCGCAGATGAAATCCGAAGTTATCCGGCCTTCCGGAGCGATCGAATTTGTGGACGTAACAGCCCAGGCGGGCGTCCACTTTAAGCACAACACCGGCGCATTCGGTAAGAAATACTTGCCCGAAACCATGGGAAGCGGCGTCTGCTTCATCGACTACGACAACGACGGCTGGCAAGATATTTTTCTCGTTAATTCGATGGACTGGCCCGAACACAAGACGGGCAAGTCTTTCCCCGCGCTGTACCATAACAATCACGATGGAACGTTCACCGATGTGACGCAGCAGGCGGGTCTGGCAATCGAGACCTACGGTTTAGGCTGCGCCGTCGGCGATTATGATAACGATGGCTACGACGATCTTTATTTGACGACGGTTGGTTCCAACCACCTCTTCCACAATTTAGGCAACGGCAAGTTCACCGACGTCACTGCAAAAGCCGGCGTCGCCAGCCCCGGATTTTCCGCGAGTGCTGTGTGGTTTGACTACGACAACGACGGAAAGCTCGATCTCTTCGTTACGCACTACATCGAATGGTCCATCGAAAAGGATCAGTACTGCACGCTCGACAACAAGAATAAATCGTACTGCACGCCACAAACTTACAAAGGGGAAAGCTCTCGTCTCTATCACAACAAAGGCAACGGAGTCTTCGAAGACGTCACGAAACAAGCTGGTCTGCTTGATCCCACGAGCAAGGCGCTGGGCGTCGCGCTCCTCGATTACGACAATGAGGGCTGGATGGATCTCTTCGTTTCGAACGACACCGAGCCCAACAAGCTCTACCACAACAATCACGACGGAACTTTTACCGACGTTGGCGTGACCGTCGGCGTGGCCTTCAGCGACTCAGGTCGGGTCCGCGCCGGCATGGGCACAGACGCGGCCGACATTGACAGTTCTGGCTTTCCAAGTCTTCTCATTGGAAATTTTACAAACGAAAGTATGTCGCTTTATAAGAACGACGGTTCTGGATTGTTCGTAGATGAATCGTTGCGCTCCGGCATCAGCCAGATGACCACACAATCGCTGACGTTTGGCTGTTTCTTCATGGACTATGACCTGGACGGACTTCTGGACATCGTGGCGGCAAACGGCCACGTCTCCGATGACATTGCCGTCGTGCAGCCAACCTTGAGGTACGCCCAGCCCGCCGGAGTCTACCGGAACATTGGAAACAGGAAATTTGAAGATGTATCGGCGAAGTTGGGCCGTGCCATCCAAAAGCCCGTGGTTGCCCGCGGAATCGCTTACGCTGATTTTGACAACGACGGTGACTTGGATCTGGTAATCACCGCCAACAATGGGCCGGCGCGTCTTCTGCGCAACGACAACGCCAATCAAAACGATATGTTGCGCGTCAAGCTGATCGGCACCAAGTCCAATCGCGATGGGATCGGCGCAAAGGTCACGCTCACCACGAGTGCGGGCGCGTCGATGACGCGCATGGTAAAAGGCGGGTCGAGCTACTTGTCGCAGAGTGAGCTGCCAGTGACGTTCGGATTGGGGAAGCCAGGCAGTACGAAGATTTCTCGCCTCCAGATTCTTTGGCCCAGCGGCCGCAAAGACGCGATAGAGGACGTAAAGCCGAACCAGGCCGTCACCATTCAAGAAGGCAAGGGAATCGTCTCCGCCATGCCAATCCATTTTGCGGCGGGTTTTGCCCAGACTTCTTCTTCTCCGCAGCGCTGAGCAGCAGAAGAAGGCCCGCTCTCGGCTCTTTCGCTCATTGTAAATAATTCGGCCCAACGCGACCCAAGGCTCGCGGCCGCCGTCCGCCATAGCCTCTAAATATGTCTTGACACGTATATACGGCGCGTAGTATATAAGGCTCATGGAATCCGTCTTCGAAATCATCGCTGAGCCCAACCGTCGCGCGATCCTGGGCCTACTGATCTCCTCCCAACAGTCCGTTGGCGAGATCGAGCGTCAGCTTCGCATGCCACAGCCGACCGTATCGAAGCACCTCCGCGTGCTTCGCGACGCCGGTTTCGTGGAATCCACGGTGGACGCTCAGCGCCGTCTCTACCGGCTAAAACCGGAACCCTTTCAGGAGCTGGACGCCTGGCTGGATCAGTTCCGCCGGTTCTGGTCGGAGCACGTCGATGCGCTCGAACGCTATCTCGACCGCATGGACCAAACGGTTCGACCGAAAGGGAAGACAGGTAGCAGACGACGGGGCCCAAACCGCGAACATCACAAAGGAGAAACAAAATGAAAATCAAAGTGACCAGCGTTTACGTGGACGACCAGAACAAGGCCCTGCGCTTCTATACAGAGGTACTGGGCTTTGCCAAGAAGACCGATTTCAGCCAGGGCCCCTATCGCTGGCTGACCGTGGCCTCGCCCGAGGATCCGAATGGTACTGAACTGCAGTTGGCGTTGAACAACAACCCCGCGGCCAAAACGTATCAGGAGGCCATTTGTCAACAGGGCCAGCCCGCGGCCAACTTCTTCACCGACGACGTCAAGGCCGACTACGAGCGCATCAAGGCCCGCGGCGCCGAGTTCACCATGCCACCCACCGACGTGACCGGCTCAACCATTGCAATGCTCAAAGACACCTGCGGCAACCTCATTCAGCTCACCCAGCTAAAGGGCTGGTAGCAGCGTCCAAAAAGTAGAGGAAGTCGCGCAGGAGAAAAGGACAAGAAGATGGCCAATCACGAGAATAAGACGACGAAGAAAACTGCCGCGCGCTCCGGCCCCCGTGCCGATAAGGCCGATGGCGACGCCGCGGTGCTAACGAAGATCGCTGCGATGCCGGCACCCTACCGCGCCATGGGCGATCGCCTTCACGCGCTCATCTTGCGTAGCGCCTCGACACTTCAGCCTACCTTGTGGTATGGCATGACGGCATACGCCAAAGACGGCGACGTGATCTGTTTCTTCCGGGTGGACAAATATATGACCTTTGGTCTCAGCGATAAGGCGAACCTTGCCCTCGAAGAAAATGCGCCGCACCAGCTCCGCGAATCGGCGTGGTTCTTCAACAAGCTGGATGATGCAACCGAGGCCAAGCTCGGCGCCATTGTAAGCAAAGCCGCGAGCTGACGGAGAAAAACGATGAATCCTCGCGAACAGTACACACCAGGTCCGGCCAGCGGCGCGCAGATCATCAAGGACGGGGAGAAGTGGACGCTCGTTCTCGTTAGAGATCTGCGCCACGCACCTGAAAAAGTCTGGCAGGCGCTCACCGACCCGGAGCATCTGCGCGAGTGGGCGCCCTTCGACGCCGATGGGAACCTGGGCAAGGTCGGAGCCACGGTGAACCTCACCACAGTGGGAGCGCCGGCACTGCGTGTTTCCGAAACCACCGTGACGCGCGCCGATGCTCCCCACGCCCTGGAGTACAAATGGGGTGGCTTCGACATGCGCTGGGAACTCAAAGCTTTTGCTGGCGGCACGCGCCTCACGCTGTGGACCAACATCGGTCACCGCTTCATCGCCATGGGCGCCGCCGGCTGGCACATTTGCTTCGATGTTATGGATCACCTTCTCAGCGGAACTCCCCTCGGCCGCATGGTTGGCCCGGATGCCATGAAGTTCGGCGGCTGGCAGCAGCTGAACGCGGAATACGCCAAGCAATTCGGTATTGAATCGCCCAATTGGCCGCCACCGGCGGCTCAAAAGCCGTGAACGCGGAACACGCTACACAGTTTGGTAGGGAGACCCCGAAGTAGTTATTTCAGAAATGGAGGAAATGAATCATGAAAGAAGCAACCAAACGTTCGGTTTTTCGCTGGACTCACATTATTTTTGGTATTCCGATGATCGGTTACATCTATGATTCCCCTTCGAATACTCAATACTATGCCCCCATCGTTCGGTATGTCTTTGTTCCTATTTTGCTCCTTTCGGGACTCTGGATGTGGAAGGGTCACGTCGTTCGCAGGCTTCTTGCGAAAAGGTCGGCGGCTGGCACAGGCTCGTACGCGAACCTATGATCTTCGGTCCGGCCATGACACGGCACCTCAGCAAGTCAGGCCGAGCTGTGGGTGGATGACCCCGCCCCACGGTTATTTCTCAACGGGGCGCCCGAAACACAGCACGTATCCGTTGTTGTCCGTGATCTCGAAGGTTCGGAGTCCATCGCCCGTATTAGACAGTTCTCGATGCATGGGCACCGCGCGGCCTACGAACTCTGTGTATAGTGAGTCGGGATCATCCGTGCCGATGTAGGCGTCCCAGCGGGCCCATTCGTGGCGCGAAGAATTCGGCTGGGGATGAATCTCGGGTGTGATGGCCTTGAAGAAGAGCATCGCTCGGTCGCGTACCAGGATGGCCCAGAAGTCGTCTCCATCTCCGTCGCCACCGCCCTTATGAAGAACGTCGAACCCCAGCTTGGATTGATAGAACGCAACCGTCGCGCCCAAGTCGTCCACGATAAAAGAGGGAGCAGAACTTTTCAACATTGCGAACACTCCGTGGACGGGAATATAGCCCACGATGAGCATCTCGTGCAATCAGTCCGTAGGGGCACGGCACGCCGTGCCCGTATTCACCTTCGAGGTATAAAAATCCAATGAATCCATCAGAACGCATCGACCTACTGATCGAATCGCTTCACGACTGGCGCGGCAAAACACTCGCCGCCGTACGCAAGACCATCCTCGATGCCGACCGCGAGATCATCGAGGAATGGAAGTGGATGGGAAGCCCTGTGTGGTCTCGCGACGGAATGATCGCCGTCGGCAACGCCCACAAAGATAAAGTAAAGCTTACCTTTGCCAACGGCGCGCACCTCCCGGATCCCGACAAGCTCTTCAACGCAGGCCTCGGTGGCAACCAGTGGCGAGCCATCGACCTTTTCGAGGGCGATAAGCTCAACGCCCGCGCCCTAAAAAATCTAGTCCGCGCCGCCATTGCATACAATCAACTCAAATCGAAGGAGAAACTGCCCACACCGACCCGACCGAAACCGAAATTACGCAAAAGCAAAAGGCCATGAAATTCGGGCCTTCCCCCCTGACTTCTCGTGGGACCCGCTAGAACTGGCGCGGCTAAGCGCGCGCTACTCGCTGTCGAACTACGGACTCTGTTTGCCATCGCTTATTTCCAGGTTGAGTCTCATCCACTCCTGGACCACTTTGTGGTCCCCGTACCAGCCTTGCCAGTTCTTATCGTTGAAAGCCTCGCGAAGGTCGGCTCTTATCTTTGCAATCTGTCTTTCGCCTGAGCGATTGTGCTTTTCTAGATCAGCATCGTTTTCGATCAAGCAGCGCGCTCGTTGGAATTCATACCACTTCCAGCCTCTCTTTTTGAGGATGTCTCGGATTTCGATCGCTTTGGTTATTTCCTCCTCTACTGCGTCGGCGTTTCCGGGAATGCGGCGCAGTAGCTGAGCTAGTAGCGAGTGGTATCGGTGCTCGCGCTCGTTAGGGTCATTTGCAATTAGCCCTCTAACGACCGGGACTATGCGCCGCGCCAAGATTTCGAGCTCTGTAGTACCGTTCCGCTTGCGCTCCTCGTCGTAGGACTGCTGTGCGATTATGAAAACCTCCTCCCTGGCTTCAGGAGATGCCGCCCTGAAGGCGTCGGCCAGCGATTGCTCGCTTTCGGCCGGACCTTCCGAGATCTCCTTGATTTGGTGGGAGGCAAGCGCAATCGCCTTTGCATTCGCGATCAGTTTTGCTTCTAGAGAACTGACTTTCTCTTCCAACTGCTCGACCTTGTCTGCCTCTCTAAACCACTTCGGCAGATAGAGCCGGGCCCATAGGAATCCAAAAACGAAGCCACCTAACCCAAAGTAGGCCAATAGGGCCATGGCAAATACCTGTGCCTGGTCGTTATTACCTAAGCCCATGGCCACATAGGCGGCAAGCCTAACTAACTTTGATGGAATGACCTTGATCTCGACGAGGCCAACTCCTACTAGCATTTTGGTTAGCCAGTCCGAGATTTGTTCAAGGCCTGTATTCGGTCGGTATGTGGTACCCGATCCGACAGCCCTGAGATTCTTCGGCTCCCCGTCTTTGGCCTTTGATTCAGCTGGGCTTTGCGATTCGTCGCGTGTGTGTGGCACGCCAAACAGAAAACCTAACAGACCACTTATGGATAGTGCGGCTCCCCCGGCCATCAGTCCCACACTCAGAACTTCTAAGCAATTCGCGATGCTGATGCGCCAACTGCGAAGGGCGTAAATCACGATGTAACAGCATCCGAGCAGCAAAAAGTAGATTAGCCGCCGCAGAGCTTGGTTGTAATCGAACTCGGTTTTCTTCGCGTTTGTATCAGGTCGGCGTTGCAGCCGCGTCATTAGCCGGCGAAGTAGATTGAAGGACATTCTATAGATACCGGAAGAAGGACTTTAGCGCAGAGTCTATACTAGATAAGGTTATTTGTCTATGATTTGAATCCGCAAGTCGCGACTTAATTTTGCGACACACACGGGCGGGTGGCGCAGACGATAAATTGTAAGAGGACCTTGGGTGCCGCATACGTCGATTCTGCGTGTCCGGGTTTAGAGTCAACTTCATGCAACAAGCAAGGGGGGAGGATCTCTGTAAATTAGGTGAGCCCGAGGCAGATCCGGACTTGCTCTTCGATGCTGGCAAACGTTGCGAGGGGAAGGACACCGATCGGAGGATAGCGCAGCAAAGTTTTTTCGAGGGTGGTGACTTGATCGCATTTGGCCCAGCAATCGAAATTGAGATTGGCTTCGCCCTTTTTGATGGGGACGCGCACGCTGAAGGTCTTGCGCTCGACGGTAGTGATGCCCACGACGCAAACGTCCAACGCATGTTTGTTGATTTGGTCGACGGACAGGACCACCGCCGGGCGTGGTTTATCGAGCTGGACGATGTAGACTTCGCCGCGTTTCGGATACCAGCCTGAGCGAGTCGTGGCCATCAATCCCTGCTAAACGTCCTCAGAGATGCCTTCTGCATGGCCTTGGTTTCGGCGCGGTCCGCTTTGGAATCATCGGCGAAGAAAGCAGCAGCTTCCGCACCGAGGCGCTCGTTTTGCTCTTCAATGATGGCGCGGCGGAGCAGTTCGTTGACGCGTTCACTGGCGGAGCGGTCGCCTTTGGTTTCGTCGACGTACTCGTTGATGTCGAGCTCGATGGTAAAGGTCTTAGCCAGCCTCATAGCCAACCTCGTATATTTCCTATGATACCGCGAACATCGAGGCGAATCAAGGCCTTGGCACGCGGCCCACATTTTCTATCACATTGTACGAGCTTTGAGTCGCGGCGATGTTTCCTCCAGAAAGCCGGAACGTTTCCTGTCCCCATGTTTCCGAGAGCGGCATGAAATGAACTTGCCCTGAGTTAAGCTTAGGGCAACGCATCCATGCTGTGGCACGAAGAGTAGTAACGTCGAAATAGAGCCACTCTGCTCATTCGAGCCTTCCGGGAGCGCCAGCATGGTGCAGATCAAGGGAACCGCACTCAAAGAGGCCGTCGAACAGGTCAAAGCGCACGCGGGTCCCGATGCTTTTGAGAAGATCCTGGAACTACTGGACGCGGAGTCGCGAAAGATCATTGAAAGTGACTTATTTTCGTCCAACTGGTATTCCCTGGACCTCTTTGCGCGCTTTCTGGAAGTACAGAATCGCGTGCTGGCCGGTGGAAATGAAGAGATGATCATTCGCGGCGCAGAGGCGGCTAACGAGCGGCAGCTGCGGGGAGTCTACAAAGCGTTCGTGAAGGTGGGTTCGCCGGAGTTTGTGATTGAACGCCTCGCCGCGGTGCACGCAACCTATTTTCAGGGAGTCACGATTGAGGTGCAATTGCAGGGGAAGGGCAAAGCGCTGATTAAGTATGTCGGCTTTCAGAAACAGACCGCATTGTGGGACTGACGATTATCGGATTTTTCAAGAAAGCCCTGGAGCTTTCCGGCGCCAAGGACGTGCTGACGCATTTCTCGACGCCTATCGAAGAAGGGAAAGGCTATTCGGACCTGTCAGTCGCCTGGAGTTGAAACCGGGGACAGCCGGGATGTTCCACGAACAATTCGTCACCAAACCGTCTCACCAAACTCCGAATTTCCCGCCAACCTCCTCAATCCATTCCACTTCTGTGTCTCACGTTCGAATGATATACATTCAATAATAGCCCTTGACAGTAATGCAATTCCATGTTATGCTTGAGCATGTTATCGTCGCTCTATCTCTTCCCATCCGCTGCCGCCCCCATCGCTCCCCACGACAAATCTTCGCGCCCGATAATATCTCCCGCAACCCCCTTAGAATCAACACTTCCAACACCCCTTGCAAGTGTTCATTCTAAACCCCTTACAGCCACCCGCTTTCCTTTAGAATCAACACTTACGAAAAAACGGGGGAGGGGTGCCAATTATGGTTAACCAGCGATACGAATCCTAAAACAATGCGCAACCGCGGAGGCGACCAAAATTCAATTCCCTTGAGGAACAATCCTTTACAGCTCACCCAAATCATGAACGAGGCGGGGCGTGAGATCCTTTTCACCGAGGACTTTTCTAATCATCGAGAGGAGCTTGGCATTATCCACAGGTTTTTGCAGGAATGCCTTGGCACCCGCTTTGAGCGCCCTCTCCCGATTTGCACTGGGGTCGCGTGCAGACAGAACTATGACTGGAATCAGGGCCAGACTATCATTTGCTTTCAACCGCTCCATGACGCTGAAGCCGTCACCGGCCGGTAATCCAAGGTCCAGGATAATCAGATCGGGAGAGTGTTTTCGCGCTTCCGCGATACTCGCCATTCCATCCGGCGCAAAAACAACGTTGTAGTGATTGGCTTTAAGCCGTATGTTCAGGCCCAGCCGCACGTCGGGATCGTCATCCACGATCAGAATTGTCTTGTTGCTCATGTCGGTACGCTCCTTGCTTCGACCATCATGTTGATATGTTCTTGAATTGTGGCAGCCACGTGTCCGGCAAACTCTTCCACCGGTTCGGTTGCGCTTCTCGAGATCGGCGGCAGAAAGCTGGAAGAAACCATGAAAGTGAGCCCCGCGCGTTGAAGCTGTTCACAGCGCCGAAACTGTTCTCGAATACGCTTGCTCATTACTTCCGCACCTTGTTTATTCGCGCGGGCGACGACAAAGAAGAGCTCTTGCGCATCCCCCGAGTCCATCTTCGGCAGGACCACGTCCAGGTCGGGAAGCAAACAGCGTTGCAGAAGCGTGCGGGCCACGCTGGACATTTCAATTCGCACATCAGGGGAGAGCGAGCCGTCCTGAGATTCCATCTCCACAACCAGCACGGCGATGCCATATCCTGGCTTCACTTCATTTGTTAAAATCGGGCCAATCAAACTCGCAAGCGAAAAAATGGGCACAGTGAAGAAAAAGTTGCTGCCTTTCTGGGGTTCGCTCGTGACCCAGATCTTGCCGCCCTGCCTGACAACCAATTCATTGGAAATATACAAGCCGAGACCCAGGCCCTTTCGTCCTTCCTCACTTGGCTCGTTTGCCTGAAAGAGCCGTTCAAAAATCAGCTTGCTGGCCTCCGGCTTGATTCCGCATCCGGTGTCTGCAATTTCCACGGCCAGAAAAGACGGATCTTCTTCGAATATTCGCATCTGAGCTTTAATCTCGCCGCCCTTGGGGGTGAATTTGATGGCATTGGAAATCAGATTGATCAGCACCTGCCGCGCGCGGCTAGGGTCGACATAGGCCAGCGGCAAGCCCGCAGGTATGTTCGCGCGTATAGTTATTCCCTTGGCCGCAGCAGTCCCTTCGAACATGCTCACCGTCTCCATAATGGTATTGCGGAGCGATGCGGCCTGCGGCTCGATATTCAGTTTCCCCTCTTGGATGCGAGTGACTTCCAGCAAATCGGCGATCATCGATTCCAGTTGCCGCACATTGCGCAAAGTAATTCGCAGATATTCGGCCTGTTCGGGTTGTACTTCACCCGCTAATCCGTCAAGAAGAATGGTCACGAACTGGTAGATGGCCGTGAGTGGAGAACGAAGCTCGTGCGATACATGGGACAAGAACTCATCCTTCAGCCGTAGCTGGAGTGTTCTGATTTGGTTTGCCTCCCCTTGCATACGATGTCGCTCAATAGCATGGCGAAGAGCCCGGGGAAGCGCACGATTTTCGATCTGACCTTTGATCAGGTAGTCTTGCGCACCTTCCTTCATAGCTTCGGCAGCGAGGGCCTCGTCGTCCAGACCTGTTAGCACGATCACCGGGACGTCTGGGGCAACCGCGCGTGCGCGCCGGAGGGTCTCTAGACCATGGGCATCCGGCAATCCCAAGTCCAGCAGCGCGATGTCCACTCCACCTTTCGCGAGATGAACCACCGCGTCACTCATTCGCAAGAAGTGCGTCAATTCGAAATCGTCAGCTGTTTCCGTACTGAACATCTCTCGGAGCAAACGGACATCTCCCGCGTTGTCCTCAACCAGAAGGACTTGCAGTGGCTTTCTTTTCGTATTGTCAGAAGTTGAATTCGCCATTAAACCGTTTACTCTTCCTCGATAACCCTTTGAACTTCTTCGTAAGTGGTGACACCCTCGATCATCCTCTGCACGCCATCTTCCAATAAGGTCCTGGCACCATTGGCGCGCGCCGCGTTCATAATTTCGGCTTCCGAGGCTCCGCTTTCTATCCCCGCTCGCGTTTCTTTGGTGGTGACCAGGATTTCGAAGATCCCCATCCTTCCCCGGTATCCTGTATTGCCGCAGAAATCGCACCCAGTACCTTTGCGGAGTTTCGCGCTCGGGGGGAGATTCAGTTTCTCGATCAATTCTTTCCCGGGTTGGTATTCCGTTGCACATCTCGGACATGTTTTCCTGATTAGGCGCTGGGCGAACGAGCAGTTCAGAACGGAGGACAGCAAGTCCCGCGCTACGCCCAGCTCGCGGAGCCTGGTAACCGCACCGACAGCATTGTTGGTGTGCAGGGTGCTAAAAACCAGATGACCGGTCAGAGCGGCCCGCACGGCAATCTCCGCAGTTTCGGAATCCCTGATCTCGCCGACATAAACGACATCGGGGTCCTGGCGGAGTATGGACCGAAGTGCGCTGGCGAACGTGACGCCGCTCGTTGGGTTCACCTGGCTTTGAATCACACCCTCCATCTCGTACTCGATGGGGTCCTCGACGGCCATGATGTTCAATCTGGAGGTGCTGAGGGTGTTTATGCAGGAGTAAAGGGTCGTTGTTTTTCCGCTCCCGGTAGGGCCGGTGGCAAGGATGATTCCTTTTGTGGCAGTGATCACTTTTTTTAAGATCAGAAGATTATCTTTGGAAAAACCGAGATTTTGAAGCGGCGGAGGCCCCTTGGATTTGTCCAAGAGCCGCAAGGCCACGTTTTCTCCGTGCATGGACGGAAATGTGGAAGTGCGGATGTCGATGTTCCTGTCCCTTATGATCATTCCGACTCTGCCGTCCTGGGGGATTCGGTTTTTGGAAATATCCAGGAGGGACAAAATCTTTATCCTCGAGATAATCGGAGCAACAAGCTTGCGCGGCAACCGTTCCCTGTCGAAAAGCACCCCGTCGATGCGGAAACGAACGAGCAGGCAATCCTTCTTGGGCTCTAAATGAATGTCGCTTGCCTCTGCCAGGATGGCCTGGACGATATAGCTGTTAACGAGTTTTATGATGGGAGCTTCGTCCGCTTCCGTTTTGAGACGCAGCTCCATTAATTGCTTTTTATACGGATCCACCGGCTGATTAGTATCCTTTTCCGAGCGAGCCTCCTTGATCTCATTGATAAGTTCGTTGATCAGCCTTTTTCTCGCCTCGCCCACGCCGTACCACTGGTCGATCGCGGTTTTGATGCTCTCTCCAGAGGCCATGACCGACTCCGTCTTGCATCGGACGAGAGCCGAAATCTGGTCGATCGCCACGATGTCCATGGGGTCGGACATGGCCATGCTTAGAACGTCTTCGATTTTGAACAGGGGGATGACGTTATATCGGCGCGCAATCTTCTCAGGGACGAGATCCAGCACAGTGCGGTCGATCGTGTAATTCTTGAGGTCTACAGAAGGCAGCGGGCTTTTCTCGCCGATGAACCTTGAGAATTCGTCTTCCGTTATCAAGCCAGACTGCGTTAATACCGTGCCGAGCGGCAGGCCGTCGCGCTTTGCGCGCATGGTGGCAGATCTAAGCTCTTCCTCGGAGAGCAAGCCTTCGCTGACAAGGCCCTTCTCTATGGAATCCAAGCTCCTAATGTTGACAACGTTTCCGCTTTTCGGGGCTCGGCCGGCCATTCTCGCACTCATCGATTGATGTATTTCTTGACGAGCGTGATGAGTTCGCTCATCTCAAAGGGTTTTGTCAGATATTCGTCGGCCCCGGTCTTGTTTCCAACCTGCCGGTCTTTTTCCTGCGCCCTGGCGGTCAGCATAATTACGGGTATTTTTTTGAAAGCTTCGTCAAATTTAAGAAGCCTGGAAACTTTGTAACCGTTTATCTTGGGGAGCATGACGTCCAACAAAACAAGATCTGGCAATTCACTTTTTGCCTTTGCAAGGGCATCCTCTCCGTCATGAGCTACAATGCATTCGATTCCCTCAAGCTCCAGTGTGAATTTTATGGAATCCACGATATCCAGTTCATCATCCACGATCAGCACCTTCTTTTTATCCATGGCCGCATCTCTCCCCGCTTAACCTGTTGTTTGCTTTCTTATTTCTTCCCTTGCGCAGTCAATCAGTTCTTTATCAGACGTTCCATCTTCGGGGTACGTGGCAATCGAAGTGATGAGAGAGCGACTGTAATCGCCAACGCCAGCTCCATGCCGGTCGATTTCCTGTAGGATCCTTCTCAGTAACATCTGCGCCCCTACCCTGTCGGTCCCAGGCGCGATCAGCATGATTTCATTGCTTGACGGGGATGTTTCGATTTTATCGGTGGACTTTATTCCACATGAAACGACCGCTTTTTTAAGAAGCTCTAATATTTGTTTACTGTCCATTTCTTTATGCAACTGTACGAGACTCTCCATGTTGCTTACATTTAGAAGCAGGACGGACAGCGGAACGCTTTCTAGTTTTGCCTTTGGCAGTTCGTTCTTGAGCGTGAAACAGGCTCGTTCCTCATCAAGGATCGGAAGTGTAAAATTGAATTTGCTGCCTTTGCCTTCATTGCTTTCAAACCAGATTTTTCCTCCGTGGGCTTCGATAATGCCTTTGCTGATCGCCAAACCCAGACCCGTGCCGCCCCGTTCCTTTTGCGATAAAGAGCCCTCTACTTGATAGAATTTTTCGAATAAATGTATCCGATATTCTTCGGGTATTCCGATGCCTGTGTCGGCAACTGATATCTCCACATAGCCCAGCACCCCATCGGGCATATCCGGCGTATTTTCGATTTGGGAAACGCGGACCGTGATAGCCCCGGTTGTAGGTGTAAATTTTATCGAATTGTTAATTAGATTGATTAGCACTTGCTCTATTTTGCCGGCATCCGCGCGTAGGGCAGGCAGCCCGGCAGAATAATTGAGATTCAATGGCAGGGACTTTTTATCCGCTAACGGGCCGAGTGTGACCAGCACACTTTCGATCAATTGTTTCAAATCCATTTTGGCCAATAACAGCTCAAATTTGCCAGATTCAATCTTTGAAATATTCAGCAGATCGCCCACAAGATCGGCCAGCCTGTTGATGTTTCTTTGCGCCATCAGCAGGAATTGTTCCTGGTTTCCGGTTATTTCTCCCGTCTTTTTCGTTAAAATGAGGTCCACGGCGTTTTTGATGGAGGTCAAGGGAGTCCGGAGTTCGTGCGCGGCAATGGAGATGAAGTTCGACTTCATCTCGTCGAGTTTTTTTAGTTCCTCAGTAGCTTTTATCAACTCCGCCTGCATTTGCTGGCGCTCGATGGCATGGCGAAGAGCCCGGGGAAGCGCACGATTTTCAATCTGGCCTTTAATCAGATAGTCTTGCGCGCCTTCCTTCATGGCTTCGGCGGCAATGGCCTCGTCGTCCAGGCCCGTCAGCACGATCACGGGGACGCTTGGGGCTATCGCGTGCGCCCGTCGCACGGCTTCCAGACCATGCGCATCTGGCAGTCCCAAGTCCAATAGGGCGATGTCCACTCCTCCTTTCCCGAGATGATCCTCCGCGTCACTCATCCGCAATAGGTGCGTCAGTTCCAGGCTGTCCGGCCTTTCTTCACTAAACATCTCTCGGAGCAAGCGGGCATCTCCCGCGTTATCCTCAACCAGAAGAACTTGGAGCGCCTTTTCTTTCATTAGTATGCTTCGCGGGGCAACTTGACTACCGATAGCCAGAAATTGTCGATGCTCTTCACCACTTTCAGGAAACCTTCGAGGTCCACTGGCTTGGCGATGTAACAATTGGCATGGTGCTGATAACTCCCCTGGATATCCGCCCCCGCTGCAGAGGTCGTCAAGATAACCACAGGAATGCTTTTGAGTACCGGACTGTCTTTGATTTCCGCCAGCACTTCCCGGCCGTCTTTCTTGGGCAGGTTCAAATCGAGCAAGATCAGGTCCGGGCGAGGAGCCTTGGCGTGGTTTCCCTCGCGTTTTAGAAAAGCCATTGCTTCTGCCCCATCCGAAGCCACGTGCAAGTTGATATGCACCTTGGCGTCCTTAAACGCTTCCCGGGTGAGCCGGACATCGCCCGGACTGTCTTCAACCAAAAGAACTTCAATAGCTGTCGCGTTCGTACCAATGGATTCCATCATTTCCCGTCTCTTTCCGGCAGGGCAAAGTGGAAGGTCGAGCCTTCTTTGGGTTGCGACTCGACCCAGATCCTTCCGCCCAACCGCTCTACAATCTTTTTGCAAATGGCCAAACCGATTCCCGTGCCTTTGAACTCTTCCCGCCCGTGCAGGCGCTGGAAGATGACGAAAATCCTTTCGAAGTATTGGGGGTCAATTCCCAAACCGTTGTCTCGCACGGAGAAGATCCATTCGTGGATGCCGTTTTTCGTGGCCGAGACGTGTACGTGCGGCACTTCGGGGCCGTGGTATTTGATGGCGTTACCTACCAGGTTCTGGAAGACCTGAATCAGTTGCGTATCGTCGGACGTGAGATTCGGCAGCGAATCGTGAGTAATAACCGCGCGGCTCTCTTGAATCGTTGCCCGCAAGTTGGCAAGGGCATCTTTCAAAGCCTTTTCACTGGAAATCTCCTGAAGGGTCTTCGCACTTGTGCCTACCCGTGAATAGACAAGGAGGTCCTGGATCAATCCTCGCATGCGGTTGGATCCGTCTACCGCATAGGAAATGAACTCATCGGCGTCGGCGTCTAGACGCCCTTGGTAGCGCTTGGCCAAGAGTTGCGTGAAGCTGGCTACCATGCGCAATGGTTCCTGGAGATCGTGCGATGCGACATAGGCAAATTGCTGCAGTTCCTCATTGGAACGCTTCAGCTCTCCCACCATCTTCACCAGGTGCTCTTCAGCTTTCTTCCGCTCCGTGATTTCCCGCGAGATGCCAAGGGTCCCGATAATTTTCCCGTCCGCATCGTGGTACGGGCCTTTGGTGGTCAGAAAGATCCTATTGACGCCGTCAATCTCGACGGTTTCCTCGAGCGTGCAGGGGACGCCGGCGCGCACTATCTCCTGGTCGCTCTTTGCCACCGCGTCGAAGCTGTCATTGGGAAGGAGATCGCGCAGGCTACTTCCCACGACCTCGTTTACGCTTCGCTGCAAGATCCTCGCGCATGCGCCGTTGGCCATCGTGAAGCGATTTTCCAAATCCCGGATGTAAATAGGATCTGTGGTTCCCTCCACCACAGCGTAGAGCAGCCGGTGTTTGACGCCTAGCTCCCCAGCCGTCTCTGCCAGATCCTTTTCCGCAGCTCTGCGCACGCTGATGTCACGGATCGCTGTCGTGACCAGGATTCCTTCGGCGCTTTCGATGGGGCTCAAGCTGATTTCCACCGGAAACTCCGTGGTGTCTTTCCGCAAGCCCCAGAGGTCGCGGCCTTCCCCCATGGTCCGCGTGCGCGGATGCGCGGTGTATCCCTCGCGATGTTGCGGATGCTTTCCGCGAAATCGTTCTGGCACCAGGACGTCAACAAGTTGTCCGATCAACTCCTCGCGGCCATAGCCGAACAATCGTTCCGTCTCCGCGTTGACCAAAACGATCCGTCCTCGCCCATCGGCGATGACCATGGCATCTGGCGCGGATTCCAGAATTCCACGGAACTTAACTTCGCTCGTGCGCAGAGCCTTTTCCGCTCTCTTGCTCGCGGTGACATCGCGGATGGCGCTCGAAATCAGAGTGCCTTCAGGTGTTTCGATGGGGCTCAAGCTAATCTCTACCGGAAACTCCGTGGTGTCTTTCCGCAAGCCCCAGAGGTCGCGGCCTTCTCCCATAGACCGCCTGCGGGGATGCGCGGTGTAGCCCTCGCGATGTTGCGGATGCTTTCCGCGAAATCGTTCTGGCACCAGGACGTCAACAAGTTGTCCGATCAACTCCTCGCGGCCATAGCCGAACAATCGTTCCGTCTCCGCGTTGACCAAAACGATCCGTCCTTGGCCATCGGCGATGACCATGGCATCCGGCGCGGATTCCAGAATCCCGCGGAATTTGATTTCACTCGCGCGCAGAGCCTTTTCCGCTCGTTTGCTTGCGGTGACATCGCGGATGGCGCTTGAGATCAAAGTGCCTTCCGGTGTTTCTATGGGGCTCAAGCTGATTTCTACAGGAAACTCGGTGCGGTCTTTCCGCAAGCCCCAGAGGTCGCGACCTTCCCCCATGGTCCGCGTGCGCGGATGCGCGGTATACCCCTCGCGATGCTGCGGATGCTTCCCGCGAAATCGCTCTGGCACCAGGACGTCAACAAGTTGTCCGATCAATTCCTCGCGGCCGTAGCCGAACAATCGTTCCGTCTCCGCGTTGACCAAAACGATCCGCCCCTGGCCATCGGCGATGACCATGGCATCCGGCGCGGATTCCAGAATCCCGCGGAACTTGACTTCGCTTGCGCGCACGGCCGCACCCTGCGACATCAGCGTCTCGTTTACGTCACGCAGTGCATCGACGCTCGGAATCTTGAGCGCCTGCGGCACGAGCTGCACCAGAAGTATCGCCGTCCCAATGGACGACACCGCCGTCACCACCTTTACGCCCGCCGCCAGCCAATACATCGCATGCCATAGGTTCCACACCTCCATGGCATGTGTCAGGCCGCAAGCTACGATGAATACCCCAAAGCAAAAGAACATCCAGTCGAAAGGCATGTCCCTCCGTCGCCGCGCAATATGGATGAGGGTGAACGGGATGGTCATGTAGGCCAGGAAAATTAAGGAATCGGAGATCACGTGCAACCAAACCAGCCCTGGTACCCAGTTGTAGCAGTAACCGTGTGGCATAAAGTCGCCAGGCGTGAATATCCATTTCAGGAATTCCATTACAAGACCTCGAACCCACCGCGCCTGGCAATTCCGAAGACCTGCCACCATATCTTCATTGCGCGCCAGTTTAGGAGCGGAGATTTTTGGCCAGATACAGTTTCGAAAAGCCGAAAAGAGGCGGCCTGAAACCGTATACCGGTTTTCTACGAAGGGGATTCAAGTTTATACCCGCCGCGTGGGGATTCGTTTCCGACATGCGAACGCGTGTCCAATAGACTACGAGCAGAGAATCATCGCGGCTGGCATGCGGGCAGCTATTGTGGCCAGCGGTGGTGCGGTTGCTGGCATTCCTCGCGTCACGCCGTCGGAAGGTCATCAACCACATGA
>Ga0206989_1039_pt1 | contig 25384 bp, 27 predicted proteins | sample Alteio_BWMinCont_10_FD_153276 | JGI IMG/M metagenome (GOLD analysis project Ga0206989, IMG submission 153276) | Enriched cells from forest soil in Barre Woods Harvard Forest LTER site, Petersham, Massachusetts, United States -... | ecosystem: Environmental > Terrestrial > Soil > Temperate forest >...
GATCTCTTCGTCAGCAATTACGTCGATTACGACTACGGTACGAAACTTTACGAGAGTAATCCCGCTCTGGTGGGCGAGCAATCTCCGGTGATCTACGGCATCGCCGGACTCAAAGGGACAAAGAACTTTCTCTATCGAAACAACCGCAATGGCACATTCACCGATGTGTCCGATGCGGCGGGCATCAGCAAGGCCGGTCTGACATACGGCTTTACGCCCTGTGTGGCCGACTATGACAACGACGGTTGGCCCGACATCTATGTTGCGAACGACTCGACCTCCAGCCTGCTTTTCATGAATAACCACGACGGCACCTTCCGCGAGACCGGTATGCTGGCGGGGGTAGCCTACGATGCAAATGGCCGGACGCAGGGCGGAATGGGAGCAGATTCTTCCGATTATGATGGCGACGGATTTCTCGACATCGTGAAGACAAATTTTTCTGACGAGATGCCAAACCTGTATCACAACGAGGGAAAAGCATTCTTCACCGATGTGACTGCTCCCGCTGGACTGGGAGGCGAAACCAAGTCAGTGAAATGGGGCACGGGCTTCTTCGACTTCGACGATGACGGCCAGCCCGACATTCTGATTGTCAGTGGTTCCATCTATCCTCCGGGCACAGGCTTGCACCATCAACTCCTGCAGACCGAGAGCAAGCTCATTCTGATGCGCAATGTTGACGGACAGCGCTTTGCCAACGTTTCTGACCAGGCTGGCCCGGCTTTCCTCGAGTCTAGATGCGGGCGGGGCGCGGCGTTTGGAGACATCTTCAATACCGGGCGCATCGGCGTCGCGGTGAATAACCTGAACGACTACCCTTCGCTGCTGCGCAATCAATCGCCTTCGACCAACTCATGGTTGCTGGTAAAGCTGCTCGGAACTACCACCAACCGCGCAGCCATCGGGTCGCGTGTAGTCGTCACCGCGAACAATCGGCGGCAAATGCAGGAGGTTCGCAGTGGTGGCAGTTTTTGCTCACAGAACGATCTCCGGTTGCATTTCGGCTTGGGCGCAGCCAAAGAAGCGCGGCTGCAAGTCCGCTGGCTGGGAGGCGCGGAAGAAACACTGGAGCATGTTCCAGCCAATCGTCTGGTAGTGATTCAGGAAGGCAAAGGGATCGTCTCCCAGGAAGCATTTTGAACTTTTTCCATTGCACCAGACACGGTCTGATCGCTCTGGTCATTGTTGTTCTGTCGGCCTTGGTGGTCGGAGGGCCGGCTTTTGTCTCGTCTCAAACGACCGATGCTCAAGCCGCCTTTGAACAGGCCCTCGGACTTCTGCAACACGGAAAGAATGACGAAGCACTCGCCGTGATCGATGGCGCCATTGCTGCCGGTGTCCGCGATCCTTCTCTCTACAACCTCAAGGGTCTAGCGAATAGCGAACTCGGCCACGATGAAGAGGCGGAGAAGAGTTTTCGAGAAGTGATCCGTCTTGCGCCCGAGTCGGCGATGGGTTACAGCAACCTCGGAGTGCTGCTGTCCAAAGTCGGCCGCCATGAGGATGCGGCTGCAGCCTTTCGTGAAGCCCAGACGCTCGATCCGAAAAATTTCACGGCCTTGCTGGGGTTGGGAACATCGCTTGAGGCAGAGCAGAAGCACTCCGAGGCGGCAATTTATCTGCAACGGGCGTGGGATGTTCGCCCAGGAGATTTTCAGGCGGGATACGAGCTGGCCCTGTCGTTGCGGGAGGCCAAACAACCCGCTGCGGCAAAGAAGATTGTGAATCAAATCTCTGCTCCGCAGGACTCTGAGTCCGCGGTCAAGTATTACTCCTTGGCCGGAGTAGTGGCTGAAGACCTGAAGGAATTCGGAGCGGCTTCGGAGTCTTATCGTCGCGCTTACGCGATTGATCCTAGCTCCTACGAGCTCTATGTGGCGCTCCTCCGCTCGACACTGTCTGCGGGGGCTGAACCTTCGAAAGACGCCTTGCCCTCACCGCCGGAAAATTTGACCGCGCAGCAAGACCTGGCTGTGGGCGCGCTGCTCAGCTCTGCTGGGGCGTACGAACAGGCGATCCAGCGATTTGAGGATGCCTTGCGCCTGGATCCTGCGAACGACACCGCGGCCATGAACTTGGCGCTCGCCTATAAGAATGATGGAAAGACCTCCGCTGCCATCGATCTGCTCCGTCGCACGGTGAAGGAACGGCCGTCCGCTGCGCTGTACAACATGCTGGGTGGGATGGATGAGGACTCCGGCGAGTTTGTGGAGGCCGCACAGAGCTTTCAGCGAGCCGTGGAACTCGATCCTAACAATGAGCAATATTACTTCGATCTCGGCATGGAGTATCTGTCGCACTTTACTTTCGGGCCAGCGGCGGAGGTCTATCGCGTGGGCACGCGGAAGTTTCCCCGGTCCTCGCGGCAATATCTTGGGCTGGCGTTCAGTCATTATGCGGTGCGGGACTACCCGGAAGCAGCGGATGCTTTCACTACGGCGCTCGAGATTGATTCGCAGTCGCCGGCAGCGTTTCAGGCCTGGAAGACTGTGCTGAGCTTTCTGGCGCCCAAAGGCTGGGAGGGACTGCTGCCGCGCTTGGATCGCCTGGCGGCTGCGCATCCGCAGAATGCTGAACTCGCCTTTGCTTATGGCGCGGCACTTTTCCGCCTTGAAGTTTCTAAGGGACAGGAAAGCGCTCTCGATCGGCCACAGGCACTTCTCGAGAAATCCGTGCGGCTACGGCCAGACTTCCCAGAGGCGCATCTTGAACTCGGAGGCTTGTACGCCGCGCGGAAGCAGGATCAGAAGGCAGTCGATGAATACCTCGAAGTCATTCGCCAGGATCCCAAGTCAGATATCGCTCACTACCGGCTGGGGCAGGTTTATCGAGGCATGAACAAGATGGAATTGGCAACGCAAGAACTTACGCGCTACCAGGAGCTCTCTCGGCTGCACCAGGAAGAACTCAAAGAAACCCGCAGCGCGGTTAAGCAGTTCGTACTTTCCCAGGGGGCAAAGCCTAGCGAATAAGTGGCCGTGTGGAGCGGACACTCTTGTCCGCTTTTTGACGTTCATCCTAAGAACCCAAGAACGAAGAATCTAAGGCGGCGGACAGGAGTGTCCGCCCCACACGACCGCGCTCATTTACTCGCACGAGTTCGATTCTCTACTTTTACCGCGCGGCCTTCGCGATAGGAACGTTCTGCCGCGGCGGCAACCGCGACGGCCTGGCGGCCGTCGAATGCGTCAACCTTGGGCGCGCGATCGGCAAGGATGGTTTGAACAAAGTCGCGCATTTCGTTGAGATACCCCTCAGGGAACCGAGCCAGGAAAGTATCGACGATATCGGTCTTCGCTCCCGCCGATGTGAGCACCAACTCGGCGGTCTGCTGCAGGTATCCCATGATGATCGTGCCCTTCGAGCCCACAATCTCGGTGCGGATGTCGTACCCGTAGCCGGATTGCATGTAGTTCTCGACCGCGCCCAGCGGACCACGCGAAAACTTCATGCTCAGAATGGCGGTGTCGATGTCGTTGAACTGGGCAGCCTCGGGAAAGACAAGGACCGCGCCGTAGGCATGAATCTCTGATATCTCGTCGTTCATCAGCCAGCGGCCCAGGTCAAACTCGTGGACGGTTGAATCCTGGAAGAACATGCCGTTGACTCCGCTGGCCATATAGCTCGGCGGCGGAGGCGCAGGATCGCGCGCCAGCGACTTGAAGATTACGGGGTCGCCGATTTCACCAGCTTCAATGCGTTTCTTGGCTCTCACGTTCGGAGGGTCGTAGCGCCGGACGTGGCCCACCTGGACGCGGACGCCAGCTTTCGCGGTGAGATCCACAATCTGATCGGCTTCCTCGACGGTCAGCGTGAAAGGTTTTTCGCAGAAAATATCCTTGCCGGCCTGGGCGCACACGCGCATCGCTGCCCCGTGAAATTTTGCAGGGGTGACGACGACAATGGCCTGGATATCTTTTCGCGCAGCTAGTGCTTCGACGCTGTTGAAGGCGTGTTCGATCTCAAGCTCGGAGGCAACCTGCTGGGCACGCTTCAAATCGGCGTCGGCAACCGCGATCAATTGTGCCTCAGGGATCAGGCGGCGAATGTTCAAAGCGTGCTGCTTGCCCATCGTGCCGACACCAAGTACACCTATACCCAGCTTCGCCATGATCCATCCTTTATTCGCTAACTAGTATTTGATCTTCACCGTGCCGCCTTTCTTGGCGGCCTGATAGATCGCGTCAATAATGATGATGTCCCGCAGACCCTGCTCGCCGTCGGGTTCCGGATTACGCTTTCCCCGAATGCATTCCGCGAAATAATCCAACTCCAGAGCGAATTCGTCGATCGGCTTGAAAGTCTTGGCGAACCACTTACCCGCAATTTTCCCGCTGAGCCGCCGCTCTTCCTCGAAGGCGAAAGCCGGAGCCAATTCAACCCAGCCTTTCTCGCCGTGAACATGCACGAACGAAGAAAAAACACCGCTGTAGGCCGCGGTTCCCTGCAGAACCAGGCCGCTGCGGAAACCCAGGCGAAACGCAATTCCTTCTTCCACTTCTTTATATCGTCTTCGATCGCGCACCCAGCTGACGGCGCCACTGGCCGAAATCGGGTCTTCATCGACCAGCCAACGGCAAGTGTTCAAACAGTAGACGCCGAGATCGGTTAATGGCCCACCGCCGCATAACTTGCGGGAAAACAACCACGCAGGCGACTGATCGCCGAACGGACGAAGCTCCGAGAACAATGTGTGAATGACGTCGATCCGGCCCAGTTCACCAGTCGAAATCATTTTCTTGAGCGTGACACTGCTGGGCTCAAAGTACTTCCGATAGGCGGTCATGAACCGGACTTTGTTTCGGCGGCAGGTCTCGACCATGTTCCGAGCCTGCTTGACCGTAGCCGCCAGAGGTTTTTCGCAGAGCACGTGTTTGCCCGCCTTCGCAGCTGCGACAGCATACTTTTCGTGCTCGCCGGGCGGCGTCGCGATGTAAACCGCTTCAACCTCAGGATCACGCAGGCACGTGGCAAACTCGCCATAGGTGAAGGCATGGCTGGCCTTGAACTGCCCAGCGAATTTTCGCGCCTTGTTCTTGTCCCCGCTGACCACCGCGACCAATCTGGCTTTCTTGCTGTGAGCGAACGCGGGCAACACCGCGACCTGAGAAATACCTCCCAAGCCCACTACCGCGTAGCCGACTCGCTTGACCCCTGGCATAGATAACTTCCCTCCGAGTTTCAGCTTTCGCGGTCGGCGCGGCTCATTCCCTGCGCCTTGATGGCACGATGCTCGAGCCCACGGACCTCCTCAATGTTTTCGAGGACCTTGAAGATTCCGTCGACAATGCTGTCGATGTTCGCCTTACTCCCAAGGAACAAGTGATGCGAGAACCAGATGGCCTCGTGATACGCAGCCCGCTCTGAAACCGGACACTTATACATAGTTCGCAAGTTAAGCGGCGTCGAACGGCCCCAGCTCAATGCAGGGAAGTCTGCGGAATCAACCGGGAACAGCGAACTCTTGTAAACCGGCTCGTAGAAAAGTCCGTCGCACGGTATTCCTTCCTGCTGAAGAGCTGCGACGAACGCCGCACGGGGAATGTCGTTCACCTGATCCGCAAAATACTTCATCACGTACCCGTAAGGAGCCAGGCGCGTGATGCGGGGTTCCGGTTTCAGCAGTCCGATGCCGCGAGTGCCGCGAAGCCGCGACTCGAAGTACTTCATGTTCTTTTCGCGGATCTTGGCCTGGCTGGGAAGCCGCTCCAGTTGAGCGCCCAGCACAGCTGCCTGGAATTCGCCCAGACGATAGTTGAATCCGATCATTCGATGTTTGAACTGGTCAGTAACGCTGGCCCGCCCGGCATTGATGTAACTCTGCACGCGCTCGTGGTATTCCAGGTTGTTGGTGATGACAGCTCCGCCCTCGCCCGACGTGATCAGCTTGCTCGACTGAAAGCTGAAAGCGCCCACATCGCCAATCGAGCCTGCACCCTTGCCGCGCCACATGCCACCATGAGCGTGAGCGCAATCTTCAATAATCTTGATGTTGTGCTTCTTGGCAATCGCCATCAGCACGTCCATGTCTGCAAACCGCATTCCCAGATGCACGGGAAGGAATGCCTTCGTCTTCGGGGTAATTGCTTGCTCGACCAACTTCGCATCCAGGCAATACGTGTCGGGATCGACGTCAACGAAAACCGGCACAGCGTTGACCAGCAGCACTGGCCCGACGGTTCCTTCCCACGTGTAGGCTGGGACAATCACTTCGTCGCCCGGACGGATATCAATCGCCTTGAGCGCAGCCTGGATGGCGACCGTCCCCGTGTTCACACACTGGCCGTATTTGGCGGTGTGCAGCTTGGCAAACTTCTTGGCGAATGCCTCGGCATGCTTGCCGGGGAAGGGTTGTCCGCCCCAGTTATGATTCTCCAGAACATCTTTGAGCGCTTTCTTCTCTTTGTCCGTGAACATGGGCCAAGGATCAAAGCGCTTTTTTCGGACAGGCTTGCCGCCCGTGATTGCCAGTTTTCCCATCGGATGCTCTCCTTCGCTAGAAGTGTTATTGAACTTGTTTAGCTGGAACCGGTGGTCACGCCCATGGCTCCATGGCAACTTTCATCGAATCCGGCCCGATCGCCATTTGCACCGCAGCTTCAACGTCACGCAGCGGAAAGCGGTGCGAGACAAACTCTCGCAGCGGATAACTATGCATATAGCGAGCCATCTGCCGCATGCTCGGTCCGTAGCCCGCTGGTTCCTCCCCACCCACGCCTAGAATCCGCACGCTCTTCGAGCACAGATGGCGAAACGGACTGATCGGCACTTCCCCGAGATCTGAAAAATTTCCTGCTTCGACCAATAACCCTCCCAGTCGCAGCATCTCGAGGCCTTCGGGCACCGCTTTTGGCACGCCTGCCGTCTCAATCACCATGTCCGCGCCACGGCCCTGAGTGAGGCCGCGGACAAAATCCAACCGGTCAGCAAGAGTTGTCTTGCCAATATTCAGCACATGGTCAGCTCCGAGCCGCTTGGCAAACTGCAAGCGGTAATCGGACAAGTCCACCGCGATGATGTTTCCGGCTCCCAGCATGCGAGCTTTCATCAGAAAGCACATACCCAGCGGCCCCACGCCAAGAACCACGACCGTGTCGTCGAAAAGAAATGCTTCGCTGGGAAAGACCGACATCTGCTTCGCCCGGTCGAGTCCTACAGTCACCGCCATGACTTCGGCGAGAACCGCAACTTCAGAAGGCAGGTCGTCCGGCACGCGAACCAGAAAACTCCCGGGCACGATGTACATATACTGAGACCAGCCGCCGAACAGATAAGGCGGATCAGCGGCACTCAAGTTGTTGCCGTAATCCGTCATGTTCTGGCAGAAGTAATAGGGGAAGTCGTGCCGGCAGTAGTAGCAGTCGCCGCAAGAAACATTCGCGCCGACAACCACACGGTCGCCCACTGCCAGTGGAATGCCTTCGAAGTCCGTGTAGTGGCCGTCGCCCCCGATGGCCGCAACGGTTCCTACATTCTCGTGGCCCTGAATGATAGGAAAACGAATCTTCTTGCCGTCTCCGATGCCCGCGTATTGGTTGATGAATCCCTGGTAGGTGTGTTTGTCGGTGCCGCAGATTCCTGACAGCTCCATTTTCACCAGAACACAACCTGGCCCCGGTTCCGGCATCGGGTATTCCCGCACTTCATATTGACCGGGCTGGACCAGCGTGGCGGCGAGCACACTTTCACTAGACATCGTCAAAATACCCTTTCAGGACGCCCCGAAGTGACTTCTAAGATGCGGCAGGCACGTTCGAAATAAGCGCTTAGAAAAGATATGGGTGGAGGGCAGAATTTGTCAAGGCGGATATCGCTTCTAAGTCAAGAAGTTCGGCTGTTCCAGCGTCAATCAATCGAATCGAGCCGCATGCGTTTCTGCTCCCGCTCGTTTTCTTTGCGCTTCAATGCCTGGAAAATCTCCAATTCTTTGCGAGCCTCCGTAGTCTGGCCACCCTCCTTGTATAGCCCGAACAAGAGGTAGTGGGCATCCGGATCGTCGGGGTCAGCCGCCACTACCGTCTGAAGCGTTTTCACTGCGTCATCAACCTTACCCTGGGCACGATAAGTCTTAGCCAGATCAAGTTTCGCTTCGATCAGCCCCGGCTGCCCACTCAATGCTTGCGACAGAAATTTCTGGGCGTCGTCCAGCTCATTGCGCTGCAGGTGGATGTCGCCAATAAGGTAATCCGTCATGGCATCATTCGGCGAGATTTTCAGCTCCTCTTGAAATTCGGCCAAGGCCTCATCGAGTCGCCCACCTTCGCGATACAGGGTTCCCAAAGCATAGTGCAGCCCGGCTGCATCTGGTTTCTGCGCGATTGCCTTTTTGTACTCGGTGATCGCCTCCGGCGTCAGGTTTTGTTGACGCAACATTTCAGCCCGCAGTTGCAGCATGCGATAAGAATCAGGCGCGGCCTTGGTCAATTGCGAGAACGAAGTCGAGGCCACGTACATCGCAGCTTTGCCCTTGAAGTACAAAGCATCCGCGCTATTCGGTTCAAGTTCCACCCAGTGACTGAGCGCAACCAGGGCCTTGTCATCTTTCTCTTCTCTCAAATAGGCCAGACCCAGATGAGCCGCCACGACCGGATCATCCTTCATAGTCTGGGAAGCCTTTTCGAGCAGCGGAATTGCTCGGTCGAACTCGCCGGTATTGAAATAACTCAGGGCCAGCAGGACCTGGGTGTGATCGAGGCGAGGGTTGATTTCGAGCGCCTTGTGAAGTTCAGTGATCGCACGAGGGTACGTTCCCAACATGTATAGGGCCAACCCAAGATTGGAATGACCCTCAGCCGAACGCGGATCGAGCTTGACGACCTGCTCATAGATCTTTTCTGCGTGGTCGAATTGCTGGTCCCGGAGCGCGGCCTTTCCTTGCGCGGAGAGTGCAGTCAGGTCCTGTCCCTGCGCCGCAAGCGTCAAGGCACACAGCAGGCAGAATTGAAATTTAGCAAACACGTTCACCTCGTACTCCCAAACCGAGAACCGAGAACCGGCAACCAGCAACTGCTTTTCTTAACCAGTTTGCTCTTCCAGCTAAGGAACAACGACCGTAACGCCGTGAGGAGTGTTGAGCTCGTAGGGATCCTTTCGATCGGGATCGCGAACCTCAGACTGGCTCCGCCCGTCCTCATCGGTTGCTCGAACTTCGAGCGTGTAGCGCCCCGAGCCGGGGACCTGCCACTCATAACTCCATCGGGACCAGATCAAAGCAGTTGATGAAGCCAAAAGATTTGCCGGTTGCCAGGCCCCACTCGCGACCCGCACTTCGACGCGAGCGATCTTACGCCCTCCGGCCCATGCAACTCCCTCCGCTCGGTAGGTCTTGACTCGAATCTCCTCGCCTTCTGACGGACGCAGGAACTTCGAGTTCACCTGTATGGACGTGAGCGGCCGGGATGCGCCATTCGCCCCCAGTGCTACGTACTTTACATCCTGAAAGTATCCTTTGAATGGCTGATCGAGAACCTCGATGCGGGTCAGCCATTTCACCGAGTCCATTCCGTACCAGCCCGGAACCAGTGCCCTAAGCGGGTATCCGTGTTCCGCCGGCAACGGCTCTCCATTCATCTCGTAGGCCAGCAGGGTGGCAGGCTCCATCGCTTTCTCCAGCGAAATGGCACGAGCGAAGTGAGTGCCGGGCGGCACGCCCTCGCCTTCGCCGGAGTCGGCGCCGTGAAAAACAACGGTGGTCGCTCCCGGCTTCAGACCCGCTTGCTGTAACACATCTCCCAGCGGAAGTCCCGACCACGCCGCCGTCCCCACCCCCGACCCGCCCGACGTGTTTCCTGCACACTCCAAAGTCGAAGGGTGGCGGACCGAAGGCATCAGCAACAGATCAGAGTACGACAGCTTCATCGGTTTCGAAACTAGGCCGCCGATTTCGAGCCGCCACGCCTCATCACTGATCTTCGGAGTTGCAAAGTGGTTGCGGACAAAGAAATCGGTGTTGGCAGTTACCAGTTCCTTGGCGTTTTGACTCAAAGCGCCAGCTTGCGCGAAAAGCAAGCCCGCCGGATTTGACAGATACCGCGCGGCAAAGCCAGCGGAAGCCAGCGTTTTGAGGAACTGCCGCCTTTCGATCCCCTGTGTCTTCCTGCCTTGACCCGTGCGCTGCATCTCAGTCTGCATGATCTCGCGGATGAGAATTATATCCCGTCCGCGAATGCACCAATCTGCGACTAACCTTGATCAGAGACTTGCCGCCCTATCTTCACTGGACGGCCAGCACCGCAAGCGCGCCCAAGGGTGCGCTGTTATTGACAGTCCAGCCAGCCGTTCCCAGCTTGCGCGCGATTGTGCCATTCGCACCGTTGTAGGTGAGGTTCCACTTGTCATTCGAGAGGTTCGCAGCTTTTGCGACTACCCAATACTGCTTTCCTTTTTGAAGCTTCACTCCTGGGCTGAATTTGAGGTTGTCGAGGTAACACGAAACCCCGAATTTCGGCAGATTGCTCAGCGGGTAGTCGCGAATGCTCGTACCGGGTAGACCACCCTGGTCGGTATAAATACTGACCGTAGCCTTGTTGAACCCTGATACCCAGGTGAGCGCGATCTGAACCTCGACCAGCAAGTAGTCACCTTGAGGAGTGAAGGGCATTGCCCACTCCTCTGTGGGTGCGATCTGGGATACGCGCAGACCCGCATGACAGTTGAACCAATTGGGACGCGGTCCCAGGTTGGTGTAAATCGTAATTAAGCTGGAAGGCAAATCTGCGGGCTTGGTTTGAGCCGTAACCCGGATGTTGCCGAGGGTAAGCAGGACCACACAGAGCAGAGTAATTTCGGATTTCTTCATCATCGGAGTCCCTTTCTCTTCTTCTCTTTGAGGATGTCGTGCCAGGGCCCGGCTCGACTGTCAACGGCGCTGAAGGCGTGGCAAATCGAGGCACCACATTCTCCTCTGCGCCGCCACCGCAGTCAAGGAACAATCACGCTTGCGCGAAAGAGGCCGTTCCCACTGGGATTGCAGATTCGGGTAATGAAGATTAGATGGTGAGCGCGGAAGGAATCGAACCTTCAACCTACTGATTAAGAGTCAGTTGCTCTGCCAATTGAGCTACGCGCCCTTCGCTGACTTGCGGGGATTGCTGGCGGGACTTGCACAAACCTTATTGTGTGCTCGACCATTATACCTTGCCGGGCTTTGATCCGATCTCGACCCCAGCATAAAAACACCGCAGGTAAAGGTATCACAAGCGCGCCATCGGCTTTGGCTGGTCGTGCGCGGAAGTTGTATAAGTAAGAATCTTGTCTAGTCCGACTCTACCCATTGGAGGACAACGGTGTCTGCATGCACGCATCTCGATCAGATTAAGAATGTCAAACCTCATACGCAAGGTTGTGAAGAATGTCTGAAGATGGGCGATACGTGGGTGCATCTTCGTCTGTGCTTGAGCTGCGGCCACGTCGGTTGTTGCGATTCGTCCAAGAACAAACACGCCACCAAACACTTCCACGCGACTAAGCATCCCATCATGCGATCAATCGAGCCCGGTGAGGATTGGGGCTGGTGTTATATCGACCAAATCGAATTGGACTTTTAGTTCCAGGACAAAGGAAACGGCGGCGGGATAGCCGCCAAGCTGCCTGCTCTACTGATTGGCTGGGGCTTCCGCGAGCGGGAGCCAGACCTGAAAACGTGTGTCGCCGGGCTTTGAATTGACCTGAATACTTCCCCGGTGCTTCTTCACGATTCGCTGCACCGTGTCGAGGCCGAGCCCGGTTCCTTCTCCGACTCCCTTGGTGGTGAAAAAAGGTTCGAAGATGTGTGCTTTGACTTCGGGCGAGATCCCCGGACCGTTGTCGCCAATCTCGACCACTACGCATGAGTCCTGGCGATAAGTTCGAACTCGAAGCTCGCCCTTTCCTCCCATCGCGTCGATGGCATTATCAATGATGTTGGTCCAGACCTGATTAAGCTCGCTCCCGAACGAATTCACCAGAAACGGGATCGGCTGGTAGTCGCGCTGCACGACCACTCCCTTTTTGAGCTTGTGGTTCATGATGGTCAACGTGGTCTCCAGGCTCTTCACGATATCGACGTTTTGCACCGGAGCCTGGTCCATGTAGGTGTATTGCTTGATTGCTCCGACCAGATCAGAAATTCGCGAGGTGCTGCTCTCGATCTCGTTTAACAGACTCGCGATTTCCAGCGAGGCCGAGATTCTGACCAGAGCGGCTCGGGCAGTGCCGGCCTCGAGGGTGGCGAATAGCGATTCCAGTTCCGCTGGTTTGACGTTCCTCCGCGCCAAGTCGGCTGCCAGTTGCCACAGGTCGTTCTGACCGTGGCTGCGCAACAAGGAATCAATCTGCTCTTCAAGATCGCTGATGGTCAAGGCATCCGGAGGAGGCTGGTCGCGCTGCAGCAGCGAGGATTCCAGGGAGAAGATTTCCGTTTTCTGGGCCACGGTCAGATCCTGCCTTCCCAGTTCGTGACTCGCATCTTTGATTCGCTTGAGAACGTCGCGCAGTTGGCTGGTGGCGCGTTTGGCCGCGGCAGCCGGGTTATTCAGTTCATGCGCCAACCCCGCCGAAAGCTTCCCCAGAGAAGCCAGCCGGTCGCGTTGTTGCTCCATCCGAGTGGTTTCGCGGATCCGGTCGGACATCAACCCCACCAGACGCTTGGTCAGTTCCGGCATTTTCTGAATGAGGTCTGGAAAAAGCGAGGCTGGAAATCGTAGCGCGCGGCTATCGGCGAGGGCGCGTCCGCTCACCGTAAACCGCTTCATCCTCGAAAACGGCAGCACCCCTGTAACGTCGCCCGCGTTCAGGGAAAAGGTGACGGTCTCACCCGCAAGTTCACCCCGCCCTTCCAGTTGCCCTTCAAGAATCACAAACATCGCGTCCGCCGGCTCGCCTTGACGCGCATAGGTATCGCCCGCTTTGATCCGCATTTCCTGCGACTGGCTGATGAACCATGCAATCTGGTCATCCGGTAAATCCGCGAATATGGGAACGCGAAGTAATTCCGATTTTTCGACCATTTAGACTTTGCTCAAGTACTGATGGATAAACTGCACCGCTACCGATCCTTCGCCAACTCCGGAAGCCACCCGTTTCACCGAGCCATGCCGCACATCGCCCACCGCGAAGATCCCCGGAATATTGGTTTCAAGCAGGAAGGGATCACGCTCAAGCGTCCACCCCTTCGGGTGCTGGCCGTCTCGGACAAGATCAGGACCGGTCAGGATAAATCCGCGATCATCGCGCTCCACCAGATCGGCGAGCCAGTCAGTTCGTGGTAGCGCTCCGATAAAGATGAACATGGCACTGGCCGGCACGCGCTCAATCTTATTCGTATCCGAACACAACACCGAAATCTCTTCCAGGTGACTTTCGCCATGAGCCTCGACCACGCTGGCATGCGCCCACAACTGAATGTTGGGAGTCTCCTTGACCTGGTCGATCAGATACTGCGACATGGTGCTGGATAAAGATGCGCCGCGCACCAGGATGACCACTCGATCCGCGTAGCGCGCGAAGTTCATGGCCGCCTGACCGGCCGAATTCGCGCCCCCCACCACATACACAATTTCGCCCTGGCAAGACAACGCTTCAGTGGCGCCGCCGCCATAGTAAATACCGGCCCCTTGCAGCCGATCGATTCCCGGAACGTCCAGACGCCTCCACTGCACTCCCGTCGCAATCATTAATGCATGGCAGGAGATTTCGTTGCCGTCCGCCAACTTCATAATCCGATAAGATCCCTCGGTGCGGACGCTCACAGCTTCCTGCGGCGACAGAATTTCCACCCCAAAACGCTGAGCCTGCACCACCGCGCGCCGTGCCAGATCATTCCCGCTAAGCCCCGAAGGAAATCCCAGGTAATTCTCGATACGAGAACTCATGCCGGCCTGGCCGCCTGGCGCTTCGCGTTCCACGATCACGGTGTGCAAGCCTTCCGACGCGCCATACACCGCAGCCGCCAAGCCCGCCGGACCGCCGCCGACGATCGCCAGATCATAAAAGTCGGTTTGTGCGCGGGTCCGCAATCCAACTTTCTGCGCCACGTCAGCGGGCAGGCTCTCTAGAAGTTTTGTCCCGTCCGGGAAAAGCACCACCGGGAGGCTGGCTCCTTCCGGCCCCAGAGCCTCCATCAGACGCATGGTTTCCGGGTCGTTGGCGGAGCCCTCAACGTCAATCCACTGATATGGGACGCGATTCCGCGCGAGGAAGTCCCGCAGCTCATACGATCGCGGAGACCAGCGCGTGCCCAGCACCCGGATTCCCTGGAACGCCGGATGGTAGGAAGCCTGCCAGTCGTCCAGCAGATCATCCAATTGCGGATAAAGGTGCTCCGACGGCGGGTCCCACGGCTTCAAAAAGAAATAATTAATGTTGGCTTGATTGATGGCGCTGATGGCAGCTGTGGTGTCAGCGTAAGCTGTAAGTAGGGCTCGCTTCGCGTCGGGGAAAATGTGCATTCCTTGCTGCAGAAATTCGACCCCATCCATACGCGGCATACGCTGGTCGGCAAGCAGCAGGGCCACGCTGTCGTTCCGCACCTTCAGCTGCTTTAAGAGGTCCAGCGCTCCTTCCGGAGAATCGCTGCCAATCACGCGGTATTCCGCGCCGTACTTCGACCGCAAGTCGCGCTCAATCGCCCGCAAGACGTCGGTGTCGTCATCTACGCTCAGTAATATCGGTTTCGCCATGATCAGGTGTTGGGTAAGAAGATCATTCCAGGCTAATGCATTTCCCGAATGATCTTAACTTAGATACAGGAAGCCCGCATCTGGTCGCGCAAATTCAAACTTCCGAATCCCATGCTCTTATAATCTCATCCACAGCGTGCATGAGGGCACCCTGCGATGACGCTGTAATTCGTTCCGGGAGCACGGGTTCTCCCTGCAGACCGGGGGCCGGGCCATGGATTCTGGCGGCGACCATTCTCGCCTCCAGCATGGTGTTCATCGATGGCACCGTCGTGAATGTCGCTCTGCCCGCGCTGCAATCGAGCTTCCATGCAACCGTCGTCAGCGTGCAGTGGGTGATCGAGTCCTACGGATTATTTCTCGCCGCGCTCATGCTGGTTGGCGGCGCTCTGGGCGATCACTTTGGCCGCCGCCGGATTTTCCTGTTAGGCGTGGGAATCTTCGCCGCCGCTTCTGCAGCCTGCGGTCTTTCTACCGGCATCTCGCAATTGGTTATCGCGCGTTGTGTTCAGGGTCTGGGGGCTGCGTTGCTCGTCCCCGGCAGCCTGGCGATTATCAGCGCCAGTTTCGACCAGAAATCCCGGGGTCAAGCGATCGGAACCTGGTCCGGCTTTACCGCCATCACCACCGCGCTCGGTCCAGTGCTCGGCGGATTGCTCATCGAGCACGCGTCCTGGCACTGGATATTCTTCATTAACCTTCCGCTGGCGGCCGTGGTAGCCGCAATTTCGCTGTGGCATATTCCGGAAACCCGTGCCGCCCGCGCCTCCACGATCGATTGGATGGGAGCTTTGACCGTAACGATTGGCTTGGGCGGCGTGGTGTACGGATTCCTTGAATCCGCAAGTTTGGGATGGAGCCATCCGTTAGTTGTTGGAAGCTTGATCATAGGAGTCGGCTGTCTCGTCGGTTTTGGGTTCATCGAGGCGCGGATAATTTCGCCGATGGTCTCGCTCACACTCTTCAAGTCCCGCGCCTTCAGCGGCGCGAATTTACTTACCTTGCTGCTTTATGCAGCGCTGGGGATCTTCTTTTTCTTGTTCCCGCTGAATCTGATCCAGGTGCAAGGATATTCGGCAACCGCGGCCGGCGCCGCCGCCCTGCCTATGATTGTGCTGGTTTTTCTGCTCTCCCGTTGGTCGGGCGGACTGGTAGCCCGCTACGGCGCGAGGGCTCCGCTGATCATTGGCCCTCTCATCGCGGCCGCAGGTTTCATTCTCTTCGCTGTACCTGCGCTCGGAGGTAGTTACTGGGAAGCATTTTTCCCAGCGTTCGTTGTCCTGGGTCTTGGCATGGCGGTCAGCGTCGCTCCACTCACTACCATCGTTATGAATTCAGTAGATCAGGATGAAGTTGGCACCGCCTCCGGAATCAACAACGCAGTGGCTCGCGTCGCAGGAGTACTGGCCATCGCGATTCTCGGAATCGTAGTGGAGAAAGTATTCAGTTCAAGCCTGACACACAGCATGGCGAGTCTTGGCCTCTCGCCTGCGATCGTCCGAGAGATTCAGGCGAACCAGATCAAACTCGCCGGCCTAGAGCTGCCTTCCAGTCTGGATGCGACCACCGCGACGACGATGCGAGCCGCGATTTCCGCGGCATTCGTCTTTGCCTTCCGGGTAGTCATGCTGATTTGTGCGGGTCTATCTGTGGCGAGCAGTGTGGTGGCATGGCTGGTCATCCCGCCTGCCGCGAAGCGCCCGTCTGCGGCGGCCGACTGATTCATTCCGCAACGGCGCTAAAGATTTGCGGCGAACGGCGCCACTGCCTCGGACACGCTTTGATTGGGCCGACGTGGCGACGCCACCGGCGGTCGCTGCTCCAGCGTCCCCAGCAGAGGAGTGTCCACCAGCCCATTGGGTTCGAGCACCGAGACAAATCCATGACGCGCGCAAATGGCGTTGATCCATCGCTGCTGTCGCGGACTTAGCACTTTCACTGGCAAGGTTTCGAAGTTGCGGAATATCCACAGCAGGTACAAACGCTGGGCGAACGAAGGATTGAGGTACCGTGGTCCCAGCGGCGTGAGAACTCGCAACACTCCGAGGGACAGTTTTTCCATCCACATGACCGGATCACCTGACATTTGCAATCGTTAATGTCTTATCTTGGACCAGAGCAATCCAAGGGCCAGCATTATTGCACCAAATGTTATGCAAAGGGAAGCATAATCCGAATTTCTTCACAAATTTTCACAGCCCACCTCCCATCGCTTGCTCCGATTACACGATCAGCGATGCAAAATTCCCCCCGCCTCAACCCGGAATCTCCGGCAATGTCACCATGCTCCGAATACTCGCCGCCACCCCGAAACCGCCTCCCTTGCCCCCCGGTTCCACCCGGATCACCGAAGCCTGGCAGCACACCCAGCTCTTTTCCCCGCTGGTCAGCTCGGGCGGCAGCATGAGCACCATTTCCAGTTCGCTGCCCACCAGCATCTCCGAATCCGCGTACAGGAATATCCCGCCCGTGCTCAGATCTCGGGTGTACCCGGTGCAGGGCTGGTTCTGCGAAGACTGGTTCTGCGAAGACTGGCCCGGTAAAGATCGGATCGAAACCCCTACGCGCACCGGTATGCGCTTGCGGGAGCGGCGTTCGGACTTGGGGCCGGGCATCGGGCGAGAGTAACACACAGCCGCCACTGTGACGAAACTCCGGCCAACATAGGAAGATAATTGAGTGCTAGTGTCCGATCAACTTCCAAGTATCCCGGAAGAGCGTGTTGCCAGCCACTCCTCCGAAAACTAGGAGTTGTCCGCTGGCTGTGTCGTACGCCATTCCCATCGACTCGCGGGCCGCCGGAAACTTCTTGGGTGCCAGTTCAGTCCAGTCTGTTCCCGTCCACGCCCACGTTTGATCCTGATCCACCCCGCCCACCCCGCCGCCGAAGACAACCACCATCTTCAATTTAGGATCGAAAGCACTGCCTGCGCCATAGCGAGTGGGCGGCTGGACTGTGGGAGACTGCTGGGTCCAATTCGTGCCGTCCCATGTCCACGTGTTATCGGTTCTCACGTCGCCCAGTCCGCCAAAGAGAACGACATTCTTTCTCGCGCCATCCAGGGCAGCCACCGCGATCGACCGTGCTCCCGGCGTATTCGTCGGATTCAGTTGCGTCCACGTCTTTCCCGTCCAACGCCAGGTCATGTATTGATAGAACTTCCCGTCGAAGCCTCCAAACTCGTCGACGTGGCCGCTTTTCGGGTCGGGGAACAGCATAGGTCCAGTCGATGCGGTGGGCGAGGTTTTGGGATGCGCCTGCGTCCACTTGGAGGTTGCACCGTCCCAAAGCCAGGTGTCTCCGAGATAGTTTGAGCCGTCGTATCCTCCGAACAAGACCAAGCTGCGAGTTTTCCGGTCGAACGCCATCGAGGGCAACGCCCGCCCAGAGGGCGCGGTGCTGGTCATTTGCTGGGTCCACGTAATTCCATCGAACGTCCAGGTCTCATTCAAGTAAGTGCCGTTGAAACCGCCGAAAAGGACGGTCTTCTTACTGACCGGATCGTACGCCATCGCCGAATAAGTTCGCGCCGACGGAGATTTCTTGGGAGCGACCCGCTTCCAGGTGAGGGTTTGTGCTGCGACCGCAGGGGTCAGACTCGGGGACAAGACTGCAAACGCAACCACCGCCGCAGCCAGCAAACTGGAAATCCTGGGCACACGTATGAACATAGATTCCATTCCTCTCTGGAGAAATACGATTCTGCTAGAAACGCAAATCTGGAGCTGACTGAAAAAAGGTTAGCAGACGTCTCGCGGCCACGCATAGAGCCCGAAAGTTAGCCGCAAGATGAGAAGAAAATCTCCGGCGTCGGACTAGAACCGCATCGGTGGACCTTCCCCTCGAATCCGACACCGGTTGCGAAGCAATTGCCGCACATCGTTCAGCATGACGGGGTTTAGCATGGGAGCGTGACCCAAACGGATTCACCCCGGCGAATCGGTCTGGCCCGCGCGCTCTCGAAGCTCGGCTACTGCTCGCGCTCCCAGGCCTCTGAACTCATCCGCGCCGGACGCGTCACCCTGAACGACGCAATCTCCCGCGATCCGGAAGCCCCCGTCCGTTCCCCCCAGGCTCGAATCGAAGTCGATGGCGTGCCAGTCGCTGCTCAGACGAAGGTCTACCTGATGCTCAATAAGCCCCGGGGCGTAGTCACGACCGCATCCGACGAAAAATCACGCGAGACCGTGTACGCCTATCTCGACCCCGCATTGCCCTGGGTCGCCCCCGTCGGACGTCTGGACAAAGCCAGCGAAGGCCTGCTGCTTCTGACCAACGATTCCGAGTGGGCCGCCCGCCTGCTCGCGCCCGAAACCCATCTCGACAGGATCTATCACGTGCAAATCGGCGCAGTCGCAGACGCCGCGCTGATCGAATCTCTCGTTCAAGGAGTGAGAACCGAGGATGGCAGCATCCTGCGCGCAAAAAGCGCGAGAATCCTGCGAGGCGGCAAGAAAAACACCTGGCTTGAGATCGTGCTCGACGAGGGCAAGAATCGCCACATCCGCCGCATGCTGGCCCAGCTTGAAATCAACGTGCTGCGCCTGCTGCGCGTCGCCTTCGGGCCTCTAGGACTAGGCGATCTTCCCAAAGCCAGTTCACGGACTCTGACCCCCGCCGAAAAGCAAACTCTCGATCGAACCATGAACAGTAAATGACGACTCAAGCAGAGTGAGATCCTCTGCATTCTCCGTGGCTCGACTCAGAAAGCTGACGACGCGCTCAACGGTCGATATCGCGCCTCGCGGTATTTCAAGCTGAATACAATTGCCACGATGGCCAGGACGATCGGACAAAAGATGCTGGCCTCAGGCCCAACCGTTCCGCCGGTCAGCCAGCGCGGCCCACTCAACGATGCGTTGAGAACATTCTGGGAGGGTAGTAAGCCGCTATTTGGAACCCCGTACAAGAACGTCTGACCCCAGTCATAGCCCAGGTGAAAGCCGACCGCACACCATAAATTTCCAGTCCGGCGGAGAAACAGGCACAACAACAAACCGAACGAAACCACCGACAGATCTCCCAAAACGGCTTCTCCGCCATTGCTGCCGTGAACCAGCCCGAACAAACCCGACAACAAAAATGCGGACGGCCAGAATCCCATGCCAGTCGTCAGAGTGAACTGCGCGTATCCGCGAAACAAGAATTCTTCGGCCAAGCCGGCAAGCAAAAATGCCAACCCCCACGCGGCCGCTGCGGTCAAAATCGCGGTGCCATGAATCCCCGCACTGGTGAACCGTACGCCGTGCAGGGCGAAAATTGCGCCCACCGTACTGCTGGTAGCAAGCAGGCCTATCAATAGCCCTACCCGAAAGTTTTTCCCCAGCGCCTCGCTCCTGGGAAGGCCATATTGGCCCAGCTTGCGGCCTTCAATCTTGCTCATGATCCAGGCCGCAACCGCCAGGATGAAGCAGACAAGTAGATCCGGCGCGATGATTCTCATAGGTGTCAATTGCGCCGGATCCAGCGCGTCCGGGAAGAAGCGCCTAATGATCATTCGCCCCACGGCCGACATTGCCATTATGATCGCGACGAAGATTAGCAGTCGCCATCCCGCGCGCAAGCCATTCGGACCAATGAAAATCCGCTTGGTTGTCGAGTCCGCCGGCGGTGTCGGAGGATCACGTCGTATTGTCATTTCTTGAGCTGTCATTGATGTGCCCCCTACTGCTTTTTACGGAACAGGGCTTTCATAAGTTTCAACGGAGAAAAAATCGCGGGTGGCCCATTCAAGCCGTTCTTTGGCTTGAGTAGGGCATTTCTCAGGGGGTCTGGCCATGCTTTGGTCACGCGTCCCGAGGATCGGGCGTGGAGCAGTGCCCGGCACTATGCGACCGGGGAAGAATGCGGAGTCGAGATTGAATCCCGCTGGACCGCGCGTCGTCGTCAGCAGCTTGGCGCACGTCCGCTGGTCCGCCGCCGCGATGTCAGCTAAAAGCCCCACCCTCTCGCACAGAACGCGAGAAGGGCAGGGCACCCGCCCTTTGTGTTAGGGAAAGCGTGGGCCAGCCCCCGGCGAACAGAGAGGATTGCGTGGGAGCATCGGCGGCCAGCTCCGCGACGCCCCCACTAATTTCCCAGAAATCTGACGAGCCTCTTCTGCAACTTGTCGCAGTTATTGATTTGGCAGTCCCACAATACGAAACTGCGCCAGCCTAGCCTTGCCAGTTTGGCGCGGCAAGACTTGTCGCGCTGCTTGTTACGCAGAAGCTTCGGGGCCCAGTATGAGGGTCTTGACTTAGGCAAGCGCCCGTCGACGCAACGACCATGCTGGTGCCAAAAACAACCGTGCACAAAGATCACTTTTCTGCGGGAGGGGAATACAACGTCGGGGCTGCCGGGGAGCTCTCGCCTATGCAGCCTGAAACGGTAGCCCAGCCGGTGCAGCTGGGAGCGCACGATCAGTTCGGGTTTAGTATTCTGGCTTCGGATTCGCCGCATGTTTTCGCTGCGGCGTCGACGAGAGATCGTATCCACAGGGCTATGAATGCTCTTCGTGCTTGGGGAATTTCTTGAGAAGCCACCGAAGAACTTCGACTTGATCCGCCCCGGTTGCCCGGCGGATTTGAATCAGAAGCTTTCTCACGCTTGGTCTATCCAAGGTCAGATTACGGGCGCCTTCATTGCAGACGGAACAAATGGCTCTCAAGTTGGTCGCATCGTCCGTGCCACCCATGGACTTGTCCACAACATGGCCGATCTGCAGCCGTGTCTTACGGCCCTCGTCGTAGGGATGGGGTTCTCCTGCGACGGCGCCGCACATCTGGCAGGTAAAACCATTCCTGTCGAGAACAAAAGCCCGAGTTTCTTTGGAGATCGAGCGTTCGAAGGCTGGGACGGGTGCTGGGTCGAGAAGAAGATACTGCCCGGGTTTCAAATCGCTGCGGTCATTGTGGGTAAGAATCTGGCGAGCCGTCCGGACTATCCCTTCTGAGCTTCCTGAGCGCGCCTCTGAGTTTGCGGAAAACCTCTTCGTCCTTTATCCATATCGTTAGTCCGCGCCCCCTAGCGTCCGAGCACGACAAGTACCCGACTCCCATACGATTTTTCGAGCAGACACTGCACGGGCAAGGCCTGTAAGCTTTGAGTTGCCGATTGCTTCTCCCCGGTCCAAACGAAATCAACAGTTTCACTCATGGCTGCACCGCTTCTGGTGTTCTAGTTTAGAACACTACGAGCTTGTGCGCGAGGATAACCTTTCAATGTGACCAAAAGGCCTGCGCGAAAAAACATCGTTGGCAGGCGCGTAGCCGAGGCGCGTCGGGGTTGTAAGCCAGCGCTAACGCAGGACGCCCTGTCAGGCAGGCTCGCCGGTCTCGGAATTCAGCTCGACCGAGCCGCAATCGCCAAGATCGAAAACAGCCACCGCCATGTCCTCGATTACGAACTTAGGGCCCTCGCAGAAGTTTTGGATGTGGAAGTCAATTGGCTTCTCGGGATAAGAAGCAAGTGACAGATCCCATCTCTAAACTGCGCTCCGCCACGCGGCGAGCCAAGTCGGACGTGGCGAACAAACTGGTCAGCATGTGTCTTCATGAACTGAGTCGCAGGATCAGCCAGAACTGGCCAGTTAAGGTTGATGGCGAAGAATATGAAAAGCTTGTTCGCGAGCGCTTTGGCGGTCGCTGTCCATATTGCTCTTGCGATCTAACGGACGCGAATTCCGTGATTGAGCATCTCGACGGCATGAATCGATATCGCGCGGGCCTCCACGTGCCAGGCAACGTGTTGGTGGCTTGCAAAAGATGCAACGGCGAAAAGCGGCGGGACGACTCGCTGAAGGTTCTTTCGCTCGCGGCGTCCGGTTGGGAATCGTTCTTGTCTCACAACGGTACCTATTGCTCTGCGGCATGCCGCACCTGCCGCTATTGGGAGAGCGTTTGGAAGGACGGAGCAGAGCGGGAACTACGACTTCGCGAGAACATGCTGAGGATTCGTTCCTTTCGCAGTGCATTTGTGGAATTTGACCAAGTTCTCCCGTCCCTTATGGAGACGCAGCCGGAAATATTGACGAAGCTCTATTCCGATTGCCAGACCTTTGCCGAAACTGAGATTAAATCCATCCTAGAGCGGGTTGGCCACGCCCCAAACCCGCAGGCCTGACCTCGGCTCAGAGATCCGCCGGGGACTCATTGGAGAATTCCGCGGACGTTCTCGATCATTACGGCCCTTGGACGAGCCTGGGAGATGATGCGAATCGCTGACGGAAACAGGTTTCGATCGTCCTTTTCTCCAAGTTGCTTGCCCGCCACGGAGAAAGGAGGACAAGGCAAACCGCCGGACACGATGTCAACGCCGCGGTAAGGAATCGCATCGAACTCCCGAATGTCAGCTTGGATGACCTTCCAGTTCGGGCGGTTAAGACGAAGGGTCGCGCAGGCGTGATGGTCCAGTTCCACGAGAGCGACGTGTTCAATGCCAGCTTGCTCCAAACCTAAAGCTTGTCCTCCACCACCGGCGCAGAGTTCGAGTGTCGTTAAGGTCTTCATTGGTACTCGCCGCCTATTTAAACCAAGTTCCACTCCAAAATTATCACCGATGCGACTGCAAGCCCGCACCATCACGAAAGGTCGCATCCCGGGTGATGAGAAGCCGCGTCGGATCATTCCTACGAGCCTTGGCGGGTGGCCCATTCAAGCCGTTCTTCGGCTTGAGTGGGGCATTTCTCAGGGGGTCTGGCCATGCTTTGGTCACGCGGCCGGAGGATTGGGCGTGGAGCAGTGCCCGGCGCTATGCAACCGGGGAAGAATGTGGAGTCGAGATTGAATCTCACTTGGACCGCGCGTCGTCGTGAACAGCTTGGCGCACGTCCGCTGGTCCGCCGCCGCGATGTCAGCTAAAAGCCCCGTCCTCCTCGCGTTCTTTGCGAGACGGCGGGACTTTTAGCTCAGCCTCTTGAGACGCATTCGGACGTCTACTCCAATCGTTCGCGCGCCGCTCAGTGAGATTCAAATTCCATCCTGCACTCTTCTTCCCATTCTGGCACTGCCCCCTACTTTCTCCCCCGAATTCTCTTGACTTCAATCTAGCTATAAAAGATAACAAGAGTATAGCTCATCTATCAAAATGCCTTCCCCCACCCGCAACCCGTTTGTTACCAAGATTTTCCCCGTAACTCCTTTTAACTCAAAGATTTCAACCCTAGTCCCCCGCTATCCCTCTGATTCCAAAAGATCAGGGGGGAGGGGGGTGGAGACTTCTTATGTCGATTTATCCCAGCAGCATTCCCCGTTGTGAACACCTCAAAATCAACGGCACCCAGTGCGGATCGCCCGCACTCAGACGCAACCACTATTGCTACTTCCATAAGAATTGGCAGGAAACCCGCATCGTGCTCAACGCCAACCGCGCCCGCCGCGCTCGCGCCACGCTCGACCTGCCCGTGCTCGAGGACGCAAATTCCGTCCAGGTCTCGCTCATGCAAGTCATGCGCCTCATCCTCAACGGGCAAATCGACCCCAAAACCGCCGGCCTCCTGCTCTACGCCCTCCAGACCGCCTCCGCCAACCTCAGCCGCATCAACTTCGAGCCCGTCGTAAAAACCTGCGTCGTCATCGATCCCCGCACCGTAAGCGATACCCCGCTCGGTGAAAACCCCTGGCGCCGCGAAGATTTCGAGGAAGAAGAATACGAAGAGGACGATAAACAAGTCGAGGCCAAGCCCGAAGACGTCGGCAAAGACAAAGAATGGTTCGCCGAAGAAAAAATCCCCAACCTCGAAGCCCAAGCCGAAGCCGGAGCCGGAGAGGAAGACAATCAAACCATCACCCAGATACAAGCCGTAGCCACAACCGTCGGAGGGCAGGGCTCCACAACTCGCGGAAAAAATGGCCTTGGGGAGGCGCAGCCCTTCGAGCGCCGCGGTCACCGCCTTGGATTGAATAAGGGTTTTGGCCCGGAAGGGGCCAAAGATGTGTTTTTCGGAAATTCGCGCCGATCAAAGCCCTCAGAGGTCTACTTTACAAAGGGCAGGGTGGATAAAACTTTGGCGGCCAGTTCCAGTTGCTGCAAGTCATCCAGAGTGAAATCTGGTCCGGCAGTGTTGGGATCAAATCCCTTGCGGCAAACTTGAACCACGCCCAGAACCTTGCGCTGCGGATCAAGAACCGGCGCGGACATCAACTTTTGGATCGTGTTCTGCTCGCCTTGCTCAGTGTCTTCCGCGGTGGACAGTTTCACCGACTCGAAAATGCTGGCGTGCTTCACTTTCACAAAAGAATTGAAAAGCTCCGTTTTCTTGGTTGACGCAGTGTGGGCAGCAACCGCTGAAGAACTCGAAACCGGAATCGATCCCGCAGTCTTCAGTTGATCCGGATGCAGGAAACTCAGCAAGCCCTTCTGCAGACGCATCAGGGCGACTTCGGTCGGCCGCACTCCGAAAAGCTTGGCCAGCGCCGAGCAGAATTGTTGCGGCGTAGCGGCCTGGCTCAGCACATGTTCCACTGAGACGTTGGGAGCGCGCACCGCAGCCGTTGCGGCGCCACCCTGGCTCGAATGTTTCTTGGCTTCCATATCGCTTTCAGTACTCGTTTGCGAGTTGCGAATGCGTAACCATGGTGACGTATTGCAATGCCTCCATCAAGTTACCAAGGTACTTTCGGATCGGTGGGTGTTCGGCAGTTCGCTTAACCCCTGGTCAGGGCTAAACCTTTTTCACGCCAGCCCCGAATGCCTCCATCCATGGAAAGCACCTGGGTATACCCCATTTTTTGCAGATTGTCGG
>Ga0206989_1040_pt1 | contig 24965 bp, 27 predicted proteins | sample Alteio_BWMinCont_10_FD_153276 | JGI IMG/M metagenome (GOLD analysis project Ga0206989, IMG submission 153276) | Enriched cells from forest soil in Barre Woods Harvard Forest LTER site, Petersham, Massachusetts, United States -... | ecosystem: Environmental > Terrestrial > Soil > Temperate forest >...
TCTCGTCAGTATCCCACGAGGTCAGTCATCCGTCCGGAACCGGCGGAAAGTCCCAATCGAGCCTACAAGTTGAACGAGCAGTTTTCTGACGCTCGTCTGCGATCTCTCGTTAGTGCTGGGCTGCTGCGCTGACTTGCTGCCAAAACCTGAAGAAGTTGCCGCCCATCACCTTGCCGGTCTCAGCGTCGCTGTAACCGTGCGCGAGCAGCGCTTCCGCAATCGCCTGGAAATTCGCGTCCTCGCCGAACTCTAACGTGTAGCTAGCCATCCCGCGCAGATCACTGCCGATTCCGACGTGATCGATTCCGACGAGCTTCTTGACGTAGTCGATGTTCCGGACCATGTCGTCCATCGTGGGATTCGAATCGCCGTTCGGCCAGATCCCGATGACGCCGCCCTTCGAAGCGATGGCCACAATCTCATCGTCGGTCAGGTATCGATCGCCGTCGTGCAGCGCCTTCACGCCCGTGTGGCTGAAGAGCACGGGCTGTGACGACTCCTTGAGCGCATCCTTGATCGTCTCAGTATTGGCGTGCGCCAGATCAATGATGATGCCGAGGCGATTGGCTTCATGCACCGCTTCGCGCCCGAATGGCGTTAGGCCCCCCGGTGAATAGGGATACGTCTGGATGTGTCCCAGCTCATTCGCGCGGAAGTGCACGAGCTGCAGCAAGCGCAGACCGCGACGATAGAGGTCTCGCAGGTTCTCTACCCGAGCCTCAAGGCCATCGCCGCCCTCGACCGCTGCCAAAAGCGCCAGCTTGCCTTGCCGTTTCGCATCGAGCACCGCCTCCGGGCTCGTCGCGAGCACGGCGTCGCCGTCGTCGATCGTTCTGATGATGCGGGCGAACCGGTCAAGTGTGAACGCGAACGGCTCGCCCGGTTTTGGCCGCGGAAGCTCACCGCGTTTCACGTCCGTGCCGTCGCGCTTGACGTAGTCGCCGCTGAATGCAGCGTCGGTGCTGATGTTGCAGACCACGACGTCCATGAGCCCCCGGCGATAGCGTGCGAGCTCGTCGGGCTCGATGCGCGGTACGTTAGCGCGATGGAATCGGCTCGGATGTGCGTGCATGTCCACGAACACCACCTGCTGGTGGATTGCGGCGACACGATTCGCGCTTTGTCCGGCGCCAAACGTCAGTCCGACAGCAACGACCGTGAGAATTGGCGTGGCCAACCAACCGGTGCGTCTCCGCAACGAGCACAGTCTTCGTCTCCGGAGCATCGAGGTCAAGCAAATTGTCAAGTAAATCGAATCTCCTTTTTGATTTAAAAAACAGTGGCTAGTGTACGCTCATTTCGCCGTTCGCAACGTTGTGAAAATAACTTTCATCTGGAGTGCCCGCAACGGTCTCAGCAAGATGGGCGGCGCGGACCGAAATACGAAGCTCTGGGCGTAAACGGCAACCCTTCCTTTACCGGATTACGGAAGGGTTGCCCGTCATCCGGGAGAAATCACTGTGTAAGCCCGGGGCACATTACGGTTCGCCCATTGTGGGTCCAAGTAGGTTTCGAATTTCCTGCGCCCCTTTGGAATTCAGGTCGCGAGAGAGATGGCCGGATTCAGCACGCGCAGCAGGAGCAGACTTTGGTCATCCTGCTGCAAACCATATTGTCGCACCTCGCGCATGATGAGATCCCAAATCTCCGGTAAGGCTCTGGTAGCGTTTTGCGTCAGCAGCTCTTGCAGGCGGGTCAGGCCAAATTCTTCATCTCTGGCATTGGCTACTTCCGTTATGCCGTCGGTAACCATCAAGAAGAGATCGCGCGGTGAATAGATGACGCGCTTACTAGCATAGGAACCGCCGGGGATCAGTCCCAGCGGAAGCTGCTCCATGGAAAGACGGGCCGTGTCCCTGCTGCCGTGCCGATAATGGAGGATCGGCGGATGGCCGGCCAACGCGTATTCGGCTTCACTGGAGCCATCGAAGCGGAGCAGGGCCAGGGTGGCAAACATTTCACGTTCCTTGAGATCCGGCAGCACGCGGTCCACACTCTCGAGCGCTGCTACCGGCATTTGGCGGAATTGCACGGCGAGTCGCATGGCAGTCTTCAACATCCCCATGAGCTGGCCGGCGGGCAGGCCGTGGCCGGAGATATCGGCGACGTAGGCCACCAACCCTCCATCGCTCTCGATGACGTCGATCAGGTCGCCGCCCATTTCTGTGCTAGGAATCGATTTGCCGTATAGCTCGAAACTCGCGTTCTGGAAAGAGACGGTCGGAACCAGGGTCGCCTGAATACCGTGGGCCAAAGAAAGCTCTGTCTGCATACGCACGCTGGCCACGCCCTCCGTACCAGCGAAGAACAGCAGAAATCGAGTCCCGAGACCGATACCAACCAAGATCCCGATCGCATCGAATAGCACGCGCCGATGTACAGCGACGGAGACCGGGAGAGGCGTCGAAACGTGCGAGGCCCAGTAGCCCAGCCAGGCGGTCAAGCCAACCAGCAGAAACAGGAGAGGGATAACACGAACTCTTTTGATTCCTGCGGCCCTAAGCGCCATCGCTCCCGTGCCCACTAAGACAGGCCAAAAGAAACCTCCGCCGACGCGCGAAGCACTGAGTTGCAATAGATCGATCGCGAAACCGCCGGCGGCGCCTACGAAGAAGTACCCTGCCAGGAACATCTTCATCCGCCCAAGCGGCAGCACGCGCCAGTAGGGACTGAAGGCACTGGGAAAGGCCGAGCTCACACTAGCCAACCACGTACGGAGCTTCTTTTTCATCGGTACTTCCTAGGGCGTCCTCGATCGCAGGGAAACCGAGCGCTAAGCCAGAGCTTCGACCATTCGTCGGTGGAAGCGGTAGAGCGCCAGGAATCCGAGCAAGAGGACGGAGACGAGAACGGATAGATTCATTTATTGAACTATTACCAGAAACGTATAATGATCACAAGCGGGTGCCGAACTTGCATGGCCGGTTTTTGATTTTGATTGGCATTCCTGACAGCCTAAGCATCTCCGGCGGACAGTTCGAGGTAAAACGAGCTGTATAGAGAAGTGCCGTTCCCGCCCGGCGTACTCCGAGCGAGTGGTCGGCAAACCTTCCCTTACCAGATTACGGAAGGATTGCCCGTGATTCGCTCGGAATCGCCGGACATAAGCTAATTTGACTGTGGGAATCGCCGAGCAGTTATTGTAAACGTTTCGCTGTCCAGCTCCGGACGGCACAATGTGCAAAAACGACAAAGATCGGGGGAACCCTCAGAGTCGGGCGGCTTGGTCTAGGAGCGTTCGACCTTGGGCGTCGACTGAGCTCCTAGCGGTTCGCGGAAAGGATCCATCGGAATCGGCGCGTACTCGACCTCGATGATCTCGAGACGTTCCGTCTTTGCTGGCGCAAGCAGGTTCACGCGGTCGCCGGGGCTCGCCTTCATCAGCGCATTGGCGACAGGCGAGCGCCAGCTGATGTAGCCGCGGTCGAGGTCCACCTCGTCGATGCCTACGATCGAGACGACGTGTTCGAGGCCGGCGGCGTCCTTGTAGGTCACGGTTGCGCCGAAGAAGACGCGCGTAGCGGCTGCCCCCTGCCGCGGAGCGGCGGGATCGACGACCACGGCCGCGTCAATGCGTTTCGTGAGAAAGCGAATCCGTGAATCGATCTGGCCTAACCGTCGCTTGCCGTAGAGGTAGTCGGCGTTTTCACTGCGGTCCCCGTTACTAGCAGCCCACGCTACGACCTCCACCACCGCAGGCCGCTCGCGACTCAGTAGGAACAGATGCTCGTCTTTCAGCCGCTGCAACCCGGCGGGCGTGATGTAGTTTTTGAGCGCTGGCCCCGGTGGCTCTGGCCGAGGTCCTCGGAGCGGCCGCTTTTCTCGCATTTGCCAATCTGCCATGGGATTTCGTGTACGTGTGGATGACCCAATCTCGGAAGGTCCGCGCCTCGGTCCCGATAATTCCTCGCAAGGTGAACGTGACGTATGCGAGCCAGATGTCGAATCATACATCAGTCTTTCCCTGTGGCACTCTTAGAAAAATGCGGTGACCCGTCCGATTACATATCAAGGCGAAGAAGTATGCGATTGACCTAAGCGGTGAGCCGATGAGGTGCCCATTTCCAAATGAATTGTTTGTGTTCCACCTGTAGGCTCACAATGAATCCGGGCGGATGGTCGGCAACCCTTACCCAATCGCGTTACGCCAGAGTTGCCCGTCACTCGGGAGGAGACTATGTCGCTACCGCAACGCTCTAAGCGACGAACCGCTTGCTCGCTAGGGTTTCACTCCGGCTGCCTTGACGATACTCTCTGCGCTTTCGCTCTCCTTCAGGACGAAGCGCGCGAACTCAGGCTGTGTCATGCTCATCCGATCGGCCCCATGCTTTTCTAGCCAATCGCGCATTTCCGGCGCAGCCAAGACCCGCACGATGTCCTTTGCTAACTTGTCCACCACTCCGGCAGGAGTGCCAGCGGGCACCCACACTCCATACCAAATCGGATAATCGAAGCCGGGGACGCCGGCCTCCGCGATGGTTGGCACCTCAGGTAGTAAGTGAGAGCGACTCTTGGTGGTTACACCAAGAGCGCTTAGCCTGCCTGCACGGATATCAGCCAGGGCGAGCTGGATGGGCGCCATCATGTAAGTAGCACCCCCTGCGACCGTGTTGGAGATCACGTCGGTGATCGCGTCGCCCGCTTTAGCGGGCACGTGTACCGCCTTAATGCCCGCCTCAAGATTGAATTTCTCAACTCCTAAGTGCGAGCCAGTGCCAACACCAGTGGAGCCAAACTTTAGCTCACCCGGCTTTGCCTTCGCCGTAACCATCAACTCGCTCAGTGTAGCGATGCCCGACCATTTGCCTGCAACCAGCACGTAGGGCTGGCTTGTGAGCGGAGCGACGGGAATGAAGTCCTTCAAGGGGTCATAGGGCAGATTCTTCAAGAGGGCGGCGCTGTACGCCTGAGCGCTGGTGTTGACGAGCAATGTGTAACCGTCAGCTGACGACTTCGCAACCAGGGCGGGGGCCGCTGTGCTCCCCGCGCCGGGATGGTTTTCGACTGTAACAGGTTGGCCCCAAAGCTCCGAGAGCTTTGGACTAACGGCCCGGGCTATCAAGTCAGGCCCACCACCAGCACCGAATGGTTCGATCATGCGCACGGGCTTCGAGGGGTAATCCTGGGGAACTTGCGGCATCGCTGATAACAAGAGAAAAAATCCCAGAGCCATCCGAGTCGACATGCTTCACCCCTGCAGGAATAGTAGCGTCGAGACTCTCGTACCGATCAAATCCCGGGTTGAGTTTGGTAAAGCCCGCCCACACATTTGCTTGCGAGGTTAAGTGTAAAATGGTCCGTCCGTGTGCAACATAAATATCTTTTGCCCATCATCAGTGAGGAACGAACACGAGACTCAGGACGGATTTGTCGGCAAGCGCGCAGTACTGTTGCGTTTTGGTGTACTGGGATAACTTCCGGGTTGCCGTCACCCGGGTCTAAACGAGGTGGCCACGCGGACTGCTTCCATGTGGTAGCCTAGTTCCCCATGTTCTTCGGACTTTTGCTTGCCGCTGCTGCTGTCCTACCTGCACCCTGCACTTTCGGCACTGTAGCAAATTCGTAGTAGTCCCCGTCTGAGGTGCCCCTTTTTCATTCGTCCGATTCATGTCATAACGACGCCGCCCTCGCAACGGGGTTTCCGTGTTCACCCTAACTAACAGGCTCGGACCGAAGGAGGCCGAGATGCGAATTAAGATGTGACTTGCACGCTTGCCAGCAAACGGTGGCGCTACTAGACACCACAACGGGAGAGTTGGTGACCATGACTCTGAAGCACGAAGGCAACAGCGTGCGGGAGTTTTGTTCCTCGCTTCCGCGCCCGGCGAGTGTGGGGGGTGAGTAAACGAGGCAATTGCTGCTGCGGTTTCTCTGAGTTGAGGCGGCGGTACACGCCGTACGGTTGCCAGCAATGGCGTCCGGCTGATGGCCATCGAAAGAGGTGAGGGAGAGCGAGCAGAGGGCGGAGCAAAGGGCAACCAGAATGTGCGCTCTCGTTGATTGCATTCCGCGGACTCCACGCCTATGATTTGCGCTGGTTAAACTTCGCCATTTATCTGTTCACGTCCAGTGAATGCCTTTGCAGGGAGGTTACGATGCTAGTGCCCCCCAGGTTCTCCGCCTCCCTTCTTTGTAGCGTCTTGATTCTAAGTTGCGGCTGCGCGCGCAGCCAGGATTCCGGGCAGCAGCGCGGATCCAGTGCGCAATATTTTCTGATTTCGGTCAACATTCAAGTCCCTTATTGGCAAACAGCAGGGGCCGGGTTCAAGAAGGCCGCCTCCGAATTGCAAGTCAAGGCAGAAGTGGCAGGGCCAAGCAATTATGATCCTAAGGCTGAAGAGCAGGAATTCAGCCGGGTCGTAAAGTTGAAGCCGGCCGGGATTCTGGTTTCGCCCGCAGACCCGGAATTGATGAAACCGGACATCGACGCAGCTATCGCGGCGGGAATACCGGTCATCACCATCGATGCGGATTCTCCCGCCAGCAAACGTCTCTCCTTCATCGGAACGGACAACTACGAAGCGGGAAGGGTCGGGGGTGAGTTTCTGAGTCTGGCTTTGAAGGGCAAGGGTAACGTCGTATTTTTCACCCTGCCGGGGCAAACGAATCTTGAAGGACGATTTCGCGGTTATATGGAAATCCTGGCCGGCTATCCGCATATCACAGTACAGAGCGTCGTGGACATCAAAGGGGACCCACGAATTGCTTTCGACGAGGCAAAGAAGATGATTGACTCGCAAAAGAGCACCGTGGATGCTTTTGTATGCCTTGAAGCATTAGCGTGCAAGGCGGTGGCTGAGGCGCTGAGCGGTGGTCATGCCAGCAACAGGCTGGTAATCGCGATGGACACGGACCCTGAAACCCTAGACTGGATTCGGAAGGGGCGAATTCAAGCCACCATTGCCCAAAGGCCCTTCACTATGGGATTTGTTGGGCTGAAGATGCTGGACGAACTGAACCGTTCCCATCTTGGCTCTCTGGATCGGGCCTGGGCGAAGGATCCTCTCGCTCCTGTTCCCAGTTTTGTGGATACAGGTGTGATTTGGATTGACAAGCAGAATGTAGACACCTCAATACGGTCCCAATGAGCAAGGACCGAGGCGGAAGAATTAAACGGCACTTCCCGGTGTCAGCGTCAGCACATCCCTAGAGCCAAGAGGCAAATTGGGGGTGCAGTGGCAGCTATAACAACTCCCCACTTTCTCCATTTCTTAAGCGAGAACTTCTTAGTGGCTGAACCGACCATTGAGGACAAGTGCTTTCACCGACGAATTATTTCCTTTGTCCTGTCATCGCATTGCCCTTCGGAAAAATCACAGGTTTACTTTAGTTCGAATTTCTGCAGACCCGAGTGAAGCGCGTATTCCTTGTCGTTCCAGACCAACACTCCGGCGAGTTTTCCAGGAAGTTCAATGGTGGCCTCGAATCTATCGCCCTGGTGTTTATATGCCGTACGAATCAGGCCTTCTGGATGCGGTGTCGTAGCTTCAACCCAGTCGAGGCCAGCAAGCGCAGGCCGAATCCGGACGCTGGCATAACCGGGTGCTCCGGGGCGAACACCCGCCACAAGTGTATTGAAATCGAAGGCAGGATGAGCGCTCCAGGCGTGCGTGTCCGATCGTGAGGGGTCAGTAGTTTCGGGAGTGGTAGTGAAGCCTTTGGCCAGCATCTCGCGCCAGCGTTTCAGAGTATCGAGGTACAAATCGCCCAACCCAGTGTGATCCAGGGCGCGAGAGATATAGAACTGAAAATAATAGGAGGCCGTCGTGAGTTTCGGCGCGCCTGAATCGGCGGCGTCTAGATGAAGAATACGGCGGAGGACTCCGGATTGGTCTTTCGCGGGGATCACATCGTAAATCACGCCCAAGACATTGGCGTGCTGACTGTAATGTTTCTGCTCCGGAGTGTCTGCAAGCAGACCGAGCTTTGCGCTCCAGCACTGGCGGTAGACGTTGTCTGCGGCGAACTTCGCCCTGTCGCGATATGTAGCCGCACGTGACGGATCTCCGACAGCTTCCTCCATGTCGGCAGCATCGCGGAGGGCGCCAATGAACTGCAAGGTCAAAATGGAGGAACGTCCTTCCGTATCGACCGGAGGGAATTTCTCATCATTGGCCAACCAATCGACAAAATTCCAATAAGGAAGCGAGCCAAGGAATCCGTCGTCGAGTTGATGCTGGACGAACCAAGCAAGTACCGAGCGGGTGCCGGGCAGCAGAGCCGCCACGTAATGAGCATCCGGGCGATAGAGCCAGTAGTCGTGCAGCATGTTGACGTAGATCAACGAGAACGGCGGGATTAGCTGTAAGAGCGAGGACGGAAAACGGCTTTGCGTTAGACCTTCGGGAACTATGGAGTCGTTGATGGACTGAAGCGCCTGCAGCGCCAATCGGTCATCCCCGCTGACCACGTAAGAAACTAGCGCTTGGATGCGCGTATCGCCGACGTACTGTAGCTGCTCCCAATAGGCTGTATCCATATAAGTCTCGTGGCTATCGATGCGCGCGGTGCGCCAACAGATTTCCCGAATGCGTGCGAGTTCGGGATCGCTCGACTTGAAGCTGCCGCGATCTATGAAGGGATAGGCCGTGAAGAAAGTATGGATAGAATCGAGTTTTAGCGGCTCAGAGGCAGTTTTGATTTTCAGTTCGAGGTATCGCCAGGTGCGCCACCACAGCGGTGTGAAGACACGCGAAGATCCGCCGTCGGGAAGTACGACGTCCGTGAGGCCGAGAGCGGCTAAATCGCCAACGGCGTCCCTCTGATTGCGCTTCTGGTTTTTGTCGTAGAGGGATTCGGAGTAGACGAGCTCGAGGCGTGAGCCCTTGCCGCCGGAGACGATGAGTTGCGGGTAGGCAGAAACGACTTCGCCCTGATCCATCAGCACGCTCGTCTCATTGTTTGGAGGAATTACCACGGCGCTCTGAGGGAACTTTTTCAGTGCCGAAATCGTGGTACGTGCGACGCGAGGCTTGGCAAGTTCCTTGTATTCCATTTGCGGAAGAGGGTCAGGATACAGCTGCCAGGCAAGGCCATTGCCGGTGCTTGGTGGCACGGGAACGCTGCCATTAGGGTAGATGGATTCGCGCAAAGCTGGCTCCGCCGCAACCCAGTTGCCCGTGATTGAACCGAGTTTGTTCCATTCTGTGTTGTAGCCACTAAAATCAATCTGCTCACCGGGACCCGCTGCATAGTATTGCCACATACCCGGTGGAAGCGGCGCGCGTATAGTATGGCCCTTAACTTCTTCAACCTGCCATGAGGTATCGGTGTTCGCGACAGACTCAAACTTGGTGTCACCCTCGACCAGAAATGCGAGACGAGCGGAAACCTGGGCGAGCGGCGCGCGAATGCCAAATTGCCAGACTACTGCGGCGATCAGATTTTCGCCAGAGTGCAAGAAAGGAGCGAGGTCCAGCGATTCGTATCGCCAATGGGTGAGGTTGCCGCGGGCAGGTCCATCGCCAACCCGCTGCCCGTTGACATACAGCTGAAAGCGATTGTCGGCGCTTACCAGAACGACAAAGTGATCCGGCTTGACGTCCAGACGAAATGTTTTTCGAAAGTGGAACACCCCAGGCTCGCGGAGCGGCGCTGTCGGATGCGCAATCCAACTAGCGTGCCATTCCTTACGTTCATTGGGCACAACTTGCGCCGTAAGGACAGCAGCGCTGATCAGAAGAAATGTAAATTGAAAAATTGTCAGCAAGGAGAGACACCTAAGGGTTGAACGCATCAATGAAGGCCTCCTGGAAACTCCCTGCTTGACGATTTCACCACCGGACCATCTCGATGCTCCTGCGCCTGTTCAACAACAGGTCCGTTGGGAGATGAATTGCACGAGCGCCGCGCTGATGGCTCACTTCTCTGCGTGCGTTAACCCCCTTCAGGCTCGTCTCCACAAACCATGTGCAAATCGCCAGACCCAGTTTAAGGCTGTCAAACCCCGGGATTTTCCGCCAGTATAATCCTGTCCGTCCATTCGACGGCGAACTCAAATTGTGTTTATTCCCACGAGGACGATCACGCTCGGTATACTCGTTCTTTCGGAACTACCCGCGCTTGGTGGCTTCGCGGCGACCCAGGGGCCAACTGCCGAACAGTTGAACAATGCAGCCAACGGTGCGTACGACCGCGGCGACGCCCTACGCGCGATTTCTGTGTACCAGCAAGGGTTTACGCTGCAACCTGATTCCGTCCCAGCCCGAACCAACCTCGCCGTAGCCTTGGCACACGATGGCCGCTACCAGTAAGAAGCGCTAAAGCGTGATCCAAAAAATTCGATGGTTCGCAACGCACGCAGATGAACTCCTGGCTCAGACGTCATCCGCGCTTCCATTTGCACTATCACCGCGACGTCCAGCTCTTGGCTGAACCTGGTCGAACGTTGGTTTCGTGATCTGACCCAGCAACGTATCCGACGTGGCAGCTTTCCCGCGGCCCAGGAATTGGTGACGGCCATCAAGACGTACGTCGAAAATCACAACCAGAAGCCGCAAACATTCGTCTGGAGTGCTCCGGTTGAACGGCATCCTAAGCAAGATCGCCAAATGTAAAGAGGCGCTAGACGCAGTACACTAGCGGATTGAAATGGGGGAATTGTGCGAATACTCAGTGAGGGCATTCGCTGCAATCGATCCGCCGCTAAGGCGGTCAAGGAGGTAGATTGCATGCGCTTTTTCATAGACAGCGCCTTGGGAATGGTCAGGCGCCTGGTGTGCATTACACTTCTATTGGGTCCGGCTGCTTTTGCGCAAACGGGGTCTCCATCTGCCACCCCGGCTAGCCCCCAGGATTTGGATGCGGAGATTCGTTCTCTCACGGAATCTCTCGAACAAACGCGATCCGAGCTGGCCCAATCGCGGACGGAGATAAAGCAGCTGCGGACGGCACTCGAAGAAGTAATCAGCAAAGTCAACGGGCTTCGACCCTCCGCAGCGACCGAAGAGAAAGCTGTGGTGGCGGAATCCCCAAAGAATATGGCGAACCCGACACGCGGTGACGGTCAGGGACAGGCGAACATCTCCCAAGATGATTGGGATATCTTGAATGCGCGGATCGCAGAACAACGGCAGGTCAAGGTGGAAAGCGGGGCGAGGTATCGGCTGAACTTATCCGGACTCGTTTTGTTCAATGTTTCCGCGATAGGCGGCCATGTGAACAATCTCGACTTGCCCGATGTGGCCGTTCCACCTTCACCGGGCTCTTCTTCGGGCAGTTTGAGCGTATCCCTCAGACAATCGATTGTGGGTCTCACTGGTATCGGTCCAGAAGTTCTCGGTGCCAGGACCTCAGGCGACTTGCAACTGGACTTCTTCGGCGGCTTGCCCGGCGGTTATGAAGGGGCCAGCTCCGGTGTGGCCCGCTTGCGCTTGGCCCGGATGCGGATGGATTGGAAGAACACCTCCCTTGTAGCTGGCCTTGACTATCCGTTCTTTTCTCCAAATTCTCCGACGACCTACATGTCCGTTGCCGAGCCGGGAATGGCATCCGCTGGCAACTTGTGGAGCTGGACGCCCACCATCTGGATGGAGCAGCGATTCGATGGCGCTCTTTCACCGTTCAAGATCCAAGCAGGCCTTTTGGATGTGGCACCCGCTTCGAACTACACGCCCAATATAAATGTACGGACGCCCAACGCAACCGAGAGCTCGCGGCAGCCAACCTATGCGCTGCGACTGTCCGCAGGAACGAAATCTGAGGATCGGCCGGCGGTAATCGGAGTGGGTGCACTTTACTCTCCACAGCAATATTATGGTGGCTACAGCGTTGCGGGATGGGCTGGCACGGTCGATTGGAAGTTCCCTCTGCTCCAACGCACCGAGCTCAGCGGCGAGTTCTTTAAGGGAAGAGGTATTGACGGGCTCGGAGGTTTGGCGTTCAGCCCTTCGACTCCTCAGAATCCCATGTACTACACGATGTTTACCGCCCCGGAACTCGCAAATCTCGGCGCCATTGGCGGCTGGTCGCAACTAAAAATAAGGCTGGACGCACGCAATGAATTCAATGTGGCAGCCGGCACGGGAGATCGCAATTCCGGGCAATTGCGTCAGGATAGCTTGTTAAATGCATTCCTGCTTACTGTCCCAGCGCGTAACGAAATGCTGTTTACGAATTACATTTTCAAGCCACGTTCCGACCTGTTATTTTCAGCCGAATATCGTCGAGTGCGTACGTATGACGTCAAAGGTTTACCGAGCGTGGCGCAGCAGGTGGGCCTTGCGATTGGCTTTCTGTTCTGAAGTGCCATGAAAAAGTCTTCCATTACGATTGCGGTAATAGGTCTGGCGCTCTTACCGCCGGTGGCCTGTACGCAAGCTCCGAATGTCGCATCGACGATCGCGGCGACTCTTACGGGGGAGGTCACGCTCATCCCGTCTAACAGCGACCAGCGGGTGAAGGATGCCTCGCGTGTCGTCGTGTGGTTGTCATCGCCAGACCTCCCCCATCTAGCCCGCGCGGCCGCCGAGAAACAGCAGCACTTTCGAGTGGTGCAGCATAACAAGCGGTTTGAACCTAGTCTGCTCGTGGTGCCCATCGGAAGCACAGTGGATTTCCCTAATTTGGATCCTTGGTTTCACAACGTCTTCTCTCTTTATCAGGGAAAACGATTCGATCTTGGTCTATACCAGGCGGGAGCGCAGAAATCCATTCGCTTCGACCAGCCCGGTCCGTCCTACCTGTTCTGCAACATTCACCCTGAAATGACCGGCGTAATTCTTGCCGTCGGTTCGGAGTTCTTCGCCACGTCGGACAAAGCAGGACATTACTCCATTGCTGGCATTCCTCCCGGCAAGTATATGCTTCATGTGTGGTATGAATCTGCGACCGCCGAGACGCTGCAGGCGCTGGAACGCCTGGTTGTGGTAGACAGCGGCAACCCGCCCTTCACGGCTATCTCCATTCCCGTAACTAAGCCGATGCATTCAGAGCACAAGAACAAGTACGGAGAGAAATACGATCCAGATTCGGTGAAAACGGTGTATTGACTTGCTTGTAATTCCAAACAAATTTGTCCCGTAGACGGCGCAGACATCTCGTGGCAGCGCTACTTTGAAAAACTAAGGATCAGATCTATGGAAACTATTCTGGTGGTTGAAGACAGCCGTCCAATGCAGCGGACGCTGCAACGCCTCTTTGAAGCGGATTCCTTGAGCGTTACAATCGCCTCGGACGGCCCGGCTGGCCTCGAGAGCTTTCGTACGCAGCCGCCTAGCGCGGTCGTACTCGACCTGAAACTCCCAGGCATGTCCGGCAGGGAACTCTGCCGCGCTTTCAAATCAATGGCGGCTTCGGTGCCGATTGTGGTGTTGAGCGCGAACTCGGAAGTGGAAGATAAAGTGCTGCTGTTGGAGCTGGGCGCCGACGACTATGTCACCAAGCCTTTCAGCCCCAGAGAATTGCTGGCCAGAGTCCGCCGTGCGATGCGTCGTAGCACGGCGAAGACCATTCTGGTATCGAATGTAGTTCCCAAAACGGTGAGCCACCAGGTCCTCGAGTTTGGTGATGCTCACATCGATTTTACGAGCATGGAAGCGACCAGGGCCGGCAAACCGCTGTCACTGACGGCCCAGGAGTTCAAACTCCTGAAGTTCTTCGCCTCTTCGCCCGGGCGAGTTCTTTCGCGCGAAGAACTTCTCAATGAGGTCTGGGGATACCAGAACTACCCCTCCACACGCACCGTCGACAACCACATTCTCCGTCTTCGGCAAAGACTTGAGCCTGATCCCGCCAATCCGTGCTTCTTCCTGACTATTCACGGGGCTGGCTATAAGTTTGTGATTGGCAATCCCGCTGTCAACAAACCCTAGAGAATCTTCAGAACGCAAATGACTCATCTTCGTCTTCGTACACAGCTGTTCATCGCAACTCTGCTGATCATTTCGGGCTTGGCGGGCTCGCTACTCTTCATAATTCGCCGCACGGTTGGCGTTGAAACCGACCGGCAAGTACGGGACGGAACGGAAGCCTCCGTTCGGGCATTTGAAACTGTTCAGCGGCAGAGAGAATTTCAACTTTCCCGCACGGCAGCAATGCTTGCGGATCTCCCCACGCTGAAAGCCTTAATGACCACCGAAGACGCGCTGACCATCCAGGACGGCTCGGCGGCATTTTGGAAACTCGCTGGTAGCGATCTGTTTATTCTCGCCAGGCACGACGGTGAAGTAGAAGCGCTGCATCTGAGCAGGCCGGGTTGGTCTGCTGCGAATGCGAAACACGATCTACGCAGGTCCATAGAACAAGGAGAGGACGCATCGTGGTGGTATGACGATGGACGTCTATATTGGGTATTTGTGCGCCCAATTACCGCTGGATCCGGCAGCACTTCAGAACAGCTTGGATTGTTGGCAGTTGGCTACCAGATTGATTCCACCGTTGCCAAGCAACTTGCCGTGGTGGCAGGCTATCAAATTGCCCTCGCTACCGGCGACAACGTCATCGCTTCTACGCTGCCCCCGCGCGAGGACGCAGAGTTGCGCCGCATCATCGCTGCGGACGATTTCTCTTCCAACTTCAATCCTCGCGAAATCTCTCTTGGCGGAAGCGATTACGCATTCTCGTCCGTATGGCTGCATGGAGCGCTCCCTTCCCCGGTACGCTGCTTCGTATTGATGCCTCTGCTCCCCGTCGCCAGTTTCATTGCCCACCTGAATCACACCATCTATTTGGTGGGTATATCGGCGGTAATTCTCGGTGCGCTTCTCTTTAGTTTCGTCTCTCGTACGATCACCCGGCCTCTCGAAAATCTCGCAGCAGGTGTCCGCGCGCTTGCTGCCGGTGATTTCACGTACTCCATTGTTCCAAAAGGCAGCAGCGAAGTTGTCGATCTGAGCGAAGCATTTGCGAAGATGCGCGAGGAGCTTCTGAGTTCGCAAAACCAGCGTATCGAAGCCGAGCGTATCGCTGCTCTCGGCAGAGCAGCCGGTTCCATTTCTCACGACCTACGTCACTACCTTGCTACCGTCGTTGCCAATGCAGAGTTTCTGTACGAAGCCGAAGGCATGAAGCCGAACAGAAGCGAAATCTATCAGGAGATCATGACCGCCTCGAACCAGATGACAGACCTAATCGATTCGATGCGCGAATTGGCGCATCAAGGCAGCTCGCTATCGCGCGAGCCTGCCGGGCTGGATCAGATCCTTCGCCACGCGATTGACGCAGTTCGCGTCAGGCCGGAATTTCGTAGCTCGAAAATCACGCTTGCCTTGGATCAGGGAGCGCATGGCATGTTTGACGGCAAGAAACTGGAGCGCGCTTTCATTAATTTGCTCATAAACGGATGCGAAGCAACAGCTACTGGAGACAGCAAGGTCGCTATCGATGTCCGCGCGAAAGGGGAGCTTTTTGAGATTCGGATAACCGACAATGGCGCCGGCATCCCTGACGAAATCCGCAGCTCCCTGTTCGATCCTTTCGTCAGCTACGGCAAACCCAACGGTACGGGCCTCGGCCTGGCGATCGTGAGTAAAATTATCCACGATCACGGCGGATCCACATCGATCGAGAGCACCTCTAGAGCCGGGACGACCGTGTTGGTCATTCTTCCTCGCTCCCCGCGTCCGGTTACTTCGGGCGTGCCATCGACTATCGCGTGACCAGTTACCCTTTGGGGAGAACCCCGCGCCATGCATAGATGTCCTCGCTGTTGACCGCTACGCCCGCCAGTTTCAGATAGAAAAATAGCTGGTACTTGTGATTGATCAAGTGCTCTAGATTGCCCAGAAGCAGGCTCAGCAGCGTCTCGCCCTCAGGGACAAATACGGTGGGTATTCTGCGGGCCAAGTCCGCGTCCGTGCTTTGCTGGAACCCGCGGTGGATGTGATCTGCGTATATCTTCATCTGCTTTCTTGCCTCTTCCGGGAGACAAGCGTGATTTACTGGCAGCGACTGAAGAGACACAAAGCCGGAAAGCTCGGAAGGGTACGCAGCGTACAACGCGGCGCAAAAGCCCGCCACACAATCCAGGAGATGCCCCACAAGATGCCCCAGATCGCTTGCTGTCGGCTGCCCATTGGGCAGCTCCGGCCGCCAAGTGAGGTGCTCCACTGGGATCAACTCCACCAGATGATCCGTTCGCTCGATCGTTTCCGACACCTTGTTTTCCAGAGAGTTCACATTGTCTCGCCCTGACATGGCATTGCCCCTTCACTCACCTGGCACGCTGCTAGCCACTGGCTTACATCCCCAGAATGCCTTGGCCCACCTTTAAGCGGACCTGGATCCAGACGCTTCGCTTGCCCGGCGAGACAGAAAGGTTACATTCTAATGACATTCCCCGTATTGAATGGATTTCGATTTGGCCGTAGCGTAGCACCGGTGGCAAGCGTCCTGATCTGCGTGGTGTGATTCATCCATTGGAGAACTCCGCGGACCAAGAAGAGGCCCTGCCCGGATACTGCTTGTCGATCGCGGCTGTGGCCGTGATCATCGTCTGACTGAGGGGACACCTCGGCAGCTTGCTCAACGGAGTGGAATGGACCGGAATAGATCGAAACTCCTCAGACGCGGGTCGATTGATCCTCCTACAAGACGATTTCCAATGGGCGTGAAGCACAAACATGACCTCCATTTGACTTCTGCTTGACAACGCACTCCTTGACGTCCGCTAAGGTTTAATTCTCAGCACAGCTCGGGAATTTGCTGGTGAGCGCGCAATCCGCGTCGGCCGGTCCAGAGGTTGCACAGTGAAATTTCATCAATTGGCACAGTCTTCGGCCCATCCAAGGCCCATTTCGGCGCTTTACCTAGATGATTCGCTGGCGCGAATCCCGATTGTGGATTTGAAGGAAAGTCGGCGGCTTTCGCGGTTCCTCCCGCTCATCGTCCTGATTCCCACATCCCATGTTGTTAAGGACCATGGTGTCGCGCCCCAGATCGCGGCCAGCAAGTCCCTCTGGCAGAGCCCGGGGGCCGCGAGAATGCTCGGCCTGCGTGACAAAGCCGTGGAGCAATTCAAAACACAAACATGAAGAACGAGTTTGTGCTCGGAGACGCGAGAGTCAATTTCGCAACCAAGGAATTCGCCACAAAGGCCAGCCCGTGACGTACGTGGTGATGGAGTCCAGGACCTTGAAAAACACGATTCGGAATGAGAGGCGCGCGATTTCCAGCGATGAACTGCTAGACCAGGATTGGCGATATGAGAACTATCCGCGCATGCGTACGGTCGACAAACACATTTTAAGGTTGCGGCAAAAACTTGAACGAGAACCGCCACGGCCGGCACATTTTTGAACCGTCCACGGCGTTGGTTACAAGTTCTTGCCCTAGCACGCCACACGCCGACGACGGGAGGTCACGCTCGCGGATTTCATGGTTCGCCTTGGAGATGCTAATGCCAGAACACAATCGTACGGGGAATTTTGAGCGAGAGGCACTGCCGCATCTAGACGCGGCCTACAACCTAGCGCGCGGGCTCACGCGCAATGAACAGGATGCCGAGGACGTTGTCCAGGAAGCATACTTGCGCGCCTTCAGATTCTTTTCCGGCTTCCGAGGCGGCGATGCGCGCGCATGGCTCATGAGAATCGTCCGGAATACTTGCTATACCTGGTTGCATGTAAATCGGCCACTGCAAGTCGCCAAGGAATTTGAAGAGAACCTTTTCCGTCCTGATTCTTGCGCTCCCAATCCAGAAGAAGCCCTGCTCCAAAACGACAACGGCATTCTGCTGCGAAAGGCGCTGGAGAAACTCCCGCCGAATTTTCGGGAAGTGCTCATTCTTCGCGAACTCGAGGGGATGTCTTACAAAGAGATCTCAGATATCACCGGCATGCCCGCAGGCACGGTGATGTCGAGCCTATCGCGGGCGCGGGGCCGGCTTCGTCAAGCACTGGCAGGTCTCAAGAGCGCGGGTACGGCGTCAAGTTCACCGCGAATCGTACGTGCGAGTATATGAATGCATGCGCGTGGATCATCAGTGATAGACGAATTCTAACGTATGGCGGCCACTTGGCATATTCTCAGAAAGGGACAAGTCACGAACCCGCGTTCTTCGACATGGTGGTTGTTCTGAGCTTTCTTGTTGTGGCTACTGACGGCCCGTCTTTGTTAAGAGGCGGACAAAGCGGCACGCTTCAGCAAGAAGACTCCGCAGTTCGCCAAGGTTGTCTGCTGTTAAGCCTGGTTTCGAATTTGAACCCCTGCCAACCCAGCACGCCGGATTTGCTCCTTCGGTCGTTGCCTCTGTTACCGGCGGCACTACGACATCGCCATTGAAGGGGGCGTAGGAGCCGCTTCGATCTGCACCAATGACGGTTCCACTTTTACTTTTCCGCCGATCGGTTGGGCAAGGTCTACATTCCTACCCTTGGCATAGATTTCGTGACGAGGATGGCTTCCGTGCCACTCCGCTAGCGTAGCCGTGCGATTCATGTGCTCGATAACTTTCCGCCAACCGCCGCCGTTGTAAGAGCAAAAGCTAATTTCTCCTTGTTGGGTTGCCACTGGCGTACTCGAACTGGAGACGGCAGAAAAATCGTAATTGAAAGCATCTTGGAACCACAACCCGTTGACGGTCATCACTCTCCAACGGCCAGCATAAGAATATGCTTTCTGGGACCAATCATCGCTACTGCCAGCAACACGGTAGAAACAATCGTTGAGCAAACCCCTAAGCTGCGCGAGGCCGAAGCCCAAGGGAGCTTTCTTCTGATCGAAATTGCGGAGTACAGACAACCGGACGAGAGCTCTTGTAAAGGCCGGTCGTCTCCCACGATCCGTTATTTCCACGATGTCGCGCATGAATTGCTCTAAGTTGAAGAAGGACGGAATCGGAAGTGCCGCCTTTTGGACCGTATCTACCAGCAAGAGGCTGAACATCCCGTGATTTGGGTGTGTGTCCGGGAAAAGGCTTCCTAATTCTGCATGTGGAGTTAGGACGTCGCACAAATGAGCAAATATTCCATAGTCCGAGATCGGGAACCAATCGCGCATTGGCCGCCAGGTGGTCGAACCCTGTTCTTGCAGATCATAGGCGAGTTGCGAGAGGGGATAACGTTTCGCGTAGCGGTGGTCGCTGGATATGCGTTCATCTCTGCCCGTAAACATGACAGGCTGAAAAAGCACGCCGTGAATCTTGTCCGTGTTCTCAATTGCGAAACGGACGATGTCACCGAGCCCGTCGTTGTTGAGGCCGTTGACTACGGTAACTTGGAGCGTGGTTCGCATTCCGGCCAAAGCGATGTTTTCTAATGCTTGCCGCTTCACTTCCATGTAATTTCCTAGCCCGCGATGTTTGTTCTTTTCTTCCGAAACGCCGTCGCACTGAAGGTATACGGCATGTAATCCAGCCTCCCTCGCCTGAAGAACAAAGTCTCTGCTCTCGGCAAAACGCACACCGTTCGTCGCCGGGGGAGGCCCCTGCTTTTCGCGTGCCGGACGGCCTCAAGAAAAATCGGTGAAACAGTGGGCTCTCCTCCGGAAAACAGAACGTTGACCTCTCGCTGAGGCTTAAAAGAAACGGTCTTGTCGAAGATGGTTTTGATATCTTCCATATCCAATTCGTGGACGTACCCGGCGGCGTTCGCGTCCATGAAGCACGGCGAACACATCATGTTGCATCGGTTGGTCAGATCCACGATCAAAAATGATCCCCGGCCGGATCTGATGCTGTTGAGACCGTGATTGTGCAGTTCATGGTCGTGGGCGCATTCAAAATCTCGACCAAAAGCCAGGCGCTCCATCCTTCGGAAAAAATCCGGGTGATTGGACAGTACGTCTTCAAACGGGCCATGCCTGTCGCACATTTTGCGCATCAGGATGCGCCCGCTTTCCTCCAATATTTCCGAATCGACGATTCCCGGCTGTTCTCTAAAATCAGTGACCTCATGCTCGCCGCTCAGAACCGCATGTGCTGCTTCGCGGTTGCAATCGGGACACAGCGAAGACGTTTTCCTGGGCACACCCAGTTCCGTCGACCTTCTTTGGGCCATCTTGAGCAGCGGTCCAGGCGCCCACTTTGGTGTGGGCAAGACTCCCGCTCGTAATACGTTGTTAATTGGCTGAAGAAATTTCCAACCTACATTTGCGATGGCACAAAAGGCGTCAGCCTTGGACGTAAACATTGAGGTACCTCCCCGACGGTATGCTCACAGGGAAAAAGAAACGTGCTTTGGCGAAACAAATTGGACACGAAACCAATACGCGCATAGCTCGTCTCCTGTCAAGTAAAAATGTGGCTAGTGGCTAGCGAGAACCGTCCGCGACAATCTCCTTAACTCTGCGGCGACTGACAACGCGGAAGCCAGCCGGTCCAGCGCTTCTTCCACGTCAGTTTCCGCGAGGTCGCCCGGAAACACGAAGCGCCTCGTCGTTAATCCCGGGGCGATGGCAAATTCGTGGACGCTTTCGGGGTCGCCTCGGATGCCCGCGGCTCCGAATCCCTGATCCAACGAGCGTTGGCCTCCTTGCTCGCTGGATCGCGCCGACAACGCCCACTTAAGCGAGTCAGCGGTTGCTGCGCCTAGTCCTCTCAGAAACCTCCTGATGGAGCGCCGAGCAATGTAAACTGCTACGACTGATGGCCACAGATATTCCCAGGCCACGTATGAACTCGTCCTCGCGGACTGTACGGTTACCCGAGATGGCGTATGAGCGGTTGGAGGTCCTGCTCGGTGATCTGGGAGAAATGAGCAATGCTTATTCCCGAATCCACTTTTGTCCGGCAGTCTCCTGCATAGGCTGCTTTTCCGTCTGGCCATGAGGTCCGTCCTCCACCGGTCCGTCGGCGTTGTAAAGCGGTGCGAGACAGATCCCATGCCGTGCAGCAATTGCCTCCATCTCCTCGACCCGCTCTCGAGTGATGGACCCTCTTCCCTGAGAGAAGGGTTCGAAGCGCCCCTCCAGAGCAAGGGCCATGCCTTCGAGTAGACATCCATGGACCACATCGGGGAATGGATGGCGATTCAGAATTCCATGAAAATCCGGCGCGAACCTCAATCCGCCCGTGATCTGTCCGAGACCTCCGAAGAAGACCGTGGCGCCAAGCAACTCCGCCCTTGGAGACAGGTTCTTTGGGTAGCCCGCGTCGCAAACGAGCGCGCCGGGCGCAATCTGACCGAGCAGAAGCGAAGGGGACGCCAGACTCGCCGCGCAGATCACCAGGTCGGCCTCTGCGGAGAATCGCTGGAGAGAGGTCGCGATCTCCACCTGAACGCCCTGGGCTTGCAACTCCGCTGCGAGCCTGCGTAGTCGCTCCACGTTGCGTGCGCTGAGCAGCACGCGCTTCACCATTGGCGCCAAACAATGGGCGCACCCGGAACCCACATCTCCTGTTGCTCCAACGATGAGCAGCGTTGATCTCTGAAGGTTCCGACCCTCCAGCGCGCACAGTTTCTTGATGCCTTGAACGATGAAAGCGACTGTCAAGGTATTGCCGGTCGTGAAGGCCGTATCGTGTCTTTCCGGAAGCTGATCGAAGTTGCCTTCGATCAGAATGGAGCTGAATCCGCCCAGACTCACGATCTTCGCTCCAGTATTGATCGCACAGGCCGCCGCCCCGCGTACCCGGGCGATGTTCTCATGCACGTAGGCGGCTTCCAGACGGTCGGGAGGAATGAAAGAGTCGATGTACAGGCCGCGCGCCTTCGCACCGACGATCGACCCGACGTTGAGATGGCAGACTGCTCTGGGCGGAATCCATGGCAGGAGGTCCTTGATTTCGTCGTCCGGCAGAGGCGTACGCTCCGGTCCGCGCAGCACAGCAAGTACGTCCGCAGCCGCTCGCCAACTCTCCTGATGGCCGATCAGAGCGAAATCGACCTCGCTCGCCGGCCCTCGCCTAGCTACACAGGCAACTGAGTCACCCATGAAAGTGTGACCTCCCCGGGTATGCCCAGCATGTCTAGCGTCCTCAGATACTGTCTTAGCGACGCTCCGCGAAGCTCGGCTGCCGACAAGCTGACGTCGAACAGCCGTGGCTTCACACAGCTGGCGTGGCACACTTCGCAATGTCCATCCTTGCATTCCTTTGCCAGCATCTGCGCGAGAGTGGTCATCACCTCCAGATGCAGCCGGTAGACCTTATCGTCGAAGCGCTGCGCGGCCAGGGCTCGCTCCGCCCTCAGAATCGACATTGCGTGGTCGACGTGATCTTCTTCCTCTGCTGCAATGCGGGCAAAGGTCTTGCCTAGACTCCCCGGTGCCACCTTCCCGACGCGCGAATAACTTGCGACGGCGAAAGATTCCAGCATGATCTCCTGGACGATCAAGCAGCCAATAAAGTCACGCTCTGCGATGCAGCGCAGGAATGCGTCGCGAAGCCGCTTCCAATGCTTGGCGTCGACATTACTGGGGACGTCCACTCCAATCTTGATGCCCTCGGCAGCAAAGGCAGCAGCATGCCCGCGTTCACCTTGCGCATGCTCCAAGGCATCGGCTACTTCTGCGGGATCGTCACATATCTCCGATAAGGAGGCGTAGTTCATCGCGGCGAGTAGTTCGCCGGTCATCGCCTGTGCCAGGATGTCCTGCCAAATCGGAGCGCTGGTTGAGAGAGAAGTACATTCCATCGGTGAGGCCTTAACATCAATGAGTGGTTCCATGTTTCCTCCTGAATATTGCATTAGACATTTACAGCTGTGCTCCTACTCGTTTCTTCTTGTGCAAAGCATTGAATAAGGGTTGCATGCCAATCAGATCGGCTCACGATAGCGGCGTAGCCGCACCGCTGCTGCGAGGAATATCGCGGCAACTCCCAGCCCGATCCAGAGACCCGGCGTGGCCAGGAATTTCCCGGGAGTGAGCTGTGTCAGCGGAATGAAATGCGGATCGACTGGAACGCCGTCCTGGCCCTTGAAGGCAAAAGCGTCCGCAGCGAATCCAGACAATCGGTCGTGCAGCAGGGAGCCGAAATATGAAGTGTGGAACGCAGTCTTCTCGAAGACGCCGATCGCGAGCGGAGGCAACACGGCCCATAGAAACGTCGCGCGCCGCGCCCAGCCTGAGACCAGCAGCAGCCATACGTAGAGTGGCGCGTGCCAGAGCGCGAGCACGGCCAGACCGTAGAGGAGCACGAATTGCATCTGGAACAACGGCAAGTTTGTCCACAGCGTCCGGGCACCAGCGTCGCTTATCAAGAGGACTACGGTGCTCAGCAGCAGCATAATTAGCTGCAGGATGACGATGATCGCGAAGACGAGCAGTGGCAGAACCACGAGCGGAATACTCGCTTTCGAGAGCACGGTCGTAAGATCGGAAACTGGCAGCGATTTCCAGAACAGGATGCTGCGATCGCGACGCTCGCCGTGCAGGGCGTCGAGCGAGTAGAACATCCCGACGACGAAAGCGGTCAGGATGAGCAGCCATGCGGCGTGGCTATACGGCATGGCGAGCATGATGCGCTGATGCGCGGGGTCAAGCGCCGTCAGTTCACGCATGCTGCGCGGCAGACCAATTAGGCTGATCGAGAAGCCGAGCAGCCCGACGACGGCGACCGCCAGCGGCGCTACATAGATGGAACGGTTCTCCCAGAGTTCGCGGCGGATCGACCAATACAGGGGTCGAGTCGTGGATAGGACGGCAAGGGCGATTCGCTGCGAATCGAGAGACTCGGGCACGGCGTTTGATGGAGTCGTCATCGAGGCCATCCTTGAGCCGCGCCGCTTTGATTGCTCAGCACGGCGACAAACAAGTCGGCTATGCTGGGCGTGCGCACGTCGCCAAGCGCGGCCAGTTGGTGACGATCGACACGATCGAACAGCAGGATGCTGCGCCCGAGCACTTGGCGCTCCTGAATCGGCTTGAGCGCCCGGGCTGCGGCGACCTGCTCGGGATGCACCATCACTTCCAGATAGCGCGACTCGAATTCTTCCATGCTGCAGTTGAGTGCGATTCGACCGCGGTTGATGAACATGAGATCGGTGAGGACGTCCTGGATCTCTTCCACTTGATGGGTGGTCACCACAATAGTGCGGCTGCCATCGAAGTAGTCGTTCAGCAGCGAATCGTAGAACTGCTTGCGATAGAGAATGTCGAGGCCAAGCGTCGGCTCGTCCAGCACCAGCAATTTCGCGTCAATGGCCATGACCAGAGCGAGGTGCAGTTGGGCCACCATGCCCTTCGACAATTCCCTGACCTTGCTGGTGCGCCGGATGGTGGTCTTCCCAAGAAAACTCTCCGCCTTGGCGCGATCGAATCGTGGATGCACGCCGACGAGGTAGTCGAGCGCCTGCGAAACCCCCACCCAGCGCGGCAGCACGGCGACATCGGCAACGAAGGAGACGTCGCGCATGAGCTGATCGCGCTCGGTCCAGGGGTCACGTCCGAGGACCTTCAGTTCTCCCTGATAGGGGGTGAGGCCGATAATCGCGTTGAGTGCGGTGGTCTTTCCGGCGCCGTTGGGCCCGACGAGTCCGAGGATACGGCCCTCTTCAACGCGCAAATCGACGCCGTCCAGCGCGATGGTTGTGCCGAAGACCTTGCGGAGTCCACGTGCTTCGATGACGGTCATGGCTTCGGCTCCTCCTCTGCATCATTCGACGATGGGCGGGTTGCGGCAGCATCCAGCAGTTCTTGCGGCGTCAGCCCGAGCCGCTGAATGGTCGCGTAAACCCTGGGCCATTGTTCCGCGAGAAACTTCTGGCGTTCGCCCTGCAGCAGCAGATAACGCGCGCCCGTGTTGATGAACATGCCGCGACCTCGCTTACTCTCGACAAGCTGCTCGTCGACCAGTTCTTGATAACCCTTCAAAACCGTGAGTGGATTGACCCGATATTCGGCCGCGACATTGCGCACCGACGGCAGTGGATCGCCTTCTTGGAGCGCGCCATCGAGTATCATGGCGACGACACGATCGCGTATCTGACGGTAAATCGGCTGACTGTCGTTCCACTCACGATCCATCATGTGTTCCAGAAAGCCCTCACGAGAGAGGTGCGAGCGATCGCTCGGATCGACCACTGCGCATCGTCATTTTGACGCTGCGCCACCCGCGTTCCTTATACGCGCCTGAAAACCGGACGCGA
>Ga0206989_1042_pt1 | contig 24687 bp, 18 predicted proteins | sample Alteio_BWMinCont_10_FD_153276 | JGI IMG/M metagenome (GOLD analysis project Ga0206989, IMG submission 153276) | Enriched cells from forest soil in Barre Woods Harvard Forest LTER site, Petersham, Massachusetts, United States -... | ecosystem: Environmental > Terrestrial > Soil > Temperate forest >...
AACCGCATAGCATATCAAGATGATCGTGGCATGGCCGCGAAAGTTGTTTTTGGAATTTTATCTGCACCACTCGTCATTCTCGCTGCGTTCATGACAAATGCATTTGATTTGATGTGCATGAGTGTGAAGCACATTGCATTGTCTTTCTGGCGCAATATACGTTCTAGTTATAATTTGTTGGGCAACGATGGTATATTCGGTAACCGCATAGCATACCAAGATGATCGTGGAATCGCCGCGAAAATTGTTTTTGGAATTTTATCTGCACCATTCGTCATGCTCGCTGCGTTCATGACAAATGCATTTGATTTTATGTGTATGGGTGTGAAGCACACGGCATTGTCTTTCTGGCGGAATATACGGTCTAGTTATAATTTATTAGGTGGATATGGTGTTTTGAATGGACGCCGACCTTATGAAGATGATCGTGGTCTAGTCGCGAAACTCACTTTTGGCGTTTTGTCTGTTCCATTCGTACTGCCTATTGTCCTTATCACGAATCTATTTGATGCAATCTGCACGCTCAATTATCATGCCGGTAGATCTTTCTGGTCAAATTTACGCATAAGCTACAATGTGCTAGGTGAATATGGCATTTTAGGCGTACGCAACGCTTTCAAAGATGATCGTCATTTAGCGGCTAAAATGGGCTTTGGAATTTTATCGTTACCTCTTTTATTGCCTGTTGTCATCTTAACTAACACGATTGATATCATTGGCAGCATAATAAAACACACGGGTTTATCTTTCTGGCGAAATTTACGTGTTAGTTATAATTTGTTAGGGAAAGAAGGAATTTTAGGTGAACGTCGAGTTTTTGATGATGGAAGAAGACTCCCTGCAAAAATTCTTTTTGGCGCTTTATCTGCACCATTTCTATTACCTTTTGTGCTCATGACCAATGCATTTGATTGTATTTGCACGAGCGTGAAGCACACAGCTTTGTCTTTTTGGCGAAATTTGCGTGTTAGTTATAATTTGTTAGGCACGCATGGTATGCAAGGAGAACGTGAAGTTTATCAAGATGATCGTCATATAGCAGTGAAGATTGGTTTTGGAATTTTATCTATGCCACTGGTGATTCCTATGGCTTTCGTGACTAACGCATTTGATTTTATTTGCACGGGCGTGAAGCACACAGCTTTATCTTTTTGGCGAAATTTATGCGTTAGTTATAATTTGTTAGGCAAGTATGGTGTGCTTGGAGAACGTTCAGCTTATCAAGATGATCGCCACATGGTTGCGAAAATAAGTTTTGGGATTTTATCTGTGCCACTGGTGATTCCAGTTGCTTTAGTGACTAACGCATTTGATTTTATATGCACGGGTGTGAAGCATACGGCTTTATCTTTTTGGCGAAATTTGCGTGTTAGTTATAATTTATTAGGCAAGCATGGTGTGTTTGGAGAACGTTCAGCTTATCAAGATGAGCGTGGAATGGTCGCGAAAATTGTTTTTGGAATTTTATCTGTGCCACTGGTGATTCCGGCCGCTTTCGCGACTAACGCATTTGATTTTATATGCACGGGTGTGAAGCATACGGCTTTATCTTTTTGGCGAAATTTGCGTGTTAGTTATAATTTGTTAGGCAAGTATGGTGTGTTTGGAGAACGTTCAGCTTATCAAGATGATCGTGGAATGGTCGCGAAAATTGTTTTTGGAATTTTATCTGTGCCACTGGTGATTCCGGCTGCTTTCGTGACTAACGCGTTTGATTTTATTTGCACGGGCGTGAAGCATACAGCTTTATCTTTTTGGCGAAATTGGCGTGTTAGTTATAATTTGTTAGGCACTTATGGTGTGCAAGGAGAACGTGAAGCTTATCAAGATGATCGTCATATGGCAGTAAAAATAGGCTTTGGAATTTTATCAGCACCATTAGTCGCATCGTTTGCTTTATTCACTAATGTGACTGATCTCATTGGAACATTTTTCAAAAACTGTGGGCTTTCTATTTGGCATAACATACGTTCTTCTTTTAATTTATTAGGAGAGCATGGAATCATGGGGCCACGATTGCCTTATGCAGACAATCGTAACCTGGTAGCAAAAGTATTTTATGGCGTGTTGACTGTGCCTCTGGTGGTAGCTGTTGCTTTTATTACAAATGCAGTCAATTTGGTAGGCGCTTATTTTAAAAATTGGGAAAAAACCATCAAAGCCCCAGCCATTTTAATGACCGGTTTGGCGGTGGGTGTGACTTTGGCATTGCCCGCATTTGTAATCAGAAAAACACTGAAGGGTATTTACAATTGTACGTTACGTCCTATTGCCGATTGCTTTAATAACAAATCATTTAATGGCGGACGGTTGTTGAAGGGGATAGTGAATACTGCCACGTTAGGCGGTTATTCAATGGTAAAAAAAGTTTTTAAAGTCGCTACGGGGTACCGAGATCGTTTTGGTTTTGGTTCTAAAACACTGCCTGGTGAGGATGCAGCTGAAGGGTTTTTACCACCTAATTATTTCAATGGGGTACAAGCCATATTCCGACAAGCCATTGAGTTCGCAACCAAAGGATCTTTCCCCGGCGTTGCTGATGGGCAAGGAATTTTTAGACCATTCATGCGTGTGTTCTATGGGATGCGTTGTAAAGTTGAAAAAGTAGTTAAAGCTTTTCATGATGCGTATCTTCAATATGCTGCTGGATTGGGCACGCAAGAAAAAACAAATGTTGCTTACAGTATGCATTCATTCTTTGGCTCAACTCAGTTTAATGCTATAAAACAAACGTTGGCAGCGAATTTGCGTCAAGGTGAAGAAAAACTGTTGGATAAAGTGGAAGAATATCTTTGTTCACGAGCACCAGGCCTTGAAATGACAAGATGAAACATGACCCTGGCGGATTTTACCTATCTAAATAAAACAGCTATTATTTTAAATAATTAAAGCTAAAAGGAATTAGCATGAATATTAAAATACAGGCATTTCTCATTTCCTTGTTGCTGCTCTTGTATGTTTGTCCATTATTTTCTGTCGGTTTAGTCCAATCAAAAAATCAATTACCGGCACAATTTCAATATCCATCCGTTAATGGAAAAATTTCTTCAACCAATTGTTCTAATCATAGTGCAAATGCATTCTGTTTAATCACAGGTTTTGAAGTGCTAAAAGATAAGAATAAAGAAAAACCTCACCCTTTTGTTATGCAGAGCGTAGATGGTGGGCATGCCTGGAAAAAACTGTTGGTTTCTGATCTTCCTCCTGGTATTGAATGGAGTTCAATTAGTTGTACCTTAGATAAGAATCTTTGTATGGCTCCTGGCTATGATCCTAATGGAACTCCTTGGATGGTTATCGCACAAAGTACGGATCAATTACAATCTTGGCAATTGAGATATATCGATCTACCTTCTTTCGCTGACCCTAACAATCGTAATTTTCGTTTGCAGACATCTTGTTGTTCTGGAAAAAATGCTAACTCTCTTTGCTTTGCCGGTGGTGGGAGCATTGAGACTTTTGGGAGGTATGTTTTAGGTGCTATTTTGGTTCAATCCAGAGACCAAGGAAAAAGTTGGGAAAATGTCAACAGTTTTACTGGTGGAGCATGGGATTGGAGTGAATGCTCAATGGGTAGTGAAATAGAGCAGTACATAGTTAAGGGTCGTGTTGAGGGCGAAATATGGGATCCAAATACGGGAGGTCCTGAAACAATGACTGAAGAAACAGATGATTCTGGCCTAGTATGGAATTAGTTGTATTTCTATTGCGCTAGTGGCGTTTACAAACGATCCCCTCGTTCATTTCATTCTTTAAAGGTAGAATTTAAATTAACTTATCCGACACGGATTAAATGTCTTCGAAAAAGATTTACATTCAATAATTTCACGGAAATGTTGCTGCGTAAATCCCAGCTTTCGATTATCTTCATAACAACCTATTAGATCTCGCATCGGACCATCCACATCATCATGTATAACCTCAAGTAAGGCTTTTCCCATCGGTTCGAAACGATTCCCAAATATTTTTTTTGCATATTCATTGGGAAATGTCGAATCGACTCTTAAGTTGACTCTCATTTTTAATTTTTTCCCATTGGATTCCTGAATTAAAACGGACAAAGCAAATATTTTTTCTGGCAAACTATTTTTTTCATCTAAAAAAATATCTTTAAAACATTCAGCTCGTCGAAAGCCTTTAGAATACCGTATGGTAGGATTAGTTAATGAGTAAGCTCCATAATCTACCGGCAAATCAGGTTTTATCGCATCTTCACATAAATAGTGATTAATTCCATCAAGCGCATCATTAATATAACGCTGTAATCGTTCTTTCGCTTTATTAACAAATAAAATGTAGTCTTGCTGTCGCTTGATCACAGTCTGCAGTGTAAAAAAATGAAATTTAGAACTTGATGCATACGAATGTGCTTCTTGATAAGTCAAATATTCAGAAATTTTTTTCGTGGTATCTTGATCAAGCATAGCATGTTTCCTCTTAAATTCGTTTTGAAAATAGAAACATACAAGGAATTTCAGTATGAATATAATATATTGATATTATGATATTAATAAGAAATATTGATGGGGTTTGTATCAGGAAAATGGGAAGTAAGAGAAAGAATATGCAATTACAGCAAATAATGCATATTTTGATGGTTGAATCACTGGTTGGGTTTTTTCGTTGGAATTACTTGCTGAGATTGACTAGATTCAAGGGGTTCCACTTTGTTTGTTGGTTTGAATAGGGTTGCATTAGAACAAGATGGATCGTTACTGGATTTAAGCGGTTTGGATTGAAATTTATTTAAAATCTTTTTAGTTTCTGTACCTGGAAGATTTAAGAAACTATTACATAATAATGTAATTAATACCTTTTTATCACTTCTAACCATACTCCATTTCTCTTCATGCAGAAACCCAGTCGTTTTATATTGATCCATTTTTGCGGCTAAAATATCTCTAGTCAATTGCCCACTTACCATTAGTAATGCAATCTCAATGAAGAATGTTTTTTTCGCAAGATCAGACCCTGAAAGCTCTTTCTTGTCTATGTAGGCGATAAGTTTCTTTGTAAGGTCATCGTTTTTGTTCAATAGTGGTTTTGCAATATTCTCCCAGAGTGAATTAACCACTATTGAAGATTCAGTTGTTAAGGTGGTTGACATGAGTAATCTATTAATCACTTCCAAATGACTATCTTTCATTTCTTTGATAGGAAGCTGTGACATGAAAGTTAATGCTGTTGTGAAAGATGCACCACGTTTTAATAAGGCATCAACTAGATCTACATGACCTTTTTTTATTGCTATATGCAAAGGGGTTAATCCATTTTTTAGAGGGTTATTGATTTCTACCTCTTTTTTTTCTAATAATGCACTAACTGCCTCTACATTACCTTTTTCTAGTGCCATGAATAAAGCAGTTGCTGTATCTTTCTCATAGACGATTGGTTTATCTTCAGCATCTCGAAGTTCCTCTCTTTGTCTCGCTTTAATTCTGTATGCTTCATATGCTTCGACTTTGGTTAATTCAACTTTATCAACAGATAAAACATTACAAGAATAAAGTGACACTGCTAAGTTTGGATCAATCGTAATATCTGAATTTTGAATTAATTGAATTTTGTAATGGCTATCGATATGAATTGCATATGGGCTCGGAGAATGCTTTCTTTGAAAATGGCTTGAATCAGACAATATAAAATGTATTAATGGTGGAGCTTCATGTGACTGTGCGAGTTGTTTTACCATGATTCCAACCCCATGTTCCGAACAAATTTCTACCCCAACTATTTCGTCGATTTTACAGGAGTTACTGCCACCTTGTGCTCCTCTCCTAAAAATGACTGAATCCTTACCCTTTGGCTTATAAGCTTCGGTTTCATGATAAGGTTCAATTTTATCGTGTGTTTTGATTTGCTTTCCATCTGAAACTGAAAATGAAACAAGATATGCTGTATTTCTTAAGATACTAAAATCTTCTGACATAATTTCAGAGAATTTTTTTTTGGAATGGGTATAATTTTCAACTGAATATTCAGAAATATTCTCAAGCCTTCCTTTTAATTTTTCGATTTTTCGTTTATTTTTTTGAGCTTCTTCAGTTTGTCCTTTAGTTTCTATTTGTTCTTTAGTTTCAGTGTGCGTTTCAAGTAGAGGTAGAGTTTGTTCTTTCGGGGGATGAATATCTCGATCGGTTATTACACCACCAATAATTCTAATTTTTTTATTGTAAGCTTTGGATAATTCCTCGGTTAACTCGCGCATCACCTCTAGCATTTTATTTTTTTGCTCAATGCTTAAATAAATATCTTCTTTGTAATAAATATCCTTTTCATCTTCAGATCCTTCATATAATCCATTTGTCAGACCACCTTCACGCCATGCGAATATCCATTCGCTTGCTTGATTTCCAGTATTTAGTTCTTTTTCATTAAGATCCGCACAGCTTGCTCTGATTTTATTTGCAAGAATTTCTAATTGTTCTTCAAAAGATTTTGATGCGAATGATAAAAAGTATTTCGGATCTCGATACGAAATATCTAAAGCCACAACGGTTGGACCAGGCATTAGTACACCTCCGCTCTCTTGATCGAATGGGCCATAACTAATATTATAGCATGTGCTATAAAATTCATTTTCATATGTTGTTTCTAGATGAAGGTGGATACTAATATGTTGATTAAAATAGCTACCTTTTTCATTTTTGCTCCTTGAAAAATGTGTTAATTAAATTATACGCCGCTTAATATCTATAACGTGTCATGACATCGAAGATTTAGCTCTTAATTCACATTTAAACAGAAGAGTGTTTACGCATTTCTTGTTCTTCGGGAATCATTGCTTGCATTTCCTGCATCAGTTGAATGCTGAAACGGTGTCAAGTATCATCATAAAACAACTTTGTTTTTCTTAACCTGGTTTTTAAATAAAAAAGTTGTTTTATGATGATACTTGACACCGTTTCTTATTAAAAAAATCTTGATAAGTTGGTGTGAAATTTTTTTTAGGAGGAGGAGTTCGCTTGTATACTGCCTCTGCAAATTGCACACTCTGCAATAACGCTGATGCATTGCAGCTTACTCCAAAATATTGTAAATGTATCTCCAATCCATTTTCACCTAATTGATTTCTCCATGCAATAATCGCACTGTCTGTGCTGTACTGAGACAACTGATTTATTTTTTGTAAGTAAAATAATTTTTTTAATTCGGATTTTTTTTTAGAATAAAAACCTTGACGCATTCCTTTTTTTTCAACAATTTTATTATATTGTTGGATTAACTTAATTTACCCCTCAAGCTCTTTTGATTGCGCTTTTACAGAAGGCTCAGAATTTGGAATTTTTAATACAGGGTCTTGACGCACTCGCACCTTTGCACCCTCCAATCAGCTAACTTTTTCTCACATACTAAAAAAGTATAACACAAATGTTGGATAGTGCTTGGCGGTAACACATTGAAAAAAAAGAATATTTTATTAGATCTAGACTGAGAAAAGCTTGGCTAAAACTATTAAGATAATTCATCGTATGATTTTTCAGGAGTAATTTAGATAAACAAACGTTAAATGAATACTTGACCCCTATCCTGCTAATCGTATTGTCTATTGATTTACAATGGCATCAAAAAGCCATGGAAATTTTTTCTGTATTTACATGGTCTTGTTATTCAGGCCCTTCATGCTCATTAAACATTGTATAATTAATTATAAATTTAATGAATTGAGGGGTTTTGATATGCAGACTCATCCTGCTCTTGAGGCTAAAGAATTTAAAGAACAAGCAGTTGTTCGGATTTTTGATATTGATGAAACATTCATATTATCGAAACGAGAAAATGGAGATCCTGTTTTCTATTTCAATGAGCCGTTGATACAAGCATTAAAAGAAAGCGGAACGGAAGAAATTTATTTGTTATCGTCTCTGGATTTAAGAGAACCTGATCCTAACGATATTTATCGACTAGAACTGATTAAACATTTAGAAGCAGAACCTAATGGAATAAAAGTTCTGGGATTATTAACCAATTGGGACTTGGTTCCTGCTAAAAAATTGTTGGAAGAAAAAGATATCGCAACACTTCCTGAGTCAATAACAGACACAACATGCATTCCTGGAATTTATTATGAGAAGGTGATTAAACCGGTTGAGCAAATGGCTCTGAGTAATCGTACTGCTAAAGATAAAGAAAAAATTGATATCCCCAATCATCCTCAATATAAAGATGCAAGAAAACGACAAGATCTCGACCCTGAAATGGGTGCTGCCATGCTTGCTGCAAAGAAAAAGGGAGACCTAAAAGAATCACTCGCCCAGTTATTATTTTCTCAGATAAGAAATAAGTGCAAGTCAAATAATACACCCATGCCGCGCTTTGAATACTTTGATGATAGAGATTCTTACCTAAAACAACTTGAAAAAGCGGCGAAAGCGGCGAGCGAGGATAAAGAAAGCGCCGTAGAGATGAGAACGTTTCATGTCAATCCAGCTAAGCCCAGAGACAACAAAGATATGAGCAAGGAAGATTACCTGCTGTTCATAGATCCGTATGCTCTTTATAAAAAAATGGCTACCGAAAATACGCCTGAGAAGGGCCCTGTTTTTGATTTCATGCTTTCAATGCATGAAAAAAGTCCTGCTATTTCATTATCTTTAGGTAAAAAAAGTCTCTTTCATCATGAAACTGTCAACTCGGATTTGGAAGAACAGTTAAAGAAAGTTCTGGACTGTTATGAAATGATTCAAAAGGATCTGCAACGACCTCGTGAAAAGCAGGATCCTATTGGTGCTTGCAATGCATTAATAGCAGAAATTGATAAACGAATAAAAGAATTAGAAAAATTACTTAAACATCTCTCTGGCTTCAGCAAAATAACTCCCAGCGACAAAAAAAATAGAGAATTTTGTGAGGGAGCAATAAGATTATTATCCTCACAACGCGTTAAAGTTGTGGAGATTGGCATGGCGCTTGAGGATAAATACAACCCTGGAGCAAGGCAAGCGAGAGAGGCATCCAAAAACCCGAGACTGTAAATAAAATTGTGTAACTGCTTATTCTAAAATACCATTATCGCCCAGCGATAATAATAAAAAAGAGGAATAAGCATGGAAACAAAATTTGATATTGATCCTAACTTAATCAATGAACTTAGCAAACACATTAAATCCGAACAAGATCTGGCTGCGCTGAGCAAACATTTGCTAAAGCTTACTGTTGAGCGGGCCATGAATGTTGAAATGGACGAGCACCTTGGCTATGAAAAACACTCCATTGCCGGTAAAAACAGTGGTAACAGCCGTAACGGCACTTCATCCAAAGTGATAAAGGGCGATTTTGGCGAAGTTGAAATTAGCACGCCTCGTGACAGAAAAAGCACCTTTGAACCTCAAATTATTCGGAAAAATCAAACTAGAATTACAGAATTTGATCAGCAAATTTTGACACTTTATGCTAAAGGCATGACAACACGCGATATCGCTGAAACATTTAAAGAAATGTATGGCGCAGAGGTTTCTCATACTCTAATTTCAAAGGTTACTGAGGCTGTCATGGAAGAGGTTATAGCCTGGCAAGCTCGTCCGCTTGATGAGATATATCCGATTCTTTATCTCGATTGTATAGTCATTAAATGCCATCAGGATAAACGCGTCATCAACAAGGCAGTTTATGTTGCCCTCGGTGTTAATTGCGAAGGAAGAAAGGAATTAATGGGGCTATGGATTTCTGAAAATGAGGGATCTAAATTTTGGTTGTCTGTTTTAACTGAGCTTAATAATCGGGGTGTTAAGGATATTTTTATTGCTTGTGTTGACGGATTAACAGGTTTTCCCGAAGCAATTAACACTGTATTCCCAAAAACAAAAATACAACTTTGCATAGTACATCTGGTGCGTAATTCTTTACGTTATGTGCCACATAAAGATATGAAAGCTGTTGCAGGGGATCTAAAGTCCATCTATCGTGCAGTGACCTTTGATCAGGCTGAAGAAGCTTTACTTTTATTTGGTGAAAAATGGGATTCAAAATATCCTGCTATTAGCCGATCTTGGAATAAGCATTGGCAAAACATCAGTACCTTATTTTTATATCCTGAAGAAATTCGTAAAATTATTTATACTACAAATGCAATAGAGTCTTTAAATAGCGTGATTAGAAAAGCGATTAATAATCGCAAAATTTTTCCTAGTGATCAATCCGCATTGAAGGTAATATATTTAGCGATTCAAAATGCATCGAAAAAATGGACTATGTCTTTACATGATTGGAGATCTGCGATGAACAGATTTGCAATTGAATTCGAAGACAGAATGCCAGTGTAAGAAAAGTGGCAGTTACACAAAATAATTTACAGTCTCAAAAACCCATCTCCCCCTCCTTCTCCTCGTTCTTCTCATTAAAAACGGTGTCAAGTATCATCATAAAACAACTTTGTTTTTCTTAACCTGGTGTTTAAATAAAAAAGTTGTTTTATGATGATACTTGACACCGTTTCTTTATAAGCACCATTCTTCCTGTTTATAAGCACTTTCCCAAAAAAGCCACTCCAATTCAGTGGATCGTACAAATGCTGAAATCATTTTTCTCTTCGTCTCTTCAGATGCAGCCTGACTTAATTTATTTGTCACATCAATAGCTAATTGGACTGATGAGTCAAATTCTTTTCCCGCATATAACTCGATCCAATTTTCATAAGGATTATTTGAATATTTAGTTTTAGACATATATTTCCCCACTTCGCGATATACCCAAAAACAGGGAAGCAAACTGGCAACGGCTTCTTCAACCGACGCGGTACTCGCCATTCGAAGAAGATAATTGGTATACATAAAACAGGCAGGGCTTTGTTTTATGTTGGTTGTTAAAGATGAATGATTTTCTTTTAAATAATCCAAATGAAGACTTTGCTCTGCTTGAATGGCACCCAAAGCGAATTGCATGAATTGATGCGCTTGCTCATTACAAGTCAAACGCGCAGCTGTTAAAGAAAGTGCTTTAGCAAAATCCGCCAAATACAAAGCATCTTGTTGCAAATAATGTATGAATTTTCCTTTTGGCAATATACCCTGAGATAATTCTTGATTAAACGATTGATTAAAAATTTTAGAAATTATTATTTCGACAGATTCACACATTTTTTCAAAAAACATTTTAATTCTCCAAAAAATAAAAATGATCAACAGGTCCATATCCTTGACCAATTTGCAATGCTTTCCCAGACTCTATGGCTTTCGTTAAATATTTTTTTGCATAATCGACAGCATCTTTTATGGAATAATCTTTTGCGAGATAGGAAGAAATCGCAGAAGATAAGCTGCAACCGGTTCCATGGGTATTTCGAGAATGGATTCTTTCAGCATGAAACCAGTGACATTGTTTATCTGCATAGAGATATAAAACATCCGATGATAAATGCCCATGCAAATGACCGCCTTTGATTAACACATTGATCTTGAATTGATTTCCCATCCGTATGGCAGCTGATTCTTGTTCAGAGGAATTATTAATTTTTACATTCAGCAATAATTCAGCTTCCATTAAATTAGGTGTAATCAATGTGACTTCAGGAAAAATAATGTCTATCAAAAGAGGAATGGCATCTGGATCAATCAATTGACAACCATTTTTCGATACCATCACTGGATCAAATACAACGTGGCGCGGTTTAAATTTTTTTAACGCAGATGAAACAGCTAAAATAATATTGGCTTGATGTAACATCCCAATTTTGACAGCTTTAATATTTAAATCGCTCAATACACTTTCCAATTGTTGTTGCACAAAATGAGATGAAATTTCCTGAATTGCTTGAACCCCCAATGTATTTTGCGCGGTTAATGCAGTGATAACAGAAGCAGCATAACAACCTGTTGCAGAAATAGTTTTTACATCAGCTTGAATCCCGGCTCCGCCCGATGAATCAGAACCTGCGATGGTAAGTACGCAATGTTTAATTTTTTTCATATAATTCATCAAGAAATTTAATTTTGAATGAAGCGGGGCCTTGTGATGTTTTTGCTGCGCTTTCACCACACATGCCATAAAACAGGGTTGCCAAGACACTCGCTTCAAACCTGTTTTTTTCTACCGCATGAAAGGCGGCAATGACAGCGGTCAGTAGGCAACCGGTTCCTGTAATTTTTGGCATGAGGGGCGAGCCGTATGTCGATTGCTGAATATTATTCGCATCGACAATAATGTCTGTTTTTCCACTGATAACAATTGCAACCTCATGAAGAACAGAAAAATCTTGCGCGTTTTTGATAGCGGAATCACTTTGCACAGTGCTTTCTACGCCTTTTGTTTTTATGGATGCACCTGATAACGCCAGAATTTCACTTGCGTTACCTTTGACAATGGCAATGCGAAAATTATTTATAAAATCAAGGCTGGTGCGAGTGCGATATTGCGATGCTCCTGCGCCAACTGGATCTAATACGATGGGTTTTTTTAAATGATTCGCTAGAGCGCAAGCGCGTTGACACAGTGTAATAAATTTTTCATCGAGTGTTCCAAGATTGATGACGACAGCATTCGCCAATTGAATTAAATCTTCTAATTCCTGCTCGGATTTGCTCATGACAGGGGAAGCGCCTAAACATAGTAAACCATTCGCAATAAAATCCATGGTGACTGCGTTAGTGATGTTAAGTATTAACGGTCTTTCTTTTTTTATCTGAGCGATGCTATTTTTTATTTTCATTTCCTGAAGCATAAAACCCTCTTTTTTTAAATTCAATTATCAAATCAGCTGCTGCTTTTTTAGGATCATGATCATGGATGGCGCTAATGACGGCAGCTCCAAATGCACCATTATCAATAATCGTTCCTATGTTACTTGAATTAATTCCGCCAATGGCGATCACGGGATGTTTAGACATTTCTGTTATTTTTCGTAATCCATCCATCCCCCAGATTGTTTTGCAATTAGATTTATTTTTGCTGGGAAAGACTGCGCTTGCAGCAATGTAATTGATGGAGGTGAGTTGATTGGCTATTTCTAATTCTGTGAATGACTCGACAGATAATCCAATTAATTTTGCGGGCCCAAGTATTTTTCGTGCTTCATCGGGTGAAAGATCAGACTGTCCGAGATGAACACCATCTGCATCAATTTTTTTTGCAAATTCAACATGATCATTGATGATGAGTGGAATATTGAATGGCTGCAAAATAGATTTTAATTGTGAGGCGAGAATGAAAAGTTTTTTTAAATCACTGGTTTTTTCACGTAATTGAACAGATGTAATTCCGCCTTCGATGGCTTTTAAAATAAAATTTTTGTAGGAATGAAAGGATTCGTTTTGTAAATGAGTAACTAAACAAAGTCTTAGCGCGTGAATATTCATTATTTCCCTCTTATTTTAAGAGGGACGACGAGCGACAGATAAGTCAACATAATTTGTTGATTTATCAAGGCTCACTCTCCCTCCGCAGGCATTACCCAGAGCAGGTTAGGAGCCTGTTTTTAAACAGGCTCTAAGGGTGTTTCTCAGCTTTGATTTGACTCAAAGCACCCCTGGTGAATCATTGGTTGGCAGTTTAGTCGGCAGTTACCTCGTTGTCAATTGCTTCCCCCTGGCGTTTGTGTCACATTTGTTTTTCGCGATGTTCAGAGATAAGCAAGATTGATTTAGAAAAAAGGTGCTTTATAATTCCTATAAGCTGAAGGATAAGCTAAATGAAAAACATTACATTTATAATTTTTATATCCTCTTTATTGTCTTTCACGGCTCATGCTGCGAGTAATAGCATAGTTGTCGTTGATAAAACCGGAACAGTCGGCCAGTACACATCGATGGTCCTAGATGCAAATAAAAACCCTATTATTAGTTATTATAATGCCACTCAAACTAAATTAAAGGTGATGCATTGTTTCGAAAAAAATTGCGCCTTTTTTAATTCGATTGTCACACCCGATGTAGCTAGCAATGTTGGAAAATATACATCGATCGCACTTGACACCCATGGCAATCCTGTTGTCAGTTACTATGATCAAGCTGGTCACGCGCTCAAAGTATTGCATTGTGGAAATTCGTCATGTTCTACAGGAAATACAATCGCAACACCTGACTCTGTCGATGATGTCGGACAATATACTTCTGTTACCGTTGATAGTGGTAACAAACCTGTCGTGAGTTATTATGATGTAACCAAAGGTATTCTAAAAGTTTTACATTGTGGAAATGCTGCATGCACGCAAGCCAATAGTATTGCAACGCCGGATATTACTAGCAGTAATGGCGTACAAAGTTCAATTAAACTCAATGCGGCAGGTCAGCCCATTATTGCTTATTTTGATTTTACGCATAAATCATTAAAAATGCTGACGTGTGGAAATGCTAACTGCACAAGTGGAAACACCATCACCACAGTGGATGCAAGTGGGGATGTAGGTCGTTATCCTTCAATGGCAATTAGCAATGGCAATCCACTTGTGAGTTATCTCGATCTTTTGAATGGAAACCTTAAAATTCTGCATTGTGGTAACGCGAAGTGCACGGCTGGAAATACAACAATTTCAATTGCAGGTGTAGGTGGTGTTACAGGTTATTTTTCGTCACTGATGTTAGATAACACGAATTTACCTGTGGTTAGTTTTTATAATTTAACTAACCACGATCTAAATATAGTGCGTTGTGGAAATGCGGCCTGTACCAGTAATAACAGCTTAGTCGTTCCCGATATTGCAGGACAAGTAGGGTTATATACATCACTTAGATTAGATGCGAATAATAATCCCATTGTTAGTTACTATGATGCAACAAATGGTGATTTAAAAGTGCTGCATTGTGGTAGTTCAACATGCAATCCGAATAGCACTGTTGTTGCAGATAATGCGGCCAATGTAGGTCAATACTCATCACTCAAATTAGATTCAACAGGTAAACCTGTTGTAAGTTATTGGGATGAAACCAATGGCCATTTAAAGCTTTTACATTGTGGTAATGCAAATTGCACTGCAGGAAATAGCATTACGAGCCCAAATACGACGGGTAATACGGGCTGGGATACGTCACTTCAATTAGATGCAATAGGCAATCCTGTTGTGAGTCACTATAGCCACACCGATTCAAATATGAAAATAATACATTGCAACAATGCGAATTGTACGGGTATCAATATGATTGAAACACCCGATATATTATCAGAACGTCAAACATCACTGGCATTAGATGCAATAGGTAATCCTGTGATTGCGTCTAGCGGGCAAGCGGATCAAGGATTGCGTATCGTGCATTGTGGAGATGCGATGTGCGGCGCTAACAACACAATAACGTCGCCTGATTTTCCAGTTTTTCCTGCCAGTGCAGATGTACGCGGCGTTTCCCTCATACTCGATGTGAATGGATATCCTGTTGTCAGTTTTTATCGAGCGGATCAAGCCCAATTGAAAATTTTGCATTGTATTGATTCAGCCTGTAATGGTCCTGGCAACTCTATTGCAATTCCAGATCCCGCCGCACAAGCACCTGATCATCGTTCAACTTCGATTACGTTAGATATTCTTGGAAATCCTGTCGTTGCTTATCAAGACAGTGCAACGAATGCTTTAAAAATAATGCATTGTGGTAATTCCAATTGTACTGCAGGAAATGTGATTACCTCAGTCGCAGTAAATCCTAATATTGGCAGTGAACCTTCAATCAAACTCGATGTGGCTGGAAATCCCGTTGTAAGCTATGGGGCAAACAGTGGAATGATGGCGCTTCATTGCGGCAATGCAAATTGCACAGCTGGAAATAAGTTTTCTGTCATTGATGCTAACAATAATGGTTGGGATAGCTCACTTGCGCTTGATGTGAATGGCAATCCAGTTATGAGTTATTACAATCCAACTGGACAAAATTTAAAAGTAGTACATTGTGGGACTGCGCAATGTCAGTAACGTATGATTTGGTAGTGCGCTGAATTTAAAAGGACCTGAGTTGGCTCGAGTCGATAACGTGATTCGTGAAGAGGTCAAATAGGAAGCGTTTGATCGATTTGGAGTGAAATAATTTATGAAAATTTGTATATTTTGACAATCCATAGTTATGTATATATAATGTACATTATAGGAGGGGAAAATACATGACTCAATTAAATATGCATATGACACCCGATTTTGAACGAGAACTCACAAAATTTATGAAAATACGGCGCTTAAAAACGAAAGCAGAAGCCATTCGAATTGCAATTAGAGAAGGGCTTCATCATTCCGTGCAAGCCGAACCGATTAATTTTTCTGATTGGATTGGTCTTGGCAAAGAGGTACCGGAAAATAAAAAACCACGATTCCATTCTGATGATGATCTTTGGAGTTCATAATGGTTGTTGACACATCAATTATATTGGCGATATTTTTTAAAAAAAAACAGTGTCAGTGGGCAATCGATCACATGAACAAACATGCAAGAGAGCTCAGAATGAGTACGGTTAATTTGACTGAAACATTGATCCATCTACAGGATAGACAACCTCAATTGTTTTCCAGTCTCGAAGAAAAATTACTTTATGATGGTATTCGTTTTGTAGCCCCCGATATTGAGCAATCAAGAATAGCGGTAGAGGCTCGAATTAAATTTCCTTTAAATGTGGGTGATTGTTTTGCCTATGCACTTGCGGTAAAGGAAGATTGTCCCATTTTGACATTGGATAAAGATTTTTTAAAACTGGATCATCCTGTTATTTTTCCGCGATAAAATAAAACCCCCTTTTTGTCAAATTGATTTAGAAAAAAGGTGTTTTATAATTCCTATAAGCTGAGATTTTGCAATTTAGCTTCATCAGTTTTTATTTTTTTAAGTGGTGTTTTTATATCGAGCCTGTAATGATCAAGATAGATTGGGTTTGAGATTTTTTTACGAAGCGACTTTATTTTTATAATATCGTTTTGATAAGCATTTAATGCATTCTGCAATGCTTGTTTTTGGCATGTTGTATCGTTAATCAATGTAATTGCGCAAGTTTCTGAAATTTTATCGAAATAAATCCCTGCTAGGGCGTGTCGTCAATTACCCCTCCCACGTCGTCCCGCGGCTTGTCCGCGGGATCCAGTTAGGCAGTGATATCATCATACAAATCACGCCATGTCGGATTAAATTTTTCAATAAGGTTTAATTTCCATTGTCTACACCAATTTTCTAATCGTTTTTCTCGTTTAGCAGCTTCCATTAATTCTTGGTGTACCTCATAGTAAATCAACTGATAAACATGATATTTAGCTGTAAACCCTAAAATAATATTATTTTTATGCTCACAAATTCTTTTTACCAAATTCTAGCTGTTACAAGCTCTGGATCCCGCGGACAAGCCGCGGGACGACGTGGGCGGGGTTAATTGACGACAGACCCTAGCTAAATAACATTTTTTAGTTTGCGTCATGTTATTTGCTTTCGCATACATATTGGCCGCACTATCATAATCATCGCCCAATCCTTGTTTGAAATAAGCGTCCCCCGCTTTGTTGTAAAACTGCTTAGCGTGATTGATATCTTTCTTCGCTTCATATTCAAATGCAATTTTTTTAAAATGATCACCTTGCATTCTGTAATGATAATATTGACTGACTGAATCAGCATACGTAAATGACGAACTCAAGAAAATGATAAGGAATAGATAATAGACAAAATGCTTCATTTTATAATTCTCACTATTTTTTTCAGCGCTGACATCATCGCGCAGATGAACTTCTATATGATCCAATAAAAACAATAATACGTCATCAGGAGCGATGTCCCCACAAAAAATATGAATTGGGTTATAATTACTCAAGAGGTACGCAATTCTATCTCCTCAATAAATGAGGATAATGTAACTTATGACTATAACGACAAAAGAACTTTCCAAATTTTGGCGCATAATGGGAAGTTATACCCTTAAAGAAAAAAATCCAATTATTCGTCAAATGCAAGATCGGTTGACCAGCTATTTAAAACAATTGGGAAACGGTGAAAAAGTCGATAATACTCTTTTATCCCAGCTAGAATTATTAAAAGAGACCAAATTATTCACTCCTGACGAAATCAAAATTATCGATAACCTAATAACAGAAATACCCAAGGGCTTAATCGAATTAATTAGCAGCGAAGCAAACGACGATAATATAAGCCCAGGCGAAGCAGTTCTGTCTATCCTCGAGATAATAGAAAATATCGAACCTTCTCTTTTAGACGCCCCGACTTATAGTCCTGTTGTGATGCATACAGGTGCAATCGGAGCTGAGGTTCACAACCCTTTACCTCATGGCTTGACTCCGCTTATTTTAGCCGCTTACAAAGGAGAAAAAGCGGATGTTGCGTTATTGCTTCAACGAGGGGCGGATATCAATCAAATTTTGCCTGATGGAGATGGACGGAGTCCACTTTTCCTCGCAATAGAAAATGGGCACGTAGATGTTGCTAGGCTGTTACTTAAAGATAAAAAGATTGATATTAATCGAGCTTTGTCTAATGGACTTACTCCTCTTATGATTGCCGCTCAAAAAGGACAGATAGATGTCGTGCGGGATTTGCTTGCAAAAGGCGCGAGCATTAGAGTGATTTCGCCTAATGTACTCACTCCGCTTATGCGTGCAGCTATAAATGGACACGCGGAAGTTGTTGACTTGTTGCTTGATGAACGCGGGAGCTTTGAACAAAGTAAGCAAGCTTTCGGCGATGACCAAATTACTCCGCTTATGTTCGCAGCTCAAAAGGGACATGTAGATGTCGTTAAAGTATTGCTTACTGATCGTTATAATGTGGATGTTGTTGCTCGATCTTCGAATGGCTGGACTGCGCTTCTATTAGCGGCTGAAATGGGGCAGGCTGGTGTTGTTGAGGAGTTGCTGCGTAACGGTCGATTTACCTCTCGACGTGATTATGTTCTCCCTAATGGGTGGACTCCGCTCATGATTGCAGTTCAAAATAGGGATGTGAAGACGCTTGATGTATGTCTTAAAGTATTAACTCCATCAGATCTAATAGAACAAAGGTACGATGTGGCGCTTATGATTGCCGCTCAACAAGGAGAGATAGAGATTGTTAAAACATTATTAAAGAAAGGCAAAATTTTTGGTAAAGAGGTCAGTCTAGATAATGATCTCACGCAAGTGCCCATTCAAATTGATCCTGAACTTTTTAAATCTGAAGAAAAATTGAATGTAACTCGTTTAACAAACTTAAAGACAGATGAAGTAGATCGATTTATTGATGATTATTTGAGGATACCGCTATTCACGATAAATGGAATCAAGAAAAACAATCTATTGATTAGTGAAATTAACGCAATAAAAACTATCACGGATCAGGATAAAAAAAGAGAAGCATTATTTTGCTGGTTTCAGGCATGCAACATCAGTGAAACAACCGCCCATTTCTTAATTCAAAAACATAATTTTGGTGTACAGGCTGATCTAGGAAATTTAGTTTATCAATTTCAAAATGGAAATCCTCCTCAGATAATGATGACGACAGAAGCGGTGAGGGGCACGGATATCACGCAAACAGCAACTACTTATCAAGCAACACAATCAGGCTTTGAATTGGTTAAGCAAACACTTCGAACAAATTCGCCTGCATATGCAGCTGAATTAATACTTAATTTTTTAGAAAGAAATAATAATAATTCTAAAGAAAGTCAAACAGTTTCACCCGCAATAAAAAAAGTTCAGATGATACTCTATGTCACAGATCATCCGGAGTTTCCTATGCAAGTGGTTGGTCTGGGAAAGGATGAGGTTGATAAAAAAATTGAAAATTATGTCATAGCACAAAACCAGCTTGACCCTTCGAGATATAATAAATTATTGCAGGATCATCTTAAACCTGAAGAGTATTTAAAATATTTTTGCGAGCAAAAAATTCAAAAATTTAAAACCAACAGCCAGCTTTATCGTCCTAGTCGATCGCTGATAGATCATTACACCAAAATACAAGACTTAGGAAATGAAGCTAAGGCTGCTATTGTTGAGGCGCTGAAAAAAGATCCTGGCTATCTTGAAAAACATCATTTCAAAATGAAAGACATTTTTTTTAAGCCGATGAGTCGGTTAATGGATCTTAGAAGAGAAGGACTCCTTGCTTTTTCTTATACAGATCCAGCTGCAAAACAACATATCCAAGAGATTAAAGAACTTGGCAATCAGTATACAGAGATAACTCTTGCGAAGATGTTTGTAGATGAAAAGCTCAATGCTAATCTCTTCAAGATTTCAGATAAAGAACTAATAGAGCGTGCAGAAACTCTTCAAAAGCAAATTGATCCTTTAATTAAAAAGTTAACAATCATTTACGAACGAGAAAACGCAGCCAAAGCTGCTCCCCGTAAAAAATAGCTGTGAAGCATCGCCGCATGGTTAATGGATTTTTCTCAGGAAAAACGCTAAAACTGTCACATGGAAAATAAAAATTGTTATTATAATCAATTGGTTAACCTGGAATTCCCAGTAAAATGATTATTAGATATGCTATTATTCTAAAAAGAACACATTCAAACAAGACGAGGGGAAAAAATGTTAAATCGTTCTGACAATCAAACAACAATAGAGCAGGGTAAACGTTTTCGTGAAGAGAAAAACTACGAGAAGGCGTTGAAATTTAGCGAACTGGTTTTGGGCGAAGACCCAGGCAACGTCGATGCACTTATGCTCAAGGCCAATACGTTATGTGACTTAGGAAAATTTCATGAAGCAAAAATAATCATTTACGATCTTTACAAAAATAAATCTCATTTTGACCGTGATAAACAAGTCAGCATATGTTGTTTGATGGGCAGAGTTCATTTTCTTGATAGGCGATATGGTTCGGCGAATCCTGGCATAGCCAAGGAATTTTACCTGGAAGCATTAAGAATGGCTCCTGATGATGGAACGATCATGATAGATCTAATCTATGTCTACCTCGCTGAACAAAGATTCTTGCAAGCATTAGATATGCTGCAAGATTGTCTTGAATTATGTGCAAAGGAACATCAAGAAATGCCCTCTACTATTAATCAAAAATTGCAGAGTCAGCTTCCTTCAGGTATTTATCATGAACATGCCGAGATTACAAAAAACTATGGAGAATACAAGAAAGTACTTGAAAAAATTGAACAGAAAGGACTTTTAAATCCAGAAGACGTTTCTGTGCTTCGTCAGCGAGCCAAACGATTGATCGACATGTCACCCATAGAGAGAGAAGATGATATAGTGAGCATTTACAATCAATTAATGAACCTCAATCCAAATGATGTTGAGGCCTTGGAAGCATTGGGTGATGTGTATCGACGGAAACAAGAGTGGTTAGAAGCAAGTCTATATTATGGAGAAGCTCGTGCTATTTTGCCAGACAAACAAGAGATTTCTGGGAAATTCAATCATGCAATCGAGGAATTGGGTCGACAACGTGAAATGGCGGCAAAGGCTTTGGCAAAGGCAATGAAAATAACGCCAGAAAGATGGGAAAAGATCATTCAAAATATGGCAGTGTTAACTGTTGCAGCACCTCATGTTGAAGTGAAAGAATCTGCAATTGACGCTGAAATAAAAAACAAGTTTCACGAAAAAATGAACCAATTACGCTCTTGTACCTCCCCTGATCCAAGATTAATTTTATCTTTTGTGATTGAATTTTTGGATGAAAATGACAAAAAAATGTCGGCTCCGATCAGGGATAACATCATTAGTAAAATTCGACAGATACCGGAGTTAGTTTGTTTGATGAGCGCTTATTTCTCGAATAAAAAAAGTCATGAAACACTCTCTAAAATCAGCGGATCTGACCAATTGATCAAATTACTAAATGAAATGTGTCCGCCGCAAATCATAATGGAAAATTTCAAAATCGGAAGAGATCAGAGCGCTGATACAGTCCCTCAAAAAATCTGTAACGATTTATTTGATATAGCTTATCGTTATGTCGATAAAAAAAATCATTCTATCAGTAAAGGAGGCATCGAAAGAGGTCATCGGTTGATGAGAAAATTAGGCCATTTGATTGCAAATCCTGATTTAACGATGGAGTCACTTGTAAACACTTTGTCGAATTTTATTAAAAACAATCCTGGATCCAGTTCGTTGTATACCGAAATCGAAAAAAACCTTAGTCATTCTGCCGAATTGATGACTTACCTCAAGCAGAGAGTTGGTGAAGGTAAAGGCAATGTGATAGATCGATTAGCCAGATTACCCGATGAAGCTCCAAAAATAAAAGCACCTCCACAAGCTGACACGTCTGCTTATCTTGCCCGTCAACAAAATCAACCTAAACCAGAGCCATCCAATTTCTTTAAACCGGAAAGTTTGTATGTAGGCCCAGATTCAGATAGTTCAGTTTCAGTTAATTCAGCGCAGAAAAAAGGTAAACGAGTTTAAAATCACTGATTTATTTCTAAAAATAAATAAATGACCCAAGCCCGTATCACCCAGGTGCTATAATATTACTAAAGGGAGGTGGTATGTTAGCTAGAGCTGAGCTGGATCAAGCAAAAGCTGAAATGATAGACGAACAAAAAGGCCAAGAGTGGATTTCTAATAATACAAGCAGCCAAGCATTATTAATGGCTGCTAAAAAAGAAAGTCGATTGAATAAGCACAAAGTATTTAATGGGTTTGTTTTAGAGCAAAGAAGCACAAGCGATAATGAGTTTAGCGATTTTATCAAATTATTAAAAAAAAACGCAGCTAATATACCTGCAGGTACAAGAATTCAACTGGCAGTATTAACAAGCTATGTAGATCCCATGACAGAACCCCACGCTTATTATGTGCTTGGAATTCATGAGGTAAGTCACTGGACGAATGTTGATATAATGGTCGGAGAAAATGGAGAAATAAGTTCATTTGTTTTAGATGCAGCAAATGCTGTTGGATACAAAGCTATTTCGAAAGCACTCGAAGACACTTTTAGTTCAGGAAGACACTATGTTTATAAAGAAGATATTTTTTATGACACTGAAAAAGATGAAAGGCGATTTAGAAAAATACAGACACAAGAGCTCGGATGTAGAGTATTTGCAACAGAGCATTCAAAACAACTGTCCCAGATTGATTCTCAAACCTTATATGGAGTTGAACTTCCTAACTTAGCTTCCACAAATGGTGGTGTTATTACGGCAGAAGATTTTAAAGGAACGCGATTTAAATTAAGCCGAATATTTAGAGGAATGCAATCATGGTCGATGCTGAAATCATTAGGTCGTGAGGTGCTTGAAACACCCATTAAAGAAGTTGAAGGTAAATCTGTTACAGTAGAAGATAGTGCGCAAAGTCGAACTCAAGGTGAGATAAATGAGACTATCAAAAGAAAAAATATTCATTATAAATTAAAAAAATTCGAGTATGCTCAAAGTCACACAGACGAAGAATTACTGAGAGTGATGACCCATAGACAAGGATTTATATTTCTCAAAAAACCTATTTTATTTATGATAAATAAAAAAATATCTGAAAGTAGCGAAGACGAAAATAATAAATTTAGGCAAGTCGTGTCTCAAATTTTAAATGAATTTCGCAAGTCAGCTCTTACATTGACAGATGAACAACTTGCATCTATAGATATTTTTAGCTTGGAACTGACAACAACAAAAAATAATAATATCACAATGATTCTGGCAGATTTATTTCATTACTTAGAAGTTAATAAATTAACTCATTCAAGTGATCAAATTGAAACTTTAATTCTAGCTGAACTTGGAATAGATTTATCTATAACACAAGCTAAAAAAACTCATCAAGATTTAACTGTTACTTCGCAAATCACAGAGCCAACAGACATAAAAAATTTATTAAATGCTGTAAAACAAACCGTTTTTAATAAAGATTTATGGAAAGGACAAGGCTGGAACATTTTCAGTAAAACAGTACCCAAAGGAATTAATGAACTGCGCGAACTTTTTTCTGAGAAAAATCCAGCGTCTGATCAGGAGAAATATGAATATATTTTGGCATTTGCTGAAAAAGAAAGTAAAAATTTTCAAAATAATAATGAACCAAGCACGTTGCAGGATATATTTTATCAAGCATTAAAAAGATATAAAGATGCAGTAACGACGCCAGCAGAATCAAAATTAGAATACACGAATTTGACGGAATATCTTAAAGTAATAAGCAAGCCAGAAGATAGTCCTGCCGGTTTAAAAATATCAATTGTAAAAAGCTTGACGAATTTGCAAAGTGCTTCGTGGAAAATACACCGAGACAACGCTATTAATTTAAAAAGAAAAATAATAACTGAAAATTGTATATCAGCTATCAAAGAATCAAAAGATATAGGCGAAATAAGAGATGCGCTTGATAATGCTTTAAAGTTAACAGCGCAGGAAAACCAGCAAAAAAAGAATAAGTTAAACGATATATTACAAGCACATTTGAATAGAGTGGATGCTGCCATAGAAAATAATATGGCATCCCCAACTTTGAAGACAGGATAAATTATTTATTAAAAATTAAATTAAAGACCTTTGTTTTTTTGCCAATTTAATTTTCGCACCCAATTTAATTATCGGATCAAATCGTTTTCGAGGTGCATACGCGGTTTAACCACTGCTTCTTTTTTGTGAATAATGATTACCTTTTTTAGATGGCACTGTATTGTCTTCTCCTTTTGCGTCCGAATTCGCTTGCCAAATCTTCGATATCACACTAGACATGTCATCCCCGCGAAGGCGCACTGTCATCCGGTAAATCGGTATTATAATTATGCAAAATTTGTCTCTATTATTTAAGAAAATGCTCACCAACACGTCACCCCGAAAAATTTTTGCCACTCCATTTAACAAAAAAACTAATCTTTTTCAAAAATT
>Ga0206989_1044_pt1 | contig 24316 bp, 19 predicted proteins | sample Alteio_BWMinCont_10_FD_153276 | JGI IMG/M metagenome (GOLD analysis project Ga0206989, IMG submission 153276) | Enriched cells from forest soil in Barre Woods Harvard Forest LTER site, Petersham, Massachusetts, United States -... | ecosystem: Environmental > Terrestrial > Soil > Temperate forest >...
ACTGTGAAGAGAAGCAACTCATGATAACCGTAAAAGCGAGCCAAAGAATATTCACTCATGAAGAGGTCGTGAACCTCACCGGAATCTGCGTCGAGCATCTGCAGACTTTCGTGAAGCGCCACCGCCTGGGCTTCGTCGCTCGCGCGGCCGAGACGGCCAGAGTTCAGGCCGACCAGCTCTTGTTCACGCCGTGGGATTTGATTCTGCTGGTCACATTGTTCTCGCGCTGCACGCACTGACGCCAAGACAGTCACTTTCAGCCAACCTCGAGTAAGCGTGGCCGGAGCGCTGATCACTCGGGGCAGAAATGTGGGGAGTCGATAGCGAAAATCGGCGTCCCCTAGGAATTTCCAGGACTGGGGGGCGCCGGGACGGAGGTTCAAATCTCCGGCCCAGCGAGACTCCCTTCGGCCTTTCAGCCACCGATCACGCCTGCCTGATTCTTAAGCCTTTATGAATTGCACATCCAGGGTGATGGTCACGTCGTCGCCGACAAGAATGCCGCCGGCCTCAAGGGCCGCGTTCCACACGAGACCGAAATCCTTGCGATTGATCTTCGTGGTCGCAGAAATCCCAATGCGCGTATTTCCCCAAGGATCCTTGGCTGGGGGCGTCGGTCCTTCGACGGCGAATACCACTTTGCGCGTGACGCCACGAATGCTGAGGTCGCCCTCGACGGACAGTTCTCCGTCTCCCACCCGGCTGATCGAGGTGGACCGGAAAGTCAGCGCCGGAAACTTTTCCACATGAAAGAAGTCCTCGCTCTTGAGGTGCGCATCGCGCTGCGCGTCGCGTGTTTCGATCGAGGCTGCCTCGATGGTGGCCTCGACTCGAGAATTCGCGTGGCCGGCTTCATCAATGGTCAAGCTCCCGGTGATTTTGGGGAAATGACCCTTAACGTTGGAGATCATCATATGCTTCACCTTGAACTCGGCGATCGAGTGAGCCGGGTCGATGCTCCAGGTGGTTATGGGAGGGGTCCGTAGTGCTGCTGAAGTGCTCATGGATTTTGTCCTTTCTCTTCTTTGGATTCTTGCCTACCGCTACCAGATTAGATGCGTTACGACGATAGTCGTTGCAACATATATTAAGATTCCTTCGCCTAGCGGGGGAGGTGAGCCGTCAGTTCGTTCCGACAGCTAACCCGTATCGCCACTTACACAAGACGTTTCGATTTAGGAATTTGACCTGTCATTGTGCCGCCAATCCGGGGGCCCGGCCGACCGTGCGCTCGAGTTCTGCCCAGGCCAGCAGATATCCAAGCCTGGCCTGCAGCAGTTCTGCTTTGGCCTCGTAGTTTGCTGCGGTGGCTTGTCTTACATTCGAGAGCAGGACAACCCCTTGGGCTTCTTGATTGATCGCGAGGCGTTCGCTCTCCTGGCGGAGCTCCGCGACTTGCGTCGCAACATTGACCATGCTCCGGGTTCGCTCAAGCTTGTTGTAGCTGCGCTCCACCGACACCGCGACCTCTTCCTTCAGGCGCTCCAGGTTTTGCTCGGCCTCGGCAAGCTGCGACCCTCGCTCGCGCACCTCAGCCCGGCGCTTGCCGAAATCCCAGAGTGTGTAGTTCAGGTTTACTCCGACAGTCCCAAAGTTGTGGACGAAGAACGGCACACCGTCCTGGTAGCTGTGGCGCGCAAATGCGGTGATGTCTGGAATGTACGCCGTTTTTGCTGAGGATACGCAGGCGCGTGCTTTCTCAACTGCTTCCTCCGCGGCGTGGATCTCTGGATTCTCCTTCCAGGCCTCTTTCACGTACTCGGCTTTCGCCAGCGTCTCAACATTTGTATCGACTTCGGATTCGAGATCCAGTTTTGTGTCCAGGGGGAGGCCAAGCAGATCGTTCAACTCGACCATGTAGTCCTGGATTTTGAGATCGGCGGTAAGAACTGACTGCTGGCCCTGGAGAAGTTCTGCCCGGCTTTGCAGCGCAGCGACCTGGAGCGCGCTTCCCTTGCGAACGTTGTTTTCATTCTCGCTGAGATTTTCGGCGGAGTACGAGGTTTGCTGCTCTGCCGCTTTCTTCTGAAGCTGCGCCACCAGGATGCCATAGTAGAGCGTGTGCACTTGCAGCGCGATTTCATTCTCTGCATTCTTCAGATCGTCGCGCGAACTGGCGATCTCTGTGGCCGCGATGCGGTTTTCTTGGTGGATACGCAACAACTGCGTCAGGGGCTGGGCAATCATCGTACCGCTCGAAATGAACGTTTTCTTGCCCTGTGGTAGCGTCGTATTGACGTTGGGAATAGGCGCGCCTGTGGCGTTCCCAAAGGCACCTTGAGGAATCGTGAGATCCTGCAGTTCGCTGATGCGCAGTGCGTTGGATTGATTTGTTATGACTGGAAAATAGTCTGAGCGGGCACCCTCTTTCTTGTGTTCGTTTTCCTGGACTCTAAGGCGCGCGATCTTGAGAGCTCGGTTCTGTTCGATTGCCAGGCGTACCGCTTCCGAAAGCTTCAGGTGTCGAACTTCGTCGGTCAGAGCCGAAGTGGTGCAAAGGAGAAATACTCCGGCAGTTGCCAATATCCGGAGAAATGGTCGGCGAGTCATGGCATTTTCCTCAAGTCTTGATAGCTTGGTTTTACGGGCTGCATGAACAACATGATCAGCAAAAAGGCTGCCGCCACGCCGGCAATAAGCACAAAGCCGTCGCCGATGGCTAGCGTGTAAGCCTGTGCGTGCACTTGTTGACCCAAGAGTGCGCCTGCGCGCGCTTGCGCTTCGTCCAATCCTGACGAGCTGGGCAACATGCCGAGGCTAACCATGTGTAGGCGTTCGTCCGTGAGCCAGTTTCCAACCTGGACGTGAAGGCCAAGCATGTTGGAGTGAAACTCTTCCCGAACGATAAGAAAACGATTCATGAGGGACACGCCGACTTGGCCGCCAAAGATCCGGAAGGTATGCATGAATCCAGAGAGCGTAGCGGCAGCGGCGGCGCTCTTCAGCGCGCCCTTTTCCAGTCCTACGAGAACGATGCTGCTTACGAGTCCGACGTAGGCGCCTGCGAGGCCCATGGCCAGCACGAGTTCCAGCATCTCGAAGCTGGTTCCCGCCCAGGATGAATCGAGGTGCGCACAAACCAGCGAGCCTGACGCCACTATGGTTAGACTCGCGGCCAAGATGAGCCGCGAGTTTGTGAAGATGATCGCGGCCGCTACCAGCCACACCACGGCAAACTGGGGCAGGGCAATCCATGCGAGAGCGTGGCCGGTTTCCACAGCTCGATATCTTTGGATGTTGCCGAGAAAACCAGGAATAAGAATGATGGAGGCCAGATGAACGAACTTGAAAACAAAAATCGATAAGGCCAGGATGACCAGATTCCTTGAATTCACGAAAGAGAGATCTACCAGAGGATTCGCCTCCAGCATCCTTCTGACACAAGTGGCTGCGAATAAAAAAAGTCCAGCAGCCGTCATGGCAATAATCACGGGGGAATGGAACCAGTCCAGACGCTCGCCTTGATCGAGAGCTGCGTAAAGCAGGCTGAGGCTCAAACTGAAATAGGCAAATCCGCGCCAACTTGGAGCGGGCAAGACCGGGCTGCGGCGGGGAATACCGAAATACACGCAAAACATCATCAGGGGCGTCACCAGGGCGGCGTGCCAAAAAATCCAGCGCCAGGAAAGATGGTCGGCATACCAGCCTTGAAGCGCTAATGCGATGTTGCTCGTGAAAATAATGTCCGCGGCATAGGCCGCGATGCCGAAAATGATCAGGCGCTTCGGAAGCGACGTAAGAACGAAGGTCATGGTGAGGGAATAAAAAGTTCCGGAGGCCAAACCGGCAAGCACGTGCAACGCCAACATGGCCCAGAAGTTAGGTGAAAACGGCAGGAGAATGGCAGTGATCGTAAAGACGGAGGCGGCGAAAAGGAGAATCCGGCGGGGACCGTAAATTACGCTCAAGAATACGCAGAAAACGCCGCTAAACATCATGGCCCCATTCAGCGCCGTGGGCAGCCAGGAGGCTTGGTCGAAACTGTATCCGAGGGCTCCGCGCAAATCAGCTAGGCCAACACTGAGCAGACGGCTGTTCATGGTCGCGATGCTCGCGCCCAGAAATACGCCGAGGACTCCGACATATGGGTTTGTCGAAATATGCGCTGGTGCTTTGGGCGTCGCCGCTGCTGCGGCAAGTTGGGGAGTTGCAGTGCTCACTGGGTTTGGCTCCGGAATTATTCCGCGCCTCCGCTCGTGCGAACCCTGGCGATGACCGATAGCCCAGGCCGCAATAGCTGCGCAATGGGCTGTCCCGGGTCGAACACAATCTTGACGGGTACGCGTTGCACGATTTTCGTGAAGTTGCCGGTGGCATTGTCCGGCGGAAGCAAGGCGAACTGTGAACCACTCGCAGGTGCAACTTGGACCAGCTTGCCTTTCAGCCGCACGCCTGGAAAAGCATCGACCGAGATCTCTGCCAGGGCGCCGGGCTGCATGTGCCGCACCTGGGTCTCTCTGTAATTTGCTTGCACCCACGAATCTGCCTGGACAAGGGAGAGCACCTGGGTCCCCGGACTGACCATCTGTCCCGGGCGTACCTTGCGTTCGCCGACGACTCCATTCTCCGGAGAATAGATGCGCGTGTAGTCCAGATTCGTTTTGGCGGCGTCGAGGGAAGCTTGTTTTCCATGCAGATCGGCGAGGAGTTGGGCGTCGCGCGAATCGAGCACAGCGCGGGCTCGTGCCTCGGCTGTGACGGCGGTTTGGTTGTTGGCCAGATTTGCTTTTGCTTGTTCGAGATCGGCTTGACGCACTAATACTTGAGCTCGGAATCGCTGCTCGTCGGCGACAGCTTGCTCGAGATGCTGCTGGGTGGCCGATTTCGTAGCGATCAGCGCTTCTTGACGAGCGCGTTCCGCGAGAGTTCGATCTACGTCGGCCTTGGTGGCCTCGATCGCAGCCTGCGCCGCGGAAATCTGTGCTTTTGCAAGATCGATTCCCGTTTTTGCGCGGTCGATCTTGGCGTCTTGCAGATCCTTCTGGCGCCGATTGTCCTCGATGGCCGCCTTCGCCGCCTCGACGGCCGCATCTGCTTGCGCTACTTGCGCACGGAAGTCATCGTCTCGCAATTGGACCAGAAGATCGCCAGCTTTTACCGTTTGATAGTCGTCCACGAGAACCTTCGCGACGACGCCGGAGACTTTTGTGCTGAGCGGCGTCAGATCGGCGCGCACGTAGGCATCATCCGTTTCTTGTTCGGGTCGTTCGCTCGCCCAGCTGTTCCAGTTCCCGATGATGGCCACCAAAATGCCAACCGCCATCAGAAAGATAAGAGTGGGGACGAGATACGGCTTTAGCTTAGCGATTAGCGCTTGTAGCATTTGGGGCTCCTTCAAAGCTGGCTGCAGGCAGAGCTTTGCACCCCGATGCCCACCCGTTCAATTTTGAAGTTCCTTCGGAAGATCTTTACTTTCAATAAGTTGTCGTCACCATACGAATCCTCTCGGTTGCGCGCCAGCGGCATAGAAGTCATGCCTTTGACGCTGGCGTCAAACCCCACTGCTACGATTCGATACGACAATGCAATCGCGCGGGATGAAACTTCTCGCCGCTTTGCAATGCCCCTACTACATAGCAGAATCAGGCAATGGGCGCGCCGCTGGTTCCTCTCAGAGTGAACTGACGATCGAGGCTCGCACTGACAGAAATGTCAAACTTTCGGCTACATCGTGTTTCGAGCGGAGCGCTACGTAATGGTGGATGACAAGCTGCGCATCCTGGCCGCGACGAAGAAAGTGTGGTTGATTGAAACTCGGTATGTGGATCTTAGGGGATGAACGCGACTCGGGTCGAGCAGTTCACGCTGGGCCGTTCGCTCTGAGAGGCGTTATGGAAACCGATTCGAACCAGGATCGGCGAGAGTGCATCCCAGCGCGGGCTTTGAAGCTATTCTTGTTGATCTTCAACGACCGAATCTTCGACTCCACCGTAGATCGCGGCATGTTGAGGAGAGCGGCCGCGCCGCTTGGTCCGAACACTTGTCCTTCGCTCTCTCGCAGCGCGGATTCAATCATCTCTTTCTCCTCGGCCGCATGCTTTTGCGAGAAGATCGACTGGTTTTTGCACTCGCTGGCCACTGGCTGCTGAGGAAGCCACGTTTCGTCCAAAGAGAGATTCTCCATTTCGCACATGATCACAGATCGCTCGATCACGTTCTGCAATTCGCGGATGTTCCCTGGCCAGCTGTACGAACGAAGCAAGTCGAGGCTTTCTTTCGTTATCCCCTTTATATTCTTTCCCACTTTCCTCGCGCAGTGATCGACGAAATATTCGACCAGCTCAGGAATATCTTCCCGGCGGTCACGCAGAGGAGGCACCTCAATCGGAAAAACGTTGAGCCGGTAAAACAGGTCGCTCCGGAAGGTTCCAGCAGCGGTGGCAGCCCGCAAATCACGGTTGGTGGCAGCAACAACGCGAACATTTGTCTGAATGGATCGAGTTCCACCCACGCGTTCAAATTCGTGTTCCTGCAGAACACGCAAGAGAGCGATCTGTGTCTCCTTGGGTAGCTCTCCAACTTCATCGAGGAAGATTGTGCCGCCGTCCGCCAATTCGAACCGGCCCACGCGCCGCTGCACTGCTCCGGTGAAAGAGCCTTTCTCATGTCCAAACAATTCCGAGGCGATCAGATCGCGCGGAATGGCAGCGCAGTTGACACTTACAAATGGTTTTGAGGATCGCTCGGAAACCCTATGAATCGCGCGGGCTACTAGTTCCTTGCCCGTCCCAGTTTCGCCGGTGATCAGCACACTGGCGTCCGTGGGAGCGACCTTGGACACCAGTGCCAATACTTTTTGCAGCGCCGCAGAAGTTCCGACGATCTCCCCGAACATAGATGCCTGATCCGTTCCTTCGCGCGGAGCAGCCCTCTCGTGTTGGAGTTTTTCTTCAGACCGCTTTGGATCCACCATGCCTACAGCCGAGCTTGCCATCACTTTCCCCCTAATCTAGTTACACGCTTGCTTGCACCTTTGTTTATTTCGCGTATTGTGAAGCCGGTGCGGTCCGCGGACAACCCCTGATCGGACCAGCAGAAGTACCCTTTTGAAGTAGAGGCGAACTAACTAGAAAGTGGTAGGAAGCTAATTCTTTCGGTCACGAAGGTCGATACGCTTCCATCCGAAGAGACGTGCATCCACGGACCATCCCCCTGGTCCGAGCAGTGCAAAGCCGGCACCCATGGTTCCCAACAGGATATGAACCCACGGATCTCCAGCGTCCGCGAAGATGCTCCACACTTGGAGGACCGCCACGAGTGTCCCGGCGATAGGCGTCCATAGGCCGACGACCAACATTATTCCCGCTGCGGCCGCGATCACGTGAAGTACAGCCGTTACGACCCCAGTTTCCCCGCGGAATTCCGCAACCCCTTGAAAAACCAAGGCAATACCTGTCACCACCCTCATTAATTGCAGGCCGACGCCGGGCAAACCATGAGCGAACGTGGAATAAAGCCGTCTCAATAGAGGTTCAGGCTACAAGTCTTGCAACGAAACCTGAAACCCCCAAAAGGTGTCCCTAAAATCCCACTTTCGAGCGTACTAGAACTCGATGATTCCCCGCTTTAACCCGATCATCGCGGCATGGGTTCGGTCGTTGGCCCCCAGTTTGCACAGGATGTTCCGGACCTGGCCTTTGACGGTTTCTTCGCTGACCGAAAGGCGCTCCGCAATCTCTTTGTTCGCATTCCCTTCCGCAATCAGCCGCAGTACACGAATTTCCGCGGGGCTCAGCGCGTCATCCATGCCATGCTCGGCGAGTTGCATGGACGCCTCTGCGGAAAGTGCTCTCTTCCCGGCATGCACGCTACGGATCGCCTCTAGCAGTTCCTTGTGCAAGCCATTTTTTAGCAGGTAACCCCGCGCGCCGGCTTTGAGGGCCCGCAGCACCTGCACGTCGCCCGCATAAGTCGTCAGCACGATAATGCGGGCCTCGGGAAATTCCCCGCGAATCGCTATAATCGCATCGAGCCCGTTCATTTCCGGCATCTGCAAGTCCATCAGCGTGACGTCAGGATGGTGCACTCGGAATTGCTGGATCGCTTCGCGCCCATTCGACGCTTCGGCGACGACACTCATGTCCGCCTGCCCGCCCAACAGCGCGGCGACCCCTTGGCGTAACACTGGATGATCGTCCACCGACAGAATACGAATCGGGGCCGAAGAATCGGCACTCATGACTTTGTCTCTGTTTCTTTCCCAGACAATTTTTCAGCCAGCCAGGAACGCCGTCGCGCGGGCGGTGTCTCGTAAGCTCGCGACGCGGGAATCTTCAGCTCCACCTCTGTACCCGAATCGAGCTCGCTCCACACCGCCAGCTTGCCTCCCATCAGCTTGGCGCGTTCGCGCATGCCAGGCAGACCGAAGTGTCCGGGGCGTCCGGCTTCGTTCAGATGCTGCGCGTCAATGCCCTTCCCATCATCGCGTACGCGCAAGCGCAGTTGCCGGTCGTCGTACCGGATTTCCACTTCGATCCGCTTGGCCTGCGAGTGCTTGAAAGCATTGCGCAGCGCTTCGCCTGCGATCCGGTAGACTTCGTCTCGCAGTATGGGATGCAGGTCACGCGGCGTGCCTTCCACCTGCACATCAAACTCGGCGGCACTTGGATTCGATTCACCGCCCGCTAGCTCTGTTCCGAGAGTGGTTATCGCACTGGCAAGATCGTTCGTAACCTTCGTCGACGATCGCAGTCCCTGCACCGCATCCCGCCCCTCGGTAATCGCTGCCGCCGCCTGATCGATGGCGCTCTCCAGCGTTTTCCGGGCCTCCTGGGGACGGTCCGGCAGCATGTGAGCGGTCGCCTGAAACCGCAGCAGCAATCCCTGAAAACTTTGCAGCATCGTATCGTGTAGCTCCCGCGCGATGCGGGTTCGCTCGCTCACTCGCTCTTCCAGTCGCACGTTGAATTCGCGCGCCAGTTGGCGCAATCGCAGTTGATAGAGCCCCCAAAGCACCGCCAAAAACGCCGCCACTAGCGACAACCGGAACCACGTGGTCTGGTAGTACGCCGGAACGACGTTCAAAGCGATCGTAGTTTCTGGCCCGTTCCACTGCCCCTCACTGTTGCTGGCGACTAGCCGGAATCGATAGGAGCCGGGCCCAAGGTTCGTGTAAACAGCTTCTCGCGCTGCAACCGGCTGGCTCCAGTTATTGTCGAAGTCCTCGAGAAAATATCGAAAGCGAATCCGCCCAGGCACCGCGAGGCTCAGCCCCGTGTACTCAAACGTGATTCGCCTCGGAGATGGAGCGATGCGAACGGGAACAGCGAGGTTTGCCGTATTGTTATCGGCGATGATCGCCTCGATGTGAGGCAGTGCGGGAACTGAATTGTGAGCGATCTGGGATGGATCAACAACCGACAAGCCGCTGCTGAGTGAAAACCAGATTCTGCCCGCTGAATCCGAGACCACTGAACGGCTCCGGTTCACTCCTTCAGTGCTTTCGAGACCATCAGTCTGGTCATACTCGCGAGCATCGAGTGCCCTCACAACACCGCTTAGCAGTTGGTCGCGCGGAACGCGCAAAACATGCTTTGAAGTAGCGATCCAAAATCTTCCGCTACTGTCCTCCGCCATTCCGACTATTTGTTCGCGCAGAACGTCGGGCGATTCACGAGGAATCCGAAAACGGTTAGAGTCAAGAAAGGCAAGACCACCAGACGTTCCACTCCAAAGAAATCCAGATGAGTCCTCGAAAAGGCAATTGATTTCTGGTGAAGGCAAACCTTCTAAAGTTGTATAGGTTCTCCATTGGCCGTTTGAAAAAGAACTCAGGCCGCTGGGTGTGGCAAACCACATTGCACCATCGCGGGTCTCAAGGATGGACGAGACGGTATTCGAAGCGAGGCCGTTGGTCATCGTATAGGTAGTGAAACGTCCATCTCTGAATTTGCTGACGCCGCCGTTTAGCGTGCCGGCCCACACAGAACCATCGCGGCTTTCATAAACAGTATAGGCACTGTTTTGGGCCAGTCCGTTTGCCTCTGTGTAGCTCTCGGTCCGTATCGCCCCATTGTGAAATTGAAGCCGAGTGATTCCCCCGCGTTGACGTCCGACCCACACCACGTCTGCCCGTCCACTGATGGAATAGACAACCTCATTTGGTGGTATCGATGTGACGGGTTGAACGTGTCCATTCTGGAGAAGATACAGCCCGCCTTGGGCGGGAGCGAACCAGGTGCGCCCCTCTTGGTCGACATATATAGGCCCACCGTGCTTGAAACGAGAATCGTTAACGGATGAATAAGTTATAAACGCACTGTCTTGAATGCGGCCTAGCCCGCGCGCACCACCAATCCAGAGATTCCCTTCGCGGTCCTCGAACAGAACGCTAATTCCGCCGTCTCCGCGAAGCTCATTTTCATCTGAGAACGAAATGCCTTTCGCGTTGATGCGCAGTAGCCCACGCGTCGTACCCACCCAGATATTCGAGTCATGATCGCGCAGGATGCTCAAAACCGCGACGCTACCCAGGAACGGTGGCAGTTCAACCCGACGAAAGCCGTTGCCGTTCCCGTGATACAAGCCCGTGTCTGTACCGACCCACAACTCTTCACCGATCCGTACCAGGCAATTAATCTTTCTGTCGGGTAATCCTCCGCTGACCTGGGTACCTTGCCCGCCCGCAAGAGAGAAGAGGCCAGTGCCGAGTGTGCCCAGCCAAATTTTGTGATCGGCTGTCTCTGCGATGGAGATTACGATCGCTGGGATGATGCCTAGAGGCTGGGCGGGGGCCGAACTGGAGGCAAAGGGTGCCAATTCCCCAACGTCGTCTGTCCTCAAACGGAATGTGCCTTGCCCGATGCTCGAAACAAGCACTGCGCCGTTGTTATCTGTTGCCATGGCGGTGATTGAAGGTAAACCGTATCCGACACTTCCAAACTTGCCATCCTTTTGGCGTACGAGATAACCGCCCTCTGGACGAATCCAGAGTGTTCCCTGCGCATCCGTAAGCAGTTGCAACATCGAGACGTTCGGAGCGGTAGTAATGGAGGTAAGAGAGACAGGCCTAAAATTAAAGCCGTCGAAACGTATCAGGCCTCTATCGGTTCCAATCCAGAGGTATCCATCTCCGGTTTGCGCGATGCCGTTGACAGCCCCGCCTGGAAATCCGGTATCCGTTGTCCATTGTTCCCGGACATATTGCGCAGGCAGACGATGAGGATCAAGTGCACGTGCACCGGTGACAAGGCCCGCTAGCGCAATTCCAATAAGCGTCCATCTAGTTTTCTTCAACCAGCAAATCACGGGAGGTACTCGAATTTGTCGATTATGACCACATTTTCGTTTTTCAGGGGGATATTGCCTTGATGAAATACGTACAAGGCGATGCGGACCGTTTGCCCCCCCGGTGAAGGCACGCCGGAGCTAAAGACATGCCGGTTACTGACACGGCCACCCGATCCCGCTATCGTCGAAAAGGTTACTTTTCCCGGCTCCCACTGAAACGAGTGAGTGTAGGGCCCAGGCGGCGCGCGAAAGGCAAGAATGTTAGCTGGAACGTAATAAGGCTGGACGACGTAATTCACGTTGGTGTTATCAGGTTGTCCCCAAGGACCAAGCTCAATGTCCAATTCGCGCCGGGTGCTCTCTGTGCCAACGCCGTCCCATGTGATTAGTGTTAGAAGCGCAGAAGGTTCGAGATGAGAGACATCGCGCACCTGGAACCTGTAGGTTCCGTATCCCAGGCTGCGTGTGAGCTTCAGTTCCGCGCCAGCCCACTTTCCCGGACTTCCAGAAATGCGAAGATGCAGTGCACCTCTTTCGTCCGTCCAAACGTTCGCAGGGTCGAAGAATTGTCTCGACCCAACGTGAAAAATTGGCCCGGAGCTCGTCGTCCACTCGTAGCCGCTAAAGTTCAGTGTTTTGGGCGACGGGAATGCCGGCGCTGCGCCTTCCCCGTTAACGATTGCCAGCGCCACCACGCCGTTGCCAATGATCGGTGACGACTCGGTTTGTTCAGGCGGATCGTAGGTGGGATCTACCAACAGAGCGGCATATTGGATTCCCAGGTGGACCGAAGCCTTCCACCGGCCGTCCGTTTCGATGTTCGTAAACGGCGTACCCGGTTGCCGGCACACGCCCCATCGCCCGTCTGTCTTTGCGTACAATACCATTCGCTGCCCTGGTCGAGCCCCTGTGACACGGCCTTCCATTATGTCCGTCTTGTAGTCACGTTCGAATGTGTCTGTGCTGAAGGGACTCCCCTGGTCTGTGGCGGGCACCTTGCTAAAAGCAATCGTTGGAACTGAAATTTCTGATGAAGAGTGGCATCCGATCGTCACAAAGAACGACAGCAGTACTGCCAATGTTACGGCGCGTCTGACTATGTGGAGGCGCGACACGATCAATCCTGCAGTGCCTCGAGGGTACCTCGTTGCGAGCATGTCAGACCCCAAACTGTTAGCGCTGATGATACCGTCGTTGGGTACTCTGAACAAACCCCATTGGAGGCTGCCAATGAGTTCCAGTTGAACGAAGTTCAAGTTATCCCGCATCTTTGCGACTCGGGCCGGGACCGCACCTCTCCGTGAAGTGAGAGCATTTCGCGAATGTCGTCCTAGGACTGCTCAGCGGCCCTCTCGGCAAACGCCGCTTCTGCCCTGCTCCTTGAAGGTTGGCAAAGGCTGCGTCGCAACTGTAGGATGTATTGGATTTCAAGAAATGGTGATCCCGTAGTTGTGAGCGGACGGAAGAAACCGCACCGCCGAGGTATGAGTTGGCCGCCCTCCCTTCCTACCGCAAACGCGATCGCTTTCCTAGTCTCGGCCGACGGAGGCAGAACGCTCCCTCGCTCAAATTCTTAAGTACACCTCACCGAGGCATGATTCTTTTCCTCTTCTGTTGCATTGCCCTGGGCGGTTGCCGCTCCCGACATGGAGTCGCCGGGCCTTCCATCGAATTCACCAGGGTTCCACCAGCAGCGGAGGGTGGCCCCGACAAGATTGACATTATCCAAGGGCGGGTCCTGGGGGCTCGGCCTGGGCAGCAGATCGTTTTGTATGCCAAGAGCGGAGCATGGTGGGTGCAGCCGCTCGTCAACGAGGCTTTTACAAAGATTCAGCCAGATTCGCGATGGATAAATACAGTTCATCTGGGGACAGAGTATGCGGCGCTGCTCGTCGAACCTGGATACCGTCCGCCAGCAACGATAGATGTACTGCCAACTACAGGCGGCGGCGTGGTCGCCGTGGCCATTGCGAAAGGCGGTAGCTCTGGTGCGTCCATGTCGAAAACTCTTAATTTCAGCGGGTACGAATGGAGAATCCGTAACGCTCCCAGCGATCGCGGTGGCCGGAATAATTATGATCCGAGCAACGCATGGACGGACTCGAGTGGGGCGCTGCACATGCGCATAGCGAAGATTTCGGACCAATGGACCTGCGCGGAAGTGGCCCTCACGCGCAGCCTTGGATATGGCACATATTCCTTTGTTGTGCGGGATACCTCGCATTTGGAGTCTGCGGCCGCTTTCGCTATGTTCACTTTTGACTATACGGGAGCGGAACAGAGCAACCGGGAAATGGGCATTGAACTCTCTCGCTGGGGTGATCCAACCAGCGAGAATGCGCAATATGTGGTCCAGCCGTTTTATTTACCGGCAAACGCCGTGCGATTTACAACGCCTTCCGGAGTACTCACACATTCCTTGCGGTGGGAAGCTGGGCGCGCATCGTTCAGAACTGATCGTGGGGGCGAAGCCGGAAGCAAGACACGTGCTGTGGCCGACCATGTCTTCACGTCGGGAGTTCCTTCTCCGGGCATCGAATCGGTACGGATGGCTCTTTATGTCTACCGCGCCGCGAAGGACCCATTGCAAAACGGGGCCGAGGTTGTCATTGAGAAATTCGAATACCTCCCGTGAGGGGAGGCCAAAACTTCGCGCGTCGTTAAAAAGGCTCTTTGCGGTCCTCGCCTTTGTGTGTTTCGCGAACCCGGCAATTGCTTTTGGTTCAAATGCAGGCAGTTCGCGATATGTACGCGACCAGTGGAGCGCCGAACAGGGATTTCCTGGCGGGGCCGTCTACGCCATCGCGCAAACGCCCGACGGTTATCTGTGGATTGGCGCGGAGAAGGGTCTCTTTCGCTTCGATGGATTCACTTTCCATCTCATTCAAGCCACAGACTCAACGGTTTTCCCCATGGGCCCCGTTTTGGGGCTGGCGGTAGACGCTGACGGAAATCTATGGGTACGGCTGCTAGGAACGAAGGTCCTGAAGTACCGAGACGGAGCATTTCAGGATGGCTTGGCGGCAGTCAAACCTCAGGACGACGTCACGGCGATGAGCGTGGGAAAAAACGGAGATATCCTAATTTCGGGGTTCGTCAGTGGCGTTGTTCGTTACAGCCAGGGAAAATTTGTAACGCTCGCATCCAAAACCGTGCTGCCTCACCTTATTATTTCGATGGCAGAAACGGCCGATGGCAAAGTTTGGATGGGCACGAGAGAAGCAGGCCTTTTCTGCCTCAGCGACGGACGAGTCTCCTCCATTACCAGGGGAATCCCGGACAAAAAGATCAATTCCCTGCTGGCGGCCGATAGCGGCGAATTGTGGATCGGCACCGACAACGGGGTCGTGCGCTGGAATGGAACGCAGGTTTTCGAGGCTGGCCAGTCTCACGCTCTTGACCGCGTCCATGCTTTTGTAACGATCAAGGACCGCGACTCCAACGTCTGGGTTGGCACATCCACTGGGCTCATACGGATCGATGCCGGAGGGGTTTCCTCATTGGAGAGGGACGTCAATCGGTCGATTGGGTTCGTGACTTCTTTGTTCGAGGATCGCGAAGGAAATCTATGGGTGGGAACTACGCAAGGGATTGAGCGTCTTCGCGCTAGTGTATTCACGACCTATTCCCTTCCAGGAACTCAGCCATCGGAGAACAACGGACCTGTCTATGTTGATGCAGAAAGCCGAGCATGGTTCGCGCCTTCGGAGGGCGGGCTGTATTGGATCAAAGAAGGCCATGTCGGACGCGTGGCAAATGCCGAATTAGACAGAGATGTCACCTATTCCATCAGCGGGGGAAAAGGAGAAATATGGATAGGGCGGCGCGGCGGCTTGACACACCTTCAGTACACGGACAACTCGTTCACGACCAAGACTTACACCCAGGCAGACGGACTCGCTCAAAATAGTGTTTATGCGGTACATCAGAATCGCGACGGATCCGTGTGGGCCGGAACCGTCAGCGGGGGCCTCAGTTGGTTCAGAGACGGCCAATTCAAGACGTTTACGACTTCAAATGGTCTGGGCTCCAACTCGATAGCCTCGATACTTGAGAGCTCCGATGGAACGATGTGGTTTGGAACTCCGAACGGCCTGAGTGAGTTTTCTAAGGGACAATGGGGGATTTATACAAGCCGGGACGGCTTACCCCCCGGCACGGTGAATTGCTTATTGGAAGATTCGGCTGGCGGGCTGTGGATCGGAACCGCCAACGGACTAGCGTTCCTCAGTTCGGGAACGATTCAACCGGCTGGCGAATTACCAGAATCGTTGCGCGAACAAATTCTCGGAATTGAGGAAGACAGAATTGGCTCGCTGTGGATAGCAACCGCGAATCATATTCTGCGGGTTGACCGAGAAAAGATGTTGCGGCATACGCTCGGTGACGCGGACGTGCGTGAGTTTGGTCTGGTGGACGGCCTCGGCAGCACGCAAGGTGTAAAGCGACACAAATCAGTAGCCGCGGATTCACAAGGACAGATTTGGTTTTCCACGAATGGGGGGATTTCCTTCATCAATCCAACACGAGCGATGGCGAGCTGGGTTCCGGCAATAGTCCACGTTGAGGGTGTTTCGGCGGATGGCCGACGATTCAACATGGGGGTGAAGGTTCGCGTTCCCGCTCCTCATCAAAGAATTACATTGAGCTATTCAGGGCTGAGCCTGTCGGTTCCTGCGCGCGTCAGGTTCAAGTACATGCTCGAGGGCTTTGATCCGAACTGGAGTGAGCCCACCGGGGCACGCGAAGCCGTCTATACGAATCTCAGCCCAGGCTCGTATCGATTCCGGGTTGTGGCAAGCAACAGCGAAGGGACATGGAATGGTTCCGAAACTACCCTTGTCCTGGAAGTCGCTCCGGCGCTTTGGCAGACATGGTGGTTCCGGCTTTCGAGTGTGTTGCTCATCGGACTTGTCATCCTGCTGTTTTTCCGGCTTCGGGTGCTGAGCCTGACGAGTCAAATGAATATGCGCTTTGAAGAACGACTCGCCGAGCGCACACGCATCGCGCAGGAACTGCACGACACCTTGTTGCAGGGTTTTCTGAGCGCCTCCATGCAGTTGCATGTGGCGGATGATCATCTCACAGCAGATTCGCCTGCCAAACCTCTTGTGGAGCGCGTTCTCAAACTGATGGGCCGAGTGATCGAGGAAGGGCGGGACGCACTGCGCGGGTTGCGGTCGTCGAAGATGAATTCCCCGGATCTGGAGCAGGCATTTTCGCAAATTCGCAAGGAATTCCCGATGCATTCTCAAATTGGATTTCGCGTTATCGTGGAAGGCACGCCCCGGCCGTTGCGCTCCATCATCCGCGATGAAATCTATCAAATCGGCCGCGAGGCTCTGTCGAATGCGTTCCGCCACGCGCGGGCAAGTGACATTGAAGTCGAACTGGAGTACGCACCGAGCCACTTGCGCGTTCTCGTCCGAGACAACGGCAGCGGAATCGATCCTCAGGTCCTACTGGCTGGACGCGATGGACATTGGGGCTTGTCTGGGATGAAGGAGCGAACCGAAAGAATTGGCGGAAAATTGAGAGTTTTGAGCCGGGCCGTTGCTGGAACCGAGGTCGAGCTGTACGTGCCTGGCAAAATCGCTTTTGAGTTTCGCTCAGGGAACCCATTCGGCCGATGGATATCCAGTTTATATGGCGGAAATAAGAGAAACGATTAACGCAATTCACCACTCTGGCGCGCGCGAAATTGAGAGTGTTGAGCCGTGAGGCGGTGGGGTCGGAGATTGAATGACCATCCCGAGTCATATAGCATACCTTCCCCGAGACTCCGACCGTCCTGAGGTATGGCTCTCGAGAGTGCACACACAAAAGGCGAAAGGGACTGATTCCCCTGTCGAGAGCGAGCGGGTTGGATGAGCGAAATCACTCGAATTCGCGTTTTCAGCGTGGATGACCATCCCCTTCTTCGGGAGGGGCTGGCTGCAATTATCGATAATCAGCCGGACATGACGCTGGTAGCACAGGCCTCCAGCGCGCAGGAAGCCATTCTGCAATTTCGGAAACACCAGCCAGACGTAACGCTCATGGACCTCAGGCTCCCGGACAAGAGTGGCATCGAGGCGACGATTGCCATCCGTGCAGAATTTCCGGAAGCGCGCATCATTATGCTGACAACATTTGAAGGCGACGTGGAAATCCAGCGCGCTCTCGAGGCCGGAGCGCGCGGCTATATGCTCAAGAGCATGCCGCCCAAGGAGTTGGTCGAAGTGATTCGCCAGGTCCATTCGGGGAAGAAGCGCATTCCACCGCAGCTGGCCGCAGAGCTCGCCGAACATATGAGCGACGACGGCCTGACGGCGCGGGAGATCGAAGTCCTAGGCCAAATCGCCGGGGGAAACCGGAATCGCGACATCGCGGAAAAGCTGTTCATCACAGAAGAGACGGTAAAAGTTCACGTCAAGCACATCATGGATAAGCTCGGAGCAAGCGATCGCACCCAGGCGGTCGCGATTGGTGTTCGGCGTGGGATTATCCAACTGTAGGAGCGGAATCCGCGCCCGGCCATACCTCGAAAGAGGTATGAAAAGATGCTGAAAAGTGGGGTTCCAATACGGGTGCCAACCTGCGTATCCTGACACGGCCTTAGCATCGGAGGGACGCCGGGGAGATACGCGCTGCAGCGACTATATTCCACATTTCCGGATGGCAGGCCAGGTATTGGTCTGTTGATACTGCGTGCGGCGGTTGGACTGACGTCGATCGCGGCGGGGCTGTTTTATCTCGCCGGGCCGTCGAATCCCGCTTCGGGTAAATGGCTGCTTGGATTCATCTTAATAACAAGCGGCGCGGCCCTTGTGGTGGGATTCTTCACTCCGTTTGCGGGGCTCCTGGTGGGTTTCTGCTTCCTCGGTGTTGCCCTTTCCTGGTTTCCCGCGCCCGCCTGGAGCGTTCAAGACGCCCGGATTCTGGCAGTGGGAATACTCATTACAGCTGCCGCACTTGCGTTGCTCGGGCCGGGAGCCTTTTCCCTTGATGGTAGATTGTTCGGGCGCCGCGAAATTGTGATTCCTCCCTCATCGCGCCCGCCAGAATCGTGAGTTCTCGCGGTTCGATTTCTATTCGTTGGACTCAGTTCCAGGCATCTATTAGGCATTTATTTGGCATTCGACGTTATCCATAACCGAAGGTGGTATTCCGAGCCAGCGTCTCGCAATGCTGGTTCGCGTCCTGTAGGCATCTGTGTTAGGATAAATTTCGCAAGAGCGCACGAATTCTTGTTAGCGGTTTATTGGCGGTTTTGGCAGGGACAGCTGCCACCGTATGCACCGCAAGCAAAACGCGCGCTACATGCGAATCCTGCAAAGGCTTTATTTGCAGGATTTTACGCTAAGTTGTTGATTCCACGGCTGGGGGACGTAGTTCAGTTGGTTAGAACGCTGCCCTGTCACGGCAGAGGTCGCGAGTTCGAGTCTCGTCGTCCCCGCCATTCTTTCTAAAGAACTTACCGAAAGTGCACCGTTTTCGCGTGGGCACAAAATAGGTACAGGAAACGAGCTCTCGCCAGGCAGAGCTCGCGTTTATTGCATTTTTTGCGGGCACAGGAACGCGACCACGGCATCCTGTGCATTGCGTTTCTCAGTCGTTACCGCCTGAGTGTCCGTATCGAGCGTCACGCGAATCGTGGAGTGACGCAACAGTTCCTGCATGATTTTCAATTCCGCACCGGTAGATCGAAGCAGCGTCGAATACGTGTGAGGAAAAGTATGCCAGCCAATTCTTTTGGTGATTCCCAACTTTCGCGCAACGGGGAGAATATGGCGCTGCATGATTTGCTGTGCTAGGTAAGGCCTGCGGCCCTGCTTCGCCGGACTCGCGAATACCCAACTCTCTGACGATTGATACGGCGTCTGCCCATGCCATTCGCAAAGAGCCTTCATCAGATCATCGTGAGCCGGGACAGGCTTCTGTGAACTCTCTGTCTTACAAACGCCAATAACGTTCTGCACGATCGAGCGCCTTACGTAGATCTGCTTACCTTGGAAGTCCACGTCTTTCCATTTCAACGCGAACAGCTCGCTCCTGCGGAGGCCGGTGGTTACTGCAAGTAGCACCAAGGTCCTTTCTCTAAAGCGAAGATTTGCAAGCAATCCCTGGACTTCATCGCTGGTCAGGATATCTGGCGCGGCGCGGCGTTTGGCGCTCTGCCTGACCCACTCAATGGGGTTACGGTCGCAAAGGTCGTGGCGACGTCCGTGATTGAACAACACGCTCATCACATTCCGTATCTTGGAGCGTGTTCCTTGTGCCAGGTTCAGCGACTTCAACCACGACTCCACCTCGACAGCTCGAACGTCCAGCAACCTATACGCGCCCCAGCGAGGGTCGATCCACTTTTCCAAGTAGCCCGCGTATGCCTTCTTGGTCGAATACGAAATTCGTGGATTACAGTCGGCAAGCTCTCGCTGCTGGAAATGTCTCGATAAATCGGCCAACGCAATCGATTCCCTTTTAATCCGAACATCATTCAAATTGATTTCACGTCTCAGTCCGACAACCGCTTTGCGGGCTGAGGCGACGGTTTTCAGGTCGTCGGCAGTTCCAAGAACGATGCGGCGGTGGATCTTTCGGCCGTCTGGTCCGCCCTCTCGCCACCTGAAGCACCAAACATCCGGCCCTCGCTTGCGCCGCTCAACTGTCACACTTCCGTCCTGCATATTGCTTCCCCCTTCCTGCACGACTGCAACAGGGGAATATGCTAACGGGGTAATCCATCTGCGTAGCTTGGTGGCCTCGAAGGCTGAACGCTGCTTTGCGGCGGCAGTAACCTTGAAGCCCGTTGGTTCAAATCGGGCCTCCACAACCGAAACTAAAGTCTACTCTCGTGGAAGCCGGGATTGCTGGCTCCCATTGTCGGCGACCTTAGGAGAGGAACGCGCTCCGGTTGGACTCGAGGAATTCAGCAAGCCCGATCGGCCGTTTTCCTCCGATCTTTTCAACCAGATTGTTCGTTCCCGCAAACACCCCATTCTGGTGGTCCTTTGCAATCTCCGCAAAATGCTGCCAGATGGTGTCGGTGCGGAGTATCTCACGCGGGCTGTTGGCAGCCATTCTCTTAAGGGTCCAGGCATCGACCTGCTCATAACCCACCGGCTTGCCGATGACCTTGGCGATCTCGATGGCAATTTCGGCGAAGGTGTACTCTTTTTCTCCGTAAAGCGGGTATACCTTTCCTTTGTGCCTGTGCCGAAGGGCAGCCGCAAAGTGCCTGCCTTGATCAGATTCGGTCCAATAGAGAGCCCATTCAGCGAAAAGTGTGGGTCGCAGATGTGTGACGGGAACGCCCGACCAGTTGAAGATCTGTTCCGAAATCCAGTGATCCTGGGCGGCATGACTTTTCGCTTCTCGACGCGCAGAAATTTGAGACATGTTCACAACAATCTCGACGGCGGCCTCCTTCGCGGCCTGAGCGAAGTACGCCGTGGCCTGCACGATACCTGGCATGATTGGATACACAAAGTACGCGCCCTGCGTTCCTTCAAGTGCCGCGCGAACAGCCTCGAAGTCCAGTAGATCGCCTCGCACAATCTCGGCACCTTGGGCGGCTAAAGCTGCCGAACGCTCATCCTCCCTGTGAACGAAAGCTCGTACGCCGGCTCCCGCATTGATTAAGAGTTTCACGGTTTTGCTCCCTGTCGCGCCAGTCGACCCGGTCACCAAGACCTTTTTCCTCATGTGCTCCTCCTTGAGCGCTTCCATCGAAACTGTCAACTCGGCTCCAACGACTTGACCGTCAGCGGCGGTAGCTTCTAGCTTGTCCTTATTTCTTGGAACCAGCACGGCGCCCGATGCCATTTGCTTCGAGGAAGTCTTTCATTGCGGATGCGATCTCAACGACATGTGTCTCTATCGCAAAATGTCCAGTATCAAGAAACTGAACCCTCGCGTTCGGCAAGTCTTTCCGGAACGCCTCCGCTCCCGGGGGAATAAAACAGGGATCGTTCTTGCCCCAGATCGCGAGCAAAGGCGGCTTCGATTTGCGAAAATATTCCTGGAATTTCGGATAGAGCTTTACGTTCGACGCATAATCCAGAAACAAATCCAGCTGAATCTCTTTGTTCCCTGACCGTTCGAGCAGAGCTGTATCCAATGTGTACGACTCTGGCGGGAGGCCATCTGGATTTGCCACGCCGTGCGTGTACTGCCAGCGTGTTCCCTCCAGTGTCAAAACATTCTTGCGGATGACGTCGCGGTTTTCTGCGGTGGGTTCAGCCCAGTATTTGCGAATCGGGCCCCAGGTGTTGCCAAGACCTTGCTCGTACGCATTTCCGTTTTGCGAAACGATCGCTGTGACTTGGTCGGGGTGAGCCATCGCCAAGCGGAGACCTGTTGGCGCGCCATAATCGAATACATAAATCGCATAACGGTTGATTTTCAGTGCTTGCGTGAAGGCCTCTATGGTCAACGCCAATCCATCGAACGAGTAAACATATTTTCGTTCGGGCGGAACCTCGGTAAAGCCGAAACCGGGGAGGTCCGGAGCGATCACGCGGTAATCAGTTGCGAGGCGCGGAATGAGTTCGCGGAACATGAACGATGAGGCCGGAAATCCATGTAAAAGGAGAACCACGGGGGCGGTCGCATCACCGGCAGCCCGATAAAACACTCGGATGCCATCGGCTTCGACCCAGTGGATCGTTGGAGGCGCGGTGTAATGGGCCTCTGCGCGCTTTGTTGCTGTCTGCGAAGTCGTGTCACTCATAAAGCCTTCTCCTTATTGGGTGAATTTACTGGTGAGCTTTGCTGGTAGGCGCTGTATTTAAACCCGGACTAACTCCTCGTCGCTTCGGATCGTTGCGGCTGCTGCAGAGTTATCATCTGCCTTCATGGAACTTCCTTTAAACGCTTGTGCCAAATTTACTTGGAACCAAGTGTGCCGTCAGAATTGTTCGAGTCTAGCGACGCCGAATACGGCATGAAATCGCTCGCAATAGATAACCGCCGCGTCGTATTTCTGTAAGTCAACAGATGCAGGAAGATCGTAGTTTTGATCTCCTTGATTCCCTTTTAACAGCCCGAGCTCCACTCTATCTACCTGCCCTTTCACAATTTCTTGCTTGAGGTTTTCGTCATCGCTTCGCGCCAGAAGGACGTGAACATCCGGGCCGTTGGAGGTCGAGAAGTCCGTCAGGCGCAGATATTCCTTGCCGTCGGCCGTTTTGTAGATCGTTGCTCGCCCGCTCGTCTGGTGAGCCTTCCCTTCGAGGCGGCCGGTATAAAGCGGCTGAGGGTCGGTGCTTGAAGCGAACGGGGCCGGTTCATTCACCTTTTGGTTGATCCACAGTTTTTCCGGACGGAAGGCCCACCAAGCACCGATGAGCACCGGAAGACCCACCGCGACCAATACCCACTTCCGGCGCGAGAACCAAAAACGTATATGCGAATCCATGATTTTGTCCCTCCAATCCGCGAATCGGGCAGGTGAATCTGCCCGACTCAATCGGAATGAACATGTGAGTCTTAGAATTTCTCAAGAGGCGCGGCGCCGAAATTAGCGTTGAACCGTTCGCAATAGATCGAAACGGTCTGGAACTTGCTTAGATCCGTGCCGCTCGGGATGGCGTAGTTCTGGTCGCCTTCGTTCCCCTTCAGCTTGCCCAGCTCCACCCGCTCGGTGTTGCTCTTGAGAAAATTGGCGTCGTCGTCCGCGTCCGCGGCCGCGATCAGAATCACATGTACATCGGGCCCGTTGGATGTCTTGAAGTTTGTCAAGCGGAGGATCAGCCTTCCGTCTTTCTCCTGGTAGATCGTTGCACGGCCTGAAGTGGTGTGAACTTTCCCGTGGAAGGTGCCGGTTTCCAGAGTCTTCGCGTTGCTGTCTTGGGCGTGCGCCGGCGGCTGCATTCCGAATGTGAACGCCAGCGCGGCGATTGCCAACACTGTCCTGATCTTGCAATCCATGATGATTTTTCCTTTCGGTTTTGTTTTCGGTGAGCACTCTGAAGCGCTCAACTCTTACGGGCAATAGGAGTCATCTGCCGCGCGAAAGTTACACGGGTGAGCAAAAAATGTGGCAATTCAGCAGTGCCTAGCGCGTTCTGTTTGTCGGCATGAATCGTATTTCCGTGCCACAGAGAGAGAGAGAGAGAGAGAGAAAAAAAAAACTTACGAGAGAGTCAGAGTGGAAGTACGGAAATTACCGGATGACCATCCGAGACGCCAAATTTCGATGCGCGCACAACAGATTTCAAATCTTGGGCTTGTCAGCTGCGGTCCGTTCGCAACTTCGCCATCACGCGATCGATGATTGGATTAGAGACGCTTGCCGGCAAGTCGAACGAACTGCTTTCCGTTACGATCTTTATGGTCTTGAGGCTAGAATCGTACAGTACGTGGCAAGCGCGGCACTGGGACAGGTGCAACTCAAGCTCTTCACGAACCTCTACCGACACCTGGTTCTCGAGGTAGTCTCCGAACTCGGCGAAGAATTCCTCGCATGTAATCACTGAGCTACCCCCCTGACATTGGCTATAACGTGAGGGGAGAGCCACTCTCGGAGCATAAGGCGGCCTCTCAGGAGCCGCGTCTTTACGTTAGGTACGCTTAGCCCCAACTGTTGGGCAACTTCATCGGTCGAAAGCTGCTGGATATCGCGGAGCATCACCACCGCTCGGTAGTTTGCGGGAAGCGCCAAGATTCCCCTTTCAACGAGTTGCCGTATTTCTGACCTGGAATAGAACTGCTCTGGGTTGTCCTGCCAGGCCGCAACCTGACGAGGGCGAAAATCCTTCTCTTCGTTGTACGCATCTTCATCCAGGCTTTCCACATTTTTTCCGCGTCGCAATCCTTGGAACGCCGAATTCCTCGCGATACTCACCAGCCATGTTGAAAACTTCGAGCGGCCCTGGAACCCACCGATGTGCTTGAACGCGCTCAGCAAAGTGTCCTGCATGGCGTCCTGTGCGTCGGCCGGGTTGCCCAAGATGGCGGCGAGTGTGCGATAAATCAACTGGCTATGCCGGCGGGCCAACTCTTCAAAAGCCTGCAGGTCTCCGCTCTGCGCCAGGACGACACATTCAGCGTCCGGGTCCACTACGTCGACGAGATGCACAACGCCCTCACGGCCCATAGGAGT
>Ga0206989_1045_pt1 | contig 24245 bp, 20 predicted proteins | sample Alteio_BWMinCont_10_FD_153276 | JGI IMG/M metagenome (GOLD analysis project Ga0206989, IMG submission 153276) | Enriched cells from forest soil in Barre Woods Harvard Forest LTER site, Petersham, Massachusetts, United States -... | ecosystem: Environmental > Terrestrial > Soil > Temperate forest >...
GAAGCCATCGGAAGAAAGGGCATGCCCACAGAGGTTCTCTTGGTGGAAGACAGTCCCGGCGATGTGCGATTGACGCAGGAAGCCTTCCGAGATGCCAACAACGCCATCCATCTGCACTTGGCTTGCGATGGCGTGGAGGCCATGGCCTTTCTAAGACACGAGGGCGCCAACGCCAATGCTCCTCGGCCGGATATTATTTTGCTGGATCTAAATCTTCCCAAAATGGATGGCCGTGAGGTCCTGGCGCACATCAAGGAGGATGACAACCTGAAAACCATTCCAATAGTGATCCTGACCACCTCTGATGCCGAAGCGGACATCGTGAAAAGCTATCAGCTCCAGGCGAACTGCTACCTTAGCAAGCCTGTGCAGTTGGACGCGTTCGAGACCCTGGTCAAGAGCATCAATGATTTCTGGCTGAAGGAAGTTAAGTTGCCGCAGCAGAGGCAAAACGGATGATTAGGAAGTCGCTTAAGTTGCTGCTTCTGGTTGAGGACAACCCGGGAGATGCCCGTTTGCTCCGGGAGATGCTGAATGAGGCAGGAGCACACAAAACCGAATTGACGCAAGCCGAGAGCATGAGTGAGGCCGAGAAACGTCTTGTAGAGCGTTTGTTTGACATTGTCTTGATAGATCTGGGATTGCCCGATGCGCAGGGATTGGAGGCGGTGCGGCGAGCCCGTGCAGTAGCGCCCCGCGTGCCGCTGGTGGTGTTGACGGGCTTGGATGACGAGTCGCTGGCCACACAAGCGTTGCAAGAAGGCGCGCAAGACTATCTCATCAAAGGCCAAATCGAAAAGCGCGGGCTTCTGCGTGCGCTGCGCTACGCCATCGAACGCAAGTCCATGGAAGAGGCGTTGTTTGTGGTAAAGGAACGCGCCCAAGTCACGCTGAACTGCATCGGTGACGCCGTTGTTTGCACGGATATTTCAGGAAATATCACCTTCCTCAATCTCGTCGCGGAAAAAATGACTGGTTGGCCCTGGGAAGAGGCCGTGGGCCGGCCCATGGACGATGTGTTTAGAATTCAGGATGCCTTGACCCGCGAAACCACTCCGAATCCCATGGATGTGGCAATGGGACTGAACAGAACCGTGCACCTGCCGGCGAATTGTATTCTAATCCGGCGCGATGGATTTGAAACGCCGATCGAAGACTCCGTTGCGCCCATCCATGACCGTGAAGGGAAAGCTACTGGGGCGGTCATCGTCTTTCGCGACGTCAGCGCTGCTCGCGCCATGGCGAAGCAGATGACCCATTCGGCCCAGCACGACTTTCTGACCGGCCTACCCAATCGCATGCTCCTGAACGACCGTGTGAACCAGGCCATCGTCTTGGCTCCGCGTCATAACAAAAAAGTCGCGGTGCTTTTCCTGGATCTGGATGGTTTCAAGCACATCAACGATTCCCTCGGACATCCCATCGGCGACAAACTGCTTCAATCCATCGCCAAACGCCTCGTGGGTTGCGTGCGCAACTCGGATACCGTGAGCCGGCAGGGGGGCGATGAGTTCGTTGTCTTGCTTTCTGAAATGGAACAGCAGGAAGATGCCGCCATCTCGGCGATAAGAGTCCTGGAGGCCGTGGCAGAGGCTCATTCCATCGACCACCACGACCTTCACCTTACTGCCAGTATTGGCGTGAGTGTGTACCCCGACGACGGGCTGGATGCAGAGACGCTCATCAAGAATGCGGACACAGCGATGTATCAGGCCAAGGAAAATGGGCGGCAAAGCTATCAGTTTTTCAAGCCGGCCATGAACGTCCGCGCTGTGGAGCGGCAATCTATCGAGGAGAGTCTGCGGCGCGCGATTGAACGAAAAGAATTCTTATTGCAATACCAGCCTAAGATTAGGCTCGCAACTGGAGAGATAACCGGCGCGGAGGCCCTTATACGCTGGACGCATCCGACTCGTGGTTCCGTCTCTCCGGCGAATTTTATTCCCGTCGCGGAGGATTGCGGGCTCATTTTGCCGATCGGCCACTGGGTTCTTCGCGAAGCATGCAAGCAAGCCCGTGCCTGGCTGGACGCGGGTCTGCCCCTGGGTACCATCGCGGTGAACATCTCCTCGATGGAGTTCCGTGAGGACAATTTTCTAGAGAGCGTGTTCGCAACTCTCAGCGAAACTGGCCTCGATCCGAAATTTCTGGAGCTGGAATTGACGGAAAGCGTTTTGATGAAGCGCGCCGAGTCCGCCGCCTCTGTGCTCAAAGCATTGAGAGCGCGCGGGGTGCAGATTGCCGTCGATGACTTCGGCACAGGCTATTCCAGCTTAAGTTATCTCAGAAGGTTTCCGATCGATGCGCTGAAGATTGACCAATCGTTTGTCCGGCAAATCACTTCCGCTCCGGACGATACGACCATCGTGACCGCGGTGATCAGCATGGGCCGCAGCCTGAAGCTGCGAGTCGTTGCCGAGGGTGTCGAAACGCAGGGAGAGCTGTCATTTCTTCAGGCTCATCAATGTGAAGAGGCGCAGGGATACTATTTCAGCCGACCCGTGCTTCCCCAGCAATTCGCAATTTTACTTAAGACTGGAGTTCGCGAAGCGACCGTTGTCGTTCACCGCTAATCAATTTCTTGTAAGCGGATCAGCACAAGGGCGTCCCGGAGTGCTTGTCATCACGGGCTTGCTGCTAAGAGATTCGAATCAGGTGGCAGGTCAAGAGTCGAATGATGGAACAGCTCAACAAAACAGCCCATGGTCAGCTTCGTTCTGATTCTGTCGCGACTCGTAGCTGTCCCCGTTTCCCTTTTTCGCCTGCCGTCGAAGCAACAGATATACGGGCAGACACCCGAATATTCGGCCGGCTCTCCGATATCAGCAGGAACGGTTGCTACGTAGATACGATCAACCCGTTTGCGAAGGACGCTGCCGTCACGCTGACGATCACAAGGGAAAAGCAATCATTCAAGACTCAGGCAAAGGTTGTTTATGCAAAGGTTGGGATGGGCATGGGCCTCTTGTTCACGACAGCTGAACCTGAACAACTGCGTGTGCTCGGATCGTGGCTGGGCGAGTTGGCCGGCGGGAAGGTGGGTGGCCTGGATTCGCCGGGCCTGAGTCTGCAACCCGAGGCCGCGAACGGCGCCGATCAAGAACTACGGAAGATCGTCACCGAGCTGATTGCTCTGCTGAATGCCAAAAGCATCCTGAACGATTCGGAAGGGATGGCTCTGTTACGAAAGCTTTCAAAGTAGCTGAATTTGATTCCTCCCGGTATTGTGGCCTATCCCGAAATGCCGACGGAAGCTAAGTCGGTGCACCATACCATACAGTCTGTGTCCTGTGTCCCACACTTATTTCACAGGAACATGCAGTCCGCATCGGGCATTTGCTCTCGACGACCACCTCTCAGCACTCCAGTTAATCGGGCATTGAGCCTGAAATAAGCCTGTTATAGACTTCGCAGTCACTGTTCTCCACCTCTCCCATCCCGGGGCGCTAACGGAGGGTAGAGAAAGATCGCTTTAGCAGAAGCCGCCGCGAGTACTTTCCGCAGTTGGCTGCAGTGTCCGTTCCGAGATTGAGCCGTTGCCTGAAAGCAGGCCGCGGAACCAAGGAGGCTGGGATGCTTTTTGCAGCACAAGTTGCGGTCACGCACCGGCCGATTGCCAACCTGGACCTCGCCATCATCGGGGTCTACTTTGCCATCGTCTTCGGGATCGGCATGTATTTCGCAAAGAAGGAACGCAGCTCTGAGGACTACTTCCTTGCAGGCCGTGACATTGGATGGTTTTTTATCGGAGCGTCTCTCTTCGTTTCGAACATTTCCACGGAGCACTTCATCGGCCTGTCGGGCACAGGGGCCTCGTCCGGACTGGCGGTCGGACACTTCGAGTGGCTGGCCTGCCTGATCCTGCTGATTCTGGGCTGGGTGTTCGTGCCCTTTTACTTGCGGTCGAATGTATTCACCATGCCGGAATTCCTGGAGCGGCGATTCAACCGCCAGTGCGCGGTCTACTTGGCGGGGATTTCCATCATCGCCTATATCTTTACGAAAATCTCCGTGCAGCTCTACGCAGCGAGCGTGGTGCTCGAGCGAGTGGCGGGCTGGTCCCTCTGGAAGACCGCCGTGGTTCTGGTGATTGCCACCGGCATCTACACAGTGGCTGGTGGACTTGCTGCGGTCATCTACACCGACACGGTGCAGACGCTGATCCTGATTACCGGTGCGGTGGCGCTAACTGTGATTGGCCTTCACCGCGTCGGCGGCCTGGAACACTTGCGCACGATGGTGCCGCCCGATTACTTCCACATGATCAAACCTGCTTCAGATTCCAACTTTCCATGGACGGGGATTTTTTTCGGAGCTCCGATCCTGGGGATCTGGTATTGGTGCACGGATCAGGTGATTGTGCAACGCGTGCTTTCCGCGCGCGATGAGGGGCACGCTAAAGCCGGCACCATCTTCGCGGGCTTCCTCAAAATCCTGCCCGTCTTTATGCTGGTCCTGCCCGGCATAATTGCCTTTGCGCTCTTCCCAGAGCAGGTGAAAAAGCCGGATTTTGCCTACCCCACGCTGGTGCTCAACCTCTTGCCCACCGGACTGGTTGGTCTGGTAATGGCCGCGTTGCTCGCAGCGGTGATGGGCGCGATGAGTTCAGTGTTCAATTCGGCGTCCACTCTCGTCACGTTGGATTTCTACAAAAAGATTCGTCCGGAAGCTTCGGAGAAACAGCTGGTCAATTTCGGGCGCATCGCCACGGGTATGATGGTGGTGCTCGGGTTGTTGTGGGTGCCATTCATCGGCTACATCAGCAGCCAGCTCTACATTTATCTGCAAAGCGTGCAAGCCTATATCAGCCCGCCAATCTCCGCGTGTTTCGTCCTCGGAATCCTTTGGCCGCGTCTGAACGGCAAGGGAGCGATCAGCTCGCTTCTGACAGGCTTCGTGATGGGTGCCACGCGCTTCGTGATGGAACTCGCGGACCGCGCCGGCGGCGCCCATTTCGAATCACCCGTCGCCCGCTGGCTCATTGACATGAACTTTCTGCACTACGCCATCTTCATGTTTGTGGTCTGCTCGGTGGTGCTCATTGCGGTTAGCTTGATGAGCGAAGCCCCGGACCGCAAGCGCCTTGCCGGGCTTACTTTCGCCACCGTTGATGAGAAGATGGAAGCGACCGCGGTTGGAATTCCCGTGCGCAAACCAGCGTTCGAGACGCCCGGCGAGCATCGCATCAATGTCGCGTTCAGCCTGCTGCTGCTGGCCACAGTGATCGGCTTGTGGATCTATTTCCGCTAGCAGGAAGCGCATTAAGAAATGCTATGGGTGCGACCGCCATCCGAAGTTTGAAGCCTCATGTAGGTAAAGAAGAAGCCGCGAAGACTTTTTCTTCGCGCGGCTTCTCCGCCGTTTATTGGCGGCTGCGCAGCGGCCCGTTGCAGCGCATTGCCGATGTCTACGTGCCCTTCTGGATTTATCGCGTTCGCTATGAAAACCATCGCGCGGCCGTGACGCGTTTATTTGCGCTGGACGCGGTTCGCGGCGCTCTTGACCTGTTCGAATTTCCCCGCGTTCCGCAGGACGATGAACTGGTGGTCATTGAGACACGCAACCGTCTGAATCCCCGATTGGAGGAAGGCGCTGCCAAGGAATTACTCCGGGAAAAAGTTTTGCGCGTGATCTTCCAGCAAGGCTTCTTCAAATTACGCGCTTTAAAAGTGGAAATCGAACGCGTCCCGATCGAGCTGCACATGCCCTACTGGCTCGGGTTTTACGGGGGGACCGGACTGGTCCGCTGCCGCGTGATGGATGCGGTGCGGCGCCGGATTGAAGGCGCAAAAGCGTCCGCCTTTTTCGAACAGTGGCTCGCGGCTTGACGCGCGGAGTCAATGCTGTATCGTTTCTGCCTGGATTAAGAACCATTCCTGATCGTTCTTGCCCCTTTCTCAATTCCCAGGAGGATGGATATGACAGGGTTTGCTCGGTGTCTCGGAATTGCACTGTTGGTCCTCGCTCTCTGGTGCGGGACGGCAGCCGCACAGGGCTGGCAGCATCTCGCCAAGGTCCAGCAGGTTGACAAGCTGAAAGATGGAGTGGAACTGACTGCTGGAGGCGCGAAAATACGTGTGACCGCTTTTCGTGACGGCGTTTTTCGCGTGCGTGTCGCGCCGAACGGCAGTTTTCCGAAGGATTTTTCCTGGGCACTGATCGAATCATCTGAACCACCTGCCCTCAAAATCGAAGAAAGCCCGAAAGAAGTGCGCATCACGGCGGGCTCGGTCGTTGCCACCATCCAGAAATCACCGGTGCTGATCAATTTCTCCGATGCCCGCGGAAACGTTCTTCTCGCCGACGAACCAAGCCTCCCGATGGCCTGGGTCGGCTCGCGAATTCACATCTGGAAGAAAATGCCGGCTGACGAGAACTATTACGGCCTTGGTGACAAAGCCGGACCCATGAATCGCCGCAACCGCTCTTTCACCAATTGGAATACGGATGAGTTCGGCTGGCAGGAATCTTCCGATCCTCTTTACAAGACCATCCCGTTTTTTATTGGGTTGCGCAAAGGCACGGCCTACGGCCTTTTGTTTGACAACACTTACCGGAGCACTTTTGATTTCGGCAAGGAATCGCCAGACTATTTTTCATTTGGCGCGGAAGGCGGCGAGCTGAACTATTACTTCATCGCCGGACCGGAACCCAAAAAAATCGTCGAAGCATACACCGCCATGACCGGGCGTTCTCCGCTCCCTCCGCTCTGGTCGCTCGGCTACCAGCAGTGCCGCTACAGCTACTATCCCGAATCGCGCGCCCGCGAGATCGTCAATACTCTTCGCGAGAAGCACATTCCCGCCGACGCCATCTATTTCGATATTGACTACCAGCAGGGCAACGCACCTTTCACCATCAACCGCGAGTACTTTCCGACATTCGAAAAGATGATCTCGGATTTCCGCGCGCAGGGCATCCACACCATCCTCATCACCGACCTGCACATCAAAAAAGACCCGAATCATGGCTATGCGCCCTACGATTCCGGAATAAAGAACGACATGTTCGTCAAGAATCCCGACGGCTCCGTCTATGTGGGCACCGTGTGGCCTGGCGACAGCGTATTCGCCGATTTCACACTCACGCGCGCGAGGGACTGGTGGGGCGGACTCTACAAGGACTTCGTCGGCATGGGAGCGGCCGGCTTCTGGAATGACATGAATGAGCCGTCAATCTTCCTGCGCGCGGACAAGACCATGCCGCTCGACACCGTGCACCGCCTCGACGATGGCACCACCATCGACCATCGCGCCGCTCATAACATCTTTGGAATGGAGAATGTCCGCGCGACTTATGACGGTCTGCGCAAGCTGCAGCCGGCCGAGCGCCCCTTCGTCCTCACTCGCGCCGCCTATTCCGGCGCACAGCGTTATGCCGCCACGTGGACCGGTGACAACAGCAGCACCTGGAACCATCTTGCGATGAGCACGCCGATGCTTCTGAGCATGGGCATCTCCGGCTTTCCGCTCATTGGCGACGACATTGGCGGCTTTGCTGGCTCTCCTCCAGCTGATCTTTTGACGCGCTGGTTTGAAGTGGGAGCTCTAAATCCCGTTTACCGCGACCACACCGCAAAAGGCACAGCCGATCAAGAGCCTTGGGTGCATGGTCCCGAGCACGAGGCCATTCGCCGGAAATACATTGAACTGCGATACCAGTTGTTGCCGTACCTATATACGGCTATTGAGGAATCCACGCGCACTGGGATCCCCCTGATGCGGCCGCTTTTCCTCGAGTATCCGGATGCGGCCCAGTTTTACGGAGACAATCGCGATTTTCTGTTTGGCCGCGATTTCTTCGTTGCTCCCGTCACCACGGAGATGATCGACGCTGAAGAAATTTCTCTGCCCCCAGGCGATTGGTACGACTACTGGACAAGCGAGAAGCACTCGAACAAGGAAAAACTCCTCCTACATCCTAAACTCGATGAAATGCCTCTTTACGTCCGCGCTGGCGCCATCGTGCCAATGCAGTCGGTGGTACAAAACACAGGGGAGATCCCGGGCGGTCCTCTGCGGCTCCGCGTTTATCCCGGCGATGATTGCCGTGGCACTCTCTATCAGGACGACGGCCACACGTTTGCCTATCAGAAGGGTGAAATCCTGCGAATCAATTACTCCTGCCAGGTTTCGCCGGGCTCCGTGACCGTTACGAGTGGTATCGAGAAAAATGCGTTTAAGCCATGGTGGACCTTTGCTGAAGTCACCGTGTACGGGGCGGCTGCCGCGCCGAAAGAAGTGCGCATCGGGGACCAACTCGTCCAACAATGGCGTTTTGACAGCCAGGCGCACGCCGTCGTGCTCACCTTGCCCGATGCCGCAAAGGATTGGACCGTGCGCTTACTGTTCTGATCCAGAGTTTCAGTAAGGGCTTACTCCAGGGCAAAAATCGACAGGGATTGTGCCGGCATGGAGACACGCAACTCATTCCCCGCCAAATCCGCGCTTGCCTCGCCAAAGAGGAGTGAAATGCTTGCCGCGCCTTGTGCCGGCGTATCGTTCAACGGAATGTGCAGCTCCCTGACCTTGTCGGAATTGTTGAAAGCCACGATCACGCGCTCTTCCTCCGACTCGCGAGCAAAAACATAAGAAGATTCATCGGATTCGAGATGCCACAGTTGCCCTCCGCGAAGCGCCACATGCTCCCGGCGCAGTCGGAGCAAAGCCTGCACATAAGAAAAAATCTCCTGCTGCTCGTGCGTACGCCTGGATTGTGCGAACGCGTCATTCGAATCACCGATCCATCCGCCTGGAAAATCCCGGCGATTGTCCGGGTCGCCTCCTCCCGGCATCCCGATCTCATCGCCATAGTAGATCTCCGGAATGCCTCGCAGTGTCAGCGTAAGTCCAAACGCCAGCTTTAGTTTCGCCGGAGAGCTCCCGTCGGCGCTGGCGAAACGCGGCACGTCATGATTCGCGAAGAACGGCACCAGCATCTCGGGGTGCGGATACAGCGAATCCTGCCTCAGCACGTCGGCGATGCGGCCCACGGGCGCATTTCCCAGCAGCACATCGCGCAACGCGAAAAACATCGGGAAATCAAAGAGAGTAGAAAGCCGGCTGTCGATGCCGTCGTACCGCCGCACGCCGCCGGCAAAAAACGAAGTCACCGCCGGATCAGGATGAAATACTTCTCCGATGGTCGTCAGGTACGGATAAATCCTGTGCAATCCGCCATGCCAGTCTGCCCAGAATTTACGGCCGACATACGGAAACGTATCCAAGCGGTAGCCGTCCAGCCCCGATACTTCCACCCACCAGATGCTGTTTTGCAGCAGGTACTGCTCGACCACCGGGTTTTCCGTATTCATATCCGGCAAAATCCCGAAGAACCAGCCATCGGTGAAATTCCGCTTCATGCTTGCCGGAGCGTGTGGATCGACTAGCAATTCGAACGGATCGTTCGCAATAGTCCGGCGGCCCGATTTTCCGTAGAAATCTTCCTTCAGCGGGGCATTCGACTCGAGATGATGCTTCAACGTTCCGTGAAACCAATCGGGCAGCGGCGGATTCGCAACCCAGGGATGTTGAGGGCCGACGTGGTTCGGCACAGCATCAAAGAAAATCTTCATTCCTTGCTTGTGCGCGGCGGCGACCAATTCCTGATAGTCCTTCAGCGCACCCAGGTGCGGATCAACGGCATATAAGTCCACCGCGCCATATCCGTGATAATCCTGGGCCGCGCCATTCTTCACAACCGGTGTTAGCCACAAGGTCGTAACGCCGAGATCCTTCAGATAGGGCAAGTTATTTTTGATCCCCAGCAGATCACCGCCATGATACGCGCGGGGTTTCGAACGATCGTGCGAGCCGCGCGCCTCCGCGGGCTCATCGTTCGTTGGATCGCCATTCGCAAAGCGGTCCGGCATGATCAGGTAAATGACGTCGTCCTGCGAAAGCCCTTGAAACTTTCCCTGCGTGGGTGTACGCGCCGCGAGAGGCAGCTCGAACGAGGTGGTTCCCTTCGGCGCAGTAATCCGGCAGACGGCGGTCCCTGACCTCGTGCCTTCCTCAATCTTGAGCCAAATAAAAAGATAATTCCCGCCGGCCGTAGCCTGCGTACGCGAAACGCGCAAACTCGGAAGGTTGCACGCAACGTGCGTCGCCTCCAGGTCGCGGCCGGAAAGCAGCACCATCACCTCTTGGGTGAGCCCTACCCACCAGCTTGGTGGTTCAACCTTTGTCACTACGGGAGTGACTTCCGTGGAATTCTGTTGCGGGCTGGCGCTCCACAGCGTGCTACAAACAAAAACAATCAACAGTGCAGCGCCAAAAATTCGCGCCAGGGAATGTGCACGCGAAGTCTGGCGCGAGGTTTGCGAAATTTCTTTCACGGGAAAAGCATAAGGAAAAAACCGGTCCGACACCAGCTTCGAATCCTGGAGATGGCCAGCAAACTCATTACTTACGTTCTGAAGTGGCCTCAACAAAAATCAATTCGCCAAATGCTTCCGGAACATGAAAATTCGGCACCGCTGTCCCTGTCGGCCGCCAAGCCGAATAAAACCGCGGTTCAGCCGCTCCCTCGACACGGTAGAAATTCACTCTCCAGGTGGCCGAAGGATCGAAACGCTCAACAAGGCAATTCATCGGTAGCGCCAACTCCGCTACCCAGGTTTTCGCGGCTTCGTTCAAAACGACGCGGCGCTGCAAACCGCTCTTCAAATCGCGTTTCTCACCGGGCGCGATGTCGAGATCGATCCAAAAACCGTTTGGGCTGACTTCAAACTCCTTATACCTCCGAGGAATCGACGCGTCCGGCTGCAGAAAAACTTCCGCGACGTCGCGATCCCAGAGCTGATCCCGGCGGCCATCCGGTTCGGCATCGGGAAAAACGGTGATCACGCGGTATTTCGCTCGAAAACGCAGAAAAAGAGTTTCTGGCATCCAGAGTAGCCGGACTTCCGTCTCTCTTTCCTGGTCCGCGTTTTTTCCTCGCCAGTCCGCATTAAAACGCAGCGCCGGCGTACGCTCCCACGCAGATTCTTTCGGAAAACCTTCCAAATCGGGGCTTTCCGTCATTCGAACCCCTGCCGCTGTCGGTTCCTTTGAGGTGAGGTTGTGATCAGTCATTGTTAATGATTGTGCTGTCGCTCGCCCTTCAGAATAACGGCCGGGACAAAATTCACAAGAAAAAAACGAACCGTTTGAAAAAAATATCAGTTCCTCGGCCCGCCTTACACTTCTTTCCACGGCGCCTGTTCCAAGCCCGCAAACTCTTTGCGCACCAAACCCGCCTCTCATCCCGGGCGTTTTCGGAAGGCGTGTTAGCATCAAATTTGGCCTCTTCCAGTAATTATTGAACCGACAGAAGTAGTGAATCTTCAGGAGCGCGGGAAATGATTGAGCCAGTCAACACCCAGGATTTCACATCGCAGCCGGTGCGGCGTTCACCGGAACAATTCGAATTCGTCAAGTTCCGCATCGAAGCCGGCGTCGCGAGGATGACCCTCAACCGTCCGGAACACAATCTTCTCAACGAAGCCATGCTCCGCGAGATTGCCGGCGGAATCACCTTTGCCGGCGAAAGCGATGACGTGAAGATGATCGTAATCGATTCGGCTTGCAAAGTCTTTTGCGGCGGCATCGACATCGGCGAATACACTTCCCAGCGCGTCTTCCAGATGCTCGACGCCTTTCACGCGGCTTTTGCAGGAATGCTGGAAGTGGGCAAGCCGGTCGTCTGCGTGGTAAACGGTCCGGCCATCGGCGGCGGCGCGGAGCTGGCGGCCTTCGGCGATCTTGTGATTGCCACACCCAAGGCGCGGTTTGCCCAGCCGGAAATCAGCATCGGCATCTTTCCGCCGCTCGCGTCCACAATCTTGCCTTTCCTTGTCGGGCCCAAAATTGCACTGGAACTTGTCCTGACCGGTGAACCGGTGACTGCCGAGCGCGCTTTGGAACTCGGCATGGTGAATCGCCTCGTGCCCGAAGCGCAACTCGAACAAGCGGTGAAAGATCTCGTCGACCGCATCACCGGCCACTCAGGCCCGGTGCTGACGATGGCCAAGAAAGCCATCCTCGGCGGGATGGGCTTGTCCCTCCGCGAAGGCCTGAAGCATTCGATGAACATTTTCTTGAACGAGCTCTATCGCCTCGAAGATTCACAGGAAGGTCTGCGCGCTCTGGTCGAAAAGCGCAAGCCCAACTGGAAAAACCGCTGAACCGCGGCTCCCTTGTGGACACGCGCATTGACACACTCTCGCGCGCGGCTTAAACTCATTTTTCAATTTGCAGGCAAGGGAAGCGGGGAAGGCCGTGTGAATCGGCCGCGGTCCCGCCACTGTAATCGGCTGAAAAGCCGTAAGCCAGGCCACCCTCCCATGCCGCAGAGGCCCACGCTCTTCGCGAGAAGGAGCGCGGCCGGAAGCCCCTCAGGTGTCTCGCGGGGCTTTTTTGTTTCTCCAGGAGAATTTCTCGCCGGGGAGATTCGTGACAGGACTGACCAGCCCGCGCCATCGATCTGCAGCCTGCGCGGCGATCGTTGCATTCGTGTGCAGCGTCGGAGTCTCGCATGCGCAAACCTCCCCCGCCACACCGGCCCCGACTCCTGTCTACCGGGAAGTCACGGATGAAACCGGCCGCACCGTACGTATCCCTCAACCGGTCCGCCGTATCGTTTCCCTGGCGCCCAGTTTGACGGAAACCGTCTACGCCCTCGGTTTGCAGGACAATCTCGTCGGGGATACCGACTATTGCGATTACCCCCCGGATGCGCAGAAAAAAACAAAAGTGGGGGGCGCCATCAACCCGAGCTTGGAAGAGATTGCCACCTTGCATCCGGATCTCGTCCTCGTAACCAAGGGCTTTAACCGCCTCGAAACCGTCAACGCTCTGGATGGTTTGGGGATTTCTTCTTATGCGACGGACCCTCACACCGTCGATGAAATCATGACCTCCACGAAAAAACTGGCCGATGTCCTTGGCTCACCGGACGCCGGAATCTCCGTCGCCGAGGACATGCAGCGACATCTTGCAACACTCCACCAAAAAACTGGCGCCCTTCCAGCGAAACATGTTCTCTTCGTTGTCTGGACCCAGCCGCTGATCTCCATCGGCAAAAACACTTTCATCGCCGACGCCTTGCGGCGCGCCGGCGCTGTTTCGATCGTGGATTCCGAACAAGACTGGCCACAGATCAGCCTCGAAGAAATCGCCCGGCTGCAGCCGGAGTTTCTCGTCTTCGCCTCCTCGCATTCGGAGTCGGCTCCGCGCGAGCTTGATGTGCTCGCCACGCTTCCCGGCTGGAGTATTGTGGATGCCGTGAGCAACCGCCGTTATGCCGTGATCAGCGATGCCGTCAACCGCCCCGCCCCGCGCATCGTCTCGGCCATTGAAGATCTGGCCCGGCAGCTGCATCCGGATGCCTTCATCGAAAAACCGGAGAATGGCAAGAAAAAAATCGAAAAGGAGAATCCCTTGCCAAACCAGCGGCCTCTCTCTCCTACTGCGTCCGTTTCTTATGATCTGCTGCACATCGACGCCACATCTCGTGGAGGCTGCCCATGCGACCGCTGACCCTCCGGCGCCTCCTTCTCCAATGTTTGGTCCTGGTGCTGATCTTGTTCATCGTGGTGGTCATCGCCCTTAAATTCGGCGCCGTCCCCGTTTCACTATACGCACTCGGACGCGACGTACTTCGTTTCCTCCTCGGCCAGACCAGTCAGATCTCCAGCGACTACGGCCTTATCATCTGGAACATCCGCGGGCCGCGCATCCTGCTGGCCATTTTTGTGGGCGCTTCTCTTTCTGTCGCGGGCACCAGCTTCCAGGCTTTGCTGCGCAACCCGCTGGCCGATCCTTATGTATTAGGCGTATCCAGTGGAGCCTCCGTGGGTGCTATTCTGGCCCTCATCGCCGCGCCTTATCTTTCCCTGCCGTCCACTCTTACCGCTCTCCTCACGCCTGTGGGGGCATTTCTCGGAGCCACCGCGACCATCGCGGCTGTTTATGTCCTCGGCCGTCGCGAAGGTCAAATCGACAGCACTACGCTTCTTCTCGGCGGCGTCATCACCGGCTCTTTCCTTTCGGCCATCATCACACTCCTCATGGGCACGGTGACCTCCGGCAACAACCGCGGCATGGTTTTCTGGCTGATGGGCAATCTCTCCACGTCGTTTCAAAAGAGCGTTTATTGGTTTCTGGGTATTGGCTTCTTCGTTGCCGCGGGAGCGATTTATACGACGGCTACCGATTTGAATCTTCTCCTCGCCGGTGAAAAGGAAGCGATGCATCTTGGCGTGGATGTGCGGCGAGTGCGCCTGGTCGTCTACATAGCCGCGTCCTTCCTGACTGGACTCGCTGTTTCTGTCAGCGGATCGATCGCTTACGTCGGCCTGATCGTTCCTCACGTAATGCGCCTCATTTTCGGCTCCGACCATCGCACTTTGCTGCCCACCGCTGCGTTCGGCGGGGCTATCGCTGTGGTGTTTGCGGACACCCTCGCGCGTACCGTGGTAGCGCCGACGGAGATTGCCGTTGGCGCCGTGACCGCCATCGTCGGCGCGCCGCTCTTTATTTATCTCCTCCGCCGGAGGCTCGCTTGAGCAGCGGTTCTGCCTTCGCACGCAACACCAGCGAGGCGTCTCGCTCCAGTGCCGAACCCCGTCTCAGTGTTGAGCAGGTTAGCTACGCCTATTCCGCAAATCCCGCGCAAGCCCCGCTATTCACTCTGGAAGCCACCAGCTTTCAAGCCAAGCCCGGCGAAATCGTCGCCATTCTCGGACCCAACGCCAGCGGCAAATCCACTCTCTTGAAACTGATCGCTGGCGCCCTCGCGCCCATGTCCGGGCGGATTTTACTAAACGGCTTTGTAACCCACTCGCTCACTCCGCGCACCCGCGCGCAACGCATCGCCGTGGTCCAGCAGGAGAGCACCTTGCTCTTCCCTGCGCGCGCCTGGGAATTCGTCCTGCAAGGCCGCCACGCCTACGGCCGCTCGCTGCGCTTCGAATCCGAAGATGACGTCCTGATCGCGAAAAACGCCCTCGCCCAAGTGGGCGCCGCCGAATTGAGCGACCGCTGGATGGATCAGATCTCCGGCGGAGAAAAACAGCGCGTCATTCTCGCGCGGGCTCTTGCGCAACAACCACTTCTGCTCCTGCTCGATGAACCCACTTTGCATCTCGACATCGCCGCGCAGGTCGGCTTGCTCGATTCTCTCCGCCGCCTTGCCGCGGCAAATCGCTACACCGTCGTCGTGGTCACCCACGAACTCAACCTCGCGGCCGAATATGCGGACCAGGTTGTGTTGATGCAGCGTGGCCGATGCTTGCGCGTCGGCCCGCCCTCCAGTATTTATCAGCGCGAATTGCTCGAACAGGTTTTCCAAACGCCCCTCAGCGTCGAACTTGGCGCTTCGGGGCGGCCGCGCGTCACCGTTTTGTCTGCAACGCAGCCGTAAGAAGTTTTCTCGTTAACCCCAACCCCGCGGCCCTGTGCCGCGGACCACAATCACCGCAGACTTCGTGCTCGGGAAGACGGTTCCAGTGAATCCAGCCTGTTCAGGATCACCGGAATTAAGCCGTCGCCGCCGCGCGACTGTAAGGCGGAGCCGCTTGTTTCGCAAGCGCGCTTGAACCGTCAGTTGGCAGTCCACTGCAGCGCATTGCTCCCATCGGGCGGCGCTGCGGGAAGGCGCCAGCTGGTTTTGCCGCCAAGCCAGGAGACCGGCGAAGTCTGCAGCCAGTGTGATTTTCACCGCGCACCGGACAACCTTCAAGCTCCCGCGCGAGAGGGAGTGGAGGACAACATGAAAACGATATTTCTTCGAACTGCCTTTCTTTCCCTTGCAGTTTTCTCAATTAGTTTTTCCTTGCTGGCGCAAGGCAATACACCCGATGCCCGCCTTTCCGGAAAACTGAGCGATCTTTCCGGTTACGGCGTTGGCAATGTCAAAATCACCGCGCAACTCGATAACAGTACAACCTCTAACGTCCGGCCAGCTGCTTCCGCCCCTGACGGCTCCTATCTCCTCATCCTTCCGCCAGGCCGCTACCACATTCATTTCCAACATCCATCCTTCGTTCCCCGCGACTTCGTTCTCGATCTGGCCCCCGCCGAAACTCGCTCGCTCGATCTTCGCCTCGAAATCCAGCGCGTTTCCGAAAACGTCGTCGTCACCGCCAACGCCCAGCCCCTCGAAATCGAGCACACCCCCGCGCCCGTTGATCTCATCGGCCGACAGGAAATCGACCAGCGGCAAGCCGTTTCACTTCCCGATCTTCTCTCAACGCAAACGGGCATCAGTCTGGCCCGAACCGGCACCATCGGCGGACTCACAACCATTTTCCTCGACGGCGGCAATTCCAGCTTCACGAAGGTTCTGATCGACGGCACGCCTGTCAACCTTCCAGGCGGTGATGTCGACTACTCCAATCTCACCCTCGATAACGTCGACAAAGTGGAAATCGTCCACGGAGCTGAAAGCGCTCTCTACGGCTCTGACGCCATGTCCGGGGTCATTCAAATCGTCAGCCATCAAGGCTCCACCCGCATCCCCGAATTCAATGTCTTCGGCGAAGGTGGCAGCTTCTCCTCCGCGCGCGGCGGCGCCCAAGTCAGCGGCCTTCTCGGTCGTTTCGACTATTCCGCGGCTGCCTCCTACTTTCACACGGACGGCCAGGGCATCAACGACGCCTTCTTGAACCGCAGCTTCGCCGGTAATCTTGGTTACAATTTCTCTGACTCCAATCAACTGCGTTTGAGCGTTCGCAGCAATTCTAGCTTCGCCGGAACTCCCGGGCAGACGCTCCTTTTTCCTGCCGATTCTTCGGCTTTCTATAATCTCCAGCAGCTTTCCGCGAACCTCACTTGGAACTTTCAGACGGGCGGGCATTGGAGCCATCATTTCTCTGGCATGGAGTCCCGTTACTTCAGCATCAGCGGCTTCCCTCCGTTTGGAAATTTCCCGAACCAGGCCAATCGTGCCGGCGGCCTTGCGCAGTCCACGTACTCTTTCCGCGGTGGCGCAGTCACCGCCGGCTATCAGTACGAAGTGGAAAACGCCAGCGGCCATGCCTACCGCAACAATCAAGGCGGCTTTCTCGACGCACGCTGGTCCCCCATTTCGCGCCTCACGCTCAGCGCCGGAGGGCGCGCTGAAGCCAACACCAGCTTCGGCACGCGCGTAGTGCCTCGCGCTGGCGCCGTGCTCGCCCTGCGCTACGCCAAGGGTTTCTTGGGCGACACGCGCGCGCGCTTCGCCTACGGCCAGGGAATCGAAGAGCCTACAGCGCTCGAGTCCTTTGACACCGACCCGTGCAGCCCGGGAAATCCCAATCTGCGTCCTCAGCGCAGCCACACCTTCAACATTGGCGTCGACCAGTACTTCGATTCCGACCGCTTTCGCGTCTCGGCCACTTACTTCGCCAACGAGTTCCGGGATCTGATCACTTCCGTACTCGGCACACAGGCTGGTTGTCCGTTCGGCAGCGTCACGTTTCTCAATACCGACCTATCCCGCGCGCGTGGCGTCAACTTCAGCGCCACCGCCCGCCTTGCGCACTGGCTTTCGCTCAACGGGAACTATTCGTTTGACGATACGCGTGTGCTGAAATCCTCTACCGCCGGCACGGGATTTCAAGAGCCTGGCGATCATTTGCTGCGCCGCCCGGTGAACTCCGGCAACATCTGGCTCAACGCCACCTTTCGCCGCTTTAATTTCAACCTTGCCGGTTATTTCACCGGCGTCCGCTCCGATAGCGACTTCGACGGCCTCGGCTTCACTCGCAATCCCGGCTACGCGCGCTTCGACCTCGCCACCAGCTACAATTTCGGACGTGGCATCTCTTTCTACGGCCGCGTCACCAACCTCCTCGACAAGCAATATCAAGAAGCCATCGGCTTTCCCGCCCTTGGTCGCGATTTCCGCCTCGGCATGAACTACCGCTTCACCGGCCGTAACTGAGAACCTCCGTTGTGGGGGCGCACCATGCTGCGCCCCTGCTGGGCAAGATCGATCGCATAAGGAGCTTTTCCTTGACGAAGTCAGAACCTATCCTCTTCTGCTGGAGCGGCGGCAAAGACAGCGCTATGGCCCTGCACGCGCTGCTCCAGCAGAAGCAATTCAGAGTCGTCGCCCTACTCACGACCGTCACGGAGGGTTACGACCGCATCGCCATGCACGGCGTTCGCCGCGAACTTCTCCGCCGGCAGGCAGAGTCGCTTCGTTTGCCTCTGCACGAAGTCTGCATCCCGCCGCAATGTGTCAACCCGGTCTATGAGGCGCGAATGGAAGAAGCGCTCCGCCTCTTCTACAACCAGGGCGTTCGGAAAGTCGCTTTCGGCGACATCTTTCTGGAGGACCTCCGCGCCTATCGCGAGAAAAATCTCGCCCGCATCGGCATGACCGCGCTCTTCCCCATCTGGAAACGCGACACACGCGAATTGATTCGCCACTTCCACGAGCAGCGCTTCCGCGCCATCGCCGCTTGCGTCGATTCGAAAGTTCTCGACCCCAGTTTCGCCGGCCGCGAACTCGACGAATCTTTCTTTCGCGATCTTCCGCCTCACGCCGACCCCTGCGGCGAAAACGGCGAATTCCACACCTTCGTTTTCGACGGCCCCATTTTTCAATCCCCAATCCCCGTCCGAACGGGGGAAGTTGTCAACCGTGATGGCTTTGTCTTTTGCGATCTACTGCCTCAACTGGAGGAGGCAAAAAAATGAATTCCGAAATTTCTCAAAAAGAAAACCTCTTCTGTCGCACGCTGCTCGCTCTTGCTCTGATCGTTCTCGCCGCCGCCCTGCGCATCGCACCGCATCCCTGGAACTTTACTCCCATCGGCGCCATGGCTCTCTTCTCCGGTGCGTTCCTCAAGGACCGCCGCCTGGCCTTCCTCTTCCCCCTCCTCGCACTGTTCGCAGGCGACATCTTCATCGGCTTCCACAAGCTGATCCCCATCGTCTACGCCAGCTTCCTCATCAACGTCGCCATCGGCCTCTGGCTCCGCGGCCGCCGCACCGTCACTCGCATCAGCCTCGCGACGCTCCTCGGCGCTATCCAATTCTTCCTGATCACCAATTTCGCCGTTTGGCAATTCCTCGGCGGCTATCCGCGCACGCCTTCCGGCCTCCTCGCCTGCTACATCGCCGGCATTCCATATTTTTGGAACACTCTCGCCGGCGACGCCGTCTACGCAGTCTTGCTCTTCGGCAGCTTCGCCCTCGCCGAACATTTTGTTCCTGCGTTACAGCCCACTCGCCAACAACTGTCATCCTGAGCGAAGGATCTCAACGGATCCTCATCTCGGTCTATCACAGCTAGCCGGGTCGTCGGGCGAACTCTAGTTCGCCCTTCGCTCTGCTATAATCTTCGTTCCGTTATGCCGAAATCTACCCCAGAGGTGCCTTCGCTCGCGCCGGAAGTGCTCGCCAAATACGAGCCCGTAATCGGCCTGGAAGTCCACGTCCAGCTCCTCACCCGCACAAAAATCTTCTGTGGCTGCTCCACGCGCTTCGGCGATCCTCCGAACACCAACGTCTGCTCCGTCTGTCTCGGTCTCCCCGGCACGCTCCCCGTGCTCAACAAACGCGCCGTCGAAATGGGTATGCGCGCCGCGCTTGCATTGAATTGCACCGTCCACGACCATTCGCGATTCGCCCGCAAAAATTATTTTTACCCCGACCTCCCCAAGGGCTACCAAATCTCCCAGTACGAACTGCCGCTCGCCACCGGCGGCTGGTTGGAAGTCGAAGTCGAGGGCGTCAAGAAACGCATCGGCATCACGCGCCTTCACCTGGAAGAGGACGCCGCAAAAAATCTTCATGAAGGTTTCGCGCAATCCGCCACCAAGTCTTACGTGGACTACAATCGTGGCGGCACCCCGCTCGCGGAAATCGTCTCCGAGCCGGACATGCGCACCTCCGACGAGGCTTACGCCTATCTCACCACACTCCGCCAGATCATGCTTTACACCGGCGTCAGCGACTGCAACATGGAAGAAGGTTCGCTTCGCTGCGACGCCAACGTCAGCGTGCGTCTGCGCGGCGCAAAGGAATTCGGCACCAAAGTCGAAGTCAAAAACCTCAACTCCTTCCGCTTCCTGCAGAAGGCTCTCGAATACGAAATCGAGCGCCACATCGGCGTCCTCGAATCCGGAGGCCGCCTTTTCCAGGAAACGCGCCTCTGGAACCAAGCAGAGGGCCACACCGTTTCTATGCGCTCGAAAGAAAAAGCGCACGACTATCGCTATTTCCCCGAACCGGACCTGCTCCCCGTCCAAGTCAGCGCCGCCTGGCGCGAAGAAGTTCGCCGCTCGCTCCCCGAACTCCCCGAAGCCAAGCGCACCCGCTTCGTCGCTTCTTTCGGCATCACGCCCTACGACGCCGAAGTCCTCACCAGCACCCAAGCGCTCGCCGATTATTTCGAATCCGTCGTCAAAGCCGGCGCGCCCGGCAAAGCCGCCGCCAACTGGATGCAAACCGAACTTCTTCGCTATCTAAAAGATTCCGGCAAGGAAATTGACTCGAGTCCCGTCTCGCCCGCCGCCCTCGCCGAATTGGTGAAGCTCGTCGAATCCGCAAAAATTACCGGCGCCATTGGCAAAAAAGTCTTCGCCACCATGTTCGAATTCGGCCGCAGCGCAGCCGAGATCGTCGCCGCCGAAGGCCTCGGCGCCCAGGTCAGCGATGCCGCCATCGAACAAGCCGCCCGCGAAGTCATCGCGAAAAATCCCGACAACGTCGCCAAATTCAAATCCGGCAACGAGGGTGTCTTCAAGTTTTTCGTCGGCCAGGTCATGAAGGTCACGCGCGGCCAGGCCAACCCGCAGGCCGTAAACGACATTCTCCGCAAGCTGCTCTCCTCTTAACCTTCACAACACATTGCACGCGAGAAGCTTCCCGTAAAGAATTCTTTGTAGTGGCGCAGCTTGCTGCGCCTAGCCCCGCAAACGCCTCTGAATTACAAACACTCGCAACGCACAAGACAGGCGAACAAACGTCCTTCCTAGCCCGTCCTTTCCGATTCCTGTTACACTCCAATGTCAACGTAAGGAATGTTCCCATGCTCAAAGTAGGCGCTAAAGCCCCTGCCTTTCGCCTGCAATCCGAGGAGGGCAAAGAACTCGCCCTCAAAGACTTCGCTGGCCAGCGCGCCCTGCTCTTTTTCTTCCCCAAGGCCAACACCTCCGGTTGAGCCATCGAAGCGTCCGAGTTTCGTGACGCAAAACAAGAATTCGACAAACTCGGCGTGGCCATCCTCGGCATGAGCGCCGACCCCGTCAAAGCTCTCGCTTCGTTCAAGGAAAAATACCAGCTCAATTTCCCTTTGCTCAGCGATCCCACCCACAAAACCATTCAAAAATTCGGCGCCTGGCAGAAAAAACAATTCATGGGCCGCACCTTCATGGGCATCGTCCGTAGCTCTTTCCTCATTGGCAAAACCGGCAAAATCGAAGCCCTCTGGCCCCTGGTCAAAGCCAAAGGCCACGCCGCCGAAGTCTTAAAACGCCTTTCCCAGAAATAACCACCGCAAAAAGTGCCGGCTTCACATTTCGCTTGACTTTCTCCTAATTTCTGATACAATTGGTCTTGTAGATTACTGCGTGTGGAGTGCGGCAGCCCGGCTCCGCTTTTCGTTTGTTAGGCACCGTTTTGGCCTTGCCTAAACCCAAAATAACCAAAGTCGCGCCCTTTAGAATCAATCAATTACGAAATGCTTTTCTCGTAAGTCCTTTCTTTTAATATTCATCCAAATTGATGGGGGGGGTATATGTACCCTGCGAAAGAGCTACAAGTGAACCGCAAGTTCTTCAGAATCCGGCGATTTCGTTTCAACATACAAATTATCGATGAGCCGCGTCTTGCCTATGAACACGGCAAGCAGAATGTAGGAAGGTTTGTTCACACGAACGACCGGCTCGAAGGACTCGGCATCCACAATCTCCGCATAGTCCACCCGCGCCTGTCGCTCCGTGCTGAGCGTGCCGTGCAGTACCGCTTGCAATTGCATGGCATCGCGAACCCCGGCGGCCAGCTCATTCCTGGCCGCGCCTAGCGCGCGATACAAAACCGTGGCGGCTTTGCGTTCTTCGGGATTTAGATAAACATTGCGGGAAGAAAGCGCCAGCCCATCCGCCTCGCGCACGATGGGACACACGACAATTTCCGAATCGAGATTCAAATCGCGCGCCATTTGCGTGATGATGCGCGCCTGCTGCGCATCTTTCCGCCCGAAATACGCAAAATTCGGCTGCACGATCTGCAGCAGCTTCATCACCACCGTCGTGACGCCTCGAAAATGCCCTGGTCGCGAACGCCCTTCAAGTTTTTCGCTGATCCGTTCGACGTTGACGTAAGTGGAAAAATCCTGCGGATATATTTCTGATGGCTCCGGTGCAAACAGCGCATCCACACCCGCTTGCTCCAGCTTTTCCTTGTCGCTTTCAAAAGCGCGTGGATATTTTGCGAAATCCTCGTTGGGGCCAAACTGTTTGGGATTCACAAAAAGCGAGGCAATCACTGGCGAACAATCTTTCTTGGCTCGCTGAATCAACGATAGGTGTCCTTCGTGGAGCGCTCCCATAGTTGGAACGAGGCCGACGATGTGGCTCTCCGCCCGCGCTTGCCGCGCATATTCCTTCATCCACGCAATCGTTCGGATTGTTTCCACGGTGTGGTAGCGCCGGCTTGCCCTGATCCTTCTGAAGGGCGTCTCGCCGGCTCTTATTCGCTCGAAGTTGGAATTGCGTTCATGGTCTACGCGCCCGCCGCCGTAGCCTTTTCGCGATAGTAGTGCATGAGGTCCGTCAAAATCGGCTGTGCGCCAAGTTGCCGCAGCAGCGTGGTCACCTGTCCGCGGTGATACGAGCCGTGATTCACCACATGCTGCATCGATTGCCAGAGCGGATTCCTATACACGCCGAATTTCAGCGTTTTGTATTCTATCGCCCGGTCGAGATCCGCTTGCGTCAAGCCGCGCACAAACCCGAGCAGTCGCGCTTCGTGTTCGTCCCAGCGTTCTTTCAAACTCGCAACGTCCTTGAATTGTATTGTATCGGGGAGGGACGCGGGTGATCGGCCTTGAAACCGTTCTAGCCAAATCCATTCCGCTCCAAAAATATGCGCCAGCGTGTCGCGCACCGAACCAAAGCTCGAACCCATCGGCTGGACAAACTGCTCCGCGGAGAGCGCTGATGCCGCTTCCATCGACCGGTGATTCGCCCAGGCATTGTAGTCAAAGAGCGAGCGCATCTCTTCGGGCGTCATCTTCCCTCCACTTGCAAGACTGGATTTCGATTGTCATTCCGAGCCCGCCGCTGCGGGAGGAATCCGCTTTTGACGCTTACTTCGTGGTTCTACCAATCGCCGTCACTATTAACCGGCATCTCTTTCTGCTCCATCGCCATCCGCGCCGCATGATAAGACTCCCCATCCGATGGGAACGTCCCGCTCCGGACATCTTCGCAATACTCGTGCACGGCCTTGGAGATGATCTCGCCAAGATTGGCGTATTGCCGCGCGAATCTCGGAGTCTGCCCGAAGGTGAGCCCCAGCAAATCGTGAATCACAAGAACCTGGCCGTCGCAGTCCGGTCCCGCGCCGATCCCGATCGTCGGGATGCGCAATTCGCGCGTAATCTGCGCGGCGAGTTCGCGCGGCACCGCCTCCAGCACTACCGCAAACGCGCCTGCCGCTTCCACCGCGCGCGCATCGCGAATCAGTTGCTCGGCGGCATCCGCTGTTTTTCCCTGTACGCGATAACCGCCGAGCGCGTTCAACGATTGCGGCGTCAAGCCGACGTGGCCCATCACCGGGATTTCCGCTTCGGTCAGCCGTGAAATCAGCTCCAGCCGGCGCTCGCCGCCTTCCACCTTGACCGCTTCAGCGCCTGCTTCTTTTACAAAGCGCATGGCGTTGCGCAGCGACTCCGCCGTGTCCGTGTGGTAGCTGCCGTAAGGCATGTCCGCGACCACCAGTGCGCGGCGCGTTCCACGGCGCACCGCACGTGTGTGGTGCAGCATTTCGTCGATCGTGACCGACAGCGTGTTTTCGTGCCCCAGCACCACCATGCCGAGCGAATCGCCGACGAGAATCACGTCCACGCCCGCTTCATCGAGCAAGCGCGCGGTCGGATAGTCGTAGGCCGTCAAACAAGTAATTTTTTGTACTTTGGAGTGGGGGTCCGCAGCCTGAGTCTTGCGCTGCAAGAGATCGGGCACGGTGATCTTGCCGTTCCCGAAGTGGGGGACAACGCTCATACTGGCCTCCGGTGCCGTTCCCTACCTTATGTGAAAGGTG
>Ga0206989_1046_pt1 | contig 24037 bp, 16 predicted proteins | sample Alteio_BWMinCont_10_FD_153276 | JGI IMG/M metagenome (GOLD analysis project Ga0206989, IMG submission 153276) | Enriched cells from forest soil in Barre Woods Harvard Forest LTER site, Petersham, Massachusetts, United States -... | ecosystem: Environmental > Terrestrial > Soil > Temperate forest >...
GCGATGGGAACACGGCTGGTGGCGGGCCGCGAGTTTTCGGTGAGCGACGCCGAGGGTGCGACGCCGGTTGCCATTATCAGCGAAACCGTGGCACGCCGTTACTGGCCGCACGCGAATCCGGTGGGCAGCCATCTCGCGGTCTTGGCCCGCGTCTACTCGGGCCAGAAGTCAGGCGCAGATCAGCCATTGGAGATCATAGGGGTGGTGAAGGACGTGAGAAACGATGAGTAACTGCGCCATCAGCCGCCGCCGTGTGGCGCCCATTGCAATGCGGATTGCCACTTCGCGCTTCCGCCCGGTGGCGCGCGCCAGCAGCAGATTGGCCACGTTGGCGCAGGCGATGAGCAGCACGAATAAAACTGCGCCCAGCATGATTAGCAGAGGCGTCTGCATGTGGCGATGATAGGCGGCGTGCAGAGGCTCTACCTTGATGCCCCAGCCTTTGTTGGCGGCCGGATACTCCTCCGCCAGGCTATTGGCCAAGGTATTCATGGCGTCTTGCGCTTGTAGAATTCTCACACCCCGCTTTAGTCTCGCTTGCGTTTGCAGATCGCGCGAGGTACCGCGCCCAGCCTCGCTCCGCTCTTGGTCCGTAAGCACCAGCGGTACAAAGACGTCCTTTTCTTGGTCCCAGGTGAATCGGAACGAAGCCGGCATCACGCCCACAATGGTGTAGCGTCTCTCGTCCAGCTCGATGGTCTTGCCCAAAATCGCGGGGTCGGAACCGTAACGCATCTGCCAGAGGCTATGGCCGATGATCGCTACCTGATCGTGGCCGGCCTGCATCTCCTCGGGCGCGAGATACCGCCCTAGCTGCGGTGGAATCCCAAACATTGGCAGCAGCTCGGCTGAAGCCTTGATGCCATCCACACTCTCCGGACGGTTGCCTTCCGTGATGTTGAAGCCGGACCCGCGATAGTAGGCGACTTGCTGGAATATACCAGTCTTGGCGATGTCCCCGATGTTCGGGGCCGAGACGCCCGTCTGAATGTAGCCCTGGCCCTCCTGGTTGCGCCACTGTCCCAGGCCCACCAGCTGATCCGGATCCGGATAAGGCAACGGCCGCAGGATCACTGCATCCACCAGGCTGAAAATGGCCGAGTTTACTCCGATGCCCAATGCCAGCGTCAGTACCGCCACTGCCGCAAAGCCCGGATTCTTGGCCAACACTCGAAGGCCGTAGCGAATGTCTAAGAAGAAAGTTTTCATCGCTCACCTCGATAACTATTCCGACGAAGGAACTTGAGCTTGGAAAGCCGAGGGCGCCGAGAGAAATCCGGATGGGAGTTTCCTTTTCATGGTGCACCTCACCGGGCATCCGAATGTATAACGCGCGACTGGTGCATATGACAACTAGGATTTCGGCGTTCATCGATGCGCAACGTCTTTGACCGCTACGACATCAAAATCGAGCGTGAACTTGGCAGATCCGGCCCGGAGAACCGAGTTAAGCTATAGACAAGCTAAGGTAGCGGAGGGCACGCAAGAGACGGAAAAACTGGAACCTGCTACAATTCAGTGAGTTAGTGCAAAAGCCCGGAGTGGCGGAACTGGCAGACGCGCTGGACTCAAAATCCAGTGGTACTTAGTACCGTGTGGGTTCGACCCCCTCCTCCGGGACCACTTCGCCTGCTCCAAAGCTAAAATACGAATCAGCATAAAGTGCAACAAGTATCGTTGCGATAGGATGAATCCGAAGAGGTTCGAGACTAACCGAGATCGCGGGAAATTGGGCTTGCGTGCGTATTGAAACGGTTTAAGATTGGATTCCGGCAAGAGATTCCATTTCATCGGGGTGTGAAAAATGCTTCATTGCAAATCCATGGCTGTAGCGGTGATTCTAGCCACAACTCTGTGCGCGGCCACGGTGGTCTTCGCTGGGGAGTCAGGAGGCGTGCCGGCTTCTCCTGTTTCCCTAAACGAAGGCTGGCAGATCCAGTCGTCGTGCGAAGTGAAAGCAGGCGGCGAACAGGTGTCGCTGCCCGGTTTTGCAACCTCCGGCTGGCACAACACCACAGTGCCTAATACGGTCGTTGGAACCCTCGTTGATGACAAGACTTACCCTGATCCCGCCTACGGAACCAACTTGAAGCAATTCCCCGGAATGAACTATTCCGACAAAAACCTCTTTGCCAATCAGGACATGCCGGAAGGCAGCCCGTTCAAGTGCTCGTGGTGGTGGCGGCTAGAGTTCGGCCTGCGGCAGCCCCGCGCCGGCGATCACTATTGGCTGCGCTTTCCCGGGATCAACTACCGCGCCAACGTGTGGGTGAACGGAAAAAAGATCGCGGACGCCAAGGACGTCGCAGGCACGTTCCGGATATTCGAGTTCGACGTGACCGCCGCGCTGAATCCAAGCGGGGCGAACGCTGTCGCACTGGAAATCTTTGCGCCTGAGAAAAACGATTTGGGAATTACCTGGGTGGACTGGAATCCCACGCCGGCCGACAAGGACATGGGCATCTGGAAAGAAGTGACGCTGACCTCGAATGGCCCGTTGGCGATCCGCAATCCGTATGTCAGGTCGAAGCTGGATGCCGAATACAAGTCAGCTGAGCTAACCGTTAGCGCCGAACTGCGCAATCAATCCGGGCAGCAGGTGAAGGGCGCGCTGATTGCCGAAGTGGACGGCAAGACCCTGAAGCAGGACGTTGAACTGGCGGCGGGCGAAGTGAAAACCGTTCGGTTTTCACCCGAGAATTTTGCTGAGCTTAAATTGGCGCACCCGAAGCTCTGGTGGCCGTACACCGTCGGGCAGCCGGATTTGTACACCGCGAACATGCGCTTTGAAACCGGTAGCCCCGCGACAGTATCCGAAAGCACTTCGGTGACTTTTGGAATTCGCGAAGTCACTTCCGAACTCACGGAAGCGGGGCACCGGCTCTTCAAGATTAACGGCCGGAAAATCCTGATTCGCGGCGCGGCCTGGGCTCCTGATATGTTTTTGCGCCCCATGTCCAAAAAACTCGATGCCGATCTCGCGTATGTGAAGGATATGGGCCTCAATACCATTCGTCTGGAAGGCCGCATCGATCGCGACGAATTGTTCGACAAGGCCGACAAACTGGGCATTCTGGTCATGCCGGGCTGGACTTGCTGCGACGCGTGGGAAAAATGGAAGCGTTGGACGCCGGAAACGCACGTCATCGCTGGAGCCTCCATGGCCGACCAGGCCCGCCGTCTGCGCAATCATGCCAGCGTTTTCGTCTGGCTCTACGGCAGCGACAATCCTCCTCCGGCCGATGTTGAGCAAATGTACTTGGATATCCTCAAAGATGCCGAGTGGCCTAACCCTTCAGTCTCCTCGGCGAGCGAACAGTCTGCAAAGATCACCGGCAAGTCCGGCGTAAAGATGACTGGACCCTATGAATATGTCCCGCCGGTGTATTGGCTGGCGGACACCAAAGCAGGCGGCGCGTACGGCTACAACACGGAAACAAGTCCGGGACCGGCCATTCCGCCGCGCGAAGCGCTCGAAAAATTCATTCCCAAGGATCATCTGTGGCCGATCGATGACGTGTGGAACTTTCACGCCGGTGGTGAGCGCTTTACCAACGTCAATGTCTTCACAGACGGCTTGACCAGGCGCTACGGACAAGCAACTTCGCTCGACGATTACGAACGCAAAGCGCAGGCGATGACCTACGACGGCGAGCGCGCCATGTTCGAGGCTTACGGCCGGAACAAGTACACCTCCACCGGCGTGATCCAGTGGATGCTCAACAATTCCTGGCCGTCGCTGATCTGGCATCTCTATGACTACTACCTCGTGCCCGCTGGCGGCTACTTCGGCACTAAGAAGGCCATGGAGCCGGTCCATGTTCAGTATTCCTACGATGACAATTCCGTCGCGATAGTCAACGACACGTACCAGGCGCTGAAGGGAATGAAAGTATCCGCAAAAATTTACAATGTTGATGCCAAGGAAAAAGATTCGCAGGAAGCCACGCTCGATCTGGCATCCGACAGCAGCACAAAAGCATTCGCTTTGCACGTGCCGGATGGATTGACACCGACCTATTTCCTGAAATTAAAGTTGCAGGACGCCGCGGGAAAACTGGTCAGCGACAATTTCTATTGGCTCTCGACCAAAGCCGATGTCCTCGATTGGGGAAAGAAAAGAGACACGGTCTACACGCCGCAGAAAGAGTTTGCGGACCTCACCGGCCTGAACAATCTGCCCAAGGCCAGCGTCACGATCACGAAGTCGGTTTCCACAAACGGCAGCAAATTCGTGATGACGGTGGTGGCGGAGAACAAGGGCAAAGTCGTGGCGTTCATGGTTCATCCGCGAGTCACGCGGGGCAAAGGAGGGGGGGACATTACGCCCATATTCTGGAGCGATAACTATTTTTCTCTGCTGCCAGGCGAGAAAAAATCCGTCACAGCGCGATTTGACCTCTCTTCGCAGGACGGAGCGACGCCAGAGCTTGTGGTGGACGGCTGGAACCTGGAGCCGACGGCAAACTAGTCCAATTTAGACTACTCCGGACTAGGCTAAATTAGCTAGCAACTCGGGCGCCAGCGCTTTCCCGATTTGCCGAGCCACGTCCGTCTGCACTTCGAGAGCGTCGCGTAAATCGCGGTCATAGCTGGCCGACCACAAATGAGTTTGGTCCCGCGCTTCGATCAGCTGCCCGGTGATTCGAACGCGGTCTCCATTGCAGCGCACGCTTCCTTCCAGCACGCAGTCGACGTGCAGCTCCGCGGCAATTTCTCCAATGGATTTCTTTTCAGCCTTGTATTGAACGGCGGAAGTTCGAGCGATCACGCCCAACCGCTTGGGGTCGAGCTGCCCGAGTTGCGAAATCATTTCTTCCGTCAATCCCTCAGCAAAAAAATCCTGTTCGTCGTCACCGCATAAACTTTCGAACGGAAGGATCAGGAGCATTCTCTTGTCTGTCGCCGCCGGCTTGCTGGGATCAAGCACGTGAGCTACGAACCGGTAGCCAAGCCGCGGAAGGGTTTCAATGTAGCGGGGGGTTCGTGCGGAATCGCCCAATAAATCGCGAAGTTTGTTGACCGCGGTATTCAGCCCATGATCATATCCGACAAAGGTGTCGGGCCAGAGTTTTTCGCGGAGCATTCCCCGGGTCACAACCTGGCCGGCACGTTCCAGTAACATTTCCAGAATTTGGAAGGGTTTTTCTTCCAGCCGCATGCGCATAGCATGTTTGCGTATGTTGCGGGCCTGGAAGTCCACTTCAAAAGCCCCAAAACGAACTATGGATGCTACGAATTCGCTGTTTTTCATTTTTCCTTCCGTACGGCTTCCGCGTCCTCGAGTTTAGATTGCCTGTTGCTTCAGCCCGTCAATCCGTGAGTTTTCCCCGGAAGTCGTTTGGCCCGTATCGGCTATGCATTGAGAAAGACTTGTTCTGCTCGTGATTTATTCCCGGCGAACTTGGGGCGTCTAAGACTAAAGAACACAGAGGTATAAGCGATAGCGGTTGCTTAACTCAAGAGGAGAACTTTTTTGATCCAAAGATTTCGCAGTCTTTTACTTGGGGCGATTTGCGCCAGCATCATTTGCAGCTCATCGGCGCGCGCCCAAGTCAACAGTTACAAGCAAACCAATTTGGTTTCCGACACCGCCGGCATGGCGGCACACACCGACTCCAACCTCATCAATCCTTGGGGCATCTCGTATTTTCCTGGAAGCCCGTTTTGGATTGCCAATAACAACAGCGGCACATCCACTCTGTACGACAAAAACGGAGCGCTCCAGGGCACTTTCACGATACCGCCGCCGGGCGGCAGCTCGAATCCCGCCACACCAACTGGCACTGTTGCCAATGGCCTGGGCGGTTTCAACGTTGGTGGAACAACCAGTCTGTTCATTTTTGATACCGAAGACGGAACCATCTCTGGATGGAACGGTAATGGGTCCGCTGCCATCATCGCCGTGGACAATTCCAGGATGGGCGCGGTCTACAAAGGCTTGGCAATGATTACCAACACCACCGGCAATTTCTTGCTTGCAGCCAACTTCAATTCCGGTGCAGTCGAAGTCTACGACTCGACCTTTAGGCTTACCGTTCTGACGGGAAGCTTTACCGACTCTACCCTCCCGGCAGGGTATGCCCCATTTGGCATTCACACGATTGGCAACCGCGTGGTGGTGACCTATGCGCAACAGGATGCCGCCAAGCACGATCCGGTTCACGCTCCTGGAGCGGGGTACGTCAGCTTGTTTACGTTGGATGGCGTCTTCGTGGCGCGTGTGGCGTCCCAGGGGACCCTAAATGCGCCTTGGGGCGCTGTACTTGCTCCCCCTACGTTTGGGGCATTCGGCGGTAACTTGCTGGTCGGCAACTTTGGCGACGGCACTATCAGCGCCTTCGATACCCAGGGTGGCACATTTCGCGGACAGCTTCAAAACGCCAACGGCATCGTCATCACCAACGCTTCGTTGTGGGACTTGGTGTTCGACGGTACCGGACAGACTGGCGCCGCCAACACCCTCTATCTGACTGCCGGCCTTGCCAACGAACAACACGGATTGTTCGCCGCGATCACACCGAACACTACCTCGACGGCGGATTTCAACATTTCAGCCATGCCGCAAACGTTGACGATCACGGCCGGGAGCCCAGCGAACTTCAACGTCACGCTGGGTGGCCTGAACGGCTTCAATTCCACAGTCAACCTTTCTTGCTCCGGTCAACCCGTGGGCACGTCTTGCAACTTCGCCCCTGCCATGGTGTCGCCGGCCAGCGGTGCGACGGCCACTTCGATGCTGACCATCAGCACGTCCGCAAATCCCTATCACCCGCAAGCTGTGAAAGCGGGAGCGCTGGGAATGTTCGTGCCGTTTTCCTTGCTGGGGTTCCTTGGAATGGTGCTCGCAAACACGCGTTCGCGCTGCGGCAATAAGAAAAACAACTTGCTCCGGGTGGCGGCAGGCGCTTTCGCCCTAAGCATGTTGCTGGCACTGCTGCTGACGGCCAATGGCTGCGGCTACAGTGCGCCGCCGAACGGAACGCAACCAGGCACCACCACGCTGATGATCACCGGAACTTCGGGCGCTCTCTCTCACTCGACTTCCGTCACTCTCACTGTCCAGTAACAAAGGAGGGGCCGGTTCGTCCAGCGCTGGCCCCTCTTCTTTATTCCCTCCCCCCGGATTTTCTCAGAGTCATATTCTGCGCAACCATTCGCTGCGTCTCCGTCATCCAATGCGGTAGAATTGCTGACCAGCCGTAGGTGCGTGGAGAAAAGGCGGGAATCACGCGTATTTGTGATTTCCGGCCGAGAGAGGGAACAATGAATAGATGGAATCGTTTCGTTGTCGCAGCTGTACTCGGGCTGCTCTTCGTGGGCGTTGCTGCTGCCGACACATTGGAATTGAAAGATGGCAGAGTCCTGCAAGGAAAGTATCTCGGCGGCACGCAAGCTGTGCTGCGCTTTGAGGTGAATGGCGAAGTCCAGGCTTTCAGCACCAATGACGTCGTGGCGTTGACTTTCACCGGTCGTTCTGGGAATGCAGCGCAAATGGCCACTCCGGCCGTCGCTCCCGCCAATATTGCTCCACCCGCTGCTCTTGCCGTCCAAGCGACGGCTGCGCCGAACCCTCTTCCCGGTGGTGATATCACCATCCCCGCAGGGCAATCTCTACTTGTCCGCATGATCGACGGCGTGGACTCTTCCAAGAACCATGTTGGCGATGTGTTTCATGCCAGCCTGGAGACGGACCTGTACATAGGTAATTCGATTGTAGCCCGCAAAGGCACGGATGTTTACGGCCGGCTCGCTAATGCCGAGAAGAGCGGAACATTTACGGGTAAGTCGGAGTTACAGTTGGAATTAGCTCGCATAGTGATTGACGGCAAGGATTACCCGCTGGTCAGCAGCGACTACACTTTACAGGGTAAGGGCCAAGGCGCCTCTACAGCCAAGAAGGTGGGTGGCATCGCCGCTGCTGGAGCTATCATTGGAGCCATCGCGGGCGGCGGAAAGGGCGCGGCGATTGGCGCGGCGGCCGGAGGGGCCACAGGCGCGGGCGTCCAGGTCTTGACCAAGGGGGCACAGGTGAAGGTGCCCAGCGAAACCTTGCTTGAATTCCGCTTGCAACAACCTGCCACGGTAACGCCGACACAGCGGTAACGATTCTTCGCATTTGCCAACGCTTCGTTGGCTATGAAGGCGGTACTCCCAAAAGGGCGAGCCACGGCTCGCCCTTTTGCCACGAATCAAGCGTTTTGGCGTTTTCCTCACCCCATTATCGGATTGGAACCATCCCCCGAAAATTTCCTCTTGCCACTCCTGCTGTTAGTGACTAAGATACCCCCTCCGGTGGAGAGACCATGCCAAAAGAAAAGCCTCGGGTAAATATAGGGGAAGTCATCAAGACCTACCGCAGCCAGCGCGGCCTGTCGCAGGGCGACATCGAGCGGCGCACCGGGCTATTGCGTTGTTACCTCTCGCGCGTCGAAAACGGACACACCGTTCCGTCCCTCGAAACGCTTGCGAAAATCGCCGAAGCGATGGACATCTCCCTCGCGGATTTTTTCCCAGGCACAGAGACGCCGCGCGACCGCGAAACGCAAAAAGCACTCGGTGAACTTTCGCAGGACGAGATTCGCTTTCTCGCGGAAATCAAAAAGTACAGCACGACATTGTCTGATGGCGACAAGCGCCTGGTGCTGGCGATGATCCGAAAGATGGCCACTTTACTTCCGCCCGCCGTCGCAAAAAAGCTCCTCGTGCGCCGGCCCACCGCGTAAGCCATACCTTACTTAGGCGTGGCAGTCACATAACGCAACACAATTTGAGAAAGCTGGAATTGATACTTCGCGTCGGTATCCGCGATGTCCGCTTCCGTCTTCTGGAGATCGGCCTGGCTGAATTCCACAATCGAACCGAGGCCGAGATTGTAGCGGGCCTGCGCGAGGTCAAACGCCAGACTCGCCTGTTCGCGCAATTGTTGCGTCACCGAAAGACGTTCATAAGCGCGGTTGGTGTCCTGCCAGGAATTGCGCACGTCGCGAGCGATATTGTTTCTCATGTCCGCTAGTTTCTGGCGGCTGACGTCCGATTGGAGATCGGCCGCTTTGGCCCGCGCATTGTAGAGAGAGCCGTTGAAGACCGGGATGTTGATATTGACCCCTACCGCGCCATACCAGTTTGGAATGTGCGGGTCACGGACAGGGGCTTCGCCAACGACGCCCAGTGCGTTTATGGTTGGGCGCCAGAGATCGTGCTCGGCGCTGCTGAATTTCTGCGTGGATTGAACCTCTTCCTGAAGCGCGATGACTTCCGGCCGTTGCTGTAAGGCTTGCTGGATAAGTGGGAGAACATCCAGAGCGGGCGGCGCAATGGCGGCGGGCTCTTCTAGGAGTTGGAAATCCTGTTCGTCGGGATAGCCGAGAATCGCGGATAGCCCGGCGAGCGAAGTTTGATAGTTGTTTTTCGCTTCGAGCAACAAGAGATTTCCCCGCGCCAGATCGACCTTGGAAAAACTCAGGTCGAGATCGGACTTCAGCTTGGCGTCCGTCAACGCTTTGATCTTGTCCACGAGAAGCTGACGCGCCTCCACGGTTTGTTGCGCCACGGTAACCAGCGCCTTGGTTTCCAGCACATTGTAAAAGGCCTGATCGACCGCCAGGATGACTTGAGCGGTGGTCGCAGCGGCGTTTTGATCCTCGGCCTTGGCCTGGTATTCGGAACTGGACAGCAAGTTTGTAGAGCGGCCGAAGTCTGTAATCAATTGGCCGACCGTCGCTCCCGCAGCGGCGCGCGGGAAAAGAATCGGATTGTTAAGCCCGCCGGCGGCGATACGGCTCCCCGGATTCGCGTCCACGGCCGTGACGCTGAGGTAGGCAGTGGGCAACAGCGCAGAGCGTGCTTCTCGGACATACTGGCTGGCCACCAGCGCGCGCAATTTCCCAATCGTGATCTGAGGATTATTTCTTAAAGCCAGAGCTTCAGCCTGAGTCAACGTCAGTGTTCCGCCTTGTTGTGATGACGCTTGCGGAGGCGCCCCCGGCGACTGCGCCCGTAACGGCGAGCACGCCAATGCCAGGAAAAGAAAAGTCCGAAAAAAGACTCGCATCACGCCTGAACCTCCTGAGGATTCTGACTTTCTTTGCGATGCACGAGGAGATAAGCCGCGGGAACGAGGTAAACCGTGACGACCACTGACACCAGCAAGCCGCCGATGATGGCCCGCGCCAGCGGGGCATATTGTTCGCTGCCCGGCTCGGCTCCGATCGCCATCGGAATCATCCCCAGAACAGTTGCGAGCGAAGTCATCAAAATGGGCCGCAGCCGCATCCGGGAAGCAAGCGAAACTGCTTCTTTCACCGGTTTGCCATCGTGGTGAAGGTGGCGGGCAAACTCCACAATCAAAATGCTGTTTGACACCACGATGCCAACCATCATGACCACACCCATGAGAGACATGACATTCAGCGTGGTGCCCGTGACCAACAGGAAAAGCAGCACGCCGGCGAGTCCGGGAGGAATTGCCAGCAAAATAATGAAAGGGTCTTCCCACGAGGCGAATTGCGCGACCAAAATCAGGTAAACCAGTACGACCGAAAGAATCAGGCCGATCCCGAAACTCTTGAACGATGCGCGCATGCCTTGAACCGAGCCCCGCAGGTTGACGCGAACGCCTTCGGGCAGCTTGGTCTTCTTGATGATGTCCTCAACCTCGCTGGTGACCCCGCGCAGGTCTTCTCTCTTGGGCGCCACGTAAATATCAATCACGCGGAACAACTGGTAATGATCCACTTCCGTCGGCGAAGGAATGGTTTTCAATTTAACGACGGTGTCGAGCGATGTGGATTGCGTGCTCTTTGTGCCCCGCAAAGGGATCTGCTTGAGATCCATCACCGTCTTAACCTGGTCTTCGGGATACTGCACGGTGAGCAAGTAAGGATTGCCACTGACCGGATCAATCCAGTAGTTCGGCGCGATCATCCCGTTGGAGGTCAAAGAGGTGATGACGTTGTCGACGACCTCTTTCTGAGAAAGGCCGAGAAGGCTGGCTTTTTCTCGATCCACATCGAGCTCCAGCGCCGGGTAGTCGATGTCCTGGGGAATGAGAACGTCGTTGACGTCCTTGAGCTCGCGTACGGGCGAGGCGATCGAGGTGGCTGTCGCGTAGACCTTGTTCAGATTGTTGCCGCTGACTTGGATATCGATTGGCGCTGGCAACCCGAGATTGATCACCGCGTCCACGAGTCCGCCGGACTGGAAGTAGGCGCTAAGCTGGGGCAGGTTCTGGCTCAGCCGCTCGCGCACGCGCCGCATATATTCGTAACTTCCAACCTTGTGATCTTCCTTCAGGCTGACCTGTACAAACGCGGTGTGTGGAGCGGAGTTGGAAGTGTAGATGGCGGAGAAATCCGTGGTGATCCCGATGTTCGAAACAATGATTTGCAATTCCTTGGCGGGTACCACTTGTCGAATGATATCTTCCACCTGCCTCACGTAGTCTTCGGTCAGCTCGATCCGCGTCCCGGATGGAGCTTTCAAGTTGATGACGAATTGACCGGGGTCCGTGCGCGGGAAGAAGGAAACTCCAAGGAAGGGATAGAGCCCAAGGCAAAGCAGCGAAATTCCCACGAGTCCCGTCAAGGTTGCGATGGGTTTCAGCAGCGCGGCACTCAATGTGCGATCGTACTCACCAACCATCTTCTTGAAATAGACGTTGAACATCTTGCCGACGTTGGCCCATCTCCACATAAAAGTGTCCCCGAGCTCCTCATCGGCCTGACGCTGTTTGATCAGTTTGGCGCAGAAGAGGGGAACGACGGTCATGGCCACGAAATAAGAGGCGAAGAGAGAAAGTATGACCGCAAGCGCGAGAGCCACAAAAAGAAAGCGGCTAACGCCATAGAGAAACACCACGGGAAAAAAGACAATCGAGGTCGTCAGCGTAGCGGCCAGCACCGCCAACCCTACTTCCTGGCCGCCTTTCTCCGCCGCGACTTCGGGTGCTTCGCCCATCTCGAGGTGCCGGAAGATGTTTTCCAGCACAATCACGGAATTGTCGATCAAGCGGGAAAATGCCAGCGCTAGGCCGCCGAGCACCATGGTGTTGACCGTGCCGCCTCCTGCACTGAGCGCCAAAAACGTGGCCAGCGCGGAGAGCGGTATGGACAAAAAAACCGCCGCCGTCGCACGCATGCTCCCGAGGAACAGCAGCACCATCAGGCCGGTCAAAACCAGCCCGATCCCGCCTTCTCGCAACAGATTGGAGATCGCTGTCTTCACGAAAATCGATTGATCGAAGACAACGCGCGTACTGAGCTGTTTCGGAATGTCCACGAGGTGCTTGAGGGCGTCTCGGATGCCTTGCACCACCGCGATCGTGTTCGTGTCGCCGCCTTGCTTCAGAATCGGCAGGTATACGGAGGGCTGCCCGTCGACGCGCACCACATTGGTTTGAATGGCCTGCGCGTCCACTGCTTTGCCGATGTCTCCCACCAGCACGGACGATTGCCCCACCGACTTCAACGGCATGCTATTGATAGCCGCGGCCGTGGGAGCCTGGCTATTCGAGTACAAGTTGTAATCGATGGGGCCGATTTTCACATCTCCCGCCGGAAGAATCAGGTTGGCTTCGTTGACTTGGCGCACGACATCCATGGGGCTCAGCTGGTGCGCTTCCAGTTTCAGCGGGTCAACGTAAACCATGATTTGCCGGTAGCGGCCGCCGAATGGCTGTGGCACCGAAGCGCCTGGCACGTTCGCAATCTGATTCCGAACATTGTACTGGCCGAGATCATGCAGTTGCGTTTCGTCCAGGCCTTGGCCTTTGAGGGTAATCAGGCAAACAGGCAAGCTCGAAGCGTCAAACTTGAGGACGACGGGGGGTAGCGTCCCGGGTGGAAGCCGGCGCAGGTCCGCCATCGCGAGATTGGAGACCGTGCTGAGATCGGCATCGGCATTGGTGCCGGGTTGAAAATAGATTTTGATCAGGCTGACGCCGGGCAGCGACCGTGATTCGATGTGATCAACGCCGCTCGCCAGCGTGAACCAGCGTTCGAATGGGTTTGTGATATTGGTTTCGATTTGCTGGGGTGGCATTCCGGAATAGAAAGTGGCAATAACGACCACGGGGATGTTGATCGGCGGAAACAGGTCGACCGGCATACGCACCAGCGTGACAGTCCCGACGATGGCGACCACCAGACACGCCACGATGATAAAGAACGGGTACTTGATCGAAAAACCGGACATTACTTCTCACCCCCGGATTTCGAAGTACTCGAGCTCACTTCCTTGGGCTGGATCTTTTCTCCATTGTGGAATTGGCTACGATTTCCGATGACGACGCGGTCGCCATCCGCGAGACCGGAGATCACTTCGACATTGCTTCCATCCTCAAGCCCCAGCTTGACGTGGCGTTCTTCAAGAGTGTTTTGCGCGTCCACCTGAAGGACAGTCGCCTCTTCTCCATTTCGCACCACGGCTTCCAGGGGTACCGTTAGCACATTCTTTCTCTCCGCTAGCGAAAGGCGCGTTTCCGCATACATTCCCGGGAGCAGGCGGCCGTTGCGATTGTCAAAATCGATTTCCGTCTCCATCGTGCGCGTTTGCAAATCCAGGGAACCCGCGAAGCGCGACACTTTGCCCTCGATGTCCTCATTCAACGCCTGCACGTGAACTTTCACCGGGTCGCCCAGGTGAATCTGCCCCGCGACGGATTCCGGAATCGGCAGCACCAGCCGCAAGACGGAAATCTGCGCGATGCGCACTACCGGAATGGCCTGCGTGCTGGTGGAAGTTCCCGCGGCAATGAGCGCCCCTGTGTCGGCGTAGCGATTGGTGACAACCCCAGCGTAAGGCGCGCTGATCCTTGTGTAGTCTGAAAGGGCGGACACCTGCCTCTGATTAGCCTGCGCCACCTCAAGTTCCTGCTGCGCGGCCGAGAGCGCCGCTTTCGCGCTCGACACTTGGGCTTCCGCTTCCAGGTCTTTGGCTTGCGAGTCGTCCAATTCCTGCTGTGCCACCAGGCCTTGTCGGGTCTTCGCAGCGTCGCTTAGCCGCGCGTACGCCGAATGCATCGCGGCGTGCGTGGATTTCGCCCGCTCCAAATCTCCTTGGACACGTCCGATCTCTTCCTTGGCGCGGCGTTCTGCGGCATCGGCGCCGGCAAGTTGCGCGGCCAATTCCGGAACTTCCAATATCGCAAGGGTTTGGCCTGCTTTTACGTGGTCGCCCACATCCACATAAATTTTCCGAATGTATCCCGCTACCTTCGCGTGCACATCCACGTCCTGAAACGCTTTGAACTCGCCCGCAATGGTCAGCGTGTTGCCGAGATTGTGCCGCTCGACTCGCGCCACCGCTGCTGGAGTGTCACCGTTAACCTGCCCTGGATGGTTTGGATCATCCGCCTCTGTCCGCGTTCGGCCGAACAGGAGCCATCCCAGCAACGCCGCTCCAGCTAGAGCAGCCCCAATAATCCACAATTTTTTCTGAGTCATACCTGCATCCCAGGCAGGAAGCGAGCCCGGCAACGGAACTTTATGCCGGCTTCAGCCACCCGCAGAATCTCGAAAGGCCCAAATGACAATATATAACCGCCTAAAAACCGCGGTGCAAATTATCTTTGTCGGGAATAAGGGCGTTCAGGCTGAAGGAGGTGGTCGAAACCACAGATTGCCTGAAAGAAACTGGTCAGCTGCGTGGAGATCTTCGGTGTCGCGGTGTCCCGCCAACGCTTGCAGTTGCGGTTGAAGCAGATGGAATGCCTCAAAGAGGCCAGGATTAGCAATCGCAATGCTTTCACGGCTCTCCGGATTCTCGATCTTCGAGAGCTCTGAGGCCGCTACCGTTGCCCGATAGCTCGGCCGGTGGCCGACGGACAGTGCACCGGAAGGTCCCTGCACCGCTAGGTACGGGTTGTACAGAAACAGAAGGGAAAGCAGCAAACACATCCAAGCCTGTTTCTTGGCAACCCGGGGAATGTCAGCGAATTGGGACGAATCGAACATCTCTCGTTGCAACGATAGTAAGAATGCCTGCCAGGGTCAAGTGGATGCCTGAAGTGGTTTCCCTGGCCGGCACAGAGTGGCGCTTCAACGCCAGGCAGGAGCTCGCAGTTATCTGCTCGCTGTCGAAATCCGAACTCAAAAGAAACTCTAGCTGGATTGCCCGCGAATCAGCCGGATAGCGTCGGGCAGGTTAGCGCCAGCGCGGCCATTAGAAGGTGATGCCGCGTCCGAGCCGCTGGCCTCGTCGCTTTCGAGCGTGCTCTCCCCGGGAGCGAGAAACAGGTTGGCTTCCACGGCGTGCTGCTTGGTGTAAAGATCGTAGTAGCGCCCGCCCAGTGCGTAGAGACTCGCGTGTGTACCACGTTCAATGATGCGCCCCGCCTCCACCACCAGGATCTGGTCCGCCCGCCGAATCGTCGAAAGCCGATGCGCAATCACGAAAGTTGTCCGGCCGCGCATCAGGTAGCGGAGCCCTTCCTGGATGAGCGCTTCCGACTCGGAATCCAGGCTTGATGTCGCTTCGTCGAGAATCAAAATGCGCGGGTCAGCCAGGATCGCACGCGCGATGGAGACACGCTGCTTCTGTCCTCCGGAAAGCTTCACACCGCGTTCGCCGACCACCGTGTCGTATTTGTTTTCAAACGATTCCGCGAATTCGTCGACGCGCGCGATATGGCAAGCGGCCAGAATCTCCTCTTCGCTGGCAGCGGGCCGCGCAAACCCCACGTTTTCGCGAATCGTTCCGTCGAATAGAAATGTCTCCTGCAACACCACCCCAAGCTGCGTGCGATAAGAACTGAGCTTCACTGTCGAAAGGTCCACGCCGTCCACAAGGACGCGGCCCCTCGAAGGCACGTAAAATGCCGCAATCAACCCGATGATCGTTGATTTTCCTGCTCCCGAAGGACCGACAAGGGCCGTGACCGTTCCCGGTTCCGACTGGAAACTTACTTCGTGGAGAACTTCCTTCCGCGTATCGTATGCGAAGCTCACATGTTCCATCTCGACTTTGCCATTCACTCGATCGAGCGTAACGGTTCGTCCCGGCGCTTCATCTTCGAGCTTCTCGTTCAGAATTTCCCGCGTGCGCTCCAGTCCTGTGATGGCTTCGGTAATTTGCGTTCCGATGGCCACGATCTGAAACACAGGCGCAATCAGAAATGCCAAGAAGGCGTTGTAGGCGAACCACTGGCCGGGGGTCATGCTACCGGCAAGCATCTTGTGGCCGCCAAATTCCATCATAAGAACGCTGACAATGCCCAACAACAAGGCGCCGGAAAGGCTCATCAAAGACGTCGCGGTGAGTGTCTTCAGGACGTTCTCGAGCAAACGTTGCACGCCAGTCGCAAATATTTTTTCTTCCCGCTCTTCGGCGTGATAACCCTTTACCACGCGCACGCCGCCGAGCGATTCCGTCAGCCGCCCGGTGACTTCGGCGGTAATTTTGGGCCGCGCCCGGAAAATCGGGCGAATCGTCTTGAAGGCCCAGCTGATCCCGAAGCCAAACACCAGCAGAATCGAAAAGGCCAGCGCCGTCATCGTTATGCTCGTATGAATCAGATAGACGAGCGCGATCGCTGCGGTCATGAGTCCGCCGACAAATTCCACCAGTCCCGTCCCGACCAAATTGCGGATTCCCTCGACGTCGCTCATGATCCTCGAAACCAGTACGCCGGTCTTGTTCGCGTCGTAGAACGCTATAGGAAGCCGCCCGATATGCGCCTGCACCTGACGGCGCAGGTCGGTGATCATTTTTTGTGCTGATTTGGAAAGCAGTTGCGTCAGGCTGAAGGAGGTCAGGCCCTGCACAAGCGTCGCACCGAGAACGGCGAGGACAATCGGCGTCAGCAGCTGCATCTGTCTGTGCAGCACGACGTTGTCCACGAAATATTTCATGGAGCCCGGCAGCACCAAACCTGAAACGCGATTGATGGCCATCAGCACGAAGCCCAAAGCAAGCAGGCCTCGCCGCGGCTTAATCAGCGCGATAACATCGGGAAGATTCTTCCACGCGTTCTTGCGCTTGGAAGCAGTTCTTGTGTCTGTCGCAGTGGGCATTATTAGAAGGACGAACTATACCCCGGACATTGGATGCCGGCGGTGTCTATATGACTATATTGCGAAAACGGATCGAGGGGAGGAGTTATCTTCAGTCCCCGGCCGTTCCGGCCCGTGGGACTCGCGCAGTTGCGGCGCGTTCCAGGTTCAGCACGCTGGAAATGAATTCGCTGATGGTTATGCCGAGATGGCCCCACAGTCTCTTCTTCAAGCCCGTGTAATCCTGTGTCCCGCTGAAAAGGTCTCCCACGAGTTGCCGGAAGACCGGGCTGCGGCGCATGAACTGCACCATGCGCGTCGTCACTGCGCTGCCCAGGAACGAGCCGCGATAAAATCGCCGTACTATGCGCGCCGCGAACTCTAGCTCCGCGGAAAACGCCGCCTTCACCCAGGCCGGATATTTTTCCGGGCAGCCTTCCGCCAGCGAACGGCCCAGTAATTCACCGGAACGAATCGCATAAAACAATCCTTCGCCCGTCAGCGGATCGACCATCGCCGCCGCGTCGCCGATCAAAGCCCAGTTCTTGCCGACGACATTGCGATCCGCAAGCGTCCTCTCCTGCGGCGACGGCAGTACGTGGCTGTAAAACTTTGCGCCTTCCGTCGGAATCTCATGCTTCTCTACGAAAGTTTGCAGGTGGCTGCGCAACTCCGTGCTGGTATGCGAGGACATGCTCCCGCAAATGCCGACCGAAAGATGATCGTTGCGCGGGAAGGACCAGATATACCCTTCAAAATGCGGAAGAAACTTGATGGTGATGGCTTCGGCCGTCTGCGGCACGAAATAACCCTGCGTCATCTCCAGTTCGTCTTTCTCCAGCGCCCGTGTCTCCGGCAGCAGTTGATTGCGCGCCCCCGCGGCTAGCACCAGAAAATCGGCTTCGCGCCAGTCGCCCTCCACGCAGTAGCGCGGTTTGCTGGCGGCCGTGTCCACGCCCATCACGCGCGACCGTTGTACGTTGCACCCCGCTTCTCGCGCGCGATCCAGCAGCATCCCGTTAAGCACCGTCCGCGAATAAATCACGATCGGATGCGGCATTTCGAGCGTTGCGCGATGTTCTTCGCTGCTGATCAGCTCGACGGAGCGGACCAGTTTTTTGGGATAGGAATTGTCGAGCAGGAATGGAAAGCACTCAATCGCCTTGTGAGTCAAGCCCCCGCCGCAAGGTTTTTCCCAAGCGAGATGCTCATCAAATACATGAACCTTGTGGCCCGCACGCGCAAGTTGTTCGCCGCACATGGCCCCGGACGGTCCGCCGCCTACGATCGCTATCTCTGCCATGATTGTGTCACGCTGCGGCCCTCGAATTCCGTCCCCGGGCGCGGAAACTCGCCAAGGAGTCCCTGTGGTGTCGGGTTTCTAAGTGATGGGGAATATCACTAAGCAAAAGCCAGCTTGGAGTATAGCACCGAATATCGCCGCCGCCGTTGCCCAACCCGCTTCATTACGAACCAGGACCATGGCGCCCCGCTGTACCAAATTGAACACCACCCCATAGGGCGCAAGGAAGGCTTATTAGAATTTCCAGCCCGGTTTTACAGGGATTTGTTGTGGCCGGTCGGCTACTTTCCCCTACCCGGTCCTCTCTGATCAGAACCTTGTCAGGTTACTTCACCCAATCGCTCCCTCCAGATCTCCCGACACAACCGTCAGTTTTGCCAGTAGGCGCGGGGGTGACTTTGGCTCAGCATGAGGCGTGACCCAATCAAGTCCCAGGACCGGTCAAACGATTTCACATTATCGGATGTTGGAGAAACTCGGCGGCGGCGGAATGGGCGTGGTCTACAAGGCCGAGGACACACGCTTGCACCGTTTTGTCGCGCTGAAATTTCTGTCCGATGACCTAGCGGAAAGCCCCGAGGCTTTGGAGCGTTTTCAGCGCGAAGCCCGAGCTGCCTCTGCTCTGAATCACCCCAACATCTGCACCGTCTATGATATTGGCGAAGAGAACGGCAAAATCTTCATTGCCATGGAACATTTGGACGGCGACACGCTAGGTCGTGTTTCCGGTAGCCCGTTCGAAGTGGAACGTCTTCTGGATATTTTCATCGAAGTCATGGATGCGCTGGATGCTGCTCACGCTCAAGGCATCATTCACCGCGATATCAAGCCAGCGAACATCTTCGTCACCCAAAGAAGCCATGCCAAGATTCTGGATTTTGGCCTGGCCAAGGTTACACCTAAAAAAGAGCCCGCTGCCAGCATCATCACTTTGACAAAGTTTCCCGTTGAGCCCGAATGCTTGACGACTCTTGGAACGCAGTTGGGTACGGTCGCCTACATGTCCCCGGAGCAAGTGCGTGGCGAAGAGCTGGACGCGCGCACCGACCTTTTCTCGTTTGGAGCAGTCATGTACGAGCTAGCTACCGGTCGGCGTGCTTTTACGGGGAATAATTCCTGGGCTATTCTCGATTCAATTCTAAACAATCCTGTGACCTCTTCACTGCACCTAAACCCGAGATTGCCTGCGGAGTTGGAACGCATCATCAACAAGGCACTGGCGAAAGACCGCGCTCTACGTTACCAAAGCGCCGTCGACTTGCGAGCCGATTTGGCGCGGCTAAAGCGAGACATGGAGTCCGGACGTGCGTTCCTGGCCGGCGGCGCGCTTCGTCAACCAAGAGTTCCCAGGAGCATCAACTCACTTGCCGTTCTACCCTTCAAAAATTCGAGTGGCGACCCGGACAACGAATACCTCAGCGACGGAATCACTGGGTGCCTTATCAATGTCCTGGCGACATTGCCGAAACTGCGAGTGATGGCGCAAAGCACCGTATTTCGGTATAAGGGCCAGGAAATTAGCCCTCAAGCCCTTGGCCGCGAACTCGGGGTGCGCACCGTCCTCACTGGAACAATAGCGCAGCGAGGCGGCTCTTTGATTATCGGAACCGAATTGGTGGATGTAGCGACAGGCTCTCAACTGTGGGGTGCGCAGTACAATCGTAAGCCAGGAGACATTTTTATTATCCAAGAGGAAATTTCTAACGAAATTTCCGGCAAACTGCGGCTGCATCTGACCCCAGCGGAGAAGAAGCGGTTAGCCAGGCGTCACACAGAGAGTGCCGAGGCGTATCAGCTGTACCTCAAAGGCCGCTATTATTGGAACAAGTGGACTGAGGAAGGATTTGACAAAGGCATTGAGTACTTCCAACAAGCCGTCGAGAAAGACCCTGGCTACGCCTTAGCGTATTCTGGATTGGCTGATTCCTACGTGCTCCTCGGGTGGAACAGCTATCTGCCGGCAAAAGACGCCTTCCCCAGAGCTACGGCAGCAGCAATGAAGGCCCTGCTGTTCGACGAGAATCTCGCCGAAGCGCACACATCTCTAGCAGCTCCCCTGTGGTTACACGATTGGCACTGGTTAGAGGCACAGAAGGAATTCAAGCGCAGCCTACAACTTGGTCCTGCCTACCCAACGGCGAGTCATTGGTACGCTGAGTATCTGATGACCATGGGGCGACACGACGAGGCCATCGCTAAAATAAAGCATAGCCAAGAGCTTGATCCGCTCTCTCTCATTATCAACGTGGCTGTCGGATGGTCCCTCTACATGGGGCGCCGATACGACGAAGCCATCGAACAGCTTCGGAGAACCGTCGAGTTGGAACGAAGTTATCCGGTCACGCATTGGATTCTTGGGCTCGCCTACAGAAAAACGGGGCGATACGAAATGGCCATCAGCGAGGGTGAAAACGGAGTGGCCCTGTCAGGCGGCAGCCCCTTGATGCGCGCGGCGCTAGCCCATACTTACGGGACCGCTGATAAGACCAAGGAGGCGCTGGAGATACTCGAGAGCCTGACAGAACTAGCAAAGCAAAAATATGTCGCCCCTTACTTCTTGGCTGGAATTCACATCGGTATCGGAGAAAAGAGCCACGCTTTTGAATACCTGGAGAGGGCCTACGAAGAGAAATCCCACTGGCTGATCTATCTTCATATGGATCCCAGCATGGACACTTTGCGCGACGATCCACACTTCCAGGACCTACTTCGCCGCGTAGGTCTGCCTCCAAAGGGATCGTCAACCGAGCCAATTCCGGGCGAATGACGGGCAATCCGGAAGTAATCTTCAAGTCCTGGAAACGCGGTAACCGGAAACTGACCCACTACCGGCGCCGCGGCTCACGGGCGCCGCCCCTCCCGCGCGTGATAAACTAATGATTCGAGCTGTCTCACTCTGGTTCTTTTCCGGCCCCTGGGGAGATTCTTTGAATCCTGCTGTCCTGACACTTGATCAAGCGATTTTGCGGTTTGGCCGCGAGAAACGCAACGGCCTTCGCGTCGTCTTCACGAATGGCTGTTTTGACCTGCTGCATCCCGGCCATATTCGTGCGTTGGAACTGGCCCGCGCGCTGGGCGATGCCCTCATCGTCGGCCTGAACAGCGATGCCAGCGTGCGGCAGTTAAAGGGCGAAGGGCGCCCCATCATCTCCGAAGCAGAACGCGCGGAAATTCTAGCGGCTCTGGAATCCGTGGATGCCGTCGTCATCTTCGATGAACTCACCCCGCGCGAAGTGATCTCCCGCCTCCTTCCCGATGTCCTGGTCAAAGGCGGCGATTGGCCCGCCGATCAGATCATTGGCCGCGAGGAAGTGGAAGCCGCAGGCGGCCGCGTCGTTTCCGTTCCCGTCGTACCCGGCTATTCAACCTCCGCCATTCTGCGGAAAATTCGCGAAGGCGCGGACTCTTCTCGCGCGGAATCCTGATCGCTCAAGCATGATACTTCCCGCCGTCCGCGAAAGATTGGAGGCCCTGCTTCGCCATCCGGCGATGGAGGGCGCGCTCGCCGCTCTGCGCACCGGCGGAAACTTCCTCTCGATCACCGGTCTCCACGATGTTGCCAAGGCTCTCGTCGCCACCTACTTGACCCACGAACTCCGCCGCCCCGCTTTTTTTGTTACCGATTCCAATCGCCGCGCCGAAGCGCTCGCGGAAACCCTGCGTTTCTTTAGCGGCATTTTCCCGGGAGCGGCAGGCGGCGTCGCCACGCTGCCCGCTTTCGATAGGCTTCCCTGGGAATCGCAAAGCCCGCACGCCGACATCCTCGAACGCCGCGCCTCCACTCTCTTCCGCCTCGCGGATGGACAAATCTCTCTCGTAATCGCGCCCATCGCCGCCGCTCTTTGGCGTTATCAGGATCCCGCCGTGTACCTCTACCTCGCGCGCACTCTCGCGAAAGACGCCGAAATGCCCCACGAAGAATTCGTCACGCACTTGGGTTCGGTGGGCTATGTGCGCACGGAAATGGTCGAGTTGCCAGGCCAATTCGCCGTGCGCGGCGGCATCATCGATGTCTTTTCTCCTGAAGCGCCCCGTCCCGTCCGCATCGAGCTACTCGGCGACACCGTCGAGTCGGTCCGCGAATTCGACCCCCGCACTCAGCGCTCGATCGCGCCCGTCGTACGAACGACTCTCCTTCCATTGACAGAATGGTCCGTGCCAGGAATAGAAAAAGCGGATCCTGACAATGAGACCTCCTGGGACACACCTTCGCTTTTCGGACCTGTTGGCGAACCCGGCTCCAGCACACTCTTCGAACTGGCCGAAAGCTCGCTCTGCCCGATTGTCTTTCTCGATGAACCTCAAAATCTGCGCGAAGCCGCCGCCAAACATCTCGCCGCCGCCACCGAAAATTACGAGCGCCACGGGCGCGCCAACTCACCCGCCGCCTCTCATTATTTCTGTTCCGAAGAAGAACTTGCGAAGGCCCTCGAAAAAACATCGCAAATTCACATCGAGCAGCTTGGAATGGGCATCGCCTCAACTCCGCATTACGCCCTCTCCTCTCGGCCCAGCCCTCGCTATCACGGCGATGTCGTTGCCTGCATGACCCACGTGAAATCGCAACTTGCATCCGGCGGCAGAGTATTTCTAACCGCCGCCAGCACCGGCGAGATCGAACGCTTCGCCGACATCTGCCGCGAATATGAAGTTCCCTATGTCCTCGGTGAATCCGAAGACGCCGCTGCCGGCTTCACCGCTGAAGGCGCTCAAGAATCCGCGGGCATGTTGCTGATTCGCGCTCCTTTCCCCGAGGGCGTAACCTTCCCCGACGCCAACCTCACCATCTACGGCCACGCCGATCTTTTCGATGTCACTCCCACTGTCGAGCGTCCCAGCCGCAAAATTCGCACCTCTGGCTTCTTCAGCGATTTTGCCGAACTCAAAGCCGGCGATTATGTCGTTCATGTGGATCACGGCATCGGCCAGTTCGAAGGCCTCCGCCAGATCGAATCCGATGGCCACCGCGGCGAATTCATGCTCTTGAAATACGCCGAAGACGCCCGGCTCTATGTTCCTCTCGAACGCATGGACCTCGTGCAGAGCTACCGCGTGCTCGAAGGCACCCACCCGCCTCTGGACAGGCTCGGCGGCACCGCCTGGAACTCCCGCAAAACCCGCGCCCGCAAATCCGTCGAAGACATGGCCGACCAGCTTCTCGCGCTCTACGCGCAGCGCAAGACCACGCCTGGTTTTTCGTTCTCCGCCGACGGCAACTTCCAGCGCGAATTCGAAGACGCTTTCGAGTTCGAAGAAACCACCGATCAGATTGCCGCCATCACCGACATCAAGCGCGACATGGAGCGCGGCGAACCCATGGACCGCCTCCTCTGCGGCGATGTCGGTTATGGCAAGACGGAAGTCGCCATGCGCGCGGCCTTCAAAAGTGTCATCGACAACAAACAAGTCGCCGTTCTCGCCCCCACCACCGTCCTTACCTTCCAGCATTTCGAAACCTTCAAGAAACGCTTCGCCGCTTTTCCCGCTCGCATCGAAATGCTCAGCCGCTTCCGCACCGCCGCGGAGCAAAAGAAAATTCTCGTCGACTTGGAAGCCGGCAAAGTGGATGTCGTCATCGGCACACATCGCCTCCTTTCGAAAGACGTCAAATTCGCCGACCTCGGCCTCCTCATCGTGGATGAAGAACAGCGTTTCGGCGTCGCGCACAAAGAGCGCCTCAAGGAAATCCGGAAAAATGTGGACGCCCTCGCGCTTTCTGCAACGCCGATCCCGCGCACTCTCC
>Ga0206989_1050_pt1 | contig 23442 bp, 18 predicted proteins | sample Alteio_BWMinCont_10_FD_153276 | JGI IMG/M metagenome (GOLD analysis project Ga0206989, IMG submission 153276) | Enriched cells from forest soil in Barre Woods Harvard Forest LTER site, Petersham, Massachusetts, United States -... | ecosystem: Environmental > Terrestrial > Soil > Temperate forest >...
AACTCCGGCAGGTTCGGCGCATATTGGGTGAGTGTCTTGACCACGGTGTCACCGAGAGGCACTAGCTGTTTTTCCCAGTCACCGTTCCTCAACTTGAACGGCGCATATTGCATGTAGATCGACATCACGTGCTTGCCGGCAGGTGCAAGCGAGGGATCGCCAACGGTTGGGATCGCAACTTCCAGATACGGTTGTTTCGAGAAATTGCCGTACTTGGATTCGTCGAAGGCACGCTCCAGGTAATCAATCTCGGGCGCGATCAGGATTCGCCCGCTCAGAGCTTCATCGTTGTCCTTCAGCGCCGTAAACTTAGGCAGCCCCGAAAGCGCGAGATTTACTTTGGCAACCGTGCCGGGCATCCGGTAATGCTGAAGCTTCATCACGAAATCCGGCGTGAGGTGCATGGGATCGACCAGCTTCAGCAGTGTGCGCTTGGGATCGGCGTTGGAGATGATCGCCCGCGCATTAATCTCCTCCCCGCTTGAGAGCACCACGCCGCTGGCAACTCCGTTTCCCACTGTGACTTCGATGACTTCGGCATTGCTGCGGATCTCCGCCCCAGCTTGCGTGGCGGCCGCAGCCATGGCTTGCGTGATTGCCCCCGCGCCTCCCTGGGCAAAAGACGCCAGGCCGGAAGCATGTGCGTCGCCCGCAGCCCGAATGAGTAACACCAAACTGCTGCCGGCTGACCACGGACCGAGAAACGTGCCGAAAATTCCCCGCGCTGCAATCGCCGCCCGCAGCAGTTCGGTCTCGAAATACTCGGCGACGAGATCGGCGACCGCCATCGGCCCCCAACGCAACAGGCGATACATATCCTTCTTGCCCAGCTTCCGAATGGCTCGCCCGGTTTGCAACATCCCCCAGAGATCTCCCCTGCTGGGGTGATCAATGTCAAGCGGCGCCAGCGCCAGAGCTTCCGCAATCACCTTGCTTATTTTCGAGAGCGTTTGCTGAAACTCGGGATAGCGCGCGGCGTCTTTCTGGGAAAACTTGCTGATCTCCTGCGCTGACTTCTCGAGATTGCGGTAGAGCGTGAGCGCACGGCCATCGGGAGACAAAGACACGGTGGCCACGTCCGGACTAATCAGCCTCAGCCCGTGTTTTTCGAGCTGCATGTCGCGAACGATATCGGGACGCAGCGGGCCCGCCGAGTGCGCCAGAGTCGAGCAGCGAAACCCGGGATGAAACTCCTGGGTGATGGCCGCGCCGCCGGGCTGCGGACGGCGCTCAAGCACCAGCGGTTTGTATCCGGCCTTGGCGAGATAAAACGCAGTGACCAGTCCGTTGTGTCCGCCGCCGATGATGACCACATCGCGTGTACAGGCCATGGCTACGCGGCTCCCTTGACGTCTTTGAGAATCTCCAAAGCCGCCAGGCGACCAGGGCCGCCCATGATGCCGCCGCCGGGATGCGTCGCCGAGCCGCACAGATAAAGATTCTTGATGGGGGTGCGGAACTGCGCGTATCCCGGCACAGGGCGCAGAAAGAAAAGCTGCTCCAGCGAAAGCTCACCCTGAAAGATGTTGCCTTCACTCAGGCCCCACTCGCGTTCCAGATCAAGCGGAGTAATGACCTGTTTGTGCAGAATGATGTCTCTGATGTTGGGCGCGTGCTCGGCAATGGTATCGATCACGTTGTTGCCGAACGCTTCTTTCTGATCGTCCCAGTTAAGTCCCAGTCGCAGTTTGTAGGGAGCATACTGCACAAAGCAGGAAAGAATATGTTTTCCGGGCGGCGCGACCGAAGGATCGGTCAGGGTCGGAATCACCATATCGATATACGGGCGCCGAGAAAAATTACCGTACTTGGCATCGTCGTAGGCTCGCTCCATGTACTCGACGCTGGGCGAAATGGAAATCGCTCCGCGCAGATGGGCTCCCGGGCCGGGTAGGCACCTGAAGTTGGGCAGCGCATCCAGCGCCATATTCACCTTGCCCGAAGACCCACGGAACTTGTAACGATTCACCTCGCCGAGAAACTCCTCCGAGAGATTCCCCTTTTCGATGAGCCTGACGAAAGTCTGCCGCGGGTCAAGGCTGGAAGAAATAACATCAGCGTAGATTTCATCCCCGTTAGCAAGGACAACGCCCTTCGCCTTGCCCGACTTGATGATGATATTCGTGATCCCAGTCTCGGTGCGGATTTCAACTCCAGCTTCGCGGGCTGCATCCGCAATCGCATTGGAGATGGCGCCGGTCCCTCCGCGGGCGAATCCCCAGGAGCGGAACGCTCCGTCGATTTCGCCCATGTAGTGGTGCAGCAAAACGTAAGCCGTTCCCGGCGAGCGCACACCGAGAAAAGTTCCAATGATTCCGGAAGCCGACATGGTCGCCTTGAGCACATCGGTCTCGAACCACTGGTCGAGAAAATCGATGGCGCTCATGGTCATCAACTGCACCTGGTTGTACTTGTCGTCGCTAGTCATCCCCTGAAAACGCTTGCCGATGAATAACAGCTTCATCAGTTCTTTCGGATTCAGCGTCGCAGGGTCGGGCGGCACCATGCTGAGAATCGGCTTCACGAAGCGGCACATGGCTTGCATGGCTTTGCCAAATTCGTCGTAGGCCTCGGCGTCGAGCTTGGAATGTCGAGCAATCTCGCGATGGGTTTTACCGTGATCGTTCACCCGCCACAGGTAGTCGCCGTTAGGCATGGGGGTAAAAGTGCCGTCGAGCGGAAGAATTTCAAGACCATGACGCGGAAGATCGAGGTCACGAATAATTTCCGGTCGCAGTAGCGACACTACGTATGAGCAGACGGAGAACTTAAATCCGGGAAAGACTTCTTCAGTGCAAGCTGCTCCGCCAAGAACGTGTCGGCGTTCCAACACCAAAACTTTCTTGCCGGCGCGGGCAAGATAGGCGGCATTGACCAGGCCATTGTGGCCCCCGCCGATCACGATGACGTCGTATTTGGACATTGGCTGCTGGCTCCTGGCTGCAAACTGAGAAATCGGTAAAGCCGAGCGAGAGCAGAGCGGATCAGAGGCCGCTGGGCAGAGCGCACCACGCTATGAGAATGCCACGCATGATTGAGGCACCCATTCTATCCGATATTTGCCCAGCCGTGCGAGGCCTGCATATAATCCGTGGTTGGAGTTAGGAGGATTTTCTCTGTGCAACTCTGTGTCCTCTGTGGTTAAGATTTCGAACTAACCACAGAGAGCACAGAGGCGCACAGAGGAAGTCTAGAATCGACTTGAGGTCATTTCCTTGCCTGTCGGAACTGCATTTCACGAAAGAACTTTCGCCCTCTGCAACAGTCTCAACTACCGCGAGTGGTCGGGATACTACACTGTCAGCGTGTACGAAGTGCATCACGAGCACGAGTACAACGCCATCCGCAATGCGGCTGCGCTGATCGATATCTCGCCGCTCTATAAGTATCTGGTCACGGGCAAAGATGCCACGCGACTGGTGAATCGCGTCATCACACGCGACATTAACAAAGTCGCCGTAGGGCAAGTGATTTACGCCTGCTGGTGCGACGAAGAAGGCAAAGTCATTGACGACGGCACCATTACGCGTCTCGAAGAAAACAAGTATCGCTGGACCGCAGCCGATCCCAGCCTGCGCTGGTTTCGCCAGAATGCCAGCAACATGGATGTCCAGATCGAGGACATCTCCGAGAAAGTAGCGGCGCTGGCTCTGCAAGGGCCAACTTCGGGGAAGCTGCTGAAAGCGGTGGCAGAGGCCGAGATCGCGAACCTGAAATATTTCCGCGTGACCCGTGGCAAGATCGCAGGTGTGACTGTGGATATTTCCCGCACCGGCTACACGGGCGATCTGGGCTACGAAATCTGGGTTCCATGGAATGATGCGGTCAAGGTTTGGGATGCGCTCATGGATAAAGGCAAGCAGTTCGACATTCATGCCGCCGGAATGCTGGCGCTGGATGTAGCACGGGTCGAAGCCGGGCTGTTGCTGATCGAAGTCGATTATAGCAGCAGCAAGAAGGCGCTGATCGCATCACAGAAGTATTCGCCGTTCGAACTCGGCTTCGGCAAGATGGTGCACCTCCAGAAACCAAACTTTGTCGGGAAGGCGGCACTCGAGCGCGACCAAAAAGAAGGTGTGGCGCGACAGTTCGTAGGCCTCGAAATCGACTGGACGGAAGTTGAGCAGAGATACGAAAAGTATGGCCTGACGCCGGCCGCGCCGAGCCAGGCATCGCGTGTCGCCGTGCCGGTGTATTGCGGCGAGAAGCAAGTTGGGAAAGCCACGACCACGACCTGGTCTCCGGTGCTGAAGAAGATGGTTGCCCTGGCGAGTGTGGATACCGATCATTCGCAAAACGGCCGGCGTGTGCAGATGGAGATCACCATCGAAGCGGTACGGCAGAAAGTCACCGCAAAGATCGTGCCCATGCCGTTTTTCAATCCCAGGCGGAAGACGGCGGTGCCGGTTTAGGGTGACGCGTCCGCCGTTTCCCCCACGCATATATTGCCGCACCGATCGCCACCAGCACCGCCGACCCTCCCACCACTTTTAACACCGACAGCGGTTTGTTCAGTTCGTCGGGTTGCGGAACGACGGATAGGACAATCGTCAGCGTGGTAGTCAGCAATCCGACTATCGCAACCACCTTGGCCACCGGCTTTCCGCCGGGAACGTGAATCACGTCTGGTCCGGTCGGCTCGCCTTGCAACTTGATCATCGCGGCAAACACAAACAGATACGGGATGAAATATGTAATCACCGTCATGCTCGCCATCACGTCGTAGGCGCCCTTCACACTGGTGCCGGCCTGGCCAAGAAAAATAAAAACCACTCCGAGGACGTATTGCACCAGCAGGGCCACCCACGGCGTTTTCCAGCGCGGATGCAACGCACCAAATATCGGCGGTAGGAAACGGTCAATCCCAGCAACGAACGGCAACCTCGCCACCGCCGCCAGATACGCTCCCGCCGCGCCGACGTTACTGAGAGCGATCAAGAAAGCTGCATAAGGAACCACGCGCCCAAAGCCGATGCGGCTAGCCGTCTTCGCAATCGCCTGCATCAAGCCAGATAAGTTGCTGACTTCCGCAGGCGGCAACGCCACCAGCACGCTGACAGTACCCAGGATGTAGCACAGGGCCACCGTCACTCCCGCGATAAACAATCCCCAAGGCAGCGTACGCCGCGGATTCTTGATTTCGTCTCCCATGAACGACGCGGTCTCGCAGCCGCCGAAAGCAAAAATCAGTAGCGACCAGAAGATAATGTCATTGAAATGCAGGCTCGGGGTCATCGAGTGCAGAGTAAAACGAGTCGCCGCGCCGAAGCGGTGCCAGGCGATCGCGCCCATGACGATCAGAATGAGCGCGGGGATCCACATGGCCAGCGCACCCACGTTGTGCAGCCATTTGCCCACGTCGAGGCCCACCACATTGAGCAATGTCGCCGCCGTCAGCGTTAGCAGCGCAAACAAAATGTAGTAAGTTGGGTCAGTGGAGAGACGCCCCCAGGAACTTTGCCGCATGTACAGCGCGTTGCTGGCGGCGAAATAAAGCACCGCAGGAAAATAGGGAAGATTGCTGGCCCAGTACGTCCAGGCCGACATGAATCCGGAAAAGTCGCCGAAGGCTTTCTTGCTCCAAACGTACAAACCACCTTCGCCGGGATAGCGCGACGACAGTTCGATAACCGAAAGCGCCAGCGGCGTGTAGAAAGCCAGCCAGGCGCCGACCCAGATGATGATCGAACTTGGACCGGCAGCCGCAGCGGTCGCAATCCAGCGCAGGCTGATGCCGGTAACCACGTAGAACAGAACCAGATCGCGGAAGCCCATCACCCGCTTGGGGCGGTTGGGATCGTCGGGGGTGATCAGAGTGTCTGCCACGTTGGGCCCGCGAGCTAGCGTACCAGCGCAGGATCAGGAAGCGAAGAACTTCTCATAGCATTCCGTGCACAGCCACTCTCGGCCATTGGTGTAGCCGATACCATGTTCGGGGTGGTCTTCCGAGCGGAAAAGCTCCCATTGGCAAATGAGACATTCATCCTTCTTCCAGCCCCCTGCCACCAGACGAAAGTTGGCGGAGTCCGCGGCGAGGCTCAAGTCTCGAGAGATCGCGCCATCACTGACGCGCGCCACAACATCGCTTTCTCTCCAAGCGCATCGGTTCCAATACCAGTTGAATTTGCGGAAGGTCTTGACAATCTCACGGATGTATTCGCCGTTCCATCGCTCGCCATGAATCTCAACAATCTCGAAGTCGTTGCCTAGGCGGGGAGAGGGGAGAACTTTGCCTGAAGACCACGGCGTTGGCAACTGCGAGATCTCCAGCCGTAGCTTCGTGAGATCGGCACCGCGTTCTCGTAGTAGTCCAGCGGCGAGCTGTTTCTCCTCACGAAGCAACCCGAGCAGCAAATGTTCAGTTCCAATGTGGCGATGGGCTAGCCGTACTGCCTCCTCTGCTCCAAACGCGAGGACCCTTTTTGACGCATTGCTCAGGGGCAGATCGGCGGACAGGGCAGTCTTTTTGCCTTCCTCAATAGCCGCATGCAATTCTTTACGAATGGATTCGTAATTGACATCGGGCAACAGCCGGTTGCATAGCGCTCTGTCTTCCCGTAATAAACCAAGGAGGATATGCTCAGTGTCGATGTAAGGTGAACCCGTCTGGGCAGCTTCGTAGCGTGCGAAGAATATCGTTCGACGAGCTCCTTCTGTGTAGCGTTCAAACATTCCTTACTCCACTACTTTTCTCGCGCTCCGCTTCCAATACAAATATCCCGGCACGCCCAGCAACACAATAATCGTCCCCGCCAGCGATTCCGTTGGCCGGGTGAAAATCGTATTCAACGTCCAGGCGGTTCCGATAAGCACGTAAATCCCTGGCAGCCACGGATATCCAGTGCATCGATAAGCCCGCGGAATATCGGGACGCTTCCAGCGCAGCACGAATAATCCCACCACTGTCAGCGTGTACGACAGCACCATGCCAAACATCACGTAGGTATAAAGCTGATCGTAACGACCGCTCAAAGTAAGCACTCCCGCCCAAATCCCTTGTCCGATCAGGGCAAAGGCGGGTGTACGCCACTTGGGATGTACTTTCGCCATGCGGGGGAAAAAGAGTCCATCCCGCGCCATGGCGAAATAAATTCGCGGGCTGCCGAGGATGGCGCAAGCCATCGCTCCAAAGCAGGACACGGCGACCAGCGCGGAAAGCCAAACCGCAGCCGCGGGCGAAAACAACGCCACCGCAGCCGCGTGGGCGATGGTCTCATGTTTCACGATTTCGCTGATCGGGAGCGCGTACAGGTAAGTCATGTTCATGGCCACGTAGATCACGCCAACGATCATCACCCCGAGAAACATGGCCAGGGGCACATCGCGGCGTGGGTCCTTCATTTCTCCCGCCACCCATCCGATATAGACCCATCCGTCGTACGCCCAGAAGACGGCGATCAGAGCGACCCCGAACGCCGAGAGCAGTTGGCCCGAACTCACTCCCAGACTCAGCCCATGACTCGCCCCCGCTGTGAAGTGATGCCAATCGCCCTTCCCGATGGCGAATCCGAGAATCACGAACGCGGCCATCGCCCCAAACTTTGCCCAGGTGGCGACGTTTTGCAGCAACGCGCCGCGGCGCAGCCCGGCAACATTAATCCATGTGACCACGGCAATCATGATCAGAGCCACCACTTGAGCGCGAGTCAGCGCCATGCCCGCGACCGATAGAACCACATGCTCCTGTGAAATGGCGGGGACGATCCCGCCGAGGTACGCGGCTGACCCTACAGCCAGCGCCGCAATTGAGCCCCCATTACCAACGCTGAACATCATCCATCCATAGAGAAACGCGGGCAGGTCGCCGTAAGCTTCCCGCATATACACATATTGACCGCCACAGTCGGGAAACATCGTGCCCAACTCGGCGAAGGCGAAGCAGGCGCATAGGGAGATCGCGGCGCCGAGCACCCAAACCAGCAGAAAAAGCACCGGATGCGGCAGCGGCCCGGCAATGTCTTTGGCGGTCAAAAAGATGGACGATCCGATGACCCCACCCACCAGCAACAAGATGGCATCCAGCAAGGTGAGACCGCGGACCAAAGTGGGTGGACAATTGGATTCGACTGCGACCGGCGGCGAGGTGGCGGAAATGGCCATGGCTTAGCCCATCCCAAGTTCGTCCGCGGATTCGAGCGGAGTGCCGCAGCGGCGGCAGATGACCGCCGAGCAGTCGCCGCAAGTGAGCGGATCGGTAACTTCTACCGCGCACCGGGGACAGTAAAGAAGCTCGGGCTCGGCTGGCGGCTGCGGGCTGGTAGCCATGAGCCGCAAATGTAGCATATCTTTGCAGGCCCTGGGGGCGGCGGAGAAGCGTTCGCCCCGGCAGGTGGCGGGCCGCAACCGGGCGCTTGCCAGGCAGTTTTTACAAATCCGTTACAGCTTAGTGACATCAGCGGCGGCGAGTTCGCTTAACGTGTTTCCGGCTGAATCCCCGTCTCTGGCTCAGTCGTCTAACTTCATTCCAAAAGGATAATCTTCATGAACGCAAAGAACGTCGCAGTCGCAATGCTGATGGGTTTCATTTGTCTGGCTGTATGTGTCTCCGCGCCGGCACAGACCGGGGGCAACTCCCCCATCGGCCCGGGAAACGTTGTCGTCCACACCGCTCTGGGCGGATTCATTCTGGGCTATGACATCGACCAGACCGGCACCGAGGGAATCCTGAGCGAGTCGCTGACCTTATCCGGCGGCAAATCCAACGTGGCCGTCGAGACCTTTGACCAAAAGACCGGCAAGATTATCAAGATCGTTACCGAACAGAAGGACACCAAGAATGACTTCGTCACTCTTGGAATCGTTGGCAATTCGGTTGCCCTGACCGAATTCGAACACGTCACCAATCTTTTCGTTGATAAGCGCCTCTATGGGGTTTCAAACCCTCTCAACTCGAACAAGATTACCGGTAAGTGGACACCTCCCTTTCAAGCCGCCGATGACATCATCTCGAGCGTGAGCGCAAGCCAAGGCGTCCCAAATGCCGCAGTACTCGGATTCCACAACACTGTTAATGACTTTAGCTCCTATGTGTTCAGTTCCAACGTCGCCGCCAATACCTTCGGGAAGGTCTTCAAAGTGACTGATCCGGTTTTCGATGGAAGCAATTCTCCTGTGCTTGCTTATGATTCAACCACCAATCAGGCAGTCTTGGGCGGCTCAAACGGATGCTTCGGCTGTACCACCGAAATCGGAATGGTTGACCTCACTACTGGCAAACTGACCGAGTTCATGGGTCTCGGATTTGGTTTCATCAATGGCATCGCGGTTGACTCCAACACCGGCATCGCCTGTACCACCACGGAAGACGACTTCAGCGTGGAATTCTATGATCTGGCCACCCAGACTGGCACCATCGTCGTGCTTCCCGGGGCTACCAATCAGGCACAAAGCGGCATGGCCGTCTCGGTCGATCCCATTCACAAACTGTTCCTGATCGGACAGGAGTTTTCCAGCACCGGGCCCGGCAGCAGCATCCAGGTCTTTGACGAGCAGGGCAATTTTGTGGAATCACTCAACGCGTTCAGCCTTCCTGCCAGCCCCGCCTACATGGCGCTGAATCCCAACCAGCGTAGCGGTTACGTACTGGGAGGCGAAACCGCCCTACAATCGTTTACTTACTAAGGCGTCTTCCTCATCGATCCGAAAAAAGGGCACGGCCTTGGCCGTGCCCTTTGCCGCCTGACGGCAGCGTTACAATTGTTACATGAGCGACAGATCCTCCACTCCCGACGAAAAGCTGCAACTCGAATTCAACCGCTGGGCGGAACAAGGTGAAGGCGAGACCATGGAACGCCATCACCTCAACATCACGGAAAAAACCATCCGGCGCATGGACCTGCGTCCCGGAGAGCGCGTGCTCGATCTGGGCTGCGGCGCGGGCTGGGCAACTCGTCTCCTGGCCCGTCTGGTGGCGGATGGCCCGGAAGGCTTCGGACAGGTCGTCGGCCTGGATGTTTCGGATGAAATGATCCGGCGGGCCCGCGCCGCCTCGAAGGACTTCGAGAACATCTTATATGTCTGGGGTTCGGCGCAACAGATTCCCTGGGAAGAGAACTTCTTCGACAAGGTGCTGTCAGTCGAATCTTTTTACTACTATCCCGACCAGGAACGCGCCCTGGCCGAGCTGTTTCGAGTAATGGCTCCGCGCGGGCGCCTGTTCATTCTTATCAACCTGTACAAAGACAATCCTTATTCTCTGCAATGGGTGGACAAGCTAAAAGTGCCCGTACATGTTCGCTCGTCGGCCGAGTATGTCGAGCTGCTTAGGAAACATGCGTTTGAGAGCGTAGCAGCGCAACAGGTTCCCGACGACACTCCCACGCCCGACGATTACCAGACCAAATCGTTCAATAGTCTGGAAGACCTTCGAGCTTTCAAGCGCTTGGGGGCGCTGCTGCTGATGGCGTCCAAGCCCGACCTGCGAAACCCCGCGCCCGGATACGCCATCTACTAGAACGTCCGGGGCCAAAGGTCTCACAAGTGTCATGCACGTCGGTCACTATGGCGGTGGTCTGCCATCCGCTAGAATCGCGAAATGCGCTTAGAGTGCCTGGTTGTGACGAGCGATCCCACTCTGTTAGGTCATCTCCAGGCAGGGTTGGGCGCGCACGGGGCCTTGCTTGATTTTCGCCAGGACTCCGTCAGTGCAGTCGAACTCGCCTCCCGCCGGCATTTGGATGGACTGGTGATCGATTGTGATGACGTGCCCGGAGGCGCTGCAGCAATCGCCCAGGTGCGCAGCAGCCCGGCGAATCAGCACACTCTTATCTTCGCGGTTGTAAACGGTTTTACCAGCCCCGAAGCGGCTCTCGATCTTGGAGCAAACTTCGTCATCAGCAAGCCGGTCCAGCAGCCCCGATTGCGTAGCGTCCTGGATGCCGCCATTCCCAAGATGGAGCGCGAACATCGCAGGTATTTCCGATTCAATGTTGACTTGCCGGTACGCTTTCGCAACCCTTTGGGGCAACCTTTCGCAGCCAAAATGAAGAACGTAAGCGAGGGCGGGTTGGCGATCACGTTGGTCGACCCGGTCCGGCTCAAGGGTGTCGTGGTCGTGGAATTCGAGCTACCCAGCGTCGAGCCACAGCCCTTTTACGCAAAAGCCGATGTAGTTTGGAGTGATTCTTTCGTGATGGGCTTGCGCTTTCTGTACATTGAAAAAGACTCTGGCACTGCCCTCCAGGGCTGGCTCAATTCTTTAGAAGCCCAATTTCAATTCCGCGAATCGGCTCAACCATCGAACTGATTTCTGATGGGCTCTGACCTTAGAAGTAAGCACAAGTCACCCTATCGACCGGCGTGACGCTAGCTCGAAGGTGCAGCCGCTTTGCCCAGCACTCGCGCCACCGCTTGAATCAGGACGGCGCCATCCTTCTCCAGCAGCGTGTCCGACTTCTCTACGTAGCTGGTGGCGCCTTCCTGCAACAGCTTCTCCGAATTGCGATCGGAGAGTCCGGTGAGAATGATCACCGGGATATCCTTGGTGGCGGCAGCCTGCTTCAGCGCTCGCAGTACTTCGAGCCCCGAAAGCTTGGGTAACATCATGTCCAAAAGAATCAGACTGGGAATCTGCTCCTGAGCGATCTTCAGCGCCTCGTCTCCATCGCTGGCGGTAATTACTTCGTATCCAGCTCTCCTGAGCGCTTGCTCACCCGCCTTTCTTAGGAACCTGCTGTCATCCACTAGCAGAATTTTCATAGTTTCCCTGCTTCCGATGGGTGAGTCTCTTCCCCGCGATCTCTGTGGTCTTTCTCAGCGCGCTCTGCGATCAAAAGCTCTTCTGTAGAATCCGTGTGTACAGTGGCCAATCCCACTGTGCCCCCTGTGTCCCCTGTGGTTAAAGGTTGTTCCATCATTACGGCCGGATACTCCCGTCAGTAGCTCAAGGCAACCCGAACGCGTACAACGAACTTCCTGCCGCAATCGCCACATACTGTTTTCCATCGATCGCGAATGCCATCGGCGCAGCATAAGCCGCCCCTCCAGTCTGAAAATGCCACAAAGCCTTACCGGACGCCGCATCCAACGCGACAAAGTTCCCCTCCGAATCGCCGGTAAACACCAATCCTCCCGCCGTGGACAACACTCCCGACCAACTCGGCGACGGATACCTGAACTCCCACTTCAACCGTCCGCTAGCTAGATCAATCGCACGCAGCGCGCCCCAAAATGGCTCCGTATCATCCGCTGGAAAATACGCGCTGCCGTAATAAGCATGTCCAGCTTCGTAAGGCTGCGGCGCCGTACTGAACATATCGCACTGCTCGCGCGCATTCACGTAAAACAATCCAGTCTGCGAGTCGAACGTGGGAGACTCCCAATTTGTCACGCCCGCCGCCCCCGGACACACTCTCCGTCCTTCGAGAGTAGGCGTGCTTTCTTTGACAGCCACCGGCCGGCCCTCCGCATCCTTACTGTTGCTCCACGTCACTTTCCCGAACGGATTCGCCAATATCAGCTTTCCCGTCGTTCGATCCAGGACATAAAAGTATCCATTACGATTCGCCTGAGCGATCAAATGCTTCTCGCCCTGGTCAATCATCACCGGAATCTGCGTCGAATCCCAGTCGTGCTCATCATGCCGCGTAAACTGGAAACTCCACTTCAGCTTTCCCGTGTCGGCATCAAGCGCCAGTAGCGAATTGCTGTAAAGATTGTCACCCGCGCGCCCTTCCCCGCGATTCGACGGCGCAGGGTTTCCCGTAGGCCACAACAACTCATTCTTGGCCGCATCGTACGTGCCCGTAATCCACGCCGGCGCGCCGCCAACCTTCCACGAGTCGCCTTCCCAAGTCTCGTGCCCTGGCTCACCCGGCCCGGGGACGGTGTAAAACCTCCATTTGCGCTCTCCGGTTTCGGCATTGTAGGCATCAATGAATCCGCGAACCCCATACTCGCCGCCGGATACACCCAGCACCACCAGATTCTTCACCACCAGCGGCGCCAGCGTGAAACTGTAGCCCATCTTGTAATCAACCGCGGCCACGTCCCAGACCACGCTGCCCGTCTTGGCATCCAGCGCGATCACGTGCGCATCCAGCGTTCCCATGAACACCTTATTTTCCAGAATGGCAACCCCGCGATTCACTCTACCGCAACACGGCCGTATGTCCGTCGGCAGTTGCCGCTGATAAAGCCAGATGGGTCGCCCGCTGCGGGCGTCGAGAGCGAATGCACGGTTGTCCGTGCCTGTGCCGTAGAGAATTCCATCCACCACCAGCGGCGTGGTTTCAAATTTCCCCGTCGCTCCTGTCTGATACACCCACTTCGCCACCAGCGATCTCACATTTTCTTTATTAATCTGATCCAGCGCACTGAACCGGTGCCCCGCATAGTCTCCGGAATACGTAAGCCAGTTCTGCGGTTCTTTCGCCGAGTTCAGCAACCGTGCAGAAGTTACTTGCCCCCAGGTGCTAAGCGCGATGGAACTCGCTGCAAGCAGCACCAGCCACCCCTGAATCGTTCTCCTCATGGCTGCTCTCACTTTCCACCCACACTCTGCAGGTAGGCGACAATATCCTGCAAATCATGGTCACTCAATAAGGCCGGGCCATAAATCGGCATCATCGAAGTCCGGCTCTTCTTGATCGATCGCAGTGCGACCTTGTCAAACAGATGGATCTGCTCGCTCGCATCCATCATCTGCAAACTGAAATTGTCCTCATTCATGGTGACGCCCTTTATCTCCGTCCCTTTCGCTGTTACCACCGTCACCGTCTCATATTCCTGCGGAAACTCTTTCGTAGCTTCCAGCAACCCCGGCGCAAGCCTCCGGCTGGGATTCCGCACCGAGTCCACAATCGCATCCGTCGCCCGCGCCATACCCACCGCCGTCAGATCCGGCCCCAACCGTCCGCCCTTCCCTTCCACCATGTGACATCCCGAACAGTTGGCATCTCCATAAAAAAGCTGCTTGCCGTGCACCGCATCGCCCGCGGGCTGGGGCGGAGCCTTCACCTGCACACTCCTTATATAAGTAATGACTTGCCACACTTCTTCTTCCGTCATTCCTACGCCCTGACCTGTGGTTCCGTTGGGCGGCATGGCCGTTCCCGGCACGCCCTGATTGATGGTCGTAAACATCTCGGCATCAGAATTTCCGTCGCGTTTGCGCGCCCGCGTCAGGTCAGGGCCGCGCCCGCCCCCGCGTGCGCCCAACCCGTGGCAGAACGCGCAATTGATGCGAAACTGAAACTCACCTAGCTTCGCCGCTCCCGCATCTCCCGCAAACGGATTCTTGTCTTGCCCGAGTAAGGCTGTCGCCGTCACCAAAACACAAACCAATGCCGCAACCCGAATCAGGATTCCGGGGACAACAGGCGCCTTCACATCTGAGGGTATTTTGGCGGGCGAATTCACTGGACCTCCCACTGCGGAAGACATTTTCAGGAATGCCGCGCATCATAACACAGCAGAGTGGGTAACTTTGGAGGGCACGAGTCGTACTGGCAAAGTGAGTTGGAAACACGCGGGCCACAAGGGCGTCAAAAGTTAGCTATCCCTCCCCAAAATCCCGGTACCTTCTGAGTACGTCCTGCTGGGAAATCACTCCTTCCAGCTTACGAAAGTCCGCCCGGCTCACCACCGGCACCAGCGGCCATCGCTCCACGTATCGCAACGCCGTATCGAGGGACTGGTCCGGATGCAAATACGCAATCTGACGGGTCGTGAAAAGCGAATTCAGGCTTAGCTCGCCCTTACCCTCGGCGGCCGTCCGGCGAAGCTCTTCCTTGCTGACGCTGCTCCAGCCCGTGGGGCTCAGCCGAACCAGCAAGATGTCGGACGACGATCGATCCGCCTGTGGAAGCACACCATCGATCGTGTCCCCGCCCTCCAACACTGGATCCCCCAGTGGCCGCATCGCGTCCTCCACACGCAGGATGCCTTCTTCCCTCTGTTCTTCCATCGATGGCAGGTCCAAACCATCCTGGCGCGTGAGTACGTCAAAAATCGCCGTCGGCCTCAGCCCCCGTGAAATCACATACGCCAGTGTGTTGGCCACAATCACCGGCACAATGATCGAGTAGTTTCCGCTGACTTCCAAAACCATGAACACCGATGTCATCGGCGCGCGCAGGAACCCCGCAAACAAAACACCCATTCCCACCAACGCATAGGTGCCAGCTGATCCCGCCAGATGCGGCAGAACCGCATGCTCCGCTCCACCCACCGCCGCCCCTAACATCGCGCCAATAAACAAGGTTGGGGCAAACATTCCTCCCGGAGTTCCGCTGACGAACGAAAGCAGAGTCGCAATGATTTTCAATCCTGCGAGGATAGCCAGCATTTGCCAGGTGAACTGACCGTGCATGGCCTCGTCGATGTACTCATAACCCGCACCCATCACTTGCGGCGCACCAAGAACGCCGATGAGGCCGATCAGCAAACCCGCCAGCGCGGGCTGAAAGTATTGCGTCCATCGCGGCAGCGACTTGCAGCGGGGGCGCAGAGTCTCAATGCCACTCGAGAATGCCACCGAGGCGAGCCCACCTACAATCCCAAGGATGGAATAGGCAATCAGTTCCGAGGGCCGTTCCATCTGCACCGTGGGAATCCGGAAGAGAGGCTCCGATCCCAGAAACCACCGCATTACGACTACGCTCGAGACCGCCGAAAGCACTACCGAACCCAAGATTCCCGCCGTCCAACGCCCGATGACTTCCTCGATCACGAACAACACTGCTGATATCGGCGCGTTAAAGGCGGCAGCCAAACCAGCCGCCGCTCCCACCGGAGCAATCAGCCGCATCCGGTCTCGGGATAACCGCATCCACCTCCCCAGCCCCGATGCCAGACTGGCGCCAATCTGCAAAGACGGATCCTCCGGCCCCAAAGAGTGTCCCGCCCCGATCGCCAATGCCGCCGTGATGAACTTTCCGACAGCGGTACGCAGTGGGATGTAGCCGTTATAGATATACAACGCAGCTTTGGTTTGATTGACCCCGCTCCCCCGCGCCCCTGGAAATACATGAATGACCAGCACGGCAATGATCAGTCCTGCCAGGCTGGGCGCAAGCAAAAGTCGCAGCGTCGATGGCGTGGCCCCCGATCCCACTAGATAGATACGGCACCAGTCAATGGCGAAGCGGAAGCAGACGACCGCCAATCCCGAGAAAACCCCAATGAAGACCGACAAGATAAGAAAGAACGTTTCTTCTCGAAAAACTGAGCGCAGCAGACCTCCCGAAGACCGCCCGGGAAGCGAGGCCACGGCCTCGGCCGGCGCGGCATCAGTTTCTGATTTGAGCCCGCTCTCCAAGTCAATTCCCTTCGTGCAGTTTCGCGACCAGCAGCAGTGCCAAATCCTCCCCATTCGGAGTTCCGCAAGTAGTGCTGGTTTGGCGCTCTACCTTGAACACTAGGTCCATGGCCTTCTCTACCAGGTCCGGATCTTGCCGCATACCCCGTTGCGTGATACGCGGCTTCATCTTCACCCACTCCTCACTTACTCCCGCCTGACCGCTCGCCGCCGGAACTATCCCCTTCGAATCGCCCGCAGCCGGGCACGCCTTTATTCGCTCCCCTGCTGCCGCAAAAGCGTCCATCACAATTTGGTCGCGCTCTGCGGCCGAAATCTGCCGCCGGAACGGATCCATTTGCAACACCAGTTCGGCGGTCTTGAGGCGGGCTGCGCTCTGTCCATCACCAGGATCGGCGGATACGGCGCCTTGAAGGAAGCGCTCTGCCAGCGGATAGCGGCCGAGTTCGAACGCCGCCCACCCCGCTCCCGCCAATGCAGCTGGGTTGTGATTGTCTGACTTCAAGCTCATCCGGTATTCGGCGAGTGCGTGCTCATAGTCCTGTGCTCGAAGAAAAAGGTCTCCAGCACGTGTGTGTTGCGCTGGATCGCCATCCAGATTGGCGGCCAGCGCAATCAACTCCGACTGCGCTTGTGTCTTGGCATTCGTGCTTAACAGGAATTCGATCAGTTCCAGGCGAGTGTCACGGCGTTCTACTTCTTGATTGCCGGGCCAGATGGCGTAGATGGCATTATGGTAGTAACGCAGCGCCTGTTCGGTTTGTCTCTCTTGGGCGGCGATCCGCGCCAGCTCCAGGTTCACCCGCCCGTTCTCGGGCTCTCGTTCCCAAAGGTTGATTAAGTAAGCGAAGGCTTCATTGCTCCGCTTCAGGCCAATCAGCGCCTCCGCCAGATTGAGCTGGTAGGCGTAATCGTCACGCGAGTAGAGCAGCGCCGTGCGGAATTCGCTGACGGCGCGGTCAAAACGCTGCTCCTTCAGGTCGGCCGCTCCACGCGTGAACCAGCGGTTCGCCAGAGCCTCCTGTTGCGCATGATAAACGCGCGACAAGCCGCTGACACCGGTGAAGAACACCACCGCAAGCACCGAGAGCAGCGCCAAACTCGCCGGCTTTCGCCCGAGATAGAAGCTCCCGTTGCGCTCCCTCTCGCTGCCGGCCAGTGTGTCTCCTTCCGATCTTTCCGTGGCCATCCCCATTTATCATACTGCGAACCGAAAGCTAAGGTCGGTAGTGGCCTACTTTGAATTCAAAGTAGCCCACTACCCTAAGGTCTCACCTGATGATCTCCCGCAAATCTGTGATACAGTCTCCATTGCTCCAAGACCTTAACCGTCACGCATGAAACCTCGCCACCGCCCAACCCAACAACTACGGACCGTCCTCCGGCTCTTCGTTTTGGTTTCCACAGCCTTACAAGCGTGCGCCCATTTCCTCGTCATTCGCGTACGCACCAGAATGTCCACGCGTGAGCGCGCCCAGTGGCTGCACCACTGGTGTGCAAAGGCGCTACATCGCCTGAGAATTGAGCTTCACCCTGACGGCGAATTCCCTTCCCGCGGCCTCCTGGTTGCCAATCACCTGGGCTACCTCGACATTCTGGTGCTCAGCGCCCTGCACCCTTGCGTCTTTGTGTCCAAGCAGGAAGTTCGCTCCTGGCCGCTCTTCGGATTGATGGCAAAGCTCTCAGGGACCGTCTTCGTGGACCGTGCCCGCACCTCCGCCGCCCATACCGCCAACGCGGAGATGTCTCAGGCGCTCTCGCAGGGTTCGGTGGTGGTGCTGTTTCCCGAAGGCACCAGTTCCGATGGCAGCCAGGTGCTGCCCTTTCGTCCCGCACTGTTTGATGCCGCCACCAGAGCAGGCGCGTCTGTGGTCTCTGCCCACCTCAGCTATGACGTTGCCGACGGCTCAGCCGCCAACGATATCTGCTATTGGGGCACGATGTCTTTCTTCCCGCACTTGTTGCGTTTGCTTTCCCGGCGCCAGATTTGCGCCCGGGTACGGTTCGCCGCGGAAACCCGAAAGTTTGCCGATCGCAAACTGGCCGCGCGCATCACCCGCGAAACGGTGACATCCCTGGCCCAGATGCCCGCTCCGCGCGTCTCCGCCCACGCCTTACGGCGTTCATAAACCATTCATCTGATCGATCCCGCCCTCGACGACAAAAGAAGACATCCTACTCTTCATCCAGATATTCGCCGGGCACGTCATCCTCCGGCACTTCATGGGTGTGGACCTCCCTTTCGCCGCGATCACCGGCACGTTCCACTCCCGTCAAAACGTCCGCTTCGAACGCGTTCCCTTCCTCGAGCAACTCGTCCACGCTCTCCGAATCCGCGCTTTCCACATTGGACAATCCCTGCAAATCTCCCGACTGTCCGCCCGAATGCAAGTCTGGTCTGTTTATCGAGGACTCCGCAGCCGCGCGCCCGCGCCTCTTCCGGGCCGGTTTCTTGGCGGCTTTCTTTTTCGTTGCCCTCTTTTTCGGGGCAGGTTTCCTCTTCGCCACCTTCTTCGGACGCTTCACCTTCTTGGTTAACTTCTTGCTGGCGGCTCTCTTCGCCTTTGCAGGCCTCTTCTTGGTCTTCTTTTTGGTAGCCATTCGCGCAGTCTAGCATCGGCGTCGGCGCGCCGCAATCGGGACCGGGAGATGGACCGGGGTCGTGAGTGTAAACGCCCGTCAACAACAGTTATCATGTTGAATCTGGCTTGTGCCGGAATCAGGAGATCCAAGTGCGGCCACTACAGGCGTTGATCTGTGGGGTTATCGTGAGTATGGGCAGTGCGTGTGTAGGTCAACAATCCAACACTGAGGCGGCGCCACCGGCAAAGCAGGAATCGGGGCAGAAGCCGCCATGTAAGCCGCCTAAACCTACCTTCACGCCTGACCCATTGCCTCCTGCGAGCTGGGAGAGGAAAGGACCGAAGACCGCCATGACGATCTTCGATCTAATGGTAGACAGGAAGGGCAAGGTCCACGATCCAGTGGTCATCCGGTCCGGTGGAGATGATGTCGATAAACAAGCCCTAGACTCAGTCCGGCGATGGAGATTCATCCCGGCCACATGCGGGAAGGAGCCCATTGAGGCAAAAGCCCGTGTCGAAGTAAGGATAAGTCTGAGATAAAGACTGACCACTCTGTTTACGTAACATCGCCCTTATACTCATTGACCAGGTCCGGAGTACCAAATCGCCACGCTCCAGCCCGCGTCCCCCGTTGGCGTGTGTCACCTTCAAAGTCCTCGACCTCCTGACCCAGACTGGCCCGCAGCTATGCTTCCTCCTCCGACGCATAGATTAAATGATGCACCTCCGGCTCCTTGGTGACGTAGCCACGCAAACGTTCTTCTATCTTGCGGTCCGCGTTCGTCTGCCGTTCGTGCTGCCGCAGATGTTCCGCCCACGAATGCACCAGGAATATCTCGACGTAGCGGTCCGCCGCCTCAGTGTCACGGTACACTCCCCACCGGTATGCTCCATCGCGAAGTCGTATGCGTCCATATTCATGGATCGCTTCCACGAACTCCGCCATCTTTTCGTGCACGACGACGTATTCAACCGTGACCAGCACCGGGCCCCGTTGCAGCTCCGATCCAACCTCCTTCACAACCACCGGCATCCGCCAGTGGTTCCACGGACTCAGGTCCGCAGTCGAATTAGGAAGCTTAGCCACCAGCGCCAGCGTTGCCGTACCAATTGTCCCGATGCCCGCGTACACAAGCGCCGTCCTGACTCCCGCTCGCTGAGCAACCGCACCCCAGGCTGCACTTCCTAGAGCGAAGCTCCCCATATACACCAGTACGAAAATCGACAGTACGCGGGCTCTTACCCAATCCGGCGCCAGGTTCTGAACCAGCGCGCTAATGAGAGAAATGAAAGTGATCCAGGCCCCTCCTCCAATCAGCATGACGGGAGCCAGCGTGCTGATCCGGTGTAAACCGCTGATCGCCACAGTCGTCAGACCCAAGATCACGACGCCGGATGAGACCACCATTTCCGTCGACCACCTGGAGCGCGCCGGTTGCAACAAGAGAGCTCCGGCCACAGCGCCCACTCCAAAACAACCAAGCAACAGCCCGTAACCAATCGCGCTTGGGTTGACGCTCCGGGCCACCGTCGGCAACAACGCAAAGATCGCGCTGGCAAAGAACATGACGATGCCCGTCCGCACCACCACCCCGAGGATTTCCGGTGAGTGGCGGACGTAGCGAAGGGCGGCGACCGTGGCTCCGGTTAGTGTTTCTGGCGGCGCCGTCCGTTTGCGGACCGGTCTTTTCCATCGCGCAACCACCAGAATCACTCCGAAGAACGACACCACGTTGATGACAAATGCCGCGGCCACGCCCGCCGCCGCTATAACGAAGCCAGCCAGCGCCGGCCCTACCGCTCGAGCCAGATTGAATTCAATTCCATTAAGCGCAGATGCGGCCTCCAGGTCGCTTTTGGATACCAGTTCAGGCAGAATTGCGCGCCACGTCGGCGTTTCAAAGGCATCTCCGGCCGAAATCGCAAAGGTCAGCACCAGCAGCAGCCAGGGCGACATAACCCCGGCAATGGTTAGCGCCACCAGCAGTAACGTCGCACCCACCATCCACGATTCGGTGAACAGAATCAGCCTGCGGCGATCGACAATATCACCGGCGGAGCCCGCAGGCAGAGCCAGCAGAAAGTACGGCAGCGAAGAAGCAGTTTGCGTGAGCGCGACGTAAATCGGTCCCGCGCCCAGCGACACCATCAACCATGCAGCCCCAACGCTCTGCATGAACGTTCCAATATCGGAGACAACGTCCGCCACCAGTAGATTGCGGAAGATGGGCGCGCGCAGCGGTCGCAACAAACTCAATGCGCCCGGCGGCGTCAAGGCCTTGTCAGCAGTGTCCGTCAATGGTCCGTGCCCACTGTCTTACTGTAACCGTTTGGGAGATCGAGAAGACGACTGAAACCTAAGCCACGCTCACCGGCTCTGCCGTCGGTTCCGCTTTCTTGGCTGAGAACGAGGTCAGCAGAGTCTTTAGAATCACGTACAACACCGGAATGAAGAACAAATTGAGCACGGTGGAGAACAACATGCCGCCCACAATCGCCGTCCCCACCGAATGCCTTCCCAGTTTGCCGGCGCCGGTGGCGAAATAAAGTGGCAGCACACCGAACAGGAATGCGAACGAGGTCATCAGGATGGGCCGTAATCGCAGTTCCGCCGCTTCAATCGCGGCGTTGATGATGGTGCGGCCCTGTTTCAGCAACTGCTCCGCAAATTCCACAATCAGAATCGAGTTCTTCGCCGAGAGTCCAATCAACATCACCAGGCCGATTTGCACATAAACATCGTTCACCAGCCCCCGCATCTGTATGAACAGCAGCGCGCCCAGCACTGCCATCGGTACCGCCAGCAAAATAATAAACGGCAGCGCGAAACTCTCGTATTGCGCCGACAGCGTCAGATACACCACTAGAATGCCCAGCCCGAAAATGATGATCGCTTTGCCGCCGGCCTCGACTTCTTCGAGCGCCAGCCCCGTCCACTGGAACGACATGCCTTGCAGCATGTTCTGCTTCGCCAGTTCCTCCATCGACTGCAAGCCTTGACTGGAACTGTATCCCGGCGCCGCCGCGCCATCGATTTCCGCGGAGCGGAACAGATTGTAGTGATTGATGACCTGCGGCCCTGACGTTTCCTTCAGAGTGACGATGTTTCCCAGCGGCACCAGCCCGCTGGAGTCGGACCGCACGTAATAATTCCGCAGGTCGCGAGCGTTCATGCGAAACGGCTCGTCCGCCTGCACGTAAACCCGGTAGGAACGATTGTTGAAATCGAAATCATTGACATACTGCGAACCCATGTAAACGCCAAGCGCCTGCGTGACCTGGTTGATCGGCACTCCAATCGCCTTCGCCTTCTCGCGATCAATCTGCACCAGTTGCTGCGGATCGTTGGCCGTGAAGCTGGTGAACAACCCTGTCAGGTCCTGTCGCTGGCGGCTGCCGGCCACGATCTTGTGCCCTACCGTGTCGATATCCTGCAGCGTATTGCGCCCCAAGTCCTGCAACTCGAACTGGAATCCACCGAAGCTTCCAATGCCGCTGATGGCCGGCGGCTCGAAGGCCACCACGATCGCTCCCGGAATACCGAAAAGTTTCGGCGAGACCCGCGCCACAATATCGCTGGCCGCATGGCCTTTGCCTTTGCGGTCATCGATCGGCTTCAACGGCGCGAATACCAGCCCATAGTTCGACGAACTCCCGCCCGACAGAGAAAACCCGGGCACAGAAAAGGTGCCGAAGATATCGGGATCGGCAAGCAGAATTTTCTCGGCCTGCGAAGCAATGTCAGTCGTATAAGAGAGTGACGCCCCTTGCGGCGCCTGCACCACCACAATGAAATAGTTCTGATCTTCCTGCGGCACGAATCCGGTGGGCACGTGGACATACATGTACGCCGTTGCCCCCAGCCCGCCCAGGAACAGCACAATCATCAGGTAGCGATAACTCAGCACTCTGCAAATCGCTTTGCCGTAGCCAGTTGCTAAACCATGGATGGCCGCGTCCACTCCATGCGCAAACTTGCGGTACCCCTGCGAAAGCAATTTGATATGCGTCCAGTCGAAGACCGAGTACTTGTGTTCCTCTCCCCGCAACAGGATCGCCGCCAGAGCAGGCGACAGTGTTAGCGCATTGAACAGCGAGATCGCAATCGAAAACGCGATGGTTAAGGAGAATTGCCGGTAGAGAATCCCCGTCGTGCCCGGAAAGAACGATACCGGCACGAACACCGAAATCAGCACCAGCGAAGTCGCCACCACCGCGCTCGCCACCTCCGCCATGGCTGCGGAGGTCGCGGCATGGGTATCGCTCTCCCCCTGATTGATGTGGCGCTGCACATTTTCAATGACCACAATCGCATCATCGACCACCAGCCCGGTAGCCAGAGTGATGCCGAACAGCGTCAGCGAATTGACCGAGAAATCAAAAATCTTGATGAAGGCAAAAGTTCCAATCAAAGAAACTGGGATCGTGACTGCCGGAATGATGGTCGCGCGCCAGTCCAGCAGGAACAGAAAAATCACGATGATGACGATAAGAATCGCCTCTTCCAGCGTGGTCACCACTTCTTTGACTGAATCCCCCACTACGGTTGTCGTGTCGAACGCGATCACGTATTTGATTCCGGGAGGAAACGACTTGGAC